>Ga0136617_10002207_pt1 | contig 17390 bp, 16 predicted proteins | sample AntDrymUQ3222106_2_FD_129672 | JGI IMG/M metagenome (GOLD analysis project Ga0136617, IMG submission 129672) | Polar desert sand microbial communities from Dry Valleys, Antarctica - metaG UQ322 (21.06) | ecosystem: Environmental > Terrestrial > Soil > Desert | place: Antarctica: Dry Valley...
GAGCGCGTGCTGGTTCACTCAACGGGCGTAGGGCGAGCAGAGCGGTCAGCGCGGAAAAAGACCGGGACTGATCAGGCCGTTGCTTGCTACGTGTTGACTCGAAATCGCCAATGAGGGCGAGGCATGCCTCGCCCCTACGAGATCACGCCGACCCCATCCTGGGAGGGTGTGGTTTCCAGCCCGGCACCGGCCGCTATGGGGGTGTGTCCGCCGTCGGGATCCGCTCATGCGAATTCCGATGGTGCGGAAAGACAGGGGATGCTGTGATCCTGCGCGACCGCTTCTGCGGCCAGCGGCTCCCACTCGGCTGCGCGCTCGGGCGGGACGACGATCCATTGCCGGAACACCTCGCCGCGCCCCGACGGGTCGAAGAGGTGCGCGCCGGGGAGGGCGAGTGTTCGAGCGTGCACAGCGGGGTCGGTCAATTTGAACACCATTCCTGTGCGCGAGAGCCCGAACACGACGCGCCCGGACCGCTTCACGCACGGCATCCCGAACACCTTGGATGCTCGACAGTCCGGGTGCCAGGCCGTGATCGCGTCGACGATGTCGTCGTAGCAGTCACGTGGCGACGATCGCACGGCAGCTCAGGTCGTCCGGATGACCACGGAGCCAGGGTCGAGCCCGCCGTCCGGCGGCGGCTCGTGCTGGTCGAACCCCGATTTGCCGTCCCGCATGTAGTCACCGAAGCCGCACGGCGGCGCGTGGAGGTTGAGGAACCGCGCCGTCTCCTCATGCTCGTTCGAGAATCCGTGGGCGACGTTCGGCGGGACGAGCACGAACGTCCCCGCCGGCGCCTCGAACGCGACCCCGTCCCGCAGCTCGAAGGCGAGCGCTCCTTCGAGCACGAGCCAGGCGTCCGTGTGCTCGCGGTGGACGTGCATGTCGGGCCCGCGCTCGCCCGGGCCGTAGACCGACTCGGTCACCGCGAGCTCCTCCGTATCCCCCAGCAGGGTTACCCGCCGGCCCGGTCGGTCGGTGATCGTCTCGCCCTCGTCGCCGCCGAGGCGGCAGACGACGGCAGTCGCAGGGTCGATGCCACTGTCCCCGGGCACGGGGCGCGCGTCGAAGCTCTCCCAGGCGCGGCGTCGGTCCTCGTCACTGCGGGCGGCCATGAGCCCGCGCATGTAGGTCCCCAATCCGCAGGAGGGCGCGTGCAGGTTCACGAACCTCACCGGCTCCGTGCCTCCCGCAGCGAACGTGTGGACAACGCCGCGCGGAACCTGGATCCACGACTGCGGCTCGACGAGCTGCTCCTCGCCGCCGAGCTCGAGGAGCACTACCCCGCCGAGCACGAGAAAGCAGTCCGCATGGCGATCGTGGATATGCGTGGGCGGAGCAGGCGCGTCAGGCGACACGCGGGCGCTCGTGGCAGCGAGCTCTTTCGTGTCGGCGAGCAGCACGACCCAGAGCTCGGGCCGGTCGGCCAGCAGCTCGCCCGCTTCCGCTTGCATCGCGGATCAGCCTAATCGTGGGCTACGTCGAGCTGCACTGCCATTCGGCGTACAGCTTCCTCGACGGAGCGTCGCATCCCGAGGAGCTCGCTGCCCGCGCCGCCGAGCTCGGCTACGAGGCGCTCGCGCTCACCGACCACGACGGCGTCTACGGCTCGCTCGAGCTCGCTCACGCGGCAAAGGCGCTCGGAGTCAGGCCGATCACCGGTGCCGAGGTGACGCTAAGCAGTAGAACGGCGGAGCACCCCGGGAGGGGCGGAGCGCATGTGACGCTGCTCGTCGAGACGAGCAAGGGGTACGCGAACCTCTGCCGCATCCTCACTCTGGCTCACGCCGGCACACGGCCCGCAGGCAAGGAGCATCGCGTGCTCCTCGAACCGGCTCTCCCGCTCGAGATCGTCGCCGAGCTGAACGAGGGACTCGTCTGCCTCTCGGGTTGCGCGCGTGACGGGCTCGCCCTGCGTGATCCGCGCGCCGCAGCCGGGCTCGCCGCCGCCTTCGGCCGCGAGCGCTTCTTTGTCGAGCTCCAGCGCCCGTTCGAGCGGGGCGATGCTCGGCGCCACACGGCGCTCCGCGACCTCGCCGAGCATCTCGGCGTCGAGACGGTCGCGACCGGCAACGTCCACGCCCACGCGCCGCGGAGGACGTTACTCCAGGACGCCCTCATCGCGATCCGCCATCGCACCTCGCTCGACGGCAGCGAGCGCGAGCGGCGTGGGAACCGCGAGGCCGTGCTGCGCGCACCCGCGGAGATGGTCGAGCGCTTCGCCGGCATCGACCGGGACGCCGCGAGCCGCACCGTGCATCTTGCCGAGCGGCTCGAGTTCGACCTCACCCGGGAGCTCGGGTACCGCTATCCGGACTTCGCCGACGGGCCGGACACCGCCATCCACCAACTCGCGGAGGTCTGCTGGCATGCGTTCGGCGAGCGGTACGGCCCTTGTGACACTGTGTCACAAAGGCTCGCCCGCGCTCGGCTCGAGTCGGAGCTCGCGCTGATCGAGGAGCTCCGCCTGGCGGGGTTCTTCCTCCTCCACAACGAGGTGCTCGAGCTCGCGCGGGAGTGCGCGCTCGAGGTGCGCGGCTGGGGCTCGCCTCGACTCGGGCTCCCACCGGGACGCGGGAGGGGGAGCTCGGTTGGCTCGCTCGTCTGCTATCTGACCGGGCTCTCCCACGTCGACCCGGTCGCGAACGACCTCTCGCTCGGCCGCTTTCTCAACCGCGAGCTCGTCTCCGTTCCGGACATCGACCTCGACTTCCCGCGTGACATCCGAGAGAAGCTGATCGTCGCCGTCACCGAGCGCTACGGACGTGAGCACGCCGCGCTCGTCGCGAGCTTCGCGACGTACCGCTCGCGCGGCGCGATCCGCGACATCGGCAAGGCGCTCGGGCTGCCGAACGCCGAGCTCGAGCGGCTCGCGCGGGTCAGCGACGGCTGGCACGCTGAGCAGGTCGCCGAGGAGGTCGCGGCGCTGCCCGACTCCGAGCGCAAGTTGCTCTCGAAGCGCTGGCGCGCGTTCCAGTTCCTCACCGGGGAGATCGCCGGGCTGCCGCGGCATATCTCCCAGCACCCCGGCGGGATGGTGATCTCGAGCCGGCCGCTCGTCGAGCTCGTCCCCGTGCAGCCGGCGGCGATGGCGGGTCGCCAGCTCTGCCAGTGGGACAAGGACTCCTGCGCCGACGCCGGCTTTCTCAAGATCGACCTGCTCGGGCTCGGGATGCTCTCTTGCGTGGAGGAGTGCGTCGATCGGATCGCGCAGCTGCACGGCGAGACGATCGACCTCTCGCGGATCCCGCTCGACGACGCGGCCGTCTACCGTGAGATCCAGGACGCGGACACGGTCGGCGTCTTCCAGATCGAGAGCCGCGCGCAGATGCAGAGCCTGCTGCGCACGCGACCCGAGACGATCGACGACCTCACCGTGCAGGTCGCGCTCGTGCGACCTGGCCCGATCCAGGGCAAGGCGGTGCATCCCTACATCGAGCATCGCAAGCGGTTGCGCGAGGACCCGTCGTTCGTCTTCCCGGTGCAGCACGAGTCGCTGCGCGAGCCGCTCGCCTCGACGCTCGGCGTGGTCGTCTTCCAGGATCAGGTGCTCGATGTCGCGATCGCGCTCGCCGGGTTCACCGTGGGAGAGGCCGAGGCGTTGCGCCGGGCGATGAGCCGTAAGCGCAGCAGAGCGGCGCTCGAGTCGCATCGCATTCGCTTCGTCGAGGGGGCGATTGCGAACGGGGTCGCCGAGGTGACCGCAGACGCGGTCTACGACACGCTCGTCGGGTTCTCCGGGTTCGGGTTCCCGAAGTCGCATGCGGCAGCGTTCGGGCTGCTCGCCTACCAGTCGGCCTGGCTGCGCCACCACTACCCGGCCGAGTTCCTGTGCGGGCTCTTGAACGAGCAGCCGATGGGCTTCTATCCGCCCGCGAGCCTCGTCCGCGACGCGCAGCGACGTGGGGTGGAGGTGCTCCCGCCCGACGTCAACCGGAGCGAGGCGGGCTGTTCGCTGGAGGGGTCTGTCCCTCTGAGACAGACCCCGGTCCGAATCGGGCTCGCATACGTGCAATCCGTCGGCAAGGACGAGGCCGTTGCGCTCCAACGAGAGCGTGAGACGAACGGCCCGTACCTCGACGTAGGCGACCTCGCCCGGCGCGCGCAGGTGTCGAAGGACGCGCTCGAGGCGCTCGTCCGCGGCGGCGCTTGTGACGCTTTCGGCCCGCGCCGCGACCTGCTCTGGGAGCTCGGGCTCGCAATCCGCCCCCGCTCGGTGGAGGGCTCGCGCGGCGCCGAGAAACAGCTCCCGCTCGCACTCGACCCCACGGCGACGACCCCCGAGCTGCCCGAGCTGACCAAGTGGGAGCGGATGCTCGCCGATTATCGCGAGACGGGCCTCTCGGTCGGGACGCATCCACTCACGCTGCTCCGTCCCCACCTGCCGGCGGGGACGCTGTCGAGTGTCGAGCTGAACGAGGCCCCGCACGGGTCGCAGATCGCCTTCGCGGGGCTGGCGGTCGCGCGCCAGCGTCCCGCGACCGCGAAGGGGATCGTCTTCATGCTCCTCGAGGACGAGCACGGCCAGATCAACCTGATCGTCCCGAAGCAAGTCTACGAGCGGCACCGCGCGATCGTTCGCTCCGAGCCGCTGCTGCGCGTCCGCGGTCGCTTCGAGCGGATCGAGCGGAACCGGAACGTGCTCGTCGCCTCGCTCGAGAGCCTGTCGGCGCTCGCGCGACAGGTGGCCGAGGACGACCGCGTCGTGGGCTCGCTCCCACGCGCACACCATTTCGGACATCGCTAGGGCGAGGCATGCCTCGCCCTACTAGAGGCGGCGCAGCTGCTCGCCCTCGGCGAGCTCGAGCGCGGCGCCGACGAGCGCGAGATGCGTGAAGGCCTGCGGGAAGTTACCCACGAGACGCTTGTGCGTCGGGTCGTACTCCTCGGAGAGGAGGCCGAGATCGTTGCCGAGCGCAAGCGCCCGCTCGAACAGCGCGACGGCCTCGTCGCGCCGTCCCTGCATGTGCTGCACCGCGACGAGCCAGAACGTGCACGGGAGGAACACGCCCTCGCCGGCCGGGAAGCCGTCGATTCCCTCGTTCGCGTCGTCCGCATGGTATCGCTCGACGAAACCGTCGCGCAGCAGCTCGCGCTCGATCGCGGCGACCGTTCCGATCACGCGCTCGTCCGTCGCGGGAAGAAAGCCGACGAGCGGCATCATCAAGAGGCTCGCATCGAGCCGATCGGAGCCGTAGGACTGGACGAACGACCCGCGCTCGCCGTTCCATCCTTCAGCACACACCTGTGTGTGGATCTCGTCCCTGATCGCCGACCACCGGTCGACCGGACCCTCGCTCCCGAAGCGCTCGCTCATCCGCACCGCGCGGTCGAAGGCGACCCACGCCATCACCTTCGAATGCGTGAAGTGCCGCTTCGGGCCGCGCACCTCCCAGATCCCGTTGTCAGGCTCGGCCCAATGCGTCTCGAGCCAGTCGAGCAGCTTGCGGGCGATCTTCCACGCCTCTGGAGACGCGTCGAGCCCTTCGAGACAGCCCTGGTAGAGCGCGTCGATCACCTCACCGTAGACGTCGACCTGCACCTGGCGAGAGGCGTCGTTCCCGATTCGGACGGGGTGTGAGCGCTCGTACCCGGGGAGCCAATCCAGCTCGAGCTCTGTGAGCCGGCGCTCACCCGCCACGCCGTACATCACCTGCAAGGCTTCCGGCGAGCCCGCGATCGCGCGGAGGAACCAGCCACGCCACGCCGCCGCCTCCTCGTCGTAGCCGGCCCGGAGAAACGCGAGCAGCGTCAGGGTCGCATCGCGCAGCCAGCAGAACCGGTAATCCCAGTTGCGCACGCCGCCGAGCGCCTCGGGCAGCGAGGTCGTCGGCGCAGCGACGATTCCGCCCGTCGGCGCGTACGTCAGCGCTTTGAGGGTGATCAGCGAGCGGATGAGCTGGTCGTGCCAGCGTCCGCCGCCGGTGCATTGCCCGACCCAGTCGCGCCAGAATCGCTCCGTGTCCTCGAGCGCCTCCTCGGCGTCCACGTGCCTGGGAGGCGGCAGGTGCGACGGGAACCACGTCAGCACGAAGGGAACGCGCTCTCCGTCCTCGACGGTGAAGCGGGCGACGGTGCGTAGGTCGCGGCCCTCGGTCTCGACGGGTGTCTCGAGCGCGACAGCGTCTGGGCCTGCCGTTGCCACGAGCATCCCGTCGACCGTGCGGACCCACGGCACGATCGAGCCGTAGTCGAACCGGAGCACCAGCTCGAGCTCGAGCTCGACGCTCCCGCGAACGCCCTCGACGATCCGGACGACGTCCGGGGCCTCGCCGCGTGGCGGCATGAAGTCGATCAGGCGGACGAGACCGCGCTCGGTCTCGAGCTCGGTCTCGAGCACGAGCGTGTCGGGGCGGTAGCGTCGTCCGGCCGGTCGGTGCGGCTCGACCGGCCTGATCGACCAGTGCCCGTGCTCGTCCCCGCCCAGCAGCGAGGCGAAAATGGCGCCCGAGTCGAAGCGGGGAAGGCAGAGCCAGTCGATCGACCCGTCGCGCTCGACCAGCGCAGCGGTCTGGAGATCGCCGATCAGGCCGTAATCCTCGAGCGGCACAGACACGTTGCCTTCCTAGCACTTCCGCCGTCCTAGCACCTCCGCGAAGCGGAAGTGCTTACAGCGCAGCGTCGCCAGCGACGCGCCGGATCTCGTCGATCGTCGTGATCCCTGCGAGGCAGAGCCGCACGCCCTCGTCCCGTAACGTACGCATCCCCTCGGTCGTCGCAGCCGCCTCGATCTCGCGGGTCGGAGCGCCGACGAGCTCCGCGATGCGGTCTGTCATCGTCAGCACCTCGTAGAGTCCCACCCGGCCGCGATAGCCGATCTCGTTGCACATGCCGCAGCCCACCGCGCGACGCAGCGTGACCTCTTCGACCCCGTCGGGCACGCCCAGCGCGCGGCGCTCTACCTCGCCGGGTTCGTACGGCTCGGCACACGCTGGACAGAGCCGCCGGGCAAGCCGCTGACCGACGAAGGCGTTGATCGCCGTCGCGATGATCCCCCGATCGACGTTCATGTCGGCGAGCCTCTGCATCGCGGAGGCGGCGGTCTGCGCATGGAGCGTCGTGAGCACGAGGTGCCCTGTCATCGCCGCCCGGAAGGCGATCGAGGCGGTCTCCTCGTCGCGGATCTCGCCGACGAGGATGATGTCCGGATCGGAGCGGAGGATCGTGCGCAACCCGTTCGCGAACGTCAACCCGGCCCGGGGGTTGATCTCGATCTGGTCGAGGCCGGGCGCGCGGTACTCGACGGGATCCTCGAGGGTCACGATCGAGACGGCGGGGTCGTTGAGCTCCTGCAGGGCTGCGTAGAGCGTCGTCGTCTTGCCCGACCCGGTCGGGCCGACGACGACGACAGATCCGAACGGACGCAGGATGGCGCTCCGCAACGAGTCTTCGGCATGCTGCCCCATCTCGAGCGCCGAGAGCGATGCGGGCGCCTCACCTTGATTCAGGATCCGCAACGTCGTCTTCTCTCCATGCGTCGTCGGCAGCACCGCCATCCGCACGTCGATCGTCGACCCGCTCCGCTTCACCGACACGCGCCCATCCTGCGGCGCTCTGCGCTCGGCGATGTCGAGCCCGCCCATGATCTTCAGGCGGCTCGCGATCGCAGGCGCCTGCGTCCCGGTGATCGAGGCGATCTCGCGCATCACGCCGTCGATCCGGGCCCGCACGTGGAGTCGCTTCGCCTGGGGCGTGAAATGGATGTCGGAGGCGCCGATGTCGAGCGCCTTCGTGAGTGAGCGGTTGACGAAGACCACGGCGGGCGAGTCGTGCTCGAGGTCGATGTGCGTCGCGTCGTCCTCGACCTCGGGTGCCTCGTCGTCGACCGAGACGAGCTCGACGACGCTGGCGTCGTACGTCCGCGTGATCGCCAGGTTGATCGCATCGGCCGCGGCGACGGCCACTCGCACGGGCACGCCGAGCGCCAGGCGCAGCTCGTCCGAGAACATCACGTTGGTCGGGTCGGAGACGGCGACGAGCACCGATCCGTCCGCCTGCACGCGAATCGGAATCGCGTTGTAGCGCTTTGCGAGCTGCTCGTGCAGGAGGAGGGCGGCTTCGGGCTCGATCAAGTCTGGATGGAGGTCGACGTACTCGAGCTCGTGCTGCTCGGCCAGCACGCGTGCCACCTCGGCGCGCGTGGTTGCTCCGTGCTCGACGAGGATCTCGCCGAGACGCTTCGTGGGCGTGCGACGCTTCTCTTCGAGCGCCGATTCGAGCTGCTCGGCCGTGACCGCTCCGTCGCGCACGAGTAGCGTCCCGAGCGCGGGCCAGGGATTCATCGCCGCTTCCACGTTCCTCCTATCGGCAGGCACCCTGCCCGAGATGAGCGAGAGACGACGGTTGTCAGAGGTGCGTCCGGAGACTCCGTCCCGAGCTGAGCGCACATGGTTCCCAAGCCGAAACGACGCTCCCTGTCGTGCCCGAAGGCCGATTCACTCGGCCGGGAGGGCTCGCCGCCGTCGAGTCCGTGAATCGCGAAGAAGGGGGTTCGTGGGGGAAACATGGTTTCCCCCACGAGCGAGCCGGAGGCGCGCGGCTGCTAGGATTCTCACACCACATTTCGGCTTGGCGAAAGTGGGCGCGGCAGCGCCCCTTTTTGTTGAGAAGACGCTCGAAGGAGGCACGACACGTGGCAAAGACGACGACCGCCGACACGTTCACCCGGGAGCGCGCGCTCTTCGACGAGATCGCGCCGCGGGTCGAATCGACGCTGCCCGAGGTCGACGTGCTCGCGGTCGAGTTGCTCTCGCCGAGCCGGTTCTGCGTCTACGTCGACCGTCTCGGCGGGGTCGATCTCGCCCTCTGCGAGCGGGTCACGCGACTCCTCGACGACTACCGCGGTGACTGGACGATCGACGTCTCCTCACCCGGGCCGGAACGGCCACTCCGTCGGCCCGCTCACTTCCGCAAGGTGCTGGGACACACCGTCCAGCTGCGCACGGCGACGGAGATCGCCGGCAAGACCCGCTTCCGCGGCGAGCTTGCGGACGTAGACGACACGGCGGTGACCGTCTCACTCGACGGCACTGCGCTCCGGATCCCGGTCGAGCACATCGTCCGGGGCAACCTGATCGACAAGGACGGTACGCCATGAGCGTCGAGATCATCGAGGGCATCCGTGCGATCGAGCGGGAGAAGGGCATCGAGACGGGAACGCTGATCGCAGCGCTCGAGGACGCTCTGCTCGCCGCATACAAGAAGACCCCGGGCGCGGCGCGGCACGCCGAGGTGATCCTCGACGACGAGGGTGAGTTCCGCGTCTACTCGATCGTGATCCCGTCAGACCTCGAGGAGCGTCTGCTCGACGAGGCGATGGAGGCGAAGATCGACGAGCTCGAGCGGCTCGAGGAGGAGACGGGGGAGAAGCAGCACACCCTGATCGACATGAACGAGCTCGACCTCGACTGGGAGCAGGTGCCGGACGGGCAGATGCAGCGCGCCGACGCGACCCCGAACGACTTCGGCCGCATCGCGGCGATGACGGCGAAGCAGGTGATCCAGCAGCGGATCCGCGAGGCCGAGCGAGCGATGATGTACGACGAGTACGTCGACCGACAGGGCGAGGTCGTGACCGGGATCGTGCAGCAGGCCGGAGACCGCAACAACGTCCTGGTCGACCTCGGCCGGGTCGAGGCTCTATTGCCGCGCTCCGAGCAGGTCGACGGCGAGCGGTACGAGCAGGGCTCGCGCATCAAGGCGGTGATCACGGAGGTTCGGTCGGGGACGAAGGGGCCGCAGGTGATCCTCTCGCGCCGAGCCCCGCAGCTGATCGAGACCCTGTTCGAGCTCGAGGTGCCCGAGATCGCGGACGGTCTCGTCGAGATCCGAGGCGTGGCGCGCGAGCCGGGCTATCGCTCGAAGATCGCGGTCGAGTCGCACGTCCAGGGCGTCGACCCCGTGGGCGCCTGCGTCGGTCCACGCGGCTCACGCGTGCGGATGGTCGTCTCCGAGCTCCGCGGCGAGAAGATCGACATCATCCCGTGGAACACCGAGCCCGCCCGCTTTGTCGCGAAGGCACTATCGCCGGCGCGCGTGCGCGAGGTCTACATCGACGATCAGACGCGCGAGGCGACGGTCGTCGTGCCCGACGACCAGCTCGCGCTCGCAATCGGCAAGGAAGGGCTCAACGCTCGTCTCGCCGCCCGGCTGACCGGCTGGAAGGTCGACATCAAGTCCGATTCGGAGTTCGCACAGGAGGAGGCCGACGCAGCGTTTGCCGGCGAGGACGACGGCGAGGAGTTCTCCGGGCGCTGCGCAGCGCTGCTCTCCAACGGGAAGCGCTGCCCGAATGCCGCTTTGCCCGCCTCGCACTACTGCGGTGTTCCCGCGCACCAGGCGCTGGCCTCGCTGCCGCCTGCTGCGGCAGCAACGGCGGACCTCTCGACCGCGGTCGTGGAGAGCGCCGCGGCGGTGGCGATCGCCACTGACGTCGCTGTGGCGGAGGAGGCCGTGGACGAGGTCGAGACGGCAGTCGCTGCCGGCGAGCTCAGCGGCGAGGAGGCGCTCGCCGCGAGCGACGCGATCCTCGAAGCGGCCGAGCAGGCGGTGTCGGAGGACGTGGCGACCGCGATCGGGCTCGAGAAGGGCGACCGCACTGAGGGATGACCCGCGCGGGATCGTGGCCGGTTTCGAGGCGGCGCTCACGCGCCTCTACAATGGGGAGCTGAATGGCTGACGCACAAGGAAGGCCCAATCGTCCGATCAGGCCGCGTGGTGGTGGCGGGCCGGGCGGTCGGCGCCGCCGGGTCGTGATCGAGGGCGGCGGAGCGCGCGGCCGCGACGGTCGCGGAGGTCAACGTGGGAGTGACCGGAGCGCGCCGCAGCAGCCGCGGGTGCAGCAGCCGGCGCCCACCGGCGCGGTGACGGTCGAGTCGGGCGTCACCGTCAAGGATCTCTCGCAGGCGCTCGGGGTGCCGATGGCGACCCTGATCAAGATCCTCTGGGATCTTGGGCAGCCGCGCACCGCCACGCAGTCGCTCTCGGACGAAGAAGTGACCCTGATCGGCACCGAGGTCGGGCGTGAGGTGACGATCAAGCACGCGGCCGACGACGTCGAGCCGGAGGCGATCGAGGATGCGGACGAGGACCTCTCGGCCCGCCCTCCCGTGGTCACGATCATGGGTCACGTCGACCACGGCAAGACGACCCTGCTCGACGCGATTCGCTCGACGCACGTCGTCGCGACGGAGGCGGGGGGAATCACCCAGCACATCGGCGCCTACCAGACCGAAGTCGACGGACGCAAGATCACGTTCCTCGACACACCCGGCCACGAGGCGTTCACCGCGATGAGGGCGCGCGGAGCGAAGGTGACGGACATCGCTGTGCTGGTCGTCGCAGCCGACGACGGGGTGATGCCCCAGACGAAGGAGTCGATCTCGCACGCGCGCGCCGCCCAGGTGCCCATCGTGGTCGCGATCAACAAGATCGACATGCCCGACGCGAACCCCGACCGTGTGAAGAGCGAGCTCGCGTCCGAGGGTCTGCAACCGGAGGACTGGGGTGGCACGACGCAGTTCTCAGCAGTCTCTGCGAAGCAGCACGAGAATCTCGACGACCTGCTCGAGCGGATCCTGCTCGTCGCCGACGCCGAGCTCGACCTGCGCGCGAACCCGAATGCCGCGGCGTCGGGCCCGATCGTTGAGTCGCGGCTCGACGTCGGTCGCGGCCCCGTTGCGACGATGCTCGTCCAGCGTGGGACGCTACGCGTCGGCGACGCGATCGTCGCGGGCGACGCCGCCGGCAAGGTGCGTGCGCTCTACGACTATCGTGGCGAGAAGGTCAAAGAAGCTGTTCCCGGCGAGCCGGTCGAGATCCTCGGCTTCGACTCGCCACCTCGGGCCGGTGAGCTCGCGCGCGTCGTCGAGCACGAGCGTCAGGCGAAGGATCTCGCCGAGAAGCGCGCCGAGCGGCTTCGCCGTGAGGAGCTGGCGCAGCGCTCGCAGAGCGGCCTCTCGCTCGAGAATCTCTTCGATCAGCTCCAGACGGGCGCCGTGCAGGAGCTCAACATCGTCCTCAAGGGCGACGTGCAGGGCTCGGTCGAGGCGCTGCTGGGCGAGCTCTCGAAGATCCAGCACCCCGAGGTGCGGGTGAACGTGATCCATACGGGCGTCGGCGGGATCACCGAGAACGACGTCAACCTCGCGTCGGCGTCCAGCGCGCTCGTGATCGGGTTCAACGTGCGGCCGAGCGGCGAGGCACGCTCGCTCGCCGAGCGCGAGGGAGTCGACATCCGCACCTACCGCGTGATCTACAAGCTCACCGAGGACATCGAGCAGGCGCTCGTGGGGATGCTCTCCCCCGTCACGACCGAGGAGGTGCTCGGTGAGGCGGAGGTGCGCGCGCTCTTCAGGGTCTCGCGGCTCGGCACGATCGCGGGCTGCATGGTCACAAGCGGCGTCGTCCGCCGCAACGCGCGCGTGCGCGTGATTCGCGACGGCACTGTGATCTACGAGACCTCGATCGCACAGCTCAAGCGCTTCAAGGAGGACGCACGTGAAGTCGCCGAGGGATTCGAGTGCGGGATCCTGCTCGACGGCTTCAACGACGTCAAGGAAGGCGACGTGCTCGAGGCGTTCGAGACTCGTGAGGTTGAGCGGACGGACCTCGACCCGTAGGCACTTCCGCTTCGCGAAAGTGCTAGCCCTCGAGCGCGTCCGGTAGGAAGAGGCCGGTACCGACTGAGAGCGAGTCGCCGTAGTGAAGCAGCGTCCGCCCCGTCGTGCCGGCCTGCGCACCGCGCGAGGACCCCGCGAGAGCGACGGCGATCACCGCCACGAGCAGGGAGGTGAGGCGAGTCACCATTTTGTCTACGGTAGCCGGGTCGCGGCTCCTGCTCTCGCGCCGGGACGGAATCCGAACATGTCCACGGGGTACATCGGCATCTTCTCGTTCGAGCTTCATTTCGGTGAGGCCCACTCGCTCAAGGAGAAGCGCATGCACCTCCGCTCGGCCAAGCAGCAGCTCATGAACCGCACGGGGTGCTCGATCGCCGAGGTCGACTACCACGACGCCTGGCAGCGCACCCGGCTGACGCTCGCATGTGTGACGCGTGAGGCCGGCGAGGCCGCGAAGCTGCTGGACGACGCCGAGCGCTGGCTCTCGGGCCAGGCGTTCGAGCTCGGAGCACGGCAGCGTGAGCTGGTGACGCTCGAGTGACTGCTGGCGGGCGCATGCGCCGGGTCGACGAGGCGATCAAGCAGGTGCTGTCCGAGGCGATTCCGACGCTCAAGGATCCACGGATCGGGTTCGTGACCGTCACAGGGGTCGACACGACGAGCGATCTGGATCACGCGAAGGTCTGGGTCAGCGTGCTCGGGAGCGAGCGCAAACGAGAGCAGACACTCACGGCGCTCGAGGGCGCCACCGGTGTCCTGCAGGGACGCCTCAACCGGGAGCTCCGTCTGCGCCGGACACCACACCTGCAGTTCGTCTACGATCGCGCGGTCGAGCACGGCGTCCGCATGACGCAGTTGATCGACGAGCTGGCGCCTGCGGACGGAGACGATGGGTCGGACTGACATCGAGGCGGTCGTCGACGCGCTTCGCGACCACGATCGGTTTCTCGTCACCACGCACGAGAACCCCGACGGGGACGCGCTCGGCTCGCTGCTCGCGATGCATCTCGCGCTCCGGACACTCGGCAAGGACAGCGTGATGGTGATGGGCGGCGCCGCGCTTCTGCCCGACGAGTACGGCTTTCTCGAATTCGACGCGCATGGTCTGGTGCGAAAGCTTCCCGTCGACGCGATCGAGCGCGTGCTCGTCGCCGTGGATTGCGCCCAGGCGAGCCGGATCTCTGCTTCGCAGCTAGCGGAGAGCGCACCGCTTGTGGTGAACATCGACCATCACCACGACAACACGCGCTTCGGCGACGTCAACCTCGTGGTCGCCGATGCATCGTCGACGGGCGAGCTGCTCGCAGACGTCTTCGTCGAGCTCGGCGTGGGGCTGACGCCCGCGATTGCCGAAGCGCTCTACACGGCGGTCGTCACCGACACCGGCAGGTTCCAGTACTCGAATACGACGCCCAAGGCGCATCGGTTGGCTGCGCAACTCGTCGAGGCCGGGGCAGACGTCTCACGCGTGTTCGGCGAGGTCTTCGAGTCGATGCCGTTCGCGAAGCTCAAGCTGCTCGCTCGCGCGCTCGAGCGGGCGACCCCGTATGCGGGGGGTCGGGTCGTGATCTCGGAGCTCGTCCGGGCCGATTTCGCCGACGCGGGCGCGGAGGAGCCCTACTCGGAGGGGGTCATCGACCAGCTGCGCTCGGTCGAAGGGGCCGAGCTCGTCGCGCTCGTGCGCGAGCGACCGGTGGACGACGGCTCGACGAGGAAGGGATCGCTGCGCTCGAAATCGGACGAGATCGACGTGTCGGCGATCGCTCGCACGTTCGGGGGTGGTGGGCACCGCCGGGCTGCGGGTTTCTCGACCGACCTGCCAATGGAGACGATCACCGAGCGGATCGTCGAGGCGTATGTCGCGGCGGCTGGCTCGGCGAGCCCGATCGCCTGATGCCGCAACTGCCAGCGCGGCAACCCAAACGCTGCGTAGGGGCCGGATCCATCCGGCCCGAACCGAGCTCCTGAGATGGCTATTCCGAAGGGGCTCGACCCCACAGGCGTGATCCTCGTCGACAAGCCCGCCGGACCCTCGTCGTTCGCGATCGTCGCGCGGGTGCGTTCGCGGACACGCGCGAAGACGGGTCACGCAGGCACGCTCGACCCGTTCGCAACCGGGCTGCTGGTGCTGCTCTCGGGTCGTGCGACGAGTCTGCAGGATCGCTTCATGAAGCTCGACAAGCGTTATCTCACCCATGTCGACCTGCGTCGGCGGTCAACGACCGGCGATCCCGAAGGTGAGCCGCTCGACCAGCACGAGACGCCCGCCGCCTCAGCGCTCGACGAGGCGCTCGCAGGTCTGCGGGGCGCGGTCGACCTGCCGATCCCCGCTGCGTCGGCGGTCAAGCTCGACGGCGAGCGCGCGTATCGCCTGCACCGACGAGGTGTGGCGGTCGAGATGCCGATCCGCACGATGCAGGTGCGCCGGCTCGACCTCGTCGGGTATGTGGACGGTGTTGCGCACCTCGACCTCACGGTCGGCTCGGGCACGTACGTCCGCTCGATCGCCGACGCGCTCGGGGGGCACTGCACGACGCTGCGCAGGACCGAGGTGGGCCCGTTTCGGGTCGAAGAGGCCGATGAGCACCGCGTGCTCTCGCTCGACGAGGCGATTCCTCGGCTCGCAGCGGCATGAGAACCGCGCACGCACCCGCGCAGCTCGAGCGGCGTCCGCGCGCGGTCGCGATCGGCACGTTCGACGGTGTCCACCTCGGACACCTGTCCGTGCTTCGCGCGGCGATCGAGTCGGGTCTGGAGCCGACGGTAATCACCTTCGAGCCCCACCCGCGGCTCGTGCTGGGGAACAAGGTCGAGCTGATCGCGACACTCGAGCGACGCCTCGAGCTGCTCGCCGAGGCCGGAGTCGGAGAGACGCTCGTGGCGGCGTTCACTCCCGAGCTCCAGCGGCTCACGGCCGAGGAGTTCGCGTCCTCGTACCTCGTCGGGATCGGCGCGGAGGCGGTCGCCGCGGGCGCCGACTTCCGCTTCGGTCACAGGCGCTCCGGCGATCTCGCCCTCTTGCGCGAGCTCGGTCTGCGCGTGCTCGAGGTCGTGCAGATCGACGGTGTCTCCTCGACGGCGATCCGTGACGCCGTCCGCGCGGCGGAGCTCGACGCAGCAGCGTCGATGCTCGGCCGTCCCTACGAGCTCGACGGCACCGTCGTCGCGGGCGACCAGCGCGGCGGAACGCTCGGCTATCCGACCGCGAACCTCGCGCTCGACCCACGGCTCGTCTGCCCGCGCTACGGAATCTACGCAGGCTCCGCGTTAGGAAACCGGGCAGCTGTCTCGATCGGCACGAACCCCCACTACGGCGGCACGGAGCGCCGGATCGAGCCGTACCTGCTGGACTTCGAGGGCGACCTCTACGGCAAGCGTCTCGTCGTCGAGCTGTGGGAGCGGTTGCGGGACGAGCGCGCGTTCGAGAGCGAGGACGCGCTCGTCCAGCAGATCGCGAAAGACGTGGAGGCCACCCGCAGCGCGCATCGTCCCTAGGTTTCTTCTCGCCCTGCGAGAAGAAACCTATTGCCGGCGGGCGACGAACACCGGCTGTGCCAGGTCCTCGTCGTCCGGGTCGCCGGGGATCAGGAGCGGCGAGAAGCCGACCGACTCGAGCAGGTGCAGCCAGGTGTGCTCGGGGAAGAGCCCCTCGACGTGCTGGTCGAAGACCGCGCGCGTCGGCTTGCCCGGCTCGGAGACGAGCACGGCGTAGTCGGTGGTGAACGTCGTCCCGCCGGGCGCGGGCTCGCGTGTCCATTCGAGGTAGCGCAGCGACCGCCCATCCGGGCCGTCGTGCCCGCCGTGATCGGTCTTGGGCGCGAAGGTCTCGCGCGTGTAGTCGGGGGCAATGAGGGCAGCGCCGCCCGGGCGCGTGTGCGCGAACGCGGTCGCCAAGCAAGAGCGCAGGTCGTCCTCGCTCGTCATGTACATGACCGCGTCGTGGACGAAGACGGCGTCGAACGTGCGGCCGAGGCGGAGCGTCCGCATGTCGCCGAGGATGTGCTCACACCACGGGTTTAGCTCGCGACTCAGGGTCAGCATCTGCGGCGAGACATCGGACAGCGTGCACGCGAAGTGCTCACGGAGATGCAGGGCGTTGTTGCCGCCACCCGAGCCGAGCTCGAGCAGGGTGCGCGCGTTCGGCACCGCGTCGAGGATCGCCGCGCGGTAGCGCTCGGCCTCGACCGCGTAGTCGTCCGGGCTCGTGAGCAGGTGGAACCAGGGCGCGAGGTCCGAGTAGAGGTGGTGCACGAAACAGAATCTAGGCACATTCTCGCTATCGCGAGAACGTGCCAGGAAGAGCCGCGATCCCTAGGCCGACCGATCGGTGGCTGCGAACCCCACCACGACCGCGCGTGAGGCATCGAGCTCGGCATCGCCCGACCGAGCGGCCAGCCCGACCGGGCGGGACGCACGGGGAAAGCGGCCGAGCCAGGCGCGCAGCGCGTCGCGGCGCTCGCTGCCCTCGAGCACGCGGCCCTCGACGGCATGCGCCGCGCCGCGTACGAGCAGCGTCGCGGGCGCCGGCTCCCTGAACGTCCGCCACCAGCGCTTACGCTCCGGCGTCGCCGCGAGCACGACGAACGCCTCCTCGTGCTCGGCATAGAGCACCGGGATCGCAAATAATCGCCCCGAGCGCCGCCCACGGTAGTCGAGCACCGCGAGCGACCCGCTCAGGAGCGGGTGGAGCGGGGAGCGCAGCACAGCTCGCACGAGTGGATTCACGAGCCGAAGCAGCCGGAGCATCGAGAGCGCGACTCAGATCGTCAA
>Ga0136617_10002209_pt1 | contig 17383 bp, 14 predicted proteins | sample AntDrymUQ3222106_2_FD_129672 | JGI IMG/M metagenome (GOLD analysis project Ga0136617, IMG submission 129672) | Polar desert sand microbial communities from Dry Valleys, Antarctica - metaG UQ322 (21.06) | ecosystem: Environmental > Terrestrial > Soil > Desert | place: Antarctica: Dry Valley...
CCGGTTCCGATCGCGAAGTAGCAGGTGAAGCCGACGAGCGCGATGAAGCTCCATTCGGTCAGGGTGCCGCCCGAGAGCAGCACGCCGAGGACGACCGCGCTCGCGGCCGAGCCGAGGTAGCTGGCTGAGATCATGGTCTTGCGCGGCGTCCGTGGGCCGCCAGCGCTTCGCCTCAGCCCGTCGTCGAGCCGGCGAGCTCCACGAACGGCTCGAGCGCCCTGGGATTCGCCAGCGAGTCCCGGCTCACCGCCTCGTCCACCGGCGTCCCGCCGAGGATCCGCTTGACCGGCACCTCGAGCAGCTTCCCGCTCAGCGTTCTCGGCACCTCGGCGACCTGGTGGACCCCGTTCGGCACGTGCCGCGGCGAGCAGTCCTCGCGAATGCGCTTCGCGATCCGGCGCTCGAGATCCTCGTCGAGCGAAGCGTCCTCGCGCAGGACCACGAACAGCGGCATCCAGTTCTCCGCGCCCTCGCGCGGGATGTCGACCACGAGGGCGTCGGTGATCTCGTCGAGCGAGAGCACGGCGCGGTAGATCTCGCTGGTGCCCATGCGGATGCCGCCGCGGTTGATGGTCGAGTCCGAGCGTCCGTAGATGACCGCCGTGCCGCGCTGGGTGATCTCGATCCAGTCGCCGTGGCGCCAGACGCCGGGGTAGTGGTCGAAGTAGGCGTCGCGCAGCCTCTCGCCGTCCGGGTCGCCCCAGAAGAAGATCGGCATCGAGGGCATCGGCTGGGCGAGGACGAGCTCGCCGACCTCCCCCACGAGCGCGTTACCGTCCTCGTCCCAGGCTTGGACGTCGGCGCCGAGGGAGCGCGCCTGGAGCTCGCCCCGGTAGACCGGCAGGGTGGGCACCCCGCCGACGAACGCCGTGCACACGTCGGTTCCGCCGCTGGTCGAGAAGAGCCACGTGTCGCGGCCGAGGTGCTCGTAGACCCACTCGAAGCCCTCGGGCGAGAGCGGCGAGCCGGTCGAGCCGACGGCGTCGAGGCGTGAGAGGTCGCGACCGTCCGCGGGCTCGACCTCGGCCTTCATGCAGCTCGCGATGTAGGAGGCGCTCGTCCCGAAGGTCGTGACGCCGGCTTCCGCGGCGAGATCCCAGAGCACGCCCATGTCGGGGTGGCCGGGACTGCCGTCGTAGAGGACGATCGAGGCGGGGGTGAGCAGGACGCCGACGAGGAAGTTCCACATCATCCAGCCGGTCGTCGTGAACCAGAAGACGCGGTCTCCGTCCTGGGCGTCGAGGTGGAGGTGCATCTTCTTCAGGTGCTCGAGCAGGATCCCGCCGTGGCCGTGGACGATCGGCTTGGGCAGGCCCGTCGTCCCCGAGGAGTAGAGGACCCAGAGCGGGTGGTCGAAGGCGACGCGAGCGAAGGCGAGCGGCTCGCGATCGGCCGCGAGCTCCTCCCACGCCAACGTGTCGGCGACCTCGCCGACCTCCAGGTAGGGCAGGAGCACGACGTGCTCGAGGCCCGGCAGCTCTGCGCGCACGGTCTCGATCGTCTCGCGGCGGTCGAAGTCCTTGCCGGCGTAGCGGTAGCCGTCCACGGTGAGCAGGACCTTGGGCTCGATCTGCGCGAAGCGGTCGATCACGCTGCGCGCCCCGAAGTCGGGCGAGCAGGACGACCAGATCGCTCCGAGGCTCGCCGTCGCGAGGAAGGCCGCCACGGCCTCGGGGATGTTGGGGAGGTAGGCGACCACGCGGTCGCCCTCGCCCACGCCGAGCCGGCGCAGGCCGGTGGCGATGCGCTCGGTCTGCTCGCGCAGCTCGCCCCAGGTCCAGGCCTCGAGCTCACGCAGCTCCGAGGCGCCCTGAAGGGCGAGGGCCCCGTCGTCCTTGCCGCGGAAGACGTGCTCGGGGAAGCTCAGGCGCGCGCCGGGGAACCACTCCGCGCCCGGCATCGCGCGTGAGCCGAGCGCCCGCTCGGGCGGGGAGTCGGACTCGACCGCGAAGAACTCCCAGATCGAGGCCCAGAAGCCCTCGATGTCAGCGACCGACCAACGCCACAGCTCGTCGTAGGAGCCGGTGACCTTGACGCCCTGCGTCTCGGCGACCCAGCGTGCGTAGCGGGTGATCGCCGCCGCCTCGACGCGCTCCTCAGAGGGCGCCCAGAGCCGGCGTGACTCTGCTTCGGCCACTCAGTCGTCGACGGCCGCCAGCACGCCCTTGCGGTCCTTGTGCTCGCGCTCGTAGTCGCGCACCCTGGCGAGGGCGGTGGGGCCAAGGTCCGAGGCCTCGCTGCGAATCTCGGCGACGGTCTGCTCGTCGTAGCCGGGCCACGGCTCGGCGTCCGCGCGGGAATCGCCGACGCCGGGCGGCGGCGCGCTCAGCTCCGCTCCCGCCGCCTCGGCGAGCTCCTCGAGCGCTCCGTGCAGCAGGCTCGGCAGCTCGTCGACATCCGGAACGATGTCCGGATCGGAGGTGAAGCCGAAGAAGATCCCGCCGGCGTAGGAGACGATGGCCACGCCGAGGCCGAGGTTCGCGCCGAGCGGCACGAGCGGGAACACCGCCTCGAGCTCGCGGCCGAGCAGGTAGAGCGTGCTCGGCGGCCCCGGGACGTTGGTGACCACGAGGTTGACGTAGCGCTGCACGTCGCCGATCTGCGAGAGCCGGTCGCCGACCGCGGGCGGCGCCAGTCCGGACAGCTCGATCACCGTGCTGCCGGCGACCACCTCGGCGCTGTCCTTCAGCTCCTGCATGGCTGCGTTGATGCGCTCGAAGCGCTCGATCGGATCGGTCATGCCTACGGGCAGCGGCACGCGTAGGCCCGAGACCTCGTTGCCGGCCTCCGACCCGCTCGATCCGCGCAGGGCCACCGGCACGAAGACCTGGAGCTCTAGGCCCGCGGTCTCCTCGCCGCGGGCCCGCAGATGGGAGCCGAGCGCTCCCGCCACGACAGCGAGCACTACGTCGTTCAGGGAGCCATCGAGCGCGTCCTTGATCGCCTTGAAGTCCTCGAGCGCCTCGCTCTGCCACGAGAAGCGCCGGTGGGGCCCGACCTTGCGGTTGTAGGGCCCGCGGGGCGCGAAGCGCAGCGCGCCGCGGCCGACCACCGTCCCGAGCCCGGCCACGGCGCCGGCCGTTCGCACGGCGGCCTTCTGCGGGTGGCGTACGAAAGAGCCCAGCGAGCTGACCAACTCCGGGGGCACGGCCCGCTCGGCCGCGGCGCCGACGAGCAGGCGGGCGCGCGAAGGCCCGCGGCGCGGCTTCCACGACCGCGGCTCGGGCGCGCTCTCGGGCTTGGCTTCCTCGTCGAAGAGCGTCTGCGTCACGGCGACGCTGGCGATCCCGTCGACGAGCGTGTGATGGAACTTGTGCAGCACGGCAAAGCGTCCGCCCTCGAGGCCCTCCACGAGCCAGATCTCCCACAGCGGACGGCCGCGGTCGAGCGGCTGCTCGAGAATCCGGGCGAACATCGTCTGGATCTGCTCGAGGTTCCCAGGCGCAGGCAGCGCGCTGTGGCGCAGGTGGTAGGAGAGGCGGAACCTCGTGTCGTCAGTCCAGCTCGGACGTCCGAGCCCGAGCGGCACGGAGGCGATCCTCTGGCGAAAGCGCGGCAACAGGTGCAGGCGGCGATCGATGTGCTCGCTGAACTCCTCCATGCTCGGCGCGGGGCCGGCGAAGACGTCGACACCCCCGACGTTCATCGGCGCCGACTCGTTCTCCCCCGTGAGGAACGAAGCGTCGAGCGCGGTCAGACGTTCTCCGGACATGGCCTCCTCGACTCCCTCTCCCGACGATCGAACGACGGCCCGACACGGTAGCCGAGCGACCGCCCTCGCGCTCGGCTCGCGCTCAGTCCGCCGCCTCCACGACGGCGAGCACCGCTCCCGTCTCGACCTGGCTGCCCTCCTCGACGCGCAGCTCGGTGAGGACGCCGTCGGTCGGCGCGGTGAACTCGTGCTCCATCTTCATCGCCTCGAGCGCGAGCAGCGGCTGGCCGGCGGCGACCTGCGCGCCGGCCTGGGCCAGCAGGCGGGTCACCGTGCCCGGCATCGGTGCGACCAATGTGCCCTCCTCGATCGCCGCCGCCGGGTCGGTGAAGCGGGGTGTCTCGATCAGGTCGACCTGGCCCTCTTCGGTGTTGACGTGGACGAGCGCTCCTTCGCGTGAGGCGTGGACGCGCAGTCGGCGTCGCACACCGTCGACCTCGAGGTCGGCGAGCTCCGGCGTACAGGCGTGCAGGCGCACGCCTTCGAGCTGGTGCTGCCCCACGCTCAGCCGGGCCAGCGAGCCGTCGCGGGCGAAGCGGTAGCCCACGCGGAGCTCCTCGCCGCCCACGGTGAAGATCGCCGGCTGCGGTTCCTCGAGCGGGTTGTTGCGCCAGCCGCTGGGGAGCGTGCTCAGGACGCGCGCGGATGCGCGCCGACCGGCCTGGCCGGCCAGGGCCGCAGCCGCCGCGGCGAGCCGAGTGCCCTCGGGCCCGACGAGCGGAGCCCCGAGCTCGGCGGGATCGTGGCGTTCGAGAAAAGACGTGTCCGCATCGCCGGCGAGGAACTCGGGGTGGCGGAGCACACGGACGAGGAAGTCGCGGTTCGTGATCGTGCCGTGGAGCTCGGCGCGTGCCAGTGCGCCGGCGAGACGACGCGCCGCGTCCTCGCGCGTGCGCCCGTGCGCGACGACCTTGGCCAGCATCGGGTCGTAGAACGGGCTGACCACCGAGCCGTCCCCGACGCCGGTGTCGACGCGGACCGCGTCGGTGTCGAGGGCGAAGCGGGTGAGCCGGCCGGTCACGGGAAGAAAGTCGTGGGCGGGATCCTCCGCGTAGAGGCGGGCCTCGATCGCGTGGCCGCGCAGCTCGGGATCGACCGCCTCGGCGGGCAGCGGACGGCCCTCGGCGACCAGGAGCTGGAGCTCGACGAGGTCGAGGCCGGTCACGAGCTCGGTGACCGGGTGCTCCACCTGTAGCCGCGTGTTGACCTCGAGGAAGAAGAACTCCCCACCCTCTGTGACCAGGAACTCGACGGTGCCGGCGCCCACGTAGCCGAGCTCCGCTCCGGCGGCCACCGCGGCCGCGCTCATCGCCTCACGCAGCCCGGCGTCGACGGCCGGCGAGGGCGATTCCTCGATGACCTTCTGGTGGCGGCGCTGCACCGAGCAGTCGCGCTCGTAGAGCGAGGCGACCCGGCCGTGCGCGTCGCCGACGATCTGGATCTCCACGTGGCGCGCGCGCGGCGCGAAGCGCTCGAGGAACAGCGTGTCGTCGCCGAAGGCCCCGACCGCTTCCCGGCGCGCGGCGTCGACGCCGGCCTCGAGCTCGCCCGGAGCCTCGACCAGGCGCATGCCCTTGCCGCCGCCGCCGGCCGCTGCCTTGACCAGCACCGGGAAGCCGACGCCCTCGGCGGCGACGCGCAGGGCATCGCCGCTCTCGCCGTCGAGGTTCGCGCCGGGGAGCACGGGCACGCCCGCGGCCTCCATGCGCGCACGCGCCTCGGTCTTCGAGCCCATCGCGGCGATGGCCTCCGGCGAGGGTCCGATCCACACGAGGCCGGCGTCGATCACCGCGCGGGCGAAGTCGGCACTCTCGGCCAGGAAGCCGTAGCCGGGATGGATCGCGTCGGCGCCGGTGCGAGTGGCGGCCTCGACGATCGCCTCGCCGCGCAGGTAGGACTCAGCAGGGGTGCTGCCCCCGAGCGCGACGGCGTGGTCGGCCTCGCGGACGAACGGGGCGCCGGCGTCGGGCTCCGAGAAGACCGCCACGGTCGAGATCCCGAGCCTCCGGCACGTGGCGAACACGCGCCGCGCGATCTCGCCGCGGTTGGCCACCAGCACGCGGTTCACGGTGCGCCCGCTCACATCCGGTAGACGCCGTAGCCGCGCACGCCGGCCACCGGCGCGTTGTCGACCACCGACAGCGCGAGGCCGAGCACGGTGCGGGTGTCGCGCGGGTCGATGATGCCGTCGTCGTACAGCCGCGAGGTGTTGGCCAGCGCCGTCTGCTCGCGCTCGATCTGGTCCTCGACGCCGGCCCGCAGCTTCGCGTCCGCGTCTTCGTCGAACTCCTGGCCGCGGGCCTCGGAGCCCGCGCGCGCGACGATCGAGAGCACGCCGGCGAGCTGCTTCGGCCCCATCACGGCGATCTTGGCGTTTGGCCACGCGAAGAGCAGGCGCGGCGCGTAGGCGCGGCCCGACATCGCGTAGTTGGCCGCGCCGTACGAGCCCCCGACGATGACCCCGAGGTGCGGCACCTTCGAGTTCGACACGGCGTTGATCATCAGCGCGCCGTGCTTGATGATCCCGCCCTGCTCGTACTCACGCCCGACCATGAACCCGGTCGCGTTGTGGAGGAAGACGAGCGGCACGTCCTTCTGGTTGGCGAGCTGGATGAACTGCGCCGCCTTCTGGGCCTCCTCGGAGAAGAGCGTGCCGCGGGCGTTGGCCAGAACGCCGACGGGGTAGCCGTGGATCGATCCCCAGCCGGTCGTCAGGGCGCTGCCGTAGAGGGGCTTGAACTCGTCGTAGCGCGAGCCGTCGAGCGTGCGGGCGAGGATCTCGCGGGGGTCGAAGGGCACGCGCAGATCGGAGGAAGGGATGGCGACGATGTCCTCGGCGTCGTGCAGCGGGTCGTCCGGAGCCTCCGTCGGGCCCGGCCCCTGCTTGCGCCAGTTCAGCCGGCGGACTACCTCGCGCCCGAGCCGGATGCCGTCCTCCTCGTCGGCGGCCATGTAGTCGGAGAGCCCCGAGACCCGCGAGTGCATCTCCGCGCCGCCGAGCTCCTCCTCCCCCGACTCCTCGCCGGTGGCCATCTTCACCAGCGGCGGCCCGCCGAGGAAGACCTTGGCCCGCTCCTTGACGAAGATGTTGTAGTCGGACATGCCGGGCATGTAGGCCCCGCCCGCGGTCGAGCTGCCAAACACAATGGCGATGGTGGGGATGCCGGCCGCGGAGAGACGGCTCAGGTCGCGGAAGGCCTGGCCACCGGGGATGAAGGCCTCGGCCTGGGTCGGCAGGTCGGCGCCGCCGGACTCGACGAGGCTGATGTACGGGAGCCGGTTCTGGAACGCGATCTCCTGGCCGCGGAGGACCTTGCGGAAGCCGTAGGGGTTGAGTGTGCCGCCGCGAACCGTCGGGTCGTTGGCGGAGACGACGCACTCGACTCCCTCGACCACCCCGATCCCGCAGACGATCGAGGCGCCGGGGTGGAAGTCGGTCTCGGCCGCCGCGAGCGGCATGAGCTCGAGGAAGGGGGAGTCGCGGTCGAGCAGGAGCTCGACGCGGTCGCGCGCGGGCAGCTTGCCGCGCTGGCGGTGGCGCTCGACGTAGCGCTCGCCGCCGCCGGCGCGAGCCTTGGCGAGCAGCTCCTCGATGCCGTCGAGGTGACCGAGCATCGCCTCGCGGTTGGCGCGGGCGGTGTCGGAGGCGGGGTCGAGGGCGGTGGTCAGCGCGGGCATGTCAGTGCGGCCTGGCGACTCGCTGCGCTTCGGCCCGAATCGGTCATGTCCGACAGTATGAGCGCCGGACCTCTGCGAGACCTCGCTCGCGGCACGTCGTCTACGGCATAGCCGGCTCCGCGGCGAAACTGCGCGGATCGATCAGGATCTTGGCGTGGGTCTCGGGGTCGCCGAGCGCGGCGAACGCGGCCTCGACGCCGTCGAGGCCCACCGTGCCGGTGATCAGCGGCCGCGGATCGACGTCGCCGTCGGCGAGCATTTGCAGCGTGTCGCGGAACTCGAGCGGCGTGTAGCCGACCACGAACCGGAGGTCGATCTCTTAGTTGATGGCCATCGCCGGCGTGAGCTGATCGGTGCCGACGCACACGCCGACGACCACGACGCGCGAGAACATCGGCGCCTCGTCGATGATGCTCTGGATCACCCCGGCAACCCCGACGCACTCGAAGATGACCGGGTGCTTCGGCTCGATCCCCAATCGGTCGGCCAGGCGGAACGCGTGCCACCATCCGAAGGGCAGCTTGTTGAGCTTCTCGGTCGTGCCGACCGCAAGCTCGAGCGCCGAGGGAATGTCCTCGACGTGACCCTTGCCGTCGACGGCCGAGTGCGGAGAGGTCTCGGCAGGATTGACGACCACGTCGGCCCCACAAGCGGTGGCCAGGGCACGGCGTCCGGGCGAGTAGTCGCTGGCCACCACCGTGCGGACGCCACGGGCCTTGAGCATGAGGATCACGCCCAGCCCGACCGGCCCGCAGCCGATGACGATCGCGACGGTCCGCTTGCCGACCTCCCCGCGACGCACCGCGTGGTGGGCGACCGCCATCGGCTCGGTCATCGCCGCCACCTCGGCGGACAGCCCGTTGGGGACCGCCAGCATCAGCGACTCCTCGACGAGCAGCTGCTCGGCGTACGCGCCGGGCGAGTGCACCGACAGACCGACCGTGTCGACTCCAGAGTCTCCGCGCAGCAGCGGCAGCGCCACCACCGGCGTCCCCGTCGGCACGCCGCCCCGGGATCTCGGGCCGTACTCGGCGACTTCGCCACAGAACTCGTGCCCGAAGACGATCGGCTCGTCCGAGCGCCCGAATCGGTGGTAGCCGGCGCGGGCGGCCATGTCGGCCCAGTCGTCGAGCCCGTGTCGAGCGTGCAGATCCGACCCGCAGATCCCGCAGCGCAGGACCTCGAGTCGCACCTGCCCCCGCCCGGGCACGGGCTCCGGCCGGTCGCTCACCTCGAGCTCGGCGTTCGAGCAGACCACGGACCGCATCAGGTGGCGGAGCCTGCGGCGAAGCGGTAGTCGGCGAGATCGAAGCGGGCACTGCGCCAGGCGGCTTCGAGGGTCGGCGACGCTCGGAACGGCACGTCGCCGTGGCGGTCGAAGTAGTAGCTGTTGGCCGTCCCGCACCCGCCCCGGAAGAAGACCTGGTTCCGGCGCCGGCTCAGCATCGAGTCGAAGTAGCGTCTGTTGGCCTCTTCGGTGATCTCGACCGTGGTCGCTCCGGCGCGTCTGGCCTGCCGCAGGCAGCGCACGATGTGGCGGGACTGGTTCTCGATCAGGGTGAAGTAGCTGGCTCCGTTGTACGCGTACGGGCCGAGGATCATGAAGAGGTTGGGAAAGCCCGGGACGCTGACGCCCTGGTAGGCCTGGAAGCGGTGGTCGTCCCACCACCGCCCGAGCTCGATGCCGTCGCGCCCGCGCACCGGGTACGGCGGCATGTTGCCGCGGTCGAAGACGTTGAAGCCGGTGGCCAGGATCAGCACGTCCACGTCGTGCTCGGTGCCGTCGGTCGTGCGCACGCCGGCGGGCGTGACCGATTCGATGGCGGCGGTCTCAAGCTCGACGTTGGAGCGGTTGAAGGTGGGCAGGTAGTCGTTCGAGAAGCCGGGTCGCTTGCAGCCGAGGCTGTACCGCGGCGTGAGCTTGTCGCGCAGGATGGGATCATGGACCTGCTCGCGCAGGGCCTTGAGGCCCACTCGCTCGCCGACCTTGGCCAGCGGAAGGACGCCGTCGAAGTGAGCCGGCAGGGGAAAGGTCAGCTCCACGAACGCCTGGCTCGCCAACCTCCGGGCCAGCTGTGCTCCCGGCACGCGGTTGAGCAGCCCGCGCTGTCGCGGCTTGTCGGGCTTGGGCAGGCACCAGATGGGAGTGCGCTGGAACACGACCAGCCGCTCTACCTCGGGCGCGATCGAGGGGATGACCTGGACGGCGGAGGCGCCGGTGCCGATGACGGCCACTCTGCGGCCGCGTAGGTCCAGGCTGTGGTCCCAGCGCGCGGTGTGCATCACGGTGCCCTCGAAGCTGTCCAGGCCGTCGATCTCAGGTGGCTTGGGCTGTGAGAAGATGCCGGTGGCGCCGACCACATGGCGGGCGGTCAGCGTCGCGCCGTCCGCGATCGAGAGCTCCCAGTGGTCGCCCCGCTCGTCGAAGGTCGCTTCGGTGACCTTCTGGTCGAACCGGATCCGGGAGCGCAGCCCGTACCGCTCGACGCAGTCCTCGGCGTAGTCCTTCAGCTCCTCGCCCGGGGCGTAGGTCTTCGACCAGTCGTCGCGCTGGGCGAACGAGAACTGGTAGCTGGGGGACGGGATGTCGACGCACACGCCCGGGTAGGTGTTCCAGTGCCAGGCGCCGCCGACGCCGTCGCCTGCTTCGAGCAGCGCGAAGTCCCGGATTCCCGCTTCGTCGAGCTTGATGGCGGCGCCGATGCCGGAGAAGCCGGCGCCGACGATCGCCACTTCGTGATCGGGCTGCCCGGTCACCGATCAGTGGGGCCGGCTACCGAGGACTGGTGCGCGCACACCAGCGGACGCTAACGCAACCCGCCGGCCCGCGGGGTTCATTCAGCCCAACCCAGCGTCAGCCGCCTTCGCATCGCGCAGGGCGTGGTCTGCGAGGGCGGATTCGAGCCGGCTGTCGAGGGCGTCGACGCTGCCGCGCATCGGCGGGACCTCGGCCACGGCGGGGCCGATCTCGGACCGGAAGCCCACGATCTCATGACGCAGGCCCTCGACCCAGTCGTCGAGCACGAGGATATCCGCGCGCATGCCGACGAACTCGCCGTGCATGGCCTCGACGCGGGCGGCGATGTCGTCGAGGGCGCGCAGCGCGCGGCTCAGGCTGGCCACGACGCGGGCGGGCGCTCGCACCGAGGAACTGACGAGCGCGACGCCTCTGAAGCTCACCGCAGGCCGGTCGCCACGGACTTCACCGTCGTCTCGACGACGAGTCGCGGGAGGCTCATACAGCGATCACTCCCGCCCCGCCCCGACGACCTCGCGCTCGCGCGGTGGCGGACCGCTCGGGGCGCGATCGAAGCGATCGAAGAGCAGCGCCCGCGGGCGCTCGACGCTCGGCGGGCGCCGGGTCATCCGGCCGAGACGGACGAAGACGACGCCCATCAGGACGAGGATCCCCAGCACGGTGCTGAGGACCAGGATCGTTGCCGGCGTCCACAGGAACATCGGCGCGTCGCGCCTGCGCTCGATCTGCAGGAGCGTGGCGTCGGCGACCATCGGCCGCGTGGTCTGAGGCCGGGCGGGGAACCCGGCGAAGTCGATCGCCGGGTCGGGCGGCATCCGCACCGGAGCGGCGAGCATGGTCCGCCCCGCGTGGATCCGCACGAAGGTCTTCCACGCCCCGCCGACCGGCACAGGCGTCGTCGAGCGCCAGGCGCCGTCGGGCTGGCGGGCGAGACGGTCGACGAAGCGTCCCCCGCCCTGCCAGCCGATAGCCGTGACCCACTGCGGATCGTCGGCGACCTCGGGCCGGTTGAGGCGCAGAGCCAGGTCGGCGACCGGCTGGGGGCGATCATTGTTCGGCGTCAGTCCCTCGCGTACGTTCGTGAGCGCCATCGTCGCCGTCACGCCCTTCGGCGCCTCCGTGACGACCGCGTTCACCCCGAGGCCGACGAACGTCGCGGCGGCCAGGACGGCGATCACCAGCGGCCGCCGACCGGGAGCCAGGGTGCCCGTGAGTGCCTGCGCCATCAGCGCTCCCAGGAGGCCCCCGGCGACCCCGGCGGCGAGCGCCACAGGCACCGCTTCGCCCAGCAGCGTCGCCTCCCAGCGCAGCGGCATCGCGAGGTGCGACCACGCGTAGTTCGCCGCGAAGCCGATCGACCCGATCGCCAGGCCGGCGACGACGCCGAACCGCAGCGGGCTCCGGGGATCGCCGCGCAGCGCCAGCGCCTCGACGATCGCGGCCTCGGCGATGAACAGCGGCATCGAGGGCATGGTCACCTCGAGCGGCCCGCCGACCAGGAGCGTCATGCCGACCTGGAGCGGTAGCCAGATCGCCAGCCCGGCGAACGCGCCACCGCGGCCACCGAGCAGGCGGGCGAGCACGAGCGTCTGGGCGCCTCCGAAGGCCAGCAGGAGCGGGTGCCAGACCTGGCGGTACTGCGGGACGCCCCAGTTGAACTCGTGCAGCGTCGCCGCCCACAGGTAGAGGAAGACGCCCGCGAGCAACGCGGCCAGCGGGCGGCGCAGCACTCCGCCCGCGCCGAACGGCTCGCGCCCGGCCGCACGGGCGCCCTCGGCGAGCAGCAGCGCGCCGCCGATCCCCGCGGTCAGGGTGCCGCCGATGATCATCACGTGGGTGGGTCCCCAGAGGGTCACGTCCTGGCCGAAGATCCGGTGCCAGACGTCGTCGAGCGGGAAGGCCGACATGCCGAGCGTCGCGCCGGCGAGCAGCAGCGCCGCGGCGGCGGGCACGGCGCCGACGCCCGGGACGTGGAAGGCGACGGAGCTCGAGCGACGGGGATCGGCCGGTGTCATGCCGACCGCGAGCACGCCCATGAGGAAGGCGCCGAAGAGCCCGAGCATCAGCGGGTAGTGCGCGGTCGTGCCCAGCGGTCCCTCGTCGCGGCCGAGGTCGATGTGCAGCCCGATGTCCCAGGTGGCGCCGATGATGATCACCGTCGCGCAGACGACCGCCGCGACCCCGGGCAGCGCCGCCCAGCCGGGAACCCCGATCGCGCGCTCGGTGCCGCGCTCCAGCCTGCGCAACGCAGGGGCGCCGCCGCGCCGGTAGGCCGTGACGAGCCAGAGCGTGAGCACGGTCAGCAGCGTGGTGGCGCCCCCGATGATCGCGAGCTGGTCGAGCGGCGCTCCGCCGCCGGGCGCCTGGGTCGCGGCGAGAAGGGTGCTCATCGGGCCTCGACCGCGGGGGCCTCCGGCGCGACGGCGACGCCGAGCAGCGGGTCCTGGCCGCCGATGTGGCCGGCGCCGGGCTCGGCCATCGCGACCGCTTCGCCGATGCGCGGGTCGCGCCGCGCGCGCCGTTCGAGCAGGGGCTGCAACACGCCGCGGAGCGCGAGCGCCGCTCCGACGTAGCGCGGCGCCCACACTCGAGCGCGGCGGCCGAGCACCCCACGCTCGATCGCATCGACCGCGACCGACACCGGGACCGGCTTGCGCACGAAGGCCGGCATCACGCCCTCCATCACCCGCGAGGAGGGATGCCCGAGTCCGTGGCGCACGAGGTCGGTGTCGATGAAACCGAAGTACGCGCAGCCGGCGCGCGCGCCGGTCGGGGCGAGCTCGACGCGCAGGGAGTTGGTCAGCGCCTCGACGCCGGCCTTCGAGGCCGAGTACGTGCCCATCAGCGGCGCGTGCGAGGCCGCCGCGAGCGAAGCGACATTGAGCACGTAGCCGCGGTGCGCGATCACCTGCGGCAGCACAGCTCGCACCGTGCGCAGGACGCCGTATAGGTTGACGTCGAGCTCGCGCTCGAGCTGCTCGATCGGCGCGGTGGCCACCGCGCCGACGAAGTGCAGGCCGGCGTTGGCGATGGCCACGTCGAGGGCGCCGAAGCGCGTGACCGTGCCGGCCACCGCTCGCTCGAGCGCCCCCGCGTCGGTCACGTCGGCGACGAAGACTTCGGCGCGATCACCGAGCTGCTCCGCGACCTGTTCGAGCAGGTCCGGCTCGAGGCCGACGAGCGCGACGTTCGCACCTCGTCCGTGCAGGCGAGCGGCCGTCTCCGCGCCGATCCCGCGCGCGGCACCAGTGATCAGGACCGTGCGGCCGTTCAGGTCGAAGCTCATGCGGTGGCCTCCGTGGTGACGGTGATGGGTTGCGGAGCGGTCGCCGGCCAGCGACGGGACTCGAAGTGGAACTCCCGATCGTCGATCCCGCGCAGCGCGTGCTGGAACCGCAGCGATGACGCAGGCCAGAGCGTGGGGTTGCGGCCCTGGGCGTCGAGGTACCAACTCGAGCAGCCGCCGCGCAGCCAGACCGTGCGCTGCATCCTCTTCTGCACCCAGGCGTTGAAGGCCTCCTGCGCCTCGGCGCGCGGCTCGATCGCCACGTCTCCGCGATCGCGCAGCCGCCCGATCGCCGCCAGCGTGTGGCGGATCTGCGCCTCGATCATGAAGACCTGCGAGGTGTGGCCTGTGCCGGTGTTGGGGCCCGGCATAAGGAAGAAGTTGGGGAAGCCGGAGATCGTGGTCCCGCGATGAGCCTGCATGCCCTCGCGCCAGCGCTCGGCCAGCGGAAGTCCCCCGCGGCCCTCGACGGTCAAGTCGCCGAGCGGGTCGGTAGCGTGAAAGCCGGTGCCGAAGATGACCACGTCGGCGGGGTGCTGGGCGCCGTCGGCGGTGACGAGGCCGTTCTCGTTCGCGCGGACGATGGGGTCGCTGACGAGGTCGACATCGTCCCGAGCCAGCGCCGGATACCAGTCGTTGGCGAGCAGTAGGCGCTTGCAGCCGATCGCATAGTCGGGCGTGAGGCGAGCGCGCAGCTCGGGATCCTTTATCGAGCGGCGGATCATCGCGCGGCCGCGGACCTCCAACGGCCGCGTGAAACGCCGGCTGCGCGTATTGCCGAGGCCCATCCACTCCTGCATCGCCCACACGCCGCCGCGGACGAGCCTCTGCGCGAGAGGTGACCGCTTGTAGAGCCACTGCTCGGCCTTGGGGATTCGGCGGTCCGGCTTCGGGATGACCCAGGGCGGGGTGCGCTGGAAGACGTCGACGTGCGCCGCGTCGGGAGCGATCTGGGGGACGAACTGGATCGCGCTGGCGCCCGTGCCGACCACGGCCACGCGCGCGCCCGTGAGGTCGACGGAGTGATCCCACTCCGCGGAGTGAAACCACGGCCCGGCGAAATCGCCCAGGCCCTCGATGTCCGGGAAGGCGGGTCGCGAGAGTCCGCCCGGAGCGGCGACGACCACGTCGGCGGTCATGGCGTGCGCCCCGTCGACATCGACGCTCCAGCGCTGGTCGGTGTCGCTCCACCGCAACGCAGTGACCATCGTCTCGGTTCGCAGGTGGGCGCGGACGCCGAAGTCATCGGCGCAGTCCTCGAGGTAGGCGCGGATCTCAGCGTAAGGCGCGTAGAAGCGCGACCAATCGGGCTTCGGCGCGAACGAGTACGAGTAGTAGGGCGTCGGGACGTCGCAGGCGCAACCGGGGTAGTGATTGGCCCGCCACGTGCCGCCGAGGGCCTCGGCGCGCTCGAGCATGACGAAGTCCTCGTGACGGGCGCGCTTCAGCTCGATCGCAGTCCCCAGGCCGGCGAAGCCGGAGCCGACGATGACGACGTGGTGGTGTTCGGCGCTCATGGCTGGGTCCTCTTCACGGGGTGTGTTACGACACCGTAGCTACGCAAGCGTTACATATTCGGCGGATGCTTGCAACGCGGCAGCGGTCCGTCCAGGACGTGCGACGCTTCGGGGGTGTCATCGAGTCCTGCACGCACCCCGCGCCTGGCCCCCGAGGAGCGTCAGCGCCAGCTGCTCGACGCAGCGCTCGAGGTGCTCGCGACGGACGGGTTCGAGGCCGTAACGGTCGAGGCCGTGGCCCGGCGCGCGGGCGTGACCCGCCCGGTCGTCTACGACCAGTTCGGCGACCTCGACGGCCTGCTTCTGGCGCTCGTCGACCGCGAGGAGAGGGTCGCGCTCGGCCCGCTGCTGGAGATCGTGGGAGACGAGCCAGGCGACACCGACCCGGACGAGTTCCTCGTCCAGGGCGTGCGAGCCTTCCTACGCGCGGTCCGCGAGGAGCCGCGAACCTGGCGCGTGGTGCTGATGCCGCCGGACGGCGGCTCGCCGGACCTGCGCGCGCGCGTGGTACGCAGCCGGCGGATGATCACCGACCGCGTGTCCGAGCAGTTGGCCTGGGGGGTCGAACGGCGAGGCGGTCCGCGCGGGCTGGACGAGCACCTGTGGGCGCGGCTGGTCGTCGCCGGCGGCGAGGACGCGGCGCGGCTGGTGGTGGCCGATCCTCAGCGCTACTCGCCCGACCGGCTGGCCGAGGCCGCGCGGTCGTTGATCGGCCTCGTCCCGCGGGATGCCGCGCTCGCTCCGTCGCCGGTGAGCTTCGCTTCGGAGCCTCCTCCCAACGCCACCCCGCCGGTCGCCGCGGTACCGGCCGGCACTCGCGTGCCGCGAGTGCAGCGGCGTCAGCAGCTTCTCGACCACGCCCTGGAGCTGCTCGCGCAGGACGGCTTCGAGGCACTGAGCGTCGAGGCCATCGCGCGCCGGGCAGGGATCAGCCGCGTGGTCGTCTACCGCAGCTTCGGCAACCTCCAGGGGCTGGTGCTCGCGCTGCTTCGGCGCGAGGAGGCGCAGGTGCGCCGCGAGCTCGAGGCGCTGATCCCGGCCGACCCGGACGACCGCCCTCCGCGCCAGTTCCTCGTCGACGCCCTCGAGGGCTTTCTCGGGCTGATCGAGGCGAAGCCGCTGACCTGGCGAGTGGCGCTGGGGCGGCCCGAGAGCGCGCCCAAGCCGTTGCAGAAGGCGGTGGCGCGCCGGCGCGCGGAGCTGGCGACCCGCCTGCGCCCGCTCGTCGCTCAGGGGCTCGAGGGGCTCGACGCGCCGGTCGAGGACCTCGACGTCGACCTGCTCGCGCGCCTGCTCCTGACCGTGGGCGAGGAGCTCGGGCGGATCGCGCTCGATGATCCCGACTTCCCGGTGGCGCGGCTGGTCGACGAGGGAAGGCGATTCCTCGATGTGCTGCCGTGGAGTGCCGAGCGGTGACGAGGCCGGCGGAGAGAGCCCTGGGGCTCTCGCTGCTGGGTTTGGCCTTGATCGGGGCGGGTTGCGGCGGCTCCGACGAGGCACAGATAGAGGAGACGGTGAAGCGCTTCTACCGCGCTTCGGCCGAGGGAGATGGCCGGAAGGCATGCGATCAGCTGACCCGGGGCGCCCAGGCGCCGGTCGGGGATCTCGGGTGTGAGGCGGCGATCGGCCAGCTCGGCGCGCTGGGGGGCGATCGATCCAAGCGCCGGCTCTCGGCGGTCCAGGTGCGCCGCGTCAATGTCACCGGCGACACGGCGACCGCCGTGGTCCAGATCCCCAGCCAGACGCCGGCCGAGTTCCAGTTCGAGAAGGTTTCAGAGAGCTCCCTCAGGTGGCGACGGTCAGAAGGAGAGTGGCGGGTCGCCTCGCTGGGCTCGAGCCCGGGCGGAACCTTCTAGATCTAGCTGGCCTCAGCCGCCCGCTCGTAGACGAGAATCGCCGCGCCGTCGCCGACGATCTTCGAATCCGTAAGGCGCAGCGTCTTCAGCTCGCTCGTCTCGCCGAACAGGCGTAGCCCCGTCCCGAGGACGACCGGGAAGATCATCAGCCGCAGCTCGTCCACGAGGGCCTGCACGAGCTGGGCGCTGCCGTGGACGACGATGTCGCCCTCACGCTCCTGCTTCAGCCTCGAGACCGACTCGACGACCTCGCCCTCGAGCACCGTCGAGTTGCTCCAGTCGGGATCCTTCAGGGTCGAGGAGACGACGAACTTGGGCATCGAGTTGAACTTGTCGGCGAAGCCCGCCTCGTCCTTCATCGAGGGCCAAGCGGCCCGCAAAGCCCTCGTAGGTGCGCCGACCCAGCAGGAGCGCGTCCGCCTCCATCGTCTCGTCGAGCTTGAACTTGTCGCCCTCCTCCCCGCGCTCGAACCGGAACGACCACGCTCCGCGCGCGAAGTCGTTGTCGCCTCCGGGCCCCTCCATCACGCCGTCGAGGGACACGAACTCGGTCACGACGATCCTCGCCATCTGATC
>Ga0136617_10002210_pt1 | contig 17378 bp, 12 predicted proteins | sample AntDrymUQ3222106_2_FD_129672 | JGI IMG/M metagenome (GOLD analysis project Ga0136617, IMG submission 129672) | Polar desert sand microbial communities from Dry Valleys, Antarctica - metaG UQ322 (21.06) | ecosystem: Environmental > Terrestrial > Soil > Desert | place: Antarctica: Dry Valley...
ATCGCCGCCGATGCGCCGCCGTCGCTGGCAAGTGCCGGCACGGGCGACGTCCTGGCGGGGACGATCGGGGCCTTCCTGGCGCAGGGCGTGGCGCCTGTCGACGCCGCGGCTCTGGCCGTCTATGTCGGGATGCGGGCGGCGCGCCGCGTCGAACGGACGATGGGCACCCTCGGTCTGGTCGCGAGCGATCTGCCCCCGGCGATCGCGCAAGAGTTGGCCGCGCTCGAGAACGGCGGAGAGTCTGAACGTGACTAGCGATCGCCCGTCCGAATCGCCTCCCACGGTCGCCGAGATCATGCGCAGCGATGTACCGGTGGTCGGACCGGATGCGTCGATCGGGACGGTCGCGCGCCTGATGGCGGAGACGGGTTTACCGGGACTGCCCGTGGTCGACGACGGCGCGATCGTGGGGATTGTGACGGAGGGGGATCTCGTCGCGCGCGAGGCGGACGTGGCGGTGCCGACGATCGTGCCGTTCCTCGACGCCATCTTCGTCGCCGATGCCGGGCGCGATTTCGACGAAGAGCTGCGGCACGTCTTGGCGCTGACCGCGGGCGAGTTGATGACGGCTCCGGTGTACAACATTCGCGCCAGCGCGACGCTCGCGGAGCTTGCCACGTTGATGGTCAACGAGGGCGTCGATCCGGTGCCGGTGGTCGACGACGACCTTAACCTGGTCGGGATCGTGTCCCGTGGCGACCTCGTCCGGGTGATAGCGCGTCTTGAAAACGTCTCATGATCTTTGCCATCCGCTCGTGATCGTCGACGCTGCCGCCGGTCAATCGGCGGTCGGGTCGGGCGACCCGATCGCGGCGGAGCCGGGTCGGGCGACGCGGGCCGTCGTCGACCTCGATGCCTATGCCGGCAACGTGCGGGCGATCCTGGCCTCGCTCACGCCCGGAACGCGGCTGATGGCGGCGGTCAAGGCCAATGGCTACGGTCACGGCGCGGCGATGATCGCGCGCACGGCCGTTGGGGCCGGCGCGTCTCAGCTGGCCGTGGCCACGGTCGAGGAAGGGGTGCAGCTCCGCGCGGCCGGATTGGCGCAACCGATCCTGGTGCTGGGTCCGATCGATCCGACCGAAGTCGCTCACGCTGTGCGTCATGACCTCTCGTTGACCGTGGCCGACCGCGTGACGCTGGACCTCATCGCCGACGCGGCGAACGACCTATCGCCCGTCGGGTCCGCCGCCGTCCACGTCAAGGTGGACACCGGGATGCGACGGTACGGGGCGCGGCCGGATCTGGCGGTGACGTTGGCCGAACTCGTGGACGCTTCGCCGCTGCTGAGGCTTGAGGGGTTATCCACCCATTTCGCTGCCTCGGACGACCCCGACGAATCGTTCACCGCGGAGCAGGCCGCGCGGTTCGACCGCTGCGTCGCCGAGGTTCGGGCGCGCGGCATCGGCGTGCCGCTGCTTCATGCGGCGAACAGCGCCGCGGCGCTGCGCTGGCGGCGATACGACTACGACATGGTCCGGATCGGCATCGCGTCGTACGGGTTGGCGCCGTCGGCGGACGTCCGGTTGCTGCCGACGATGCGGCCGGCGATGACGCTGCGCAGCCGCGTCGCGCGGGTCATGGAGCTCGCCCCTGGCGACACGGTGAGCTACGGCCGAACGTATCAGGCGGCGCGACCGGAGCGGGTCGCCGTGGTGCCGATCGGCTATGCGGACGGGTATCCTCGCGCGCTCTCGGGTCTGGGCAGGATGAGCGTGCGGGGTCGTGCGGCCGAGATTCGCGGTCGGATCTGCATGGACCAGACCGTTGTCGCCGTGGGGGACAACGACGACGTCGCGATCGGCGACGAGGTGGTGGTCGTCGGCGACGGGAGCGACGCGGCACCGACGCTGACCGAGCTGGCCGACCTGACCGGAACGCTCAACTACGAGTTGGCGTCGCGGGTCGCGGTCCGGGTGCCGCGGATGTACGTGCGGGATGGCCGGGTCGTCGCCGTCGAAGACACCTTCGGGCTGCGGGAAGTGGCCGACGTCGGGAAGGCGGGCTGAACCGCCCGGCCGGCGCTGGTCGCGGTGTGACCGACCTGGTCTCCCGATGCAGGAAGGACAAGCGAACGACCGCCCGATGGTGGGGCGGTCGTTGCGTGTGCGAAGTCGGCGTCGCGCGCTACTCCTGGGTGGAGAACTCCATCGCCACGCGCTTGAGGTTGTCGATGTCGCGGCGGACGACAAAGGTCCGGCCACTCATGTCGTCGCGGACGTAGTTCAAGGTGCGGTCGTCCATCCAGCGGTAGATGGTGGGTCGGGTGACGCCGAGCTGTTGGGCGGCGTTGCCGATGCTGACCAGTTCCGCCGGATCGAAGGCGCGGTACTTGGCGAGCGCCATCATCCGACCCAGTTCGGTGTCCCAGAACGAGCGGGGCACGGAGTAGTCGTCGGCGGCGGCGGGCCAGAAGAGGAGTTGAACGACCGACTCGATGGCGGAGAGGACGCGCTCCTTGGGCTCGCGGATCTGGCCGCGGGCGAGGGTCGCCAACCGCTCCAGATCCTGCCCCAACGGTCCCTGCCGCAATTGGTCGAGCGACAACGGCTTGAAGGCGGCGGGGTAGAGCTGCGAGACGAGGCGGTGATGATGGCTGTACACCAACTGCAACGCCTGGTCGATCACGTCCTGGTAATCGCGAGGCTCGGCGTCCAAGATGGCTCCTTTCCAGACCGCCCCGACGCGGGCCGCTCGCAGCGAACGCGCAGGACTGTACGGTCGCATTGTACGCGCACGTCAACACCCTGTCAATATAACCGCGAACGTTCGCGGCGAACATGGGACCAATGGGCTTGATCGGGGATCGATGCCGCGAACGGATTGCGTTGAAAGCGCCATTTCGGGAAAGACGCGGGTGCCTCGATGAGGCGAAAACGGCAAACGTGGCGCCGTTTTCGACTCGGTCCGTGATTGAGAAAGAAAGGTTACGTTCAGGTAATGACAGCGCATCGTGATGGCGCGTGTCTAGGGGTGTCCTAACCTCCGGTCGTCATGCCGCGGACCGCCAGACCGGCGATGAACAGGGCCACAATGCTGTAGAAAAGGAGGGCTTGGCGCTGATCCCGGGTGCGAAGATATGTCCACACGAAGGGGAGGACGAGCACGGCCGTGAGACCGTACAGGTAATGCACCGGGTCGGGCGACCGTCGGCCCGCGACGTACAGCGCCGCGCCGGCGACGCTCTGGGCGAGGATCAGGACTTGGCCGATGGTGATGGCCCCGGCAAGACTGCCCGACAGCGTGCCGCCCCGGAGGAAGGTCCACAGACCCCACACCCCGACGGCCGCCATGAAGAGGAGGACGGACGTCGCGAGCCGGTCGTGGAGGAGGACGATGGTGGACAGGGCCGGGGTTCCTTTGCGGCCGGTCGGGGACGCTGCCGCCACGCGCCGGCGACGAAGGGCGACGGCCCAGCCCGGAGACCGGTTCGGGCCCGCGGCCAGTATACCCGCACCAGGGTCGGATTCTGGGCTCCGTTTGGCAGCGATGCCGCACACGCTGGCTGGGCGGTGGCGTTGTCCCTCACCGGAGTGGCAGGGCCATTTGGACCGTGATCGAGGTGGTGTCGTCGCTGCGCCAAACGAGCTCGTGGCCGTGGCGCGGCAGGGCGACGACGGCGTGGGCGGTCCCCGTCTCGGCGAGACGCTGGGCGACCGCGCGTTCGGCGAGGCGCGGGCGGTTGTTGGTTTGGGAGAGGTGGGCGAGCCAGATCGATCGCGAAGGACCGCCGCGGTGCAGCGCGCGGGCCAACAGCTCGCTACAGTCCGCGTTCGACAGGTGGCCGAGGTCCGACAGGACGCGGCGTTTGAGGTAGACCGGGTAGGGGCCGAGGCGGAGCATCTGCTCGTCGTGGTTGGCTTCGAGCACGATCAGGTCCGAGGCCGCGACGAACTCCGCGATCGCGTCGTTCGGGCATCCGAGGTCGGTGACGACCGTGACGGCGGCCGTCGCCCCGCGCAGGTGGAAGCCGCACGGTTCGGCGGCGTCGTGCGAGACACCGATGGGGGTGACCGTTACGTCTCCGATGCGGAGCGGCGACCCCGACCGCACCTCCTCCCACAGGTGCGGCGGAACTTGGGCGGCGCGGGCGGTCCCATGGGTCGTCGCGATCGGCACGGCGGCGCGAACCAGGTTCGGCAGGGACCGGACGTGGTCGGTGTGTTCGTGCGAGACGAGCACCGCGTCCAACTCGCGGAGCGATCGACCCGCCGCCGCGAGCCCGGCCGTCAAGGCGCGAGCGCCGACGCCGCAGTCGACGAGGACGGTGGCGCCGTCCGACTCGACGAGGAGCGCGTTGCCCGAGCTGCCGCTGCCCAGGTTGCGAACGGTGAGGGCCATGGTCGGTCGATCCTCGTGGCGGCGGCGCCCTCGCCTCGACGCCGGGTTAGACTTCGGTCGAGATCCGGACGGTCGATACGGGCACCGGCGTCGATCCGACGCCTCGGGGGTGGTGTGTTCATCTTCAACCGCGGACGGTCGCGTTCCGGGCGACCGGCGCAACCACGTCCGCGAATGGCGCCGTCGTGGCGCCCGTCACCGTCGACGCGGCGGATGCTGATCGCGGCGGCGGCCATCCTGGCCGTGTTCGTTCTCGTCTACACCACGGCGGCGTTCTGGGTCAACTGGTGGTGGTTTGGGAGCGTCGGCTATCGCTCGATGCTGACCACCCGTTACACCGCTCGGGTGCTGTCGTTTCTCGTCGGCGGCGGTCTCGCGGGCGCGTTCTTCGCGGCCAATCTCGTCTTCGCGGCGCGCTGGACGCGACCGGACGCCGCTCCGGAGGCGGGCACGAATCGGTCGGCTCGCGGTCGTGCCGGGTACGGCCGCTGGCTTCTCCTCCTGCCCACGGTGCTGGCGACGGCCGCCGTCGTGCTGGCGGCCGGTGTCGCGAGCGCTGACCGTTGGACCACCTGGTTGTTGTTCCTGCAGGGCGAAGACTTCGGGGTCGCCGACCCCGTGTTCGGCCGCGACGTTGGCTTCTACGTCTTTGCCGTGCCGGCCCTGGAGGCGGTGCGGGTGGGGGCGATCGCGGTCGTCGTCGCGACCGCGGTGGCGACGGCCGTCGCCTATGCCGTGCGCGTGGGGCTTGACCGCCTCGACGTGCGGCACCTTCCCCGGCAGGTCCGCGTCCACCTCTTGGCCCTCGGGGGGCTGTTCCTGCTGCTCGTGGCGGCGGGGTCTTTGCTCGCGAACTACGACTTGCTCTACTCGACCCGAGGCGCGGTCTTCGGGGCCGGCTACACGGATGTCAATGTCACGCGCTGGGCGAACTACGCCTTGGCCATGGTGACCGCGGCGGTGGCGGCGTTGCTGCTGCTCAACGCCTACACGAGGCGGATTCGCGTCCTCGCCGCCGCCGTTGCGGCGTGGGCGGTCCTCGCGTTCGTCCTGGGGGTCGTGGTGCCGGCGATCGTCCAGCAGACCGTCGTCGAGCCGAACGAGCTGCGCCGCGAACGCCCGTTCATCGAGGACAACATCGCGATGACCCGGATCGCGTTCGGTTTGGACGCGGTCGAGGGACGCGAGCTGAGTGGGCAGGGCGTGCCCGACGCGGCGGCGATCGCGGCCCAACCGGCGACGTTCGGCAACGTCCGCTTGTGGGACTACCGCGTCATCCAATCGACGTACCAGAACCTGCGCTCCCTCGCCCGGTACTATCGCTTCGCCGACGTCGACGTCGATCGGTACGTGATCGACGGACAGACGCGGCAGGTCGTGATTGCCGCGCGCGAGCTGGATTTTTCTGGTTTGCCGGCCAACGCCCAAGGGTCGTGGGTGAACCGACACCTGGTCTACACGCACGGCTACGGCGTGGTCGTGAGTCCCGCTGGGGAGGTGACGGCACAGGGTCTCCCACTATATTACACCGGAGGCATCCCGCCAGAGGGGACGGGGCCGCTGGCGATCGAGCGGCCGGAGATCTACTTCGGCGAGCTTCCCATGGATTGGGTCGCGGTGGGCAGCGGCGAAGCGGAGCACACCGGGCTCCAAGACGTCACCCCCCGCATCCGGTACGAGGGCGCCGCCGCCGGGTCGCTCCGGTTGGACAGCTATTTTCGGCGGGTCGTGTCGGCGGTCTACCTGCGCGACCGGCGGGTGTTGTTCAGTGGCGAGCTGGGAGACGACGCCCGCATCCTGCTGCGGCGCGAGGTCGTGCCGCGGGCGCGGACAATTGCCCCTTTCTTGTCGTACGACGAGGACCCGTATGTCGTTGTCGCGAACGGCCGCCTCGCCTGGATCGTCGACGCCTACACGGAGAGCGATCGGTTCCCGGACGCGACCCGGGTGGGAGGCGTCAACTACATCCGCAACTCGGTGAAGGTGGTGGTCGACGCCTACGACGGCACGACGACGTTCTACCGGACCACGACACCGGACCCGATCGCCGATGCCTACGGCGAGATCTTTCCGGACCTGTTCACCCCGATCGCCGAGGTGCCGCCGGCGATCGCGGCCCACTTCCGGTACCCGGAGCGGCTGTTCGACGTGCAGGCCGACGTGTTCGCGTCCTACCACGTCTCCAATCCCGCCGCCTTCTACAACGGGGAGGACCGGTGGGGAGTGGCCGAGGAACAGATCGACGGTGAGCAGCAGCGGATGCGGGCCTACTACGTCGTTTCGACGCTGCCCGGCGAGCAGGAACCGGGGTTCGGCCTGATCCTGCCCTTCACACCCGTCGGTCGCCAGAACATGACGGCCTGGGTGGCGGCGAGGCTGGACGGCGACGGCCGCGCCAGGTTGGTGTCGTACCGGTTCCCGCGACAGGAGACGATTTTCGGGCCGCAGCAGATCGAGGCCCGGCTCAACCAGGATCCGGACATCTCGCGTGAACTCACGCTGTTGGACCAACAGGGGTCGCGGGTGATCCGCGGTAACCTGCTGGTGATCCCGGTCGGCGACTCGGTGCTCTACGTGCAGCCTGTCTACGTCCAGGCGACGGCGAACGCCGACGCGCCGACGGAGCTGAAGTTCGTGATCGTCGCGAGTAGCGAGCGCGTGGAGATGCGCCCGACGTTGACGGAGGCGTTGGCGGCCGTGATAGACGGCGGAACCGGCCAGACGGACGCGGGCCAGCAGACCGACACGGTCGAACCGCCAACCGATCCGGCGTTGCAGCAGACAGCAATCAACCCGGCGCTCGCGGAACAGGCGCTCGCCGCGTTCGAGCGAGCCCAGGCGGCACTGCAAGCAGGCGACTGGGCGGCCTACGGGCAGGAGCAAACCGCCCTCGAAGCGGTCCTTCGGGATCTCGCGGCTGAGGGAACGCCGGCCGCTGGGACGCCCGAGCCCGCGGCGACCCCGACGCCGTGAGTGGTGGCTGTGGCGCAGGAGCGGGTGCGAGGCGAGTTCCGCGCTAACCCGCGAACACCGCCCGCCCAATCCGTACGTGGGTCGCGCCTTCCTCGATCGCGATCGCGTAATCGTTGGTCATGCCCATCGACAGCACGCCGAGGTCAACCTCGGACAGGTCGCGGGTCAGGGCGTCGCGGAGCTCGCGCAGCGCGCGGAACACCGGGCGGGTCCGCTCGGGGTCCGCTTCGAGCGGCGCGATCGTCATCAGCCCGCGCGGCGAGAGGTGCGGGCAGCGGCGGAGCTGGGCGAGGAGCGCCGCGGCGTCCTCCGGGGCGCAGCCGGCTTTTTGGGGTTCGCGGGCGACGTTGACTTGGAGCACCACGGGCACCAGCCGGCCGGCGCGGGCCGCCTCTTTCTCCAGCGCGTCGACCAGCGATGGTCGGTCGACCGATTCGACGAGGTCGAACAGGGCGACGGCGGATCTCACCTTGTTGGTTTGCAGGTGACCGACGAGATGGAGCGTGGCGTCCGCGGGCAGTGGCGAAGCGAACTTCGCCGTCGCCTCCTGGACTCGATTCTCGCCGAAGTGGCGTAGACCGAGGGCGTAGGCCTCGTCGACCGCCTCGCGATCGACCGTCTTCGAGACCGCAACGAGGGTCACCGACGCCGGATCGCGGCCCGCCCGCGCAATCGCTCGGTCGACGGCCGCTTGAACCGCCGCGATTCGCTCCGCCAGCCCCGACGTGGACGTCATCATCGAACCCCGGCGCCGATCAACGGGCGAGGGCGATGATCGCCCCGAAGCGGCCGGTCAGCGGACCCTGACCGCGAAGCGAGAACCAGGCTTCGCCCGCGCACCGGGTGCAGACCGGGCTCGTCTCGATGTGGTCGTGGCGGAGTCCGGCGCGCATGAGAAGCACCTCGTTGGCGGTGCGCAGGTCGAACGTGGTGACGTCCTCGGCCTGCCGCAACGCAGGTCCGGCGACGCTCCCCGCACGGTCCCGCCACGCGCTCGTGACATCGTCCCCGACCTCGTAGCAGCACGGTCCGATCGCCGGTCCGAGAAACGCCAGCAGGCGATTCGGGTCGGAACCGAAGGCCGCCGCCATCGCGCCCACCACGGCGCCGGCGACGTCGGCGACGGTGCCGCGCCACCCGGCGTGGGCGACGGCAACCGCCGGTCGAGCGGGGTCGACGAGGATGATGGGCAGGCAGTCGGCGAAGAGCGCCAGGAGGGCTACGCCAGGTTCGTCGGTGATCAGGGCGTCGCCAAGACCAATCCGACCCGACCCGGGACTGGCGCCGCGCCCGGCGTCCGTCGCGGCGACGCGGAGGACGGAGGCGCCGTGGACCTGACCGGCCGTCGCCAGCGTGTCCGGGTCGACGCCGATTGCGGCGGACCACTGCAGACGCATCTCCCATGCGTCTGCCTGGTCTCGAGGAGGCCCATAGCCGATGTTGCCGTCCGCCAGTCCCAAACCGGGAACCCGTCGGGTGATGCCGTGCGTGACGTTGGCGACGGCGGAGAGGAGCCGACCGCGAAGCACGGGGAGAGGGCGAGATCGAGTCTGGTCGGAACGCGGTCCGCCATCGAGGTTGGGCGCGGACGCGATCATGGGTCTTGTCCTTCCCGTGCCACGTCGAGGATGATCTGGTCGACGACGAGCTCGACCGGGGCGTGGTCGTCGGTGAAGACGCGGCCTCCTTGTTCGACCTCGCGGATGTTGCCGGTCGCCAGGCTGCGCTCGCCGACGGTGCGGAGGACGGATCCGGGGGGCAAGCCGGCGACGTTGGCGGCGAACCTGGCGACGTCGGTGGGTGTCGTCGTGCCGACCAGGATGGTGTTGTCGTACCGCTCGACGTCGATGGCGAAGACGCTCGGATAGACCGCGGTCATGGTCGAGGCGATGGCGTCGACCAGGCGGTAATCGGTATCGGTCCGCCCGACGTTGATCACCGCCACGCCCGCGGGCGTCAGGTGCGCCGCAACCTCCTCGAAGAACTCGCGCGACGTCAACTGGAACGGGATGTAGGGCTGTCGGTAGGCGTCGACGCCGATCAGGTCGTAGCGCCGGTCGGTGGTGCGCAGGAAGTACCGGCCGTCCTCGACGACCACGTTGACGTTCGCCAACTCGGGCGCGTCGAGACCGAAGTAGGCGCGACCGATGCGGGCGATCTCGGGGTCGATCTCCACCCCGTCGATCGGGATCGGACCGAAGGCGGCGGTCAACTGCCGCGCCACCGTGCCGCCGGCGAGTCCGATCAGCAGCGCGCCGCGCGTGGAGTCGGTCCCGGCGCCGGGGATGAACAGGGGGCCGGCCATGAAGTAGTCCCACGGTCCCCTGGTGAGCAACTCGTCCGGATCGAAGATCGAATGGACGGCGTGGCCCTCGTTGAGGACCAGCTTTCGCGCGCCGTCCTCCTCGACGACCTGGATGTAGTTGTATTCGGACTCCGTCTCGTAGACGAGGCGGCCGCGCTCGGCCGGGCGGATGCCGGCCGCATTATTGGTTGACGTAACGAGAAGAAGGAGCAACGCCGACCCCGCCGTGGCGAGGGTAGGGCGCACCGCGCCGGAAACGAACAAGGCGAGCAGCGAGGGTAGCAACAGCGCCAGGCTCAAGAGCAAGAAAGTCCGCGCCGTGCCGATGAGCGGGATGAAGACGATCACGGGGAGGAAACTGCCGGCGATGGAGCCGACCGTCGACAAGGCGTAGACGCGACCGGCGGTGTTGCCGGCCGCCGCGATGCGCGAGAGGCGGAGGCGGATGGCATACGGGGTGACGAAACCGAGGAGGGTCAGCGGCACCGCGAAGAGCAAGAGCACACCGATCAGCGAGCCGTAGAACGCGCCGACATCGAACTGATCGAAGGCGCGCAGGGACGCGCGGAGGATCGGCCGGGCGAGGATCGGGATCAGGCCGATGGCGACCGCCGCCACCGCCGTCGTCAGGTAGAGGACGCGGGGGTCCGGCCAGCGGTCGGCGATGCGTCCGCCCAGGTAGTAGCCGAGCGAGAGGAAGGCGAGGGTGACACCGATCAGGTTCGCCCAGATGAAGGTCGAGCCGCCGAAGTACGGAGCGATCAAGCGGGACGCCGCGAGCTCGATGCCGATGCTGGTGAAACCGCCGAGGAAGACGATCGGACCGAGGAAGAACGTGGGGTTCGCGAATCGTCGGGCACCGACGCGGCCCGTCGTCGCCTGGTGCGCGTCTGTCCCGGTAGCGACCCCCGCCACCGCGCCGAGATCGCTGGTCGCTCCCACTGGTACTCCGCCCGTAACGTTCAGACCCCAGCCTGAATGGCCGACGCTCAGTATAGTGCCGGGGATTGCCGCATCGGTGCGACATAACTTCGTTCGTCGGCACCGCATCGAAAAGGGGGAGGTCTGTGCGGCAGTTGGTGATGCGCCGCGACGACTTCAATCGCTTGCCTGGCATCCCTCCGCTATCACCAGGTCAGCATCTCCGGACGGCGACGTCAGCGGACGCGGCCGGTCTCCCGATGTTGCTCGCATCGGCTTTCGGCGTGACCTGGACAGCGGCCGATGTGCGACGGGCTCTTCTCGACGCGGCCGACGTGCCCCGGACGTTTGTGGTCTCGACCGACGACGCCCTGGTCGCCACGGCTTCCGCGCGGCTCATGCCGGATACCTTCCCGGGATCCGGTTACCTGCATTGGGTGGCGGTCCATCCGGACTACCGCGGGCGGCGACTTGGCGCCGTCGTGTCGCTGGCCGTGCTCCGGTTCTTCGGGGCGATCGGGTGTCGCGACGCGGTGCTGGAGACGGACGCGCATCGGCTGGCGGCGATCAAGACGTATCTTGGCCTGGGGTTTCGGCCCGAACCGGTGGAGCCGGATCACGTCCAGGTCTGGAGCGAGATCCTGCACGCGATCGGGCAGCGGCCGGATGGAACGACGTAGAGCGGTCGTGACCAAGGTTGGTCCGAGGGGATGCGAGGGGTGGGACGAGGGCCGCGGCCCCGGACGACTCGCTCCGCAGCGCGGCGGCGAACGCGCCAGCGGTCTGTTATGTCGCGCCTCGCGGCCGTGCCTTCGTCCGACTCGGACAAGCCCACTTATGCGCAAATACGGTGATCTGGACATCCGGCAGGTCTTGCGTGGTCCTCCCCTCCGCGCTCATTCGGCGATCGGCGTGACGAGCGGCGAGGTCTCCGGCGCGACCGCAGCCCCGAGGAGGTCGCCGATCCGAGCGTGGCGTCCGGCGATCAACGCGGCGCCGGGCATCGGCTTAGCCCCCGCGGGTTGCACCGTCGTCAGCACGAGCGACCCCGCGCCGCACGCGACGGCCACCTCCCGCCCGTGCTCGAACAGTTGACCGGCGGACCCGCCGCTGCCATTGACCGCCTTGGCGGCGTGGACTTGGATGACCCGGCTCGGGTCATCACTGGTGGTCGTCCAGGCGCGGGGCCACGGCCACATCGCGCGCACGCGCCGCTCTAGGTCAACCGCGGGCTTGGACCAGTCGAGCCAGCCGTCGGTCTTGACGAGCGGGCGGGCGAAGCTTGTCCCGGCCGAGGACTGCGGTCGAGCTGGAAGCTCACCGCGCGCGAACCGCGGGATGGCTTCGCCCACCAAATCGGCGCCGATCCGCGCCAAGCGGTCCGTCAGGGAGGCGGTGGTGGCGGTGGGGGCGATTGGGCAGGCGGCCGTCGCGAACACCGGTCCGGTGTCCAGACCGGCCTCCATGACCATCAACGACACGCCGGTCGCCTCATCGCCTGCGAGGATTGCCGCCGCGACCGGGCTCGCGCCGCGAAATCGGGGGAGCAAGGACGCATGGACATTGACGCAGCCGAAGCGCGGCACGGCCAGCGTCTTCGACCCGAGGATCCGCCCGTAGGCCGCGACGACGAACAGGTCGGCAGCGACCGCCTCGAGGACGGCCCGCGTGCTCGCTTCGCGGAGGGATTCTGGTTGGAAGATGGGTCGGCCGAGTCCCGCCGCGGCGAGCTTCACCGGCGATGCCTCGAGTCGCCGACCGCGGCCAGCCGGCCGGTCCGGTTGCGTCACCACGAGTCGAACGTCGAACCCGTCGTCCGCGGCGAGTCGCTCCAACGTCGGCACCGCGAACCCAGGCGTCCCGAAGAACACCACCCGCAGCGGATCGGTCATGCTCGCCCCTCACCCGTTGGTCCCGGTCGCGCTCGGTCCCGCGTCGGTTGCGCCGTCGCAAAGAACGTCCAACTCGACCCAACGGTGCACCGCTCGCTAGAATGCCCGCCGATATGATCGCATCCCTTCCTCGCCGCCCCTCGCCAGCCGGATGGACGACCGTGATGGCGTTAGCGGTCCTACTCTTGGCCGCGTTTGGTCTTCGGCTGTATGGGCTCGACTGGGACGAGGGGCGCGACCTGCACCCCGACGAGCTGTTCATCACGGAGATCGTCCTCGTCGGGCGCATCCATCTCGAGTGGCCGCCCGATCTGGAGACCCTCCTGGACCCCGCCACGAGCGGTCTCAACCCGCGATCGGTCGACCCGGTCACCGGGGAGTACCGCAGGTACGCGTACGGCGCCCTGCCGCTGCTCGTCACCGACGGAGTGGCGGAGGTCATGTCGTGGGTGACCGGCAGGGATTGGCACGCGTCGTCCCGCGTGTACCTCGTCGGTCGGACCCTGTCGGCTGTGCTCGATACCCTGACGGTGTGCATCGTGTTCCTCACCGCCCGCCGCGTGTTTGGCCGGCGGGTGGCCCTGCTGGCCGCGACCGTTGCCGCCCTCGCGCCGATGTCGATCCAGCTCGCCCACTTTTTCACGACCGACAGCTGGCTCACCTGCTTCGTCGCCCTCTGCTTGTACGCGTCGATCCGCGCCGCCGAGCGGGGCGCCATTCGGTGGTTCATCGCGGCCGGCGGCGCGTTCGGGTTGGCGATGGCGACGAAGGGGAGTGTGTTTACCCTGGCCGGGCTGCTGGCCGTCGCCGTGGGGTACGACGTCTGGCGGCGCTGGCGCGACGGCGAACCACCGCTGACCGCCTTGGCCGCCGCCCCGGAGCGACTGGCCGTGGCCGGGATCGCCGCGGTTATCGGGTTCGGCTTGTTCGAGCCCTTTGCCCTGGCAAAGCCTGACGTCTACCTCGACAACCTCCGCGAGCAGGCGGGCGTCGTGCGTGGCACGTTGGACTATCCCTACACTCGCGTCTACGTCGGCACCACGCCGGTCGCCTACCAGGTCGAACAGCTCCTCAAGTGGGGGCTCGGCCCCGTCGCCGGGATCCTCTCGCTGGCCGGTCTCGCCGTGCTGGCGCGCCGAGTCTGGGGACGTTGGGGCGCGGGCGAGACCCTCGTGCTGGCGTGGTTCCTCGGCTACGGTCTGGTCATCGCGATCCCCGAGACGAAGTACCTGCGCTACCTGGCGCCGCTTCTGCCCGTCCTCGCCATCTCCGCCGGGCTGGCCCTGGACGCCCTGTGGCGTTTCGTCTGCCGCGTCGGCTACCCGCGCCTGGCAACGGCAATCGTGGCGCTCCTGTTGGTGGGTGCCGGCTTCTCCACGGCCGCGTTCATCTCCGTCTACGCCCACGAGCACACCCGCCTCGAGGCGTCGCGGTGGATCTACGCCAACGTCCCGAACGGCAGCGCCCTGACCGCCGAGTATTGGGACGACACCCTGCCCGCCCCGCTCGCCGCCGGGATGACCGCTGCCGACCGCCAGTACGAGATCGTCCAGTTCGACATCTACAACAACCGCCCGCCGCGGGAGGCGGCCGACTACATCTACGGCGTGCTCGAACAGACCGACTATGTGGTGCTCTCCTCCGATCGCCTTCGCTCCGCGATCCCTCGCTCGCCCTGGCGGTATGCGGTGCAGGGCCGGTACTACGACCTCCTCGAGGACGGCCGGCTCGGGTTCCGCCTCGTGAAGGAGTTCCGCGGCGATCCCGCGGTCGGTCCGGTCACGCTCTCGGATACAGACGCCGACGAGTCCCTGATCAACTACGATCACCCGCGGGTCCGCATCTACGAGAAGGAGCACCTCGTTCCCCGGACCGTGTACGAGGAGTTGATGGCCCCCGCTATCGCCCAGCCCTTCTCGCCGACGCGCCACCCGCCTCGCCCGTCGCTGCTGCTCGACGAACCGGTCGGCGAACTCGCGGTCGTCGCGGATGCCCGCTGGAGCGAGCGCGTGACGGGCAACTCGATCGCCGCCATCCTGGCGTGGCTCGTCCTGCTCGGCGTGCTTCAGATCGTGGGTTGGCCGCTGGCGTCGCTGGTGTTCGGCCGCTTCGCCGACGCGGGCTGGACCTTTGCCCGCTTGATCGCCCTCCTGGTCGCGGGTTACCTCGTCTGGATCGGCGCCAGCCTCCAGGTGATCGCCTTCCGCGCCGTATGGGCAGGGCTTGTCCTCCTGCTCGTGGGCGCCTGCGGTTGGGCGGCGCGTGCGCGCTGGCGGCGAAACCGCGGCCTGTGGCAATTCCGCCCCTTTCAATCCAGGGTCGCCTTGGGCGGCGAGGTGGTCTTCTGGGGCGTTTTCGCCCTGTTCCTCCTCTTTCGCTACCTCAATCCCGATAGCTGGCACCCGTCTTGGGGCGGCGAGAAGCCGATGGAGTTCGCCCATCTCAACGCCACGCTGCGGAGCGCCCACTTCCCGCCCTACGATCCGTGGTACGCGGGCGGTTACATCAACTACTACTACTACGGGCTGTACCTCGTCGCCTTCTGCTTCAAGCTGACCGGTATCCCGTCCGAGATCGCCTTCAACCTTGCCCAACCGACCATCATGGCGCTGCTGGCGAGCGCCGGGTACGGGGTCGCGGCGACGCTTGGGCGCGATCTCGCGCGCCGCCGCGATCTCGCCGTGGCCGCGGGCGGCTTGGGGGCGCTCTTCTTGGTCGGTATCGGCAACCTCGAGACCTGGAGGCTGCTCCTGGCGGACGGGCGCGCCCCGTTCGACTCGTTCGATTGGACGTGGACGCCGAGCCGCGCGATCGACAGCGACAACACGATCACCGAGTTCCCCTTCTTCACGGGGCTGTATGCCGACCTCCACGCCCACGTCGTCGCGCTGCCGGTGACCGTCCTCGCGATCGCCCTCGGCTACGCGATCGCTCGCGACGGGAGGCGGCTTGTTCTGGCCCTGTCCACCCACCGTGGTGCAGGGGGCGCCCGTGCCGTCGTCGGCGCTCGTTTGGGGTTGGTGGCGCTCGTCGTCGGGACGCTGGGCGCGACCAACGCCTGGGACGTGCCGGCGTACGCGGGACTCGGCGTGGCCGCGGTCCTGATGGCGTCCGGCACGCTCTGGTCGTGGCCCGTCCGCCTCGGCGTCACGGTGGCGATCGGCGCGCTGGCCGCCTTCCTGAGCTACGTCCTCTTTCTGCCGTTCTTCAGCCATTATGTCGCGCTCTTCAGCGACCTCGGTCGAGTCCGGGAACCGACGGCGATCGCGGATTTCGGCAGCCACCTGGGTGGACTGCTGATCGTGGTCGGGTTCGGGCTCGTGACCGTCCTCTCGGCCCGCCGCTCTCCGTCGACCGCCCCCCTTGCGGAGCCGGCAATCGCGTGCTTCGTGGTGCTCGCGCTGCTTGCGGCACGGTCGTTCGCGGTGTCGTTCGACCTCCAGGAGACGATCGTCGATGGCCTCGGCACCGCGGCGGTGGTGACGGTCGCGGCGATTGTCTTGCTCGCCGCATGGGGGACTAGCGACCGAGTCAGGCATACGCCTCGCTTGTCTTGGATTCGTCTTGGGCAAGTCGGTGCGGCGACAGTCGTCGCTACCTCCGTGCTGACCGACCGCGTCGTCCTCGCGTTTGCGGTGGCCTTCGCCGCGGCGGCGCTCACGGTCTGGCTGACGGGTCCAAGCACGGGGCACCGCTACGTTGGACTGCTCGTCGCGGGCGCGTCGCTGGTCATCGCCGGCGTCGAGCTGGTGTTTGTGGTAGACGACCTGGCGGGCGGGTCCCACTATCGGATGAACACGGTCTTCAAGTTCTACAACCAGATCTGGGTGTTGCTGGCGCTATCGGCCGCGGCGATGACCACGAAGATGCTGGCCGAGGCGCGCCTGCCCCGCGCGCGCGAGCTAGTTCGTCCCGCTCGCCCGCCTGCTGGGCTCGGGATCGTCCGCGGTGCGCCGACCTTTCCGCTCGACGTCGACCGTGACGATTCGGAGTCGGTTTGGGCGGCGTTCGTTCCCGCGCGCCAGCGTTGGGCTCGCCTCGGGCTGGCGGCGACGACGGTCGCGCTCGCCGCCTCGCTCGCGTATCCCGTCTTTGCCATCGGGCCGCGCCTTCACCAACGCTTCACGGACGATCTCGGCTCCGGCACGCTCAACGCCCTGGACTGGATGGACTACGGGACCGTCATCTCCGGTACGGGTCAGACGATGACCTTCGACGGGGACCGTGCCGCCATCGACTGGCTCAACGCCAACGTCGCCGGCACCCCGGTGATCGCCGAGGCGAGCATCGGCCCCTATCGCGGCAACGGTTCTCGCATCTCGATCGCGACGGGTTTGCCGACGATCCTCGGTTGGCACCGGCACGAGCAGCAGCAGCGTTACCTCGACGATCTGGGCGTCCGCGAAGCGGAGGTGCACGAGCTATACGCATCGCTCGACCCAGGAGGAAAACTAGAGATCCTTCGTCGCTACAACGTGGAGTACGTGGTCGTCGGCGAGGTTGAGCGGGAGTGGGAGTGGTTGGAGCAACCGTACGCGCCGGCCGCCGGAGTCGCCGCGTTCGACGAGATGGTCGGCACGACCCTGGACATCGTGTTCCAACAGGGCGGGACGACGATCTTTCGCGTTCGTCCGCAGACGACGGCAACGCCATAATGTTCGGCCAAGACGAGTCAATCGGTTCCGCCCGACCGGTCCGCCTTCAACGACGTGTCGACCGATGACCTGGTTCGAGCAGAGCGCACGCTGGTACGGGATCCTTCTCGTGTTGTCGTGGGGATGGGCGCCGCTGGTGTGCCTGCTGTGCGGTCGACTTCGCGACTGCTGCGCCACGATCGCGCGGCCGGTTGCACTGCTCGGCGTCGTGTATCCGATGTGGCTGCTGTCCAGCCTCGACCTCCTTCCCTACTCCACCGGCGGATTGTGGATCACGGTTGCCGTCGGCGC
>Ga0136617_10002211_pt1 | contig 17375 bp, 15 predicted proteins | sample AntDrymUQ3222106_2_FD_129672 | JGI IMG/M metagenome (GOLD analysis project Ga0136617, IMG submission 129672) | Polar desert sand microbial communities from Dry Valleys, Antarctica - metaG UQ322 (21.06) | ecosystem: Environmental > Terrestrial > Soil > Desert | place: Antarctica: Dry Valley...
AACACCACCCACATCACCGCGAGGAGCATGAGCGGCCCGAAGATCCGGTGGGTGACGATCCGGTCGATCCGGTCGCCGATCCGGCGCTGAGACGACCCGGTCGATGCCACCACCCGGTCGGCGATGTGCTGCGCCCGCTCGAACCGGCGCTCAGCGAGGACGAGGGACAGGTCCAGGCCCCGTTCCCGCTGCAGGTGCCGGTCCAGCTCGTCACGCGCGGCCAGGATGCTCTCTCCCCCCGGCGAGGCGGCGACCGCCTCTCGCACCTGGGAGTCATCTTCCAGGAGACGGATGGCGGTCCATCGCGCCGCGGTTCCCGCGACCGCGGGCCCCGGGTCAGGGGACCCCGGCCGGCGCTCCTGGATCGGCAGGGCCTCCGGAGACGGCTGGGCCGCCAGCCAGGTCCGGGTCGCCTCGAGGGTCGCTTCGATCTCCGGCCCGTAGTCGACCGGCGGCGCAGCGCTCATGACGCCTTCACCTCCGCCGCCGACAGGGTCAGGATGGTGTCAAGGAGTTCCTCCACGCCGACGCCGGTCCGGGCCACCATGGGTACGACGGGCGCGCCCAGTTCGGCAGCCAGGTCGGCCCAGGCGACCGACCGCCCGCGCCGCTCGGCCAGGTCGGCCATGTTGGCCGCCACCACCAGCGGGAGGTCGAGCTCCGCCAGCTCCAGGACGAGAAAAAGGTTCCGCTCCAGGTTTGAGCTGTCGACAACCGCCACGACCATGTCAGGTCCATCGGAGGTGAGGAACTCGCGAGCGGCTTCCTCTTCCGGTGATGCTGTCCGCAGGCTGTAGGTGCCGGGGAGATCCACGAAGCGGATGGTGACGCCGCCCACCTGCCGCGAACCCTCGGCGCAGGCCACGGTCTTCCCCGGCCAGTTCCCCACGTGCTGCCGGCCGCCCGTGAGCGCGTTGAACAGGCTCGACTTTCCCGTGTTGGGGTTGCCGGCGAGCGCGACCACAACCGTCCCCGCGGTGCGCACCCCGGGCTCGAACGGTGCCGCCTGTGGATGGCAGCCTCCGCCTGCCCGGCGCCGCCACCGACGGCTCCAGGCAGGCCGATCGGCGCCAGGGACGACCGGCTGTCCGTCCTCGACCACACCCGTCCGTGCCGGCTGGTCGACCTCAGCGCCGCCCGCCGGCGTCGGCGGCCCGGGCACGACCGTCACGCCGGCGGCCTCCGAGCGCCGGATGGCCAACCGATATCCCCGGAGCGACACCTCGAGCGGATCCCCCAACGGCGCCGTACCTACCACCTCGACCGTTACTCCCGGAACGATGCCCATCTCGACCAGGCGGCGCCGCACGTCATCCGGGCCCTCGACCCGCACCACCGAGCCGTTCTCGGACGGTCGCAGGTTGCTCAACAAGCGCTCGTCCACCCTGACCTCCGAGTTCAATTAGCTTAGGCAGACCTATACGCAGAGAGTAACGCGTGGCGGGAGGCCCCGCAGTAGGGTCGAAAGGACCAGCCGGCCCGGGACCGACGAACCGATCAGCAATGGCTCGGTCGTGGTTCGTTCGGGTGCTGGCGGTTCGTCACAGGCGAAGGGCCTGGCCATACCGAGCCAGTGCCTCGGCGTCGCCGTCGGTCCGTTTCCAAGCCAGACTGGAGACCGCCTCCCGCTCCCCGGTGAGGTTCCTCAAGCCATCACCGCCTCCCGTGCCAGCGCGTCGAGGCCCCGTCACCCCGCCGTAGCCGGTGCCGGTGCCCTGCTTGGCGTAGCCATGTTCTCCCGGATCGTCTACGCTGCCGACCCTGGTTCCAGACCTCGGCTGGTCGTGGAATCCCAGGATCAATGAGGGTAGTGGGCCCGCTGTTCTTGTCCCCTGTCAACGACGCAGGATTCTGGCCTTACCTTTCCATCGCATCTCTTGCGGAGGTTGACGTGGTGCGACTCGCTACCGACAACGGTGGCGCCAGGGCGCCGATGCTGGTGTCCACGACGTGGGCCCAGGCCGTGGCCCTGGTCATGGTCTTCGGGTTCTTCGTCATGGGAATACTGGCCTACCGCACCTACACGGACTCGATGCCACAGCCCGATCAGGTGATCAGCTCATCGGGCCAGGAGATCTTCAGCGACGACGACATCACCGCCGGGCAGCAGCTCTTCCTGCGCCGGGGCCTGCAGCAGTACGGGTCGGTGATGGGGCACGGTGGGTATCTGGGTCCGGACTGGACCTCGGACTACCTGCACCGATCGGCAACGCTCGTCCTGGAGGACCTGAGGTCTGCGGGCGTACAGGATCCGCAGGAAGCGCTCGTCCAGGAGTTCCGGACCAACCGCTACGACGAGCAGACCGGCGTCCTGGTCTGGACGGACCGGCAGGTGATGGCCTTCGAGGAGGTCCGGCGGCACTACGGCGACTATTTCGGTTCGGTGACCACGCAGTACGGGCTGATCCCCCAGGCGATCACCGATCCGCAGGAGATTCACCAGCTCACCGCGTTCTTCGCCTGGACGGCATGGGCGGCGGCGGCCGAACGCCCGGACCTGCCCTACTCCTACACCAATAACTGGCCGCCCGAGTCCCTGGTGAACAACACCCCGACGGCCGACGTGATCGTCTGGAGCGTGTTGTCCCTCGTCGCCCTGCTGGCCGGCATCGGTGTCCTGTTCGCGGTGTACGGGCGCTGGAGCCGTCAGCTCGGCTGGCAGAGCTCCGAAGCACCGAGGATCTCCTTCCGGCAGCCGGGCGAGGTCGAGGTGACCCCGGCCCAGCGGGCGACAGCCTGGTTCTTCCTCGTGGTGGCGGCGTTGTTCCTGCTGCAGACGCTGATGGGCGCGGCCGTCGAGCACTACCGCGCCGATCTGGCCAGTTTCTTCGGCTTCGATCTGGCCCGGTGGCTGCCGTTCAACCTGGCCCGTACCTGGCACGTGCAGCTCTCCCTGTTCTGGACGGTGGCGGCGTTCCTGGCAGCGGGGATCTTCTTGACCCCGTTCATCTCCGGGCGGGAGCCGCGCCGCCAGCACTGGCTCACCTTCGCCCTGCTGGGCGCGCTCGTGGTGGTGGTCGGCGGGACGCTGGTCGGTACCGGGCTGTCCATTCACGGGGTGGAGTGGGCCGCGGGATCGCCGTTGTTCGATCAGCAGTGGGAGTACCTGGACCTGCCGAGGGTCTGGCAGATCCTGCTCGTCATCGGGCTGTTCCTCTGGATCGCCATCATCTACCGGGGAATCCGGGCCCGCCTCAAGACCGAGTCACGCGGGAACATGCCGTGGTTGTTCTTCTACTCCGGGTTGATGATCCCCGCGTTCTACGCCGTCGGGCAGCTCGCCGGCACCGAGACCCACCTGACCGTGGCCGAGTTCTGGCGGTTCTGGGTGGTGCACCTGTGGGTGGAGGACTTCCTGGAGCTGTTCACCACGGTGATGGTCGCCTACATCTTCGTAATGCTCGGTGTCGTCCGGCAGCGGATCGCCTTGGGGGTCATCTTCCTCGACGTCATCCTGTACTCGGCCGGCGGAGTCATCGGCACGATGCACCACCTGTACTTCTCCGGCACACCGGTGGAGCACATGGCGTTGGGTGCCGTCTTCTCCGCGCTGGAGGTCATCCCGCTGACCTTTCTGACGGTCGAGGCCTGGAGCTTCTTGCAGCTCGGCTCCAGACAGGAATCCACGAGCGGCACCTCCTTCCCGCACCGGTGGGCGGTGATGTTCCTGGTGGCGGTGGGCTTCTGGAACTTCCTCGGGGCCGGCGTATTCGGCTTCCTGATCAATTTGCCGATCGTCTCCTACTACCAGATCGGCACCGCCCTGACCTCGAATCACGCGCACGGGGCGATGATGGGCGTCTACGGCATGATGGGTGTGGGTCTCGCACTCTTCGCGCTGCGCTACCTCATCCCGCCGCAGCGATGGCCGGACAGGCTGGCCAAGATCTCGTTCTGGTCCCTGAACATCGGGCTCGCGTGGATGATGTTCGCCACCCTGCTGCCGCTGGGTGTGGTGCAGCTGTACCAGTCCGTCAACGAGGGGTACTTCGAGGCCCGCGCTCTGGCCTTCGTCACCGAACCGGGCAACACGACCCTGGAGTGGCTGCGGATGCCGGGCGACATCGTCTTCATCGGCGGTGGCATCCTGCCGTTCCTCTGGATCACCTGGCTCGGCGTCCGCTACGCGCGAGCCGCGACCACGCATGACGTGCCGATCGAGGCGCTGTACACCGAGCTGGAACCGGTCGGCGCCGCGGCGGGTCGTTCGAAGTTCGGCTCCGACCGGGGTGACGGACCGGGAACCCCGCGACGGTGGGGGCCGAGACGATGAGCGAGGTCGACGTCGCCGTCTGGCTGACCTGCGGTTACGCTGCTTTCCTCCTGCTTTCCGCCTACGGTCTGGATTTGATGGCCGAACGGACCTCACGGCGTAGCGCAGACTGGCGCAGCGGATCCTTCACCTACCACGAGGATCATGACGCCTGGGTGTGCCCCGAGGACCAGTGGTTGTGGCCGCAGTCGTTCGACCCGGACAACCGGGTGATGCGCTATCGGGCCAGTCCCACGGTGTGCAACAGCTGCCCGGTCAAGGACACCTGCACGACCTCGGACAGCGGCCGGGAGATCTCGCGCAGCATCGACCCCTGGCCCCATTCAGAGGCCGGCCGGTTCCACCGGGGCATGGCCTGCTCGATGGTGGTTCTCGCCATCGTGGCGCCGCTGGTCACGATGGTCGGCAGCTCCGCAGCGGAATCGGGTGTGTTGGCGGCCGCCGCCGTGCTCGTGGGGCTGACCAGCTGGCCCTTGTGGTCGCACCTGCGCCACGCCCCGGCGGGGTTCCCCGAGCATCTGCCCGTCGAGAGACGCGCCGGGCCGGTCCCGGTCGAGATCGAGCCGACGTCACCGGAGCCCACCGCCCGCTTCACTACTCGGTGGGGTGGGTTCGGAACACCATGAGCCCAGGTGCCGGCGTCGCCGTCGTCAGCGCTGTCCTCGTCTTCGTACTCTTGATCTGCTCACTCCGGGTGCTCCGGGAGTATGAGCGGGGGGTCGCCTTTCGCCTCGGCCGACTGCGCCCGCTGCTGGCACCGGGCGTGCGCCTGCTGGTCGTCGGGTTCGACAAGATGATCCGGGTGGATCTGCGCTTGATCACGCTGACCATCCCGCCGCAGGAGGTCATCACCAAGGACAATGTGCCGGCCCGGGTCAACGCTGTGGTCCTGTTCCAGGTGGTGGATCCAGTCAAGTCGGTGATGGCGGTGGAGAACCATGCAGTCGCCACCTCACAGATCGCTCAGACCACCCTCCGCTCGGTCGTCGGTCGGGCGGAGCTGGACACCCTGCTCGCGCATCGGGACGACCTGAACGCGGACCTGCGCATGACCATCGACGCCCAGACCGAGCCGTGGGGCGTGCACGTGAAGGTCGTGGAGATCAAGGACGTCGAGATCCCCGAGTCGATGCAGCGGGCCATGGCCCGCGAGGCCGAGGCCGAACGGGAGCGTCGCGCCAAGATCATCAATGCTCGCGGTGAGCTCCAGGCCTCCGAGGAGCTGCGTCAGGCCGCAGACACCCTGTCCCGGAGTCCGGCGTCGATCCAGCTGCGCTACCTGCAGACGTTGCTGGAGCTGGGTGCGGACCAGAACTCGACGGTGGTCTTCCCGCTGCCCATCGACATCATCGGACCGTTCCTTTCCAGCTTGCGGCCCGACGCCACCCCGCCTTCCCCTCGGTGAGTCCCCCTCAGCGCGGCCAAAGACGATCATCCGCATCCCGTGATGACTCGTGGGAGAGAGTGTGCCAGGACCCCACTCAGCAGCGACTCGATCAATGAGCCCGGTCGATGTTCTGGGAGTACCAGACGAACGGTACGGCGATGACCAGCGCGAGGACGACGAACACCGGCACGATCGACATCGACGCGGCGGCGGACGTGGGATCGGCGCGCGACCCGAACCACTGGTCGGTCGCGATGCCGATGCTTTCGAGCACGAACATCACCAGCAGCGCGCCGGTGACGAGCAGACCCCAGCTCTGACGACGCCAGCCGGCGATGGCGGCTGTCACCAGCAGCGGCAGCCAGATGGCCAGGTCCTGCACGAAGACCGGGTTGGTCAGCAGCCCGGTGTCCTCGAGCAGAGTCATCGGGTCAGGACTGAGCACGGCCGGAATGATCTGGGCCAACCATACGACGGCGTTCAGCACGGCGATCGCGATCGCGAAGCCGGCGACGCAGCGTGCCGGCATCCCCGGTGACAGCCGTGCGCCGAAGCCGCGAAGGTCGGTGGCCAGCAATAGCATCACGAGGCCCCACCCAGCCAGTCCCAGATACGCGACATAGACCAGGAACAGGTTGTTGAGCGGGGTCGCGAAGCAGAACAGCACCGCCTGGTAGAGCAGGTATCCGAGCGTCCCCAGCCACACCACGAGCCCGCGGGCGCACCCGCGGACGGTGCGGATCATGGCCGTGACGAGCACCGGGATACCGACGACGAGCACGACCAGCGCGGTACCCCGCAGGTTCCCCTTGGTGACCTCCGCACCGGTGAGCAGCGACGGGATGAAGAAGCTGAACCCCGCGGCGGCCGCGGCCACGACGACGAGCGCACCGGACAAGACGTAAGGGATCCGCCCCGGGCTAAGAATGGCCGGTCTGTCCCGTCGCCCAAGCCGGGCAGTGCTGTTGTCCGCACGCCTCTCGACTGACGTCATCGCCCTGCACCTTCTCGAGCACCGTCGCACGCGGGCCAGCACCCGCCAGGGCCACTGTTGTGGCCGACCGCAGAATCGGCCAGAGGCCAAAGCCCCTTGATCAGCCGACTCTGCGGGAATGTAGCCCTTCGATCCTGTTCCCCGCACGACACCGCGGCAGGTCGTTGCGAATCGCCTTCGCGGTTGTGGGCGCCGCGGTTCTCGGTCTCGCGGTTTCGGCGAGTGCGTGGACTTGCTCGAACGGCCGATGCGGTCGGCCCCGTACCGCCGACCGGGCAGAAGCCACCTCGTCCGGGCGATCCTGGGGACCTCCGGCGGCCGATCCGGGTCATGTGCCGGTGTCCGGGATGCGGTCACCGGCGGATCGTGGTGCTCAGGGGCACCGGGTTGACCAGCAGCCGTGGGGACGCCCAGGCGGAGGTAGTGGACATGAGGTACGGCAACGGTCGGATCGTCGTCGGGCTGGACGGCACGCCGGGTGGGCGCGCGGCACTGGCGTTCGCGCTGCACGATGCTGCGCGCCGGGGAGCGGCGGTCGAGGTGATCACGGCGTTCGACACCGCCGAAACCCTGGCCACGCTCTGCGGCACATCGGCCCGATCTATCGGCATCGCCACCGAGGAGCTCCGCGACGCCATCCAGAAGGAGGCCGCCGGAATCGTCGAGGAGTTGAGCGCCGAGCTGGCAAGCACGTGGGAGCGGGTGCCCCCGGTGACCGTCACCGCCGTCGTCGGCGGCGCGACCCACGCGCTGCTGCACGCCGCCCTTGGTGCCGACCTCCTGGTGGTCGGCAGCCGAGGGCGGGGCGGCTTCGCGAGCACGGTGCTCGGCTCGGTCAGCATGCAGTGCGTGCTATACGCGTCCTGCCCGGTCACCGTGGTGCACCCGAGCGCCGCACAGGCCGTGGTGTCGGTGCCGGCGTAGCAGCCCGATACCGGTGGCACCGCCTCCCCGGCCGATGAGACCACCGGACCCGTGCGTGGGTGCCACAGGACCATGGGCGCCAGGACCATGGGCGCCCAGCCGCGCCGACCCGACGTAGGCCCGCGGTCGGCGAGGGAGTGGAGCATGCTTCTCCGGTGGACATCAACGTCGTGCGCCGGAGCGTCCTGCACGACACGTCCTGGATCGAGGACGGCCCGCTCACCATGGTCCACAGCGGAACCGCCGGGGGCGTCCGGCGCTGGACCGACGACCTCGTCGATCTCGGTGCCCACAACCGGCCAGGCCGGTGAGCCCCGTACCGCCGGCCGGACGGCGCGGGGTGACCGTGGCCGCCGGGCTGCGGCCGGGCCTGACCGCGCTGCGCCGCGGCGACGGTCCCGCCATCCGCAGCGATGTGCTCGCCGGGGTGACGGTCGCCGCGTACCTCGTGCCGCAGGTCCTGGCCTACGCCGAGGTGGCCGGGCTGGCGCCCGTCGCCGGGCTGTGGGCCGCGGTCGCGGCGCTGGCCGCGTACGCCGTACTCGGATCGTCCCGGCAACTCTCGGTCGGCCCGGAGTCGACCACCGCGCTGATGACCGCGATCGCCATCGCGCCGCTCGCGGCCGGCGGGGCGCAGCGCTACGCCGCGCTGTCCGCGGCGCTCGCCCTGATGGTCGGCGCGATCTGCCTGCTCGGGCGCGCGGCCCGGCTGGGCTTCCTGGCCGACCTGCTGTCCCGCCCGGTGCTGATCGGCTACCTCACCGGCATCGCGGTGGTCATGATCGCGGGGCAACTGGAGAACGTCACCAGGGTCCCCGTCGAGGGCGGCACGTTCCTCACCGGCCTCGGGTCCTTCGCCGGCCATCTCGACCAGGCCCACCTGCCGACGCTACTACTGTCCGCGGCGGTGCTGGCGTTCCTGCTCGGCACCCGGATGCTCCTCCCCCGCGCCCCCGGACCACTGCTCGCGGTGCTGCTCGCGGCCGGTGCGACGGCGGTGTTCTCCCTGGAACGCCTGGGCGTGCAGGTGGTCGGCGCCGTCCCGCAGGGTGTGCCGCTGCCGGGGCTGCCGGCCGTGGACACGGCCGATGTCATGGACCTGCTGCTCCCGGCCATCAGCGTGGCGATCGTGGCCTACTCCGACAACGTGCTCACCCGCCGGGCCTTCGCCGCACAGCCAACTCGCGTCGATCGTCACACTTCTCGCTGTGGTCGCCGTCCTGATCGTCGGCGGTCCCGTCCTGGCCGCGTTCCCGACCGCGGCACTGGGTGCCCTGGTCGTCTACGCCGCGCTGCGCCTGGTGGACGCAGGCGAGTTCCGCCGCTTCGCCCGCTTCCGCCGCTCCGAGCTCACCCTCGCGCTCGCGACCACGGCGGCCGTGCTGGCCGTTGGCGTGCTCTACGGGGTGCTCGCCGCCATCGCCCTGTCGATCCTCGACCTGTTGCGACGGGTCTCCCGGCCGCACGACGGGATCCTCGGATTCGTCCCGGGAGTCACCGGGATGCACGACGTCGACGACGTGCACGGGCTGTGCGACGAGCTCGACCGCCGCAGGGTGATGGTGGCACTGGCCCGGGTCAAGCAGGACCTCCAGCAGGACCTGCGGCGCAGTGGGCTGCGGGACCGGATCGGCCAAGAACGGATCTTCCCCACCCTTCCCACCGCCGTGGCCGCCTTCCACCAGTGACCGTCACGACATCACCCAAGTGCGACTACCGGAACCGGGCCTCCCGCATCTGCGCGAGACTCTCCTCTTTGTGCACCCGCTCGTCGTGGCCGATCTGGCGGAAGACGTCGGCCAGGGAATCGAACGCCCCGTACTCGTCGGCGAAACCGGAGCCGAACGGCTCGGTCTCCCACTCGGGATGCTCGGCCACGAAGTGCATGTACTCGTGCTCGGCGTGGTCCTCGAAGTCGGCGTTGAGCCGGTAGCTCCACCTTGGATGGATGACATAAAGCAGCCAGGACTGCTGGTAGTACAGGAACGCGATCATCTGGGGCAGCCAGAAGAACTTCAGGCTGGGCTGCGGCTGCCGTGACCGCGACAGGAGCTCCTCGAGGATGAGCAGGTGCCACATCTCGTTGTCCTGCTGGGCGCGGACATCGAGGACGCGCTCGTGGATGCGCTTGGTCTGCCCCAACTGCTCGTGGACGTGGGTGGACGCGATGTAAGCCACGTGCTCCCACGCTTGATAGGGCACGCGCGCGATCAGTTCGAGGATCTTGAACTTCGACAGGGTACGTTTCCGGCCGTAGATGAGATCCAGCAGGATGAACAGGACTCGCGCCGCGATGCTGTAGCGGCGACGGGGCGTGGCCAACGTCTCTCGCTGAGCCACCGCGAGCGCATCGTGGGACAGATGCGGCGGCACACCAGGGGTGGTCGCTGGCTCACCCAAACCGATCACCTCGAGGCCTGGTGCCTACTGGGGATACTGACATGTCGAGCGCCTCCGGCGGACGTCGTTGACGAGGTCGCCGCAATGGCGATCAGGATATCGGTCGGTTTCTCCGGGCTCAAGCGAACAACCCGGAACGGCTGCTCCGCCACTGCCGCCGCGCAGTCTTCACGCTACGCGCCCGGGCGGACAGGGCCGTTCGACCTCACGGTGCGGGCCGTCCACCGCGTCTGAGCCCGGCCGGATGGCAGTACCGTCGACCCTACCCACCGGCACCTACCGGCAAGGAGGCACGCCCTTGACAATCTCCGTGTTCCTGCTCGACGACCACGAGATCGTCCGGCGCGGCATCGCGCAGCTGCTCGAGACCGAGGACGACATCGAGGTCGTGGGGGAGGCGGGCACGGCCGCGCAGGCCATGGCCCGGATCCCGGCGCTGCGCCCCGACGTCGCGATCCTCGACGTTCGGCTGCCCGACGGCGAGTGCGTCTCGGTGTGCCGCGACGTGCGCTCCGCCGTCTCGCCGCCGCCGGCGTGCTTGATGCTCACCTCCTACCTGGACGACGAGGCCCTGTTCGGCGCGATCATCGCGGGCGCCTCGGGCTACCTGCTCAAGCAGGTGGCGGGCGTCGACCTGGTAGGTGCCGTCCGCACCGTCGCCGCCGGGGGCTCGCTGCTGGATCCCAAGGCCACCGCGGTCGTGCTGGAACGGCTGCGCAAGGGCAACGAACCTACCGACCCCCGGTACGAGACACTCAGCCCGCAGGAGCGGCGCATCCTCAGGCTGATCGCCGACGGGCTCACCAACCGCCAGATCGGCGCCGAGATGTACCTGGCCGAGAAGACCGTGAAGAACTACGTGTCCTCGCTGCTGCACAAGCTGGGCTTCGCCCGCCGCACCGAAGCGGCCGTGTACGCCACGGAGCTGCGCCGGGATGGCGCAGACACCGGCCCACGCTGATCCGGCCACATCCCCGGCGGCCGGGACAGAGCTACATCAGTGCAGCGGTACCCGCCAGCTCAGTCGGGTGCCACCGAGCGCTTCGGGTCGCACCGTCAGGGTGCCGGCGCACTCCCGCGCCCGCTCATTGAGGTTCCGCAGCCCACTGTGCGCCGCCGCGGGATCGATGCCGACGCCGTCATCGACCACGTCGATCAGCAGGTCCGCACCCACCTCCACGGTGACGGTCACCGCTGTCGCACCCGCGTGCCGCACGGCGTTGCTGACTGCCTCCCGGACCACGGCCACCGCATGCGTTCCGACCTCAGCGGGCACCAGCGTGTCGACCGCACCCGCCATCCGCACCGACGGGGACAGGCCGCTTCCTGCCGCGGCCTGCGCCGCTGTGTCCAGCAGCCGGCGCCGCAGGCCCCCCTGCGCCCCGTCGCCGGTGGTGTGCAGGTCGAAGATCGCGGTGCGGATCTCCCGGACGGTCTCGTCGAGTTCCTCCACGGTCTGCTGGATGAGCTGCTGCACGACCGGGTCCGCACTGCGCCGCAACGTGCCCTGCAGCTGTAGACCGGTGGCGAACAGCCGCTGGATGACGTGGTCGTGCAGGTCGCGGGCGATCCGGTCCCGGTCGGCGAACATATCGAGCTGACGCTGGGCCCGGTTCTTCTCCCCCAGCTCGAGGGTGAGCGTGGCCTGCTCGGCGAACGAGGTGAGCAGCGGAACCTCGCCGGGCTCGAAGGCGTCCTGGCCGAGCCGGCGCAACGCGATCAGCACGCCGATCACATTCTCCTGAGAGCGCAGCGGGACGGCGACCGTCGGCCCGTACGGCGGACGTGTCGGTGTCACGTCGGACAGGAGATCCCCGGGCGACGGGGACAGCACAGCGGTGCGACCGTCCACGACCTCGCGCAGGAGCGGGTCGTGACCGCCGAGCCGGAGGCCGTCCAGGCCGGGCTCCTCGGGCCCGCACTGAGCGCGGATCACGAACTCGCCATCGAGCGAGTCCGGGCCGAGGACGATCACGGTGGCGTCAGACCTGGTGAGCTCCAGCGTGCGCTGGGCGATCAACCGCAGCGCGTCCTGCTCGGTCGCTCCGGACATCAGCTCGCTGCGGATCTCCGCGGACGCCTCCAGCCACAGCTGGCGCAGCCGGCCCTGCTCGAACAGGTCGGCGTTCTGCACAGCGATCCCGGCCGCCGCAGCAAGGGCCCCGACGACGATCTCGTCGTCGGCGGTGAACTCGCCACCACCGTTCTTCTCGGTGAGGTACAGGTTGCCGAACACCGCGTCGCGAACCCGGATCGGCACACCGAGGAAGCTGGCGCCCATCCTCGCCCGGGTCTCCTCGGCCAGCCCGATATGGATGAACCGCGAGATTTCCCCATTCGGGGCGAGCACCCCGAGCGCCCCGTACCGGGCGTCGACGAGATCCACCGCGGCCTGCACGATGCGGCGCAGCGTGGTGTCGAGTTCGAGACCGCCTGCGACGGCGAGCACCGCGTCGAGCAGGCCCTGCATCCGGCCCCGGGTCGCGACGATCTCGGTGAGTCGCTCCTGCACCTCGCGGAGGAGCTCGTCGAGCCGCAGGCCGGACTGAACGTTCGACATCGGCCGGGGCATCGCTTCGTCGTGATCATCGTTCGACACCTCGGGCCCCCCTGTAGTCGCGCGGGTCCGCTGTCATTCACGACGAACCACATCACCGTGGCACGACCGATGCGCCAGGACAACTCGGACCGTCGTGGCGAGGTCCACGGCCGGGCGGGCGGGGCCTTTCGGCCGTATCCCCCGTCGAACGGATGCAGCAACCTCATCCTGGTCCGACGTAACCCCACGTCGAGCCACGCGCAACGTGATGGACGTGCCTGATGACCGATATTCCGGGCGGGCTCGGCCTGGCCCCCGAGCAGGTCGAAGCTCTGCTGGCGACCGCGGGCCGGGCGCCGTCGTTGCACAACAGCCAGCCCTGGCGGTTCCACGTGACCCCACAGGTGATCGAGCTGCACGCCGATCGGCAACGCAACGTGCCAGTTGCCGACCCCGACGGCCGCGAGCTGCGGATCGCGTGCGGCGCCGCGCTATTCAACGTGCGGCTCGCACTGCACGGTCACGGGATCCGGCCGATCGTCACGCTCTTCCCGAACCGCGAACGGCCCGATGTGCTCGCAGTCGTCCGCCATGGCGGCTCGAAAATTCCCACGCCGGAACAGAGCCGGTTGCTGCGAGCCGTCGCGGCATGGCGGACGAATCGGCACCCGTTCAGCGCCGAGGCGGTGGCCCTGCCCGACCAACACGCCCTGCGCCAGGCCGCCCTCGACGAGGGTGCCTGGCTGCACATCGTGGCGGACCCGGCACAGCGGGCGGGAATGCGGGACATGGCGGTCCAGGCGCACCGCCTGCAGATGGACGATCCCGCCTTCCGGGCCGAGCTCGCAGCATGGAGCACCACCTCGCCCGACCGCCGCGACGGGGTCCCGGCAGGGGCCGGCGGCTCGCTACCCGAGCCTCAGGACGGCTGGGTGCTGCGCGACTTCACCGGCGGCACGGGCCCGGCCCGCGTACCGGGCAAGGACTTCGAGGACAACCCGTTGATCGCGGTGCTGACCTCGCACCTCAGCGGACCGACAGCCGAGGTGCAGGTGGGCCAGGCACTGCAACGGGTCCTGCTCACAGCCACGGCGAGCGGGCTCGCCACATCGTTCCTGTCCCAGATCGTCGAGGTGTCCCAGACCCGGGAAGAGCTGCGCCGCCTGATCGGCGGGACCCGGCCACCACAGGCGGTACTGCGCATCGGCCGGGGGTGGCCGGTGGTCGCGACGCCGCGGCGCGAGGTCCAGGACCTGCTCACGGAGCCCACCACCTCGGCGTGACCCGTCCGCTGCCTGAAGTACGGCGTTGACCACTGATCACCTGCAGCATGAGTCCGGCCTGGTGCGGCCGAAGTATCTGCGGCGGCGCGGCGGGCGGCGGGCTATAGAGGCGCGGCCACCGCTCGCCGCCAACTCCCCCGTCAGAGTTCAAGGTGGCGATCTCCGTTGCCGGCTGCCTCAACGACGATGAAGCCCGCGGCGGTGGCGGCCTGGATCGCAGTGAAGTCGGTGAGATCCGTCCCGGTGGGCAGCTCGGAAAAATGTCGGGACACCCCGATAGCCTCACCGCAGGAGGTGTGTGATGCCGGCGATGGCCCAGGTCAGGATTGAGAACATCACGCCTGCGAGATTGGTCAAGCTGGTGCTCGCTGGCCGGATCCGACTCCCGTCCTTCCAGCGGGACTACCGGTGGCACCCGGGTGACGTCGAAAGCCTGTTCGACAGTGTGCGCAAGAGCTACCCGATCGGGAACCTGCTGCTGTGGGAGCGTCCGGCGCCGGCCGGCCGCATCACGATCGGCCCGCTCGTGCTCGACGTGCCGGAGGTCCAGCAGGCCCGCTGGGTGGTCGACGGGCAACAGCGGATCACGAGCCTCGTCGGGGCGCTGGCCGCGCCCGAGGGGGTCGCTGACCCACGCTTCGCCGTGTACGTGCACCTGCCGAGCCTGAAGTTCCGAGCCACGGCACATCCCCCGACCGGTCCGTGGCTGCCGCTCCGATCGGCCGGGTCGGCCCAAGGCCTCCTCTCCTGGCAGTACGCGAACGCCGAGTTCCTGGGCCCGGAACAGTTCGACGCGGCGAGCGAGGTGGCCGCGGCCCTGCAGGAGTATCCGATTCCGAGCTACATCGTCGAGGCCGAGGACGAGCGTGAGCTGCGCGTCGTCTTCGACCGGATGAACAACTCCGGACGCCCGCTCCGCAAGGAGGAAGTTTTCGATGCGCTGCATGGCGTTCAGGGCAGTGCCACCCCTGGCGACCTCCCGGAGGTCGGCAACTCTGTCGCCGCAGCCGGGTTCGGTCGGCTCAAGGACGGCGAGGTGTTGCGCAGCCTGCTCGCGATCCGCGACCCCGACATCTTCCGGGACGTGCACGACGAGTTCTCCGGCGACGAGGACCGGTGCCGGGCCTTCGAGATCACCGAGCACGTCCTCCTCGACGTCGTCGCCACGCTGCGGGACGGCCTCTTCGTCCCGCACGTGCGAGCCCTCCCGTACCCCTCGGTCATCCCCATGCTCGCCGCCCTCGTGCACCGCTTCGGACGCCCCACGGGACGCACTGCCATCCTGGTCCGGCGATGGTTCTGGCGCGGCGCGGCCCTGGGGGCGAACCCCGCCGGCAACGTGCCTCTCGTCCGCCGCACCCTGCGCGCGGTCGCCAAGGCCGGCACACCCCAGGACGCTGCGCGAGCCATGCTCGCCGGGCTGCCGGAACCGCCGCGACACTGGCGGCCCGACCTCACCCAGGTACAGCTCAACCGTGCCCTGACCCGCGTCAACCTGCTCGGGCTCATCGGGCTCGGCCCCACCGAGCTCGTCCCGGCCGACATGGACCTGCCGGTGCCCAATCCGGTGATCGCCGCGGGGGAGCTGCTCGACGCGGTCGCCCGGCCGCTCGTCCGCATCGTGCCGTCGAGCGTCCACCATCGGCTGGCGGCCACGATGGCGAATCGCATCCTGCACCCGCCCGTCACCGGGGACGTCGTCCAGACGCTGCTGCGCGCTGATCCAGCCGTTCGGGCGAGCCACGGGGTCGACGACGAGTGCAGCGCGCTCCTGGCTGACGGCCGGTGGGAGGACGCCCTGGCCCATCGCGCCGACATGCTCAGCGTCTCGATCGCCGAGCTGGTCGACCAGCGAGCCGAGTGGGGTGCTCGCGACCGATTCACCGCCGCCGAGCTGTTGGCGAGGGTAACGCTCAGTGCTTAGAGCGGTGAACGGATCGGCACGAGTCGTCCTGCAGGGTCGCGATGTCGGCGAACTGGTCTTCAGTGCGGGCGGCAGCATGTTCCGCTACACCGACGACCTCCTCGACCCCGAGCACCACGTCCTCGGGCAGGTGTTTGAGGAGTCCCCGCGCCAGCGGTTCCGCGAACCAGTCGGCTTGCCGACGTGGTTTGCCAACCTGCTTCCCGAGCAGGGCAGCGGACTGCGCCGCTACTACGCGTCGCGATTCGGCGAGCGACACCTCGACGACGCGCGACTCCTGCTGTCTCTCGGCGGTGATCTGCCCGGGGCGGCGATCGTCGTACCCCACGACATTCCGGCGAGCGGTGTACTGGTGGACACGGCCGACGTCCGCGTCGACGGCGCCGGTGTTCACCTGTCCGCGCTGGCCGGGGCCCAGCTGAAGATGTCGGTGCTGCGCGACGGGGAGCGGCTCACCATCCCGGCCCGTGGAGAAAGTGGAGGCTGGATCGCGAAACTCCCCGATCGCGCGTTCCCCGGGCTGGCGGAGAACGAGTTCTTGATGATGCGGTGGGCTGCTGCCGCGGGCATCGACGTCCCAGCGGTCGACCTGCTGCCGATGACCGGAGTACCGGACATCTTCGACGCACGGCTGGAGCCGGACGCCGTCGTCTATGTGGTCGAACGGTTCGACCGCACGCCCGACGGCGACCGCGTGCATATCGAGGATCTCGCCCAGGTGACGGGCAAGCTCCCCGTCCACCGCGACCGCGGCGCCACCTACGACGGCATCGGACTGTTGATCCGGTCCCTGGCCGGAGACGAGGGATACACGGAGTACCTGCGTCGACTCGTCACCATGGTGATCATTGGCAACGCGGATGCACACCTCAAGAACTGGTCGTTGCGATACCCCGACGGGCGGACGCCACGTCTGTCTCCCGCCTACGACCTAGTGTGCACGACGATCTACAAGAATGTGTCGAGCCGCCTCACATTCTCTTTGGGCGGGGAGAACCGGCCCGACGCGATCGGGCTGGACGAGTTCCGAGCCGTGGCAGGAGCGGCCGGCTTCGCCACCGAGACCGCTGCCCAGATCGTTCACGAGACAGCTCAGGGCCTTCGCGCAGCGTGGCCGCACGTCCGGCGGGAAAAGCTCTTTCCTGATCTGGTGGCTCATCTGGACCACCGTCTGGCACATCACCCACTCCTCGGGTGACCGCCATACCTGAGAGGTGGAGTGCGACCGCGGTCATCCGTGGTATCGGCACGGCACCGCCCTCGGGATCACCGCCAAGATCACCGTCCGACTGCTGCGAACACCGGAGTCCGCAGGCACGTTGCTCGCTGACTTCCCCACTGTTGCCGCGGTTAGGGCGCGCCGCACAAATTCTTCGGGGGTTGGTCCGTGCAGCGTCGGGCGGCGTAGGGGTTTGTGCCATGGACCGACCCTGTTGGCTAATTGTGGTTCCCGCGGCACTGGTGAGGATGTGTCTGGGTCCCGGCGTCGCAACGAACGGTACTTTCGTCCGTTAGGTGTGGACGAAAGTACCGTTCGTTGCGTTCTGGGCGACCGGCGAACAGGAGGAGGCCGACCGCAGGCAGAATCACGCCGTCACAGAAGATCAGCAGCGTGGATGTCGGCAGTCATGTCGCAGATTAACCAACAGGG
>Ga0136617_10002212_pt1 | contig 17375 bp, 16 predicted proteins | sample AntDrymUQ3222106_2_FD_129672 | JGI IMG/M metagenome (GOLD analysis project Ga0136617, IMG submission 129672) | Polar desert sand microbial communities from Dry Valleys, Antarctica - metaG UQ322 (21.06) | ecosystem: Environmental > Terrestrial > Soil > Desert | place: Antarctica: Dry Valley...
GTTGGCGTCCTCGCCCATCGAGGCATGGAACTTCGTCGCGAGGATCACGTCGTCGCGACGGCCGCCGGCCAGCGCCTTGCCGACGATCTCCTCCGACTCGCCGCGCGAGTAGACGTCGGCGGTGTCGATGAAGTTGATCCCGGCATCGAGCGCGCGGTGGATGATGCGGATCGACTCGTCGTGGTCCGGGTTGCCCCACTCGCCGAACATCATCGCGCCGAGGCAGAGTGGGCTCACGGCCATGCCTGTGCGCCCGAGAATGCGGCGGTCCATGGGCTCGAGGCTACTGCGCGGACGCCGCGGCGGCGACCGCGGCGGCCAGGCCCCGCTCGCCGGTGAGACGGAAGCGGGTGCCGGGGAAGCGCTGGGCGACGGGCGCGACGGCGATCGTCCGGTCGAGCCGCACGCCGACGATCGCCCCGTACTCCTGGGCGGCGAAGTAGTGTGTCACCGACAGCTGCTCGGTCGGCGTGCGGGTCACGCGCAGCTCGCCCTCCGCGTCGGTGGCGCCCTCGGCGCGGCGGACGGCGGCGGCGGCCCGCTCGACGGTCTCGGGCGCCGGGCCGGCGGAGGTGTCCACGACGACCACGAACCGCGCGGGCCGTTCGGTCTGGCCGGCCGCCTGGACCACGAAGCCGGCTGCCGCGAGGGCGGCCACGATGGTGGCGAGGAGGATGGGGAGGCGGTGGGTCATACGAATGAGCGTAATACGTATGATGCCGGCTGTCAAGGGGTGGTGAGGGACGAACGGCGAACTGCGGCTGGGTAAGGGGGTGAGGGGAGCCGGCCGCGGTGGTCGGCACCTGGGGTGGGCGACTTCGTGGGTACCTATGCGCGCACCAAGTCGCCCACACCCCTCGCCCAGTGGGGGTGGGACGAGTTTGCCCCGCATGCGGTGGTCAATCCGTCCCACCCCCGAAGATCGGCGTCCCTCGGAGAGCATGGGCGGCTTCTTGAGGTGCTATGCCCGCACGAAACCGCCCACCCCCCCGGATTCCACCCGCCCCGCCGGCCTCACCACCTCCCTACCCAGCCGCCGTAAGCGCTGGCGCGACCGGGCGGCGACAGCGACCGCCACCGCTCGCCCCGCCCGCACCGACTCAGCCCGCCGCCACCCCCGTCGACCCCCGCACCACCAGCTCGACCGGCAGCACTTGGCCCGCCTCGAGCTCCTCGCCGGCGATCGCGGCGGCGAGCGTGGCGAAGGCGACCGCGCCGAGCCGCTCGGCGTCGGCGCGCACCGTGGTCAGCGGCGGCCACAGCACCCGCGCGAAGTCGAGGTCGTCGAAGCCGGCGACCGAGACGTCCTCCGGGATGCGCAGGCCGCGCTCGCGGGCGGCGAGGTACACGCCGCCGGCGAGGATGTCGTCGTCGCAGGCGATCGCGGTGGGCGGCTCGGCGGCGTCCAGCAGGCGGCCGGCCGCCCGGGCGGCGTCGTCGAAGTCGAAGCCCGCGCCCGCGCGCAGCGCGTCCACGGGCTCGACGCCCGCGCCCACCAGCGCCGCCCGCCAGCGCTCGGTGCGGATCTGGAACGTCGGGTACGGGACGCGCGAGGTGAGGTGGCCGATGCGCGTGTGGCCTAGCTCGCGCAGGTGTCCCAGGGCGGCGTCGAAGCCGCCCTCGACGTCGAGTCGCACCCACGGGAACGCGTCCGGGCTCGCCTCGATCACCACCACCTGCTCGCCGCCCGGGCGCCACTCGGGCGGCTCGACGGAGAAGTACAGGAAGCCGTCCACCGGCCCGGCGCGCAGCGCCTCCAGCGGGGCCTCGAGCGGGCGGTCGAGCGGCACGTCGACCAGCGCGACGGCGTAGCCCGCCGTCCAGGCCGCCTCCTGGGCGCCGCGCATGGTCTCGCCGAAGAACGGATGCGTGACGTCGGGCACCACCAGCCCGACGGAGCGCGCGGCGCCCGTGCGCAGCGCCCGCGCGGCGGCGTTGGGACGGTAGCCCAGCTCCTCCGCGGCGCGGCGCACGGCCGCCTCGGTGCGCGCCGAGATGCGCCCCCGCCCCTTGCCCGAGAGCACGAGCGAGACCGTGGACTGCGACACGCCCGCCGCGCGGGCGACGTCGACGCTCGTCACTCGTGGGTCCCCGCGGCCGATGGGCCCCAGTCTGCCAGCCTTGGCGGCCTTGAACCTGTGTCACAACCTCCCGCGGCCTGTGGCGGCCGTCCCGCGGTGCCATGCACCGTCCGGCCGCTTGCGAAGGGACCCACCATTCGCTGCGCGGCCGGACGGCACCTGGCCTCCACGGGTACGACCACCACAGACCACGGATGGGTTATGACACAGGTTCTGATCGGCCCGGACTCATCGCAGGACCTCGTCGCGGAGACGATCGTGCTCGGCGGCCGCGACCTCGAGGTGCTGCGCCCGCGCGACAGCGAGGCGCTGCTCGACGAGCACGCCTTCGAGCACGAGGAGTTCCTGCCCTACTGGGCGGAGCTGTGGCCCAGCGGCGTCGCGCTCGCGCGCCGGGTCGCCGCCCGCGCCCTGCACGGCGCGCGGACGCTGGAGCTGGGCTGCGGGCTGGCGCTGCCGAGCATGGCCGCCGCGCTCGCCGGCGGACGCGCGCTGGCCACCGACTGGTCGCCGCGGGCGATCGGGCTGGCGCGCGAGAACGCCGCGCGCAACGGCCTCGCGCTGGAGGTCGTGCGCTGCGCCTGGGAGGCGCCGGAGCCGATCCTCGCCGGCGCGCCCTGGGACCTCGTGCTCGGCGCGGACCTGCTCTACGAGCAGCGCAACGCCGACGCGCTGCTCGCCCTGCTGCCGCGGCTCGCGGGCCCGCGCACGGAGATCTGGATCGCGGACCCCGGCCGGCCGCCGGCGGCCCGCTTCCTCGAGCGCGCCGCCGAGCGCTGGACGGTCGACTCGACCGCCGACGTCGCCCTGCCGCAGGGTGCGATCCACCGCCTGGCGCCCGCCGGCTGACACCATCCCGGCCATGGACCTCGAGCGTGCCGCCCTCGAAGCGCTCGAGCCGGCCGCGCTCGTCCGCGACGCCGCCGAGGCCCTGCGGGTCCCGAGCCCCACCGGCGACGAGCGCGCCGTGCTCGAGCTGCTCGCCGGGACGGCGGCCCGCCTCGGGCTCGAGCCCGACCTGCACCGCCACGACCTCGCGGCGCTGCGCCGCCATCCGAACCATCCGGGCGAGGAGGCCGAGCGAGCCGAGCTGTGGGGCCTGACCGCGACGCTGCGCGGCGGAGCGCGCCGCATCTGCCTCAACGGCCACGTCGACGTCGTCGGCGAGGGCAGCGTGCGGTGGCGCCACGGCCCGTGCTCGGGAGTGGTCGAGGCCGGCCGCCTGCACGGTCGCGGCGCGGTCGACATGAAGGCCGCCGTCGTCGCCGCGCTGCACGCCGGCGGCGCGGTGCGCGCCGCGGCCGGCGGCCACCACGCACCCACGGTCGTCGTGCAGTGCGTCAGCTCCGAGGAGGACGGCGGCCTGGGCACCTTCGCCGCGCTGGAGCGCGATGCCGGCTTCGACGCCGCGCTGATCCCCGAGCCGACCGGCTTCGACGTCGTCTGCGCGCAGGCCGGCGCGCTGACCTTCCGCGGCGTCGTCCCCGGGCGCACCGCACACGCCGCCCACCGGCTGGAGGGGCATTCGGCGATCGACCGCTACGTCGCCGTGCACCTCGCCCTGGCCGAGCACGAGCGCCGCGTCAACGCCGGCGTCGCGCACCCGCTGATGCGCCGCCTCGCGCTGCCCTACCCGCTCCTGGTCGGTCGCGTGACCGGCGGGACGTGGTCCAGCCAGGTGCCGGACCGGGTCGAGTTCGAGGGGCGGCTCGGCGTGCCCGTGGGGGAGGATCCCGCGCGGGCGCGCGCCGCCCTGGAGGCGGTGGTGGCGGATGCGCTCGACGACGGCGGAGCGCCGGCCGAGATCGCCTGGACGGGCGGGAGCTTCGCGCCCGCCGAGACGGCGGCCGAGCACCCCTGGGTGCGGGTCGTCGCGGAGGCGGTCCAGGACGAGCTCGGCCGTCCGATCCAGGTCGCCGGCGTGCCGTGGGGAGCCGACATGCGCCAGTTCACCGCGCGCGGGATCCCGTGCACGATGGTCGGCACCGGCGGCATCGAGCGCGCCCACGCGGTCGACGAGCGCGTCGCGGTCTCCGAGCTGGTCTCGCTCGCGCGCGCGATCGTGCGAGTCGTGGCGAGAATCGGGTAAGCCGCCGCTGACCGTCACAGCCCGTCAGGCTGCCTCGTCTGGAGAGCATGGACACTGCGATCGTCATCGGCGGCGGCCCTGCGGGCCTCGTCGCCGCCTCCGTGCTCGCCGAGGCGGGCGCGGACACCACGGTCCTCGAGGCGAAGGCCGGGCTCGGCGGCCGCGCCGCGTCGGACCGCCGCGAGGGCTTCGACCTCAACCAGGGACCGCACGCCCTCTACGCCGGCGGGCCGGCGATGCGGGAGCTGGCCGCGCTGGGCATCGACCCGCCGCGCTGGAACCCCGCCTCGCCGACGCGCTCCGTGCTGCTGCGCGGCGGCCGCCCGCGGCGCACCGTGGGCGGCCCGCGCACCGTGGCGGCGATCGGCGGCCTGCTGCGGCGGGCGCTCGCGGCGCCCGCGGGGCTGGAGCGCGTGAGCGTGGCCGAGTGGCTGGAGGCCGAGCTGCCCGACCCGGCGGCGCGCGAGGCGGCGGCGGCGCTCGTGCGCGTGACCACCTTCGTCGCCGACCACGACCGCCTCAGCGCCGACGTCGCCGCGGAGCAGCTGCGCCTCGGCACGCGTTCGGGCGTGCGGTACCTGCGCGGTGGCTGGCAGTCGCTCGTCGACGCGCTCGCCGCGCAGGCCGGGCGGCGCGGCGCGACGCTGCGTGTCGGGAGCGCCGTGCGCAGCCTGGAGCGCCGGGGCGCGGGTTGGACCGTCGGCACCGACGCGGGCGAGTGCGAGGCGGACGTGGTCATCGTGGCGGCCGGGCTGCCGGCGGCGGCGGCGAAGCTGGTCGGCGACCGCGTGGCGGCGCCCGGCCCGCCGGCGGCGGTGTCCTCGCTCGACCTCGGCCTGCGCCGCCTGCCGCGCCCGCGCCGCACGTTCGGCCTGGGGATCGACGAGCCGACCTACGTCTCCAGGCACTCGCCGCCCGAGCGCCGCGACGGCGTGCTGATGACGGTCGCCTCCTACGCGCAGCAGCCGCTCGAGGCGCTCGAGCGCGCCGCCGACGCCGTGCAGCCGGGCTGGCGCGACGAGCTGGTGCTGCACCGGCACCTGCCGCGCATGGTGCCGGTCTCCGCCATCGCCACCGTCGAGGCCGGGGGCATGCCCGGTCGCCCCGGCGCCGCCGTGCCGGACGCCGCGGGGCTGTTCCTCGCCGGCGACTGGGTCGGGCCGGAGGGGTGGCTGGTGGACGCCGCGCTCGCCAGTGGCGCCGCCGCTGCGCGTGCTGTGCTCGCCGGCGGGCGCCGCACGCCGGCCGCTGTGCCGCACGGGTCGCGCGGGTGAGCGAGGAAGCGGTCTTCGAGACGTGCCGGCCGCGGCTCATGGGCCTGGCGTACGGCATGCTCGGCGACCGCGGCGAGGCCGAGGACGTCGTCCAGGACACCTGGCTGCGGTTCGCCGGCGCCGACACGGGCGCGATCCGCAACGCCGAGGCGTTCCTGGTCACGGTCGCCACCCGCCTGGCGATCGACCGGCTGCGCTCGGCGCGCACCCGGCGTGAGAGCTACGTCGGCCCGTGGCTGCCCGAGCCGCTCGTGGCCGACCCGGCCCAGCCGGACCCGTCCGACGTCGTCGCCGAGGCCGAGCGGCTCAGCCTCGCGCTGCTCGTCGCGCTGGAGCGGCTGAACCCGGTCGAGCGCGCCGTGTTCCTGCTGCGCGACGTCTTCGACCTCGAGTACGGCGAGATCGCCGACGCGGTCGCCAGGACTCCCACCGGCTGCCGGCAGATCGCCCGCCGCGCGCGCGAGCGGGCGGGCGAGCCCGTCCGCCGCTTTCCCGTCTCCGCCGAGGAGGAGCAGCGGGTCCTCGGCGCGTTCGTCGCCGCCGCCACCACCGGCGACCTCGAGGCCCTCACCGCCGTGCTCGCAGCCGACGCGATCCTCTACTCCGACGGCGGCGGCGCGGTTCCCGCCGCCCGCAAGCCGATCTACGGCGCCGCCAAGGCGGCCCGCTTCATCCTCGGCGTCCAGCGCAAGGTCGACTTCGAGCTGGCGTACGCGTTCGTGCGCGTCAACGGCGACCCCGGCTTCCGCTTCGCCGGCCCGGAGGGCGTTCTCGGCGTTCTCGCGCTCGAACTCGAGGGCGGCCGCGTCGCCAACGTCCGCATCGTCTCCAACCCCTCCAAGCTCACGCGGGCGTGAGCGTCGAGCGCCACAGGACGCCGGTCGCGGCGGCGGCCGCGCATGCCGCCGCGGCCGCGGCGAACGCCGCTCCGGCGCCCTGCGCCTCGGCGAGCACGCCGGAGAGCGTCGCGCCGAGCGCGAGCCCGGCGGCGATGCCGGTGGACAGCCAGGTGTAGGCCTCCGTCGCGGTGCCGGGCGGCGCCAGCCCGTCGACGAGTCCGTAGGCGGCGGCGATCGCGGGAGAGAGCGCCACGCCGGCGACGAGCAGCATGCCGGCCAGCAGCGCCGGGCCGGTGGCGAGGATCAGCAGCAGGTGGCCCGCGGCCAGCGCCGCGAGCAGCGCGCTCAGCCGCCGCACGGGGTCGGCGGCCGGGCCGGCCCGCGCCGCGGCGAGGCCGCCCAGCAGCGAGCCGAGGCCCCAGATCCCCAGCAGCAGGCCGGCCGTGCCCGCACGGCCGGCAGCCTCGGCGGCGACCGGGACGGCGATCTCGACCGAGCCGAACGTGGCGCCGAGCAGGAAGAAGACGAGCATCAACGTACGCACCCCGGCGGCTCGAAGCGCACCTCCACGCCCGATCGCCACGCGCTCGGCCGGCCGCCATGCGCGTGAGGCCGCGTGCGCGGTGAACGCCGCCACACCGCCCAGCAGTAGCAGCGCGCAGGCCAGCGTCGCCGCGGCGGTGCTCCACGCGCCGATCGCTCCCGCGATCAGCACCGGGCCCGCGATGTAGGTCGCCTCCAGCGCCGCCGCCTCGAGTGAGAACGCGGCGTGCGTGCGGCCCGGGTCGTCGCCGAGCATGGTCGGCCACAGGGTGCGCAGGCACGGGCCGAGCGGCGGGAACGCGCCACCCGCCACCGCGGCGAGCGCGACCGCGGGCAGCACCGCCGTCCCCCGCGGCAGCAGCGCGAAGCCGACCAGGGCCACCGAGCAGACGAGCGCGGCGGGCACCAGCACCACCGCCTGCCCGCGGCGGTCGACGAGCCGGCCCAGCAGCGGCGAGGTGAGGCCGTTGGCCAGGGCATAGGTCCCGGCCACGGCGCCGCCGGCGGCATAGGACCCGGTCAGCTCGCGCATTCGCAGGATGAACACCAGCCCGAGCGCCGACGCCGGCAGCCGCCCCGCCATCGAGGCGAGGAACAGCCGCGCGAAGCCGGGCACGCGCAGGAGGCTGCCGAGGGAGACGCGTCCCGTGCTCGCGGCCATGGCCGGAACCTTGCCGACGCCGAGCGTGCCGCACGAAGCATTCGGCCCTCCCCGAATCTACGAGGGTACGATCGGGCGATGCCGGCCGGCGGTGCTCGAACGCAAGATCTGACCTTCACCGGTGGGATCAGATCTTGCCATCGTGCATCGTGATCGCCTACCGCTTCGGCCCCGAGGACCTCGGGCGGGTGCGGTTCGCGATCTCGCCGCTGTTCGAGATCGCGGCGAGCCTGGACGTGCTGCGCGACCCCGCGCGCCATGCGATGCACGAGCCGTGGGTGCGCCGCGCGCGCGACCGGCTGGCCGGGCTCGACCTGTCGCTGCTCGAGGCGGTCGTCCCCTCCTCCGGCTACCGGCCGGACTTCGTCCACCCGCCGCCGGACCGCCCGCGGGCCGGCTTCGCCTCCGAGCTGGCGCGCGTCGGCGCGACGCCGGCCGAGCAGGTGGCACGGGACCTGCGCTGGGCCTACGACGAGCGGCCGCTGCCGGCCGCTGCTCGGATCCTCGTCGAGGAGCCGAAGCGCGGGCTCGAGACGCTCACCGCGCTGATGACCGCCTACTGGCGGGGCGCGATCGAGCCCGTGTGGCCCGTGATCCGTGGCGCGCTCGAGGCGGACATCGCCTACCGGGCGGGCCGGCTCACCGCCGGCGGGCCGCTGGCCGCGTTCGCCGACCTGCACGAGGAGGTCAGCTGGCGCGGCGGCGCGCTGCGCGTGGAGCGCGAGTACGAGGCCACGGTCGAGCTGGCCGGCCGCGGCCTGCTGCTCGTCCCGGTCGCGTTCGCGTGGCCGGAGCTGTGGGCGATGATCGACCCGCCGTGGCAGCCGGCCGTCGTCTACGCGCCGCGCGGCGTGGGCACGCTGTGGCAGCCGCAGGAGCGCTCCCCGGACGCGCTGGCGGACCTGCTGGGCCGTCGCCGCGCCGGCATCCTCTCCGGACTCGCGCAGCCCGCCACCACGCACGAGCTCGCCCGTCGCATCGCCGCCAGCTCGGCGGGCATCTCGGAGCACCTGTCCGTGCTCCGCCGCGCGGGCCTCGTCGCCGGGCGCCGGGAGGGCCGCGCCGTCCGCTACGCGCGCACTCCGGCCGGCGACGCGCTCGTCCACGCCGCGAGCTAGGACGCCCGGCCGGACTCGGCGGCGGCGGCCTCGGCGGTCGCGAGCTGCTGCTCGACGAGCGCGAGGCCGAGGTCCCAGAAGCCGGGGTCGGCGAGGTCGACGCCGACGATCCGCCCGAGCTCCTCGGGGCTGCGCGAGCCGCCCGCCGCGAGCAGCTCGAGGTAGGCGGGCACGAACGCGTCGCCCTCCTCCCGGTAGCGGCCGTAGACGGCGAGTGCGAGCAACTGCCCGTAGGCGTACGCGTAGACGTAGCCGGGCGAGCCGATGAAGTGCGGTACGTAGGACCACCAGCAGCGGTAGCCCTCCGACAGCTCGACGGCGTCGCCCAGCAGCTCGCGCTGGGACTCCTCCCACAGCTCGCCGAAGCGCTCGACGGCCAGCTCGCCGCGCTCGCGCCGCTCCGTGTGCACGAGGTGCTCGAAGCGGTTCATCGCGACCTGGCGGAACACGGTGGCGACGACGCCGTCGACGCTCTCGGCCAGCAGGCCGAGCCGTGACTCCGGCGTCTCGGCGCGCTCGAGCAGCCGGCCGAAGACGATCTGCTCGCCGAACACGCTCGCGGTCTCGGCCAGCGTCAGCGGCGTGCCCATGTGGAAGATGCCCTGGCGCGCGCCGAGCGCCGCGTGGACGCCGTGGCCCAGCTCGTGCGCGAGCGTGAGCACGTCGCGCCGCCGGTGGGTGTAGTTGAGCAGCACGTAGGGGTGCGCCGAGGGGACGGTGTAGGCGCAGAACGCGCCGCCGCGCTTGCTGGGGCGCACCGGCGCGTCGATCCAGCTCTCGTCGAAGAAGCGGCTGACGACGTCGCCCAGCTCGCCGGAGAACGACGCGTAGGAGTCCTGGACCAGCTCGCGCGCCTCGTGCCACGGGATCTGCTCGTCCTCCTGCGTGACGGAGGCCAGCCGGTCGTAGTCGGCGAGCCTGTCCACGCCCAGCAGCCGAGCCTTCAGCCGGTACCACCGGCGCGGCACCTCGTAGCGGGCGCGGACGGCGGTCAGCAGCGCCTCCACCGACTCGTCGGAGGCCTCGTTGGAGAGGTTGCGGCTCGCCAGCCAGTGCGGGTAGTGGCGCAGCCGGTCCTCGACCATCTTGTCGGCGAGCAGCGTGTTGAAGGCGAACGCGCGCGTGCGCAGGCCGGGCTGGAGCGCGGCCGTCACGCGCTCGGCGGTGTCGCGGCGCAGCTCGCGGTCGGGCGCGAACAGCCGCGCCATCGCGACCTCGAGCGACACGGGCTCGTCGGCGTCCGGCAGCTCGACGGTGATCGAGGCGGCCTGCTCCTCGAACAGGCGCGTCCACGCCGTGCGGCCGGTCAGCGCCCGCTCGGAGAGGATCCGCTCCTCGGGTTGGGTGAGCAGGTGCGGGCGGTGGCGGCGCGCGGTGCGCAGGTGGTGGCGGGCGAAGTCCAGCGCCTCGGTGGCCAGCAGCTCCTCCGCGCGGTCGTCGTCCAGCGCCGCCCACTCCAGCTCGAAGAACAGCAGCGCCGTCTCGATCGCCGTGGCCTTCTCCTGCATGCGCTGCATGAGCGCGCCGCGCGCCGGATCGGCGGTGTTCGACGAGAAGTTCAGGACCGCGTAGGAGCCGGCGCGGCCCGCCAGCTCCTGGACCTCGGCCAGCGAGCGCATGACGGCGACGAGGCCGGGTCCGTCCAGCTCGGCGACCCGGCCGGCGTGCTCGGCGGCCAGCGCGTCGGCGCGGGCCTGCGCGGAGGCGAGCATCGCGTCCACGGCCTCCCCGGGGCTCTCGCCGGCGCCGTCGAGCAGGGGCGCGAGGTCCCAGGCGACGGTCTGGAGCTCTGGATCGGAGGTGGCGTCGGGCGCGGTCATGCCCGACAGGCTAGGTGGGCAGCCGCTCGCTCGCGGGCGACGCGCGCAGGCCGTCGAGCACGATCGCGAGATGGCGCCGCCAGGGGGCGGAGCAGCGGTGCTCCTTCTTGGTGGCGCTGCCGATGCCGCACATGAGCATCGGGATGTCGTCGAGCTCCGCGTCCTCGCGCAGCACGCCCGCCGCCTGGGCACGCTCCATGATCGTGGCGATCGACTCGCGCAGCCCCTCGATGGTCGGCCCCGAGCCGTCCATCGCCCCGGGGATCGAGGCGAACACCTCGCTCAGCGCGCGGTCGCCGGCCATGATCTCCGCGCCGCGCCAGAGCACGGTGGCGAAGGCCTCCCACGGGTCCTCGATCTCCAGCGCGGCCGTCGCCTGCGCGGCGATCGCGTCGAAGGAGTCCACCACGAGCGCCTCGATCAGCGCCTCCTTGGTGGGGAAGTGGCGGTAGACGGTGCCCACGCCGACCTCGGCGTGGCGCGCGACGTCGTCCATCTGCGCCTCGCGGCCGTGCTCGGCGAACACGGCACGCGCGGCCGCGAGCACCTTCTGGCGGTTGCGCCTGGCGTCGGCGCGCAGCGGCCGCTCCTCCGGAGCAGCGACGTGTTGCATGCCAGTGAATGTAGGGCTTGACAAGCGGAACGTCAATTCCGTATGGTCTTGGCAACCGAAACCGGAACTCCTGTTCCGATCACCAGCTTTCCGGAGACGCCGCCATATGAGCCCATCCATCGCCCCAGACCGCAAGTGGCTCGCGCTCGCGCTGCTCGCCGCCGCGCAGTTCGTCGTCGTGCTCGACGCCTCGATCGTCAACGTCGCGCTGCCCTCGATCGGGCGCGAGCTGCAGTTCTCCCAGGAGAACCTGTCGTGGGTCATCAACGCCTACACGCTCGCCTTCGGCGGCTTCCTGCTGCTCGGCGGCCGCATGGCCGACCTGCTCGGCCGCCGGCGCCTGTTCCTCGGCGGCCTCATCCTCTTCGGGCTGGCCTCGCTGGCCGGCGGGCTGGCGCAGAGCGACGGCCAGCTGATCGCCGCCCGCGCGGTCCAGGGCCTCGGCGCCGCGCTGCTCTCGCCCGCCGCGCTGTCGCTCGTGACCGTGATGTTCACCGAGGGTGCCGAGCGCAACAAGGCGTTCGGGGTCTGGGGCGCGGTGGCGGGCTCCGGCGGCGCGGTCGGCGTGCTGGCCGGCGGCATGCTGACCCAGTGGGCCGGCTGGGAGTGGGTCCTGTTCGTCAACGTGCCGATCGTCCTGGTGGCCGCGGCGCTGGCGCCGCGCCTGCTGCCCGAGAGCCGCAACGGCGGCGCGCGGCACTTCGACGTCGCGGGCGCCGTCGCGATCACGGCCGGCCTCACGCTGCTCGTCTACGCGCTGATCGACGCGACCAACGTGGGCTGGGGCTCGACCCAGACGCTCGGGCTGATCGCGATCGCCCTCGCGCTGATCGCCGCGTTCGTGCTGATCGAGCTGAGGAGCCGGGCCCCGCTGATGCCGTTCCCCGGCATCTTCCGGATCCGCACGATCGCCGGCATCAACCTGACGGCGCTGTTCATCGCGATGGCCCTGTTCTCGATGTTCTTCTTCGTCTCGCTCTACATGCAGCAGGTGCTCGGCTTCGACGCGCTCGAGGCGGGGCTGGCCTACCTGCCGCTGGCGGTCGGGATCATCATCTCGGCCGGCGTGGCCTCGCAGCTCACGACGCGCTTCGGCTTCAAGCCGGTGCTGATCGCGGGCCTACTGCTGACGGCGGCGGGGCTGGCGTGGTTCTCGCAGGTCTCGCCGACCGGCTCCTACGTGGCCGACGTGCTGTTCCCGTCGCTGCTGGCCGCGGTCGGCCTCGGCTTCGCGTTCGTGCCGATGACGATCGCCGCGGTCAGCGGGGTGGAGGGCCACGAGGCGGGGCTGGCCTCCGGCCTGATCAACACCTCCCAGCAGATCGGCGGCGCGCTCGGCCTCGCGATCCTGGCCACGATCGCCAACGGTCGCACCGGTGACGCCGCGGCGGCCGGCGACCCGCTCCCGGTCGCGTTGACCGAGGGCTTCCAGCGGGCGTTCACCGTCGGCGCCGGGTTTGCGCTCTTCGGAGCGCTGCTGGCCACGTTCCTGATCTCCAACCGGGCCAGCCGCGACCACGCCGAGGTGGCGCAGCGCGGCGAGATCGAGCAGCCCGTCCCCGTGGCCGCCTGACCACACCCCCACCCGGCGAAGGCGGCCGCTCCGGCGCCGCGGCGGCTCCCCACCGCCGCGGCGCCGCTTCACTTCTGCGCTGGGCACGCCGGTACGACGACGGTCGAGCTGCGCGTCGGCGTCCAGAGGACGTGCAGCTGCGGCGGCTTGCGGAAGACGAGGCCGCGGATCTGCGCTGGGCGATCGGGGTCGAGGCGGAGGTCGGGCAGGCGCTCGAGCAGGGCGGCGAGGGCCGTGTGGGCCTCGAGCCGGGCGAGGTGCACGCCGACGCAGACGTGCGGGCCGCCGGCGAACGCGAGGTGGCGGCGCGCGTTGGCGCGCGACGGGTCGAAGCGGTCGGGGTCGGGGAACGTGGCCGGGTCGCGGTTGGCGGCGGTGATCGAGATGCGGACCAGGTCGCCGCGCTCGATCCGGGCCTCGCCGAGCAGCGTGTCGGCCGTCGCGTAGCGGTCGATCACCGCGGCCGCGGGCTCGAGGCGCAGCGATTCCTCGAGGACCGCGGGCAGGCGGTCCCGGTGGAGCTCGAGTGCGGCGGGCTCGGAGAGCAGGTGCACGACGGCGTTGGCGATCATCCCCTCCGTCGTCTCGATCCCGCCGAACAGCAGCACCGCGGCGTTGGACGTCACCTCCGCCTCGGTGAGGCCGCCGCCGGCCGCGGCCAGAGCGAGCAGCGACGGCTCCGTGCCGGCGCCGAGATCGCCGGTCGCCGGCGGCGTCTCCCGCACCGCTGCGCCGAGCGCGGCGACGGCCCGCTCCGCCGCCGGGCCCGGCGGTCGCCCGCGCTGAGGTCGGTGACCGCGGCGACGATCGCGTCGTACCAGCCGAGCACCGCGTCGGTGGCGGCGTGGTCGAGCCCGAGCGTGCGGGTCACGACCGCGGCGGCGAGCGGGCCGGCGAAGCCGCGCCGCAGCTCGGCCGCGCCGTGCGGCGCCAGCTCGTCCAGCAGCCGGTCGGTCTCCTCGCGCACGGTCGCCTCCATCCGCGCCCGCACCGCGCCGAGCCGGAACGGCGCGGTGAACGGCGTGCGGTGGCGCTCGTGCTCGGGCCCGTCGAGCGAGAGCATGCTCGGGCCGACCACCCGCCCGGTGGTGAAGCGCGGGTCCTGCACGGTGAATGCCCGCGCGTCGCGCATCGCCTCCAGCGCCTCCTCGCGCCGCGTGACCAGCCAGCCGCCGAGCGCGGGCAGCCACGACACCGGCTCGTGCGCGCGCAGCTCCGCCAGCAGCGCGTGCGGATCGCCCTCGAGGGCGGCGACGGTGACGGCCGCCCCGAGCGGGAACCGCGAGGCGCTCATGACGCGACCACGAGCTCGAGCGTCGACTGCGTCCGGCCCGTCCGGACGAAGTCGACGCTCGGCGTCAGCCTGCGTACGGCCCGCCGACGTCGCGCCAGAACGCCGGCCGCGGGTCGTCGGCCTGGGGTGGGCGGGGCTTGGACTCCTGCGTGTCGACGGTCGGCCCGCGGGAGGGGAGGCCGATCCGCACGACGGTCCACTCGCCGGGCGTGGCCTCGCGCGCGAGCCAGGACCGGGTCGCGCGGTTGGGGTGCTCGCGCGTCAGGCGGGCGGCCTCGGCTGTCGCTTCCTCGCGGGTCACGCCATGCAGGCTACGCCTCGCTCTCGCGGACCGCCACCCGCCAGATCCAGTACACGAGCAGCGCCTGCAGCGGCAGCCGCGCCCACAGCAGCGGCTCGGGGACGGCACGGAACCGGTCGGCCTCGATCGCCATGTTCACGTTGGCCGGGAGGACGGCGATCATCGTGGCGATCAGCCACCAGCCCGCCCACCGGGTCGTGCGGTCGGACAGGACGCCGGCACCGCCGACGATCTCGGCCACACCGCTCAGGTACACCAGCTCGCGGTGCGCGGGCAACCCGTCCGGCATGATCGACTCGTACGGCTCCGGCCTGGCGAAGTGCAGGAGTCCGGCGCCGACGAAGAAGGCGCCGAGGAGGAGGCGGGAGCGGCTCACGGCGACCACTCTAGGTCCTGAGGAAGGCGGGGATGCGCGCGAAGAGCTATTGAATAGCGCTTTTCCGAGCTATTGAGTAGCACTTCTGGGAGCTATGGTGTAGCACTGTGAATCCGTTTCGCTACGACGGGCCCGTCGACCCGTCCGAGCTGATCGATCGCGACGCCGAGGCGCTCGCGCTGCTCGACCGCGCGCACGAGGGTCACAACGCCCGCCTGGTAGCGCCCCGCCGTTACGGCAAGACGTCCCTGCTCAGGCGCCTGCAGGCCGACGTCGAGCACGATGGGCTCGTCGGCGTGTACGTGAACTTCTTCGGCGTGCTCTCGCTCGACGACGTCGCCGAGCGGGTGGAGCGTGCCTACGCGACGCAACTGGCCGGGCCGCTCGCGCGCTGGTTCGCGGGCGTGTCCCGCTCACTGAAGCCGACCCTGCGAGCGGGCGGCGGGCCCGTCCCCGCCAGCGCGGAGGTGACCTTGCGCACCGGGCAGGCGTCGCTCCTCGAGCGGCTCGCGGTCCCGGCCCGTCTGCACGCCAAGCACGGGCGCCGGGTCGTCGTCGTGTTCGACGAGTTCCAGGACGTCCTGCGGGCCGGGCAGCAGACGGACGCGATCATCCGCAGCGAGATCGAGCAGCACGCAGGCGCGGCGAGCTACGTGTTCGCCGGCTCGCACCCAGGGATGATGGACGCGCTGTTCGGCACGCGCCGCCGCGCGTTCTACGGCCAGGCAGCGCCGGTCGTGCTCGCGGAACTGGCCTCCGAGGACGTGGCGGAGTACGTCGGCGCGCGCTTCGAGGCCACGGGCCGCGACGCAGGCGAGGCGCTCGGGCCGCTGCTCGACCTCGCCGCCGGGCACCCGCAGCGCACGATGCTGCTCGCCCACCATCTCTGGCGCCATGCGCCGGCCGGCGCCGTCGCGGACTCCGATACGTGGCAGAGCACGCTGGCCGGCGTCGGCCACGACGTCGCGGGGGAACTGACCGCGGTGTGGTCGGGCGTCTCCACCACCCAGCAGCGGATCCTCACCGCCGTGGCGGAGAATTCGGCGCCGCTCTACGGGCGCGAGGTCCGCGCGCGTCACAACCTCCCGAGGACCGGCGCGAACCGCAAGGCGACCGAGGCGCTCGAGGCCGCGGGGGAGATCGTCGCCGCGGCCGGGACGGCGACGGGCTACCGCGTCATCGATCCACTGCTGGCCGTCTGGCTCCGCGCGGGCCGGGCCTGGCCCTACGGCGACTGAGGCTAGGCCGGCGGCACGTGCAGCCGCGCGTTGCGGTCCAGCGGCCGGCCGGCGTAGCCGAGCGGGCGGCCGCCCTGGGCGTCGAGGTGGGCCAGCTCGCGCGCCGGGCCGGCGACGCCGCGGCCGTCGTGGTCGACCATCCAGGTCTCGAGCACGACGCCGCCGTCGGCGGCCTCGGAGAGCTTGAACATGCGCGCCTGTTGGGGGAAGTCGGCCAGCGAGGAGGTGCCGATCAGCCAGAAGCCCGCCGCGTGGGGCTCGATCCGGTTGCCGTGGCGGTGGCCGGCGACGGCGGCGACGACGTTCCCGGAGGCGGCCATCGCGGCGAGTGCGCCCTCGCCGCCGTCGGAGGCGTCGAGCGGGTTGTGGGAGAAGACGATCACGTGGCGCTCGCCGGCCGCGGACAGCTCGCGCCGGAGCCAGGCGACCTGCTCGGGCGCCACGAGGCCCCGTGAGGTGCCGGCGCGGTTGACCGTGTCGAGCACGATCGCGCGCACGCGGTCGCCGAGGTCGAAGGTGTAGTCCAGCCGCGCTCCGGCGCGGTCGTCCAGCCCCGCGCCGGTCGCCTCCGCGCGCGGAGCGGCGGCCGCGCGCAGCCGCTCGACCGCCTCGGCGGCGCTCAACGGACGCCGGTCGGGGTCCGCGGGGACCAGCTCGGTGCGTCCCGGCAGCCCCTCGCTCCCCTGCAGCAGCGTCTCCACGACGGCCGGCGCCGACAGCTCGTCGGTCGGCGGGCGCAGCTCGGGGTCCAGCTCGGTGACCATCTCCTCGCCGACGGCGAGCGCCTCGATCGCCGGCGTGGCCGGCACCTCGCCCTGCACCAGCAGGTCGTGGTTGCCGGCCACGGGGTACCACGGCGCGCGCAGGCCGGCGGCCGTGAACGGCCGCTGGGCGGCCTCGACGAGGCCGGGATGGCGGGGGGCGTCGTGCTGGGGCCGGTAGTAGTACGGGTCCGGGTTCGCCGCCGCCTGCACGCCGGCGTAGCCGGGCGCGCCCGTGTCGGGATCGACCCGGCCGCCCCGCAGCACCGCGAACGCCTGCTCCAGCTCGTTCGCCTGCGCGCTGTCGACGATGTCGCCGGTCAGGACGACGGCCTGCGGGCACTGGCGGTTGAGCGCGCGCACGGCGGCGTCGAGCACCTGCGCGGACTCCGCCTCCTGCGGGCGGAAGGCGGGGTCGAAGGGCGGGCCGAGGCGGTCGAGGAACGGAACCCGCGCCGGCGACTCCTCGTCGCGCACGTGGGCGTCGGTGATCTGGCCGAAGCGGGCGAGCACGCGACCCGCCCGCCCGCCGGCGCCGCCCAGCTCGCGCCGGTCGAGCAACGGCGCGCCCGGCCCGCGTTCGAGGAAGCCATCCCCGTCGCGGTCGACCAGCGTCGCCTGCAGCGTCGAGCCGGTCGCCGGCGCCGTCGCGCGCGGCGCGGCGGCGTCGCCGCAGCCGGACGCAGCGAGCCCGGCGGCGCCCAGCGCGGCCGCGACCGCCGTCCGTCGCCCGGCGGCGCCCAGCGCGGCCGCGACCGCCGTCCGTCGCCCGGCGGCGCCCAGCGCGGCCGCGA
>Ga0136617_10002213_pt1 | contig 17372 bp, 16 predicted proteins | sample AntDrymUQ3222106_2_FD_129672 | JGI IMG/M metagenome (GOLD analysis project Ga0136617, IMG submission 129672) | Polar desert sand microbial communities from Dry Valleys, Antarctica - metaG UQ322 (21.06) | ecosystem: Environmental > Terrestrial > Soil > Desert | place: Antarctica: Dry Valley...
CAGAAAGCACTCCGGCGGCTTTACTTTCGCTCAATAGCGAAATTGCGAAATCGGACAAAGGGACTACAAGTGCTCGCTTGGTCTTCGAGAGAACGGCGGGGATTTCCCAGGTCCTGTTGTCTTGGTTCACGTGAGACCGGCGCATGCCCATGGCTTCGCCAGGCCTGCATCCAGTAGCTAGGACCATCTGCAAACATCCCTTTACCGCAGGCAAACATCTAAGCTCCGGAAGGGCCGCAAAGAATCCGCGGATTTCCGCCTCTTCCGATAATGCGCGTTGACGCGGCCTTTCGCCTCTGATGCTTCGCACGAGCTTAACCGGATTCGTCTCCACGACCAGCTCGTCGACCGCGTAAGCGAATATCGCGGCTAGCAAGGAGCGCGTTCGATTCGCCATTACGACGCCGCGAACCTCGATCTTGTTGAGAAGGCACTTGACGTGTCTCGGTCGCACGTCGCACGCCCGCATGTTGCCGAGTTCAGGCAGCACGTCGTTAACCATAATTCTTTGGTACTCCGCGACGGTGCTCGCGCGCCGCGCTGAGCCATCGGGTAGCGGTGTAGCTATGTAGCCCGCCCAGACCTGCTCCACCGTCTCGGCGACTCGATTAGCGGCTTTAGTGCGGCTCTTTTCGGCGGCCGGATCAAGATCGGGCGGCGGCGTTTCGCCGTGTTGGCACTGCACCTTCGCGCGATCGAGCTTTTGCATTGCGCCATGGTAGAGAGCGAAGGCCTCGCGCAGTTTGACCCCCTTTGCGCTGCCGATCGTGTAGAGGCGCGGCCTGCCGTCGAACCTGTAAGCGATGACGTAGGTTTTCGTTCCATTCGGTGTGATGCGAAGGGCAAGGCCGGGATGGTCCTCGTCCCAAACCATGAAGCGTGCAACGCGCGGTGCAATACACGCACCGCCCTGATGCGTGAATTTGATTCGTTCGCCCATTCTTCCCCTGTTGCGGGCTAGCACGGCGGCTAGCAATAATTGCGGTGCTGACGTGATACGCGATGCTATCGCTTGCAATGGTGAATCGTACCTAAGCCATTGAGCCAATGTAAAGAAATCAGCGAAATTGATACGCGATGCAACGGCATGCGACACAAGTGTGTCCGTCATTAGCGACAGGCAACTTTCGGCCTATTGCGCAGTTGGGCAATGTAGCGGTCCCGTGTCGGCCTCTAGCAGCGATTCGCGATTGCTCGCCGCCCAAGCAAGCCCGGGCCTCGCCGCTCACACTGCTGGCCTATTGCGCGGTTGCGCAAAGTAGCGGTCCCGTGTCGGCCTGCCGATCGCGGGTGACGTTCGTCTCGCGAAGCCGCTATTCGTGGCGCAGCGCGTCGATCGGCGCGAGCCGTGCGGCTTTGCGCGCCGGATAAAAGCCGAAGAAAACGCCAATCGCCCCGGAGAAGCCGAAGGCCAAGAGCACCGATGCAGGATTGACTTCGGTGCGCCATTCGGCGAAATGGCCCACCCCAAAGGATACCGCTGCGCCCACGACTATGCCGATCAAGCCGCCGATCAATGCCAGCGTGACCGCCTCGACCAAAAACTGCGTGAGGATGTCGCGGCCGCGCGCGCCAACCGCCATGCGCAACCCTATTTCGCGCGTGCGCTCGGTGACCGACACCAGCATGATGTTCATGATGCCGATACCGCCAACGACGAGGGACACCGAGGCGATCGCCGCGAGTAGCAGTGCCAGCACGCGCGACGATGCCTCTTGTGCGGCAAGCACTTCGGATAGATTGCGCAGAAAAAAATCGTCCTCCTGGTTGGCCGAGAGCTTGTGCCGTTGGCGCAGGAGATCGCGCATTTCCTGCTCGGCGGGGCCCATGTCGACGTCGTCGCGCACGCGCACGCTGATCGATCCGACGTTGCGGTTTTTGACCTGCTGGCCGCCCAAGACGCGCTTACGCGCTGTGGTAATCGGTATCAGCACCACGTCGTCCTGGTCCTGCCCGACCATGCTTTGACCTTTACGCTCGAGCACGCCGATCACTTCGTGCGGCACCCGGCGAATGCGGATGGTTTCGCCGACGGGATCGGCCTCACCGAAGAGTGACTTGGCGACCGTCTGCCCAAGGAGGACGACTTTAGCGCCGGCGTCGATCATTCCCTGATCGAGAGGTCGGCCGGACGCCACCTGCCACTGGCGCGCTTCTAAATAGTCCGCCGTCGTGCCATGAATTTGGGTCGCCCAGTTGCTGTTGCCGAACACCACCTGTCCGCTGCCGCGCAACACGGGCGCGGCGGCGTGCACGGTGGGGATCTCGCGCTGTAGCGCATACGCGTCGTCTTCGGTGATGGTCATTTGCGACCCGAATCCCATGCGGACTCCGCCCGACGTCAAGTTTCCGGACATGATGATGATCAGGTTGGAGCCCAAGCTCTTGATCTGGTCCTCGACCCGAGCCTGCGCGCCGGCGCCGACGGCGACCATCGCGATGACCGCGCCGACGCCAATGATGATGCCGAGCATCGTCAACGCGGAGCGCAATTTGTTGACGCGCAATGCCGCCAACGCAGCGCGCAGCGTCGCCCAGAAATTCATGCGGGAGCCCTTACGGCCGCGGCATGCCGCGCTGCCGCCTGCGCGAACGCATCGGCAGGCGAGCTCTTCGTGTCGGACACGAGTTTGCCGTCGCGAAAGCCCAAGAGTCGCGCTGCATATTCGGCGATGTCGTGCTCGTGTGTCACCAACACGACGGTGATGCCGCTTCGGTTCAACTCTTGCAACAGCGACATGACCTCCACACCTGTCGCCGAATCGAGCGCACCGGTGGGCTCGTCGGCGAGTATCAGCTTGGGGTCGTTGACGAGCGCGCGCGCAATGGCGACGCGCTGCTGCTGCCCGCCTGAGAGCTGAGCCGGATGGTGATCCGCGCGCTCGGCCAGACCCACCTGCGCGAGTTTCGCGTGAGCGCGCTCCTGCCGCTCCGATGCCGCAATGCCCGCGTATAAAAGCGGCAACTCGACATTGGCGAGCGCAGAGGTTCGCGGCAACAAGTTGAATTGCTGGAACACGAAGCCGATCAACCGATTGCGGATCCCAGCCAATGCGTCGGAGGTCAGGCTCGAGACGTCTTCGCCAGCAAGGCGGTAACTGCCTGACGTGGGTACATCGAGGCAACCCAATAGATTCATGAACGTGGACTTGCCCGATCCCGAGGGACCCATGACGGCTACGAATTCTCCTTCCTGAATATCGGCCGTAACCCCGGCGAGCGCGTGCACCTGCGTCTCACCCAGGTGATAAACCTTGGTGACGTCGCGCGTTTCGATCAGAGCGGACATGTTAGACCTGCCGACAAAAGTAATACCCTACTTTTGTCGGATTGGCTTCCCGCGAATCGCTGGCTCATTTCCCAACTCAGTTATCAACCCGGCCGGACGATTCGCGGTGAAAGAGGCAACCAACGATCACTAGCGTTCCATATTCGCTCATAACTTATGGCGTGGTACCTCATGACCGATCAGAAGGGTAGACGTGGCGCACCGGAGGATGGCCGCTTCGCCGCCGCGCCACCGTCGGCGGTCGCGACGATAACCTCACTTGCGTCGGTCACATCGCCGGACACGACCTCGGTCGCATTGCCGTCGGTGAGCCCCAGCCGCAGCCTCACCTCTTGCGGCTTATCGGCGGCACCGGGCAGCACGTAGACCCGGCCGCTGCCGCTTGTCGCTCGCCCCATTTCGGTCGCGACAATCTCCGTGTATTTCTCCTTTTGCTCAGCGGTCAACATGGTGGTGATTCTCTGGCGCATTTCGGCGCGTGCGCGCTCGCTGCGCGCACGCCGATCGCTATCCGGCACGTCGCGCAACTCCGCCATCTTGCCGCGCAAGTCGACGAAGATTTCGGTGAGCCGTGCCTGCTGCGCCGCATCGAGCTTTAAATCGTCGGTCAGCCGTTGCCGACGCGCTTGGGCGTCTCCCGCCGTCGGCGTCGCGCCCGACGCCGGCAAATCATCTTTCGGCGCGGCAACGCCGCTCGGGCGCCACCGCAGAGCAGCGTTGGGAACCTTGAGCACATTGGTGCGGCTGTCGGCGACGATGCGCACGTTCGCAGTCATCCCGGGCACCAGCGACAGGTTCGGGTTGGCCGTCGCCACGACGACTGTATAGGTGACGACGTTCTGTACCGTTTGTGCCGCCTTGCGGATTTGCTTGACTCGGCCGTCGAATGTGCGGCCAGAGAAGGCGTCGACGGTGAACGTCACCGGCTGGCCTTCGCGGATCTTACCGACGTCCGATTCGTCGATGGCGACGTCAACTTGCATTTCCCGCAGGTCCTGCGCAATCGTGAATAGAGTGGGTGTATTGAGGCTCGCGGCCACCGTCTGTCCGGCGTCGACCTGGCGCGAGATCACCACACCATCGACCGGCGCAACGATCGACGTCTTGGCAAGATCGGCGCGCGTGGAAGAGAGCGCCGCCTCGCGTTGCTTGATCGTGGCGGCGGCATTGGCCACTTGCGCTTCGGCCGACTTGACCTGGGCTTCCGCCGTGCGCACGGCTTCAGCGAAAACCTGCTCGTTGAAAAACGCCTTGTCGCGCTCGGTACCAGAAATGAACTTCTTGCCGAAGAGCGACTCCTTGCGCTCGAGATCGCGCTTGGCGTCGTCATGCTGGATTCGTGCGCGCAGAACGTTCGATTTCTGCGCGTTGACGTCGCTTTGCCGCGTAAGCAACGTTGTTCGAGCGGCTTCGAGGTCGGCTTCTGCCTGCCGGACCTTTAATTCGAAGGTCTCCGGATCAATTCGCGCGAGCAACTGATTTTTCTTGACCGCGGTGTTGAAGTCGACGTAGAGCTCCTTGATCTGTCCCGAAATCTGCGATCCCACCAAGACTGTGGTGACGGCGCTCAAGCTTCCCGACGCCGAGACGACCGAGGTCAAGTTTCCACGCTCGACCTTGGCCACGCGATATTGCGGCTCGCGCGCCGAGCTGCCGAATGTCGCCCACCACCCGCCTGCGCCCAAAGCGGCGATAGCGAGGACGACGAGCGGTACGCGCAAGCGCCGCGCAAACGAACGGCGGGAAGCTGGGGTGGGCAAGGTGACCTTTAACGAGCGACGTCGTGTTGAGTATAGGTGCGTTAAACGGCCATAGTGTTCATTCGGTGGACTGGCCCGTTTGCTGCCCGTGGCCCCTTAGTATTTGGTCAACTGACGATCTTGATCTCTTGGACCTTCGAAAAATCAATATCGTGGGTGACGAGCGCAACCGATCCCGTCGCCACGGCAGTGGCGACTTGGATGGCGTCTGGGAGCCGAAGTTTGCGGATCGCGCGGATTCTCGCCGCGAGGATTGCGATCTCCTCGGTCACCGCTACGATCTCCCAGTTTCGGGATCCCCGCAGCGCTTGGTGGTATTGCGCGGCAAGAATATCGTTGCCTGCCTTGAGCGGTCCGGCCAGAACCTCCGCCACCGTGATCGTCGAAACGAAAATCGAAAGTTCCCCGTTCGCTGCGGCATCGAAGATCGGCGCAAAGCGCGCCGCCAACCGCGGATGATCCTCGAGGAAATAGATGATCGGTGCGGAGTCGACGGTGACCAGCGCATTCGCGGGGAACTGGCCCAGCAGATCTAGCGCCATTCCTCACGCATGGATCGAAGCGCGCGCTTGACCGAATGGCCCCACAGGCCCTTGCCACTTCCCCGAAGGACACGAATATCAACGCCTGCTTTGTTTAGGGCAAGATAGGACGCGGGTACGAGCGCCGCGTAGGGTTTGCCATGCTTGGTAATGATCGTCGGCTCGCCCCGCGCTGCCTGCTCGACCAGGCTCGGAAAGCATTTGCGCGCCTCTTCCGCGCCTTGCTTGGGGACCGGTTTCATCGCGTCAGCCTGTACTATTTTTGAGCAACCAAAAGCATACTGTACAGAACGTACAGTATATCGGTCAACCGTTCCCAGTCGTTGTGTCCTACCACGTAACTCGCCGCGCTATGCGGCGGGCAGGCGGTCGGCCGGCACGTGGCGGCAAGCGGGTCTAACCCGGCTGCGCAAAGCCGGCGCGCTGCTGCTCGGCAAGCTCCTGGCGGAGCGTGCGCAGACGCGTTTCGACGACGGAGGCTTGGTAGAAATCGCCGTCGCCGGCCTTGACCGCCAATTCCAGCTGATCGATGGCAAGGCGCAGGTTGCCCTGCCACGCATAGAACTCGCCTTGGTGCTGGTGTTGCTTAAGGCGCTGGTTTTGCGCCGCGTACGAGCGCGCGGCAATTTGGTGCAGCAATCCATCGTCGGGAAAGCGCTTCAACTCGCGCTCGGCAAACGCGGATGCGTCAGGAGCGCGTCCGGCTTCCAGCAGGGCTTGCGGATAGTCGTAGACGAGTTGCATCTTGTTTGGATAGCGCTGCAAGGCCCGCTCGAACCGTAGCGCGGCGGCAGCGTGCTGGCCATCTCCCATCATGACATTGCCGGCCATCGCCTCGATCATTGGGTTCGGCGGTGCCATCTTCTCCAAACGCACAAGCTCGGCTTTGGCGCGCGGTAGATTCTTTGCGCGCAACAGCGACGCAACCAATCCGTAGCGCGTCGCGATCTCGCTGTTGTACTTCTTCTCGACGAGCGCGGATTCGAACGCGGCCACTTGTTCGCGCGCCTCTCCCTGATAGCTCTTAAGGAGCGCCCGAACGAGATGGAACTCGAGCGAATCAGGCACCTGCTTGTACGGCAAGCCTTGCGCCCGCGCTTGCGCCTCGGCGATTCGCTCGTAGCTGACCGGATGCGTACGCAGGTAAGTGGGTGCATTGCCTTCAACGAACCGATGGGCGCGCTGCAGCCGTTCCATGAACGCACTCATCCCGTTCGGATCGAAGCCACCGGCAAGCAATCGCTGGAAACCGACGCGGTCGGCTTCGTACTCGTTCTCGCGCGTGAAATTGAGTTGCGATTGAGCCGCCAACGCCTGCGAGCCGGCGATCGCCGCGTTCACCATTTGCCCGCCGCTCGAGCCGCCGCCGCGTGCTGCCAACAAGGCAAGCGCTAGTCCGGCGAGTGACATGAGCAGCGTATTCTGCTGATTAGCGATCATTCGAGTGATATGACGCTGCGTGACGTGTGAAATTTCGTGCGCCAGCACGCTTGCCAGCTCGGCCTCGGTTTGTGCAAGAAGGATGAGCCCGGTATGCACGCCGATAAAGCCGCCGGGGAGCGCGAAAGCGTTGACCTGAGAATCTGGGACTGCGAAGAACAGGAAGTCCTGATGCGAGTCTTTGGATGCCGTCGCGAGCCGGTTGCCGAGCTCGTTTAAGTAGTCGCTCACCTCCGGGTCATTCAAATATCCGCCGCCCGCACGAATTTGCCGGACGATCGCTTCGCCAAGCTTGCGCTCCTGCGTGGCGGTCATCACGGCTTGCGAGGAGTCGCCCAAGTCGGGTAATGCCGACGTTGTCGGGGCGAGCGGTTGCGCCTCGCACACCGGCGCCGTCGCGAGCGTGAGTGCGACGAATGCCGCTACAACGCTGCGTGAACGGTTACGCCGAGGATGTCGCGCTGCGAGGCAAGCAGAAGTGCGAGAGGCGGCCAAGGGCAAGAGTGCGTCGGGTGGTGGTGCTAAGATTCCTGCGGCTCAAATGAGTTCAAAAAGGGTGCTAAGTGTTGGAGAAAAAACGGCCAGGAAAGACCAGCGCACGTCGCGCACCGGCCGCCGCTACTTCGCGCCTCGGGGAAACTGCGGCTGACGACACATCCGAGCATTCGCGCAAGCATTCGAAGCAGGCCAATGCACGTCACACCACGCATTTTACGCACTTCGACGCGGCGGGACAGGCGCATATGGTCGATGTCGCGGCCAAAGCCGAGACGAAACGCATCGCGCGCGCGACCGGCTCGATTGTCATGTTGCCGGCGACGTTGGAGATGATCCGCGGCGGCGGGAGCCAGAAAGGAGACGTGCTTGGGGTTGCGCGAATTGCGGCGATCCAGGCGGCGAAGCGCACGTCCGATTGGATTCCCCTGTGCCATCCACTGCCGCTGACGCGCGTCGCTTGCCAGTTTACGATCGACACTAAAAATTCCGCGCTCACAATCGAGGTCACGGCGGAAACGCTGGCGCGTACAGGTGTCGAAATGGAAGCGCTGACGGCGACTGCGGCAGGTCTCTTAACGATCTACGACATGTGCAAATCCGCCGATCGGGGGATGCGTATCGTCGACATCCGCCTGCTGGAAAAATCAGGCGGCAAGTCCGGTCACTTCAAACAGGATTAAGGCCGAAGCTCACGCGCGCGCCGCTCGCGGCGCGCCTCCTGTAGCACCGGGTTGGACGTCCGCTCGGAGCCACGCCAGTACGTGGTCGGCGTTGCGATCTGGCGGAAACACGGGGTAGAAGACCTTCTTGATCCTCCCCTGCCGCGCGATCATCGTGAGGCGCTTGAATAACTCCATTCCTGCCGTCGTGAACGTCGGCAAGCGTAGCGATTTCTTCAGTTGCAGCGACGTATCGCTAAGCAACTCAAACGGCAGATGCAGTCGGTCACGGGCCTCGAGTTGGTAGGCACTGGTCTGGGCGCTGAGCCCGAATACACCCGTCCTTAGGTCCTTGAGCTCTTCGTAGTGGTCTCGAAAACTGCACGACTGAGGCGTGCACCCGCGGGCGCCCGGTATCGCGTCCCAACCGTCCGGGAGCGGTACGTCGGGGCGTCCAGTCATTGGGTAGACGTAGATGACCCACTGACCTTCCAGATCCGCAAGATTGACTGTCGTGCTGTCGGTGCTCGGAAGTGCCAGATCTGGCAGGAGTGCTTCCTCCAAATGTGCCGCGGCACCGTCGTCGACGGGCACGGGAAGATCCGGAGGTAGCTGGGACAGATTCGTGCGCATGAGTCTTCCTTCAGTGCAGACACGCGGCGCGGCCACGGAGGACGAGCCCCGTGACGGCGGGTCGGTTGAGGGTTGGGCGATGCTCGAAGTACACCTGGTCATCGTGGCAAGTGCTAGTCCTGCGGTCAAACTCGACGAGCGGGGCTAACCGCTCGGCTACCAATCCCACATGCTGCCGTCTTCCAGGCGGTTGACCGGCAGCGCGCTCGCCTTGTAAGGATAGCGCTGCGCGAGATTCTCATCGATGTGCACACCATGTCCGGGTGTTTCCCCAGGATGCAGGTAGCCATCGGCGAAATAGTAAGCATGCGGAAAGACAAGGTCCGTTTCCGGAGCGTGCCCCATATGCTCCTGGATCCCGAAGTTAGGCACCCACGTATCGAAGTGCAGCGCCGCGCCCATGCAGACGGGCGATAGATCGGATGCACCGTGCGCACCGGTGCGCACCTGGTAGAGCTCGGCCAGATGCGCAATGCGGCGCAAGTGCGTAATACCGCCGGCGTGAACGACGGTCGTGCGAATGTAATCGATCAGCTGCTCGGTGATGAGCTCGCGGCAGTCGTGGATCGAGTTGAAGATCTCGCCGACCGCGATCGGCGTGACGGTGTGCTCGCGGATCAACCGGAACGCCTGCTGATTCTCCGCCGGAGTCGGATCTTCCATCCAGAAGAGCCGATAGGGCTCGAGCGACCTGCCCAGACGTGCCGCCTCGATGGGCGTTAGCCGATGGTGGACGTCGTGCAGCAGATGGTGCGTGAACCCGAATCGCGCTCGGATCGCGTCGAAAAGCTTGGGCACGTGGTCGAGATACTTCGTAGTCGACCAGACGTTCTCGGTGGGCAGCGTCGCGTCGGCCGGCTCGTAGGCGCGCCCATCCTTCGCTACGCCGTAGGTTGACGCGAGCCCGGGAATACCGCATTGCGCGCGGATCGCTCGGTAGCCCATCTCGATGTGCCGGGTGACCTCGTCCAAGGTCGCAGCGATGTCACTGCCGGTGGCGTGACCGTAGACGAGGACACCATCACGGCTTCTGCCACCGAGCAATTGGTAGAGCGGAAGCTTCGCGGCTTTGGCCTTCAAGTCCCACAGTGCCGTGTCGACTGCGGCGATCGCGCACATCGTCACGGGACCACGCCGCCAGTACGCGCCGCGGTAAAGGTACTGCCAGATGTCCTCGATCCGATGCGGATCGCGCCCCAGCAACGTCGGAATGACGTGGTCGGTGAGGTACGACGCGACCGCGAGCTCGCGTCCGTTGAGCGTCGCGTCGCCGATCCCGCTCAAACCTTCATCGGTGTCGATTTTGAGCGTGACAAAGTTGCGGCCGGGACAGCAGACGATGACCTTGGCGCCGGTGATTTTCATGGAGCAGAATGTTGGTCGAAGTCAGCTCGACTGGCGCGACGCCGGTATAGTGTCGGCATTGAGGCGTGTGGAAAGACGGGCGTGGTTGCCGGAACCGCCGGGCGTAACCCTAGTTTCATCGTGGATGAGCATTTTCCCACAGAGCGGAGACCTGCCGAGGACGGACCCGGCGCCTCGACGTTGCCGCATGCCGCGGCGATCAATCGTAATCGATCCGGCGCGGTGAGTTCATCGCGCTCTTAGGCCCATCCGGCTGCGGCAAATCGACGGCGCTCAATTGCATCGCCGGCCTCTTGCAACTCTCGTCTGGCGGGATCTGGCTCGACAAGACGCGTATCGATACGTTACCGCCGGAGAAGCGCGGCTTCGGCATGGTGTTCCAGAACTACGCGTTGTTTCCGCATATGACGGTGGCGAAGAACATCGGCTTCGGACTCAAGATGCGTGGTGTCTCCGGATCCCAGCTCACGCCGCGCGTCGCGCATGCGCTGAAGCTCGTGCAATTGACCGGGCAGGAGCACAAGCTGCCGGCGCAGCTTTCGGGTGGACAACAGCAGCGCGTGGCGATCGCGCGCGCGATCGTCATCGAGCCGCCGCTTATCCTGATGGACGAGCCATTGTCGAATCTCGACGCGAAGCTGCGTCTGGAGACGCGATCCGAGATTCGCCGCATTCATCGCGAGCTCGGCCGCTCGACGATCTACGTCACGCACGATCAGGACGAGGCGCTGGCGCTCGCCGACCGGATCGTCGTGATGCGCGAAGGCGTCGTCCAGCAGATCGCCCCGCCGCCGGAGGTTTACGCGCAACCGGCGAACCTGCATGTCGCGCGCTTCATGGGCTATCGCAACGTGTTGCATCTCGATGTCGAGAGCGAAGTTGATGATCGGGTGACGCTGACCGCTTCCGATATTCGCTTGACCGGCGTGCGCAAGCAGCCGTTGCTTGGCAAGCGCGCTGCCGTTGCGCTACGGCCCGACGAAATTGCGCTCGGCGAAGGTCCGGATGGCGTGAATACGATCACTGGCCGCGTGGCGAACGTCGAGTACGGCGGCCGCGATTCGTTGGTCGATATCGTGACGGCCGCGGGAACGGTGCTGCATGTGCGGAGCGCGGCACCGCTTGTGCTCGACGAATCGGTGCGCGTCCACATCCGGCCGGAGCGGGTGCTCGTCTATCCGGACGAAGCGCTGACGCCCGCGCGCGAAGTCGCGTGACCGAAGCGTTCGCTTTGCGGTGCAGTCGGACGTCAGGAAGATGACGGCGGCGACGCACGGCAACACGCGCGACGCGCTGAATGATGCCAAACGCATCAACGCGGCATCGCAACGGGCGGCTCGCGTAGGGCTCGACCCCGCGCTGTGGCTGGTCGTCCCGGCAGCGGCGTTCATGCTGCTACTTTTCATCTATCCATTTCTGTACGGATTAGCGTTATCGTTCGCACCGAAGGAAGGCGATTGGCTCGCGAACTACACGCACTTCTTCACGACCGACAATCTGTGGCCGACGATCGCGACGACATTGAAACTCGCGATTCCGGCGACGTTGATCAACGTCGGCGTCGCGCTGCCAATCGCATTCAAGATGCGCACCAAGACGCGCTACCAGCGATGGCTGACGACGATCCTGGTGATTCCGATCACGCTCGGCACCGTGCTGATCGCCGAGGGCATGCTAATCTATCTCGGCCCCAAGGGTTGGCTGTCGCAGTTCCTGCAGTATTTTCATCTGTACGACGCGCCCATCCGGCTGACGCATAACTATTGGGGCGTCCTGCTGTCTCTCATCGTCTCCGGCTTTCCGTTCGCGTTCCTATTGATCCTGTCGTACATCACCGGAATCGACCCCGTGCTCGCGCGCGCAGCCTCGACCTTGGGCGCTGACTCCCGAGCGCAGTTCCGCCACATCTATCTGCCGCTGCTCGCCCCGGGCTTGGCGATGTGCTTCTGCCTGTCATTCGTGCAGGCGTTCTCGGTCTTTCCTTCCGCAGTCCTGCTCGGCTCGCCTGCCGGGCCTACGCGCGTCATCTCCATCGCCGCGTACGAAGCGGCGTTCGAGGTCTACGACTACTCGCTGGCCTCGGCGATTGCCATGATCATGGGGTTCGTGCAGCTCATCATCGTTGCGGGCGTCTTAGGCTTGCGCGGCGTGTTCTACCGGGGGCCGGTTACGGGAGGTAAGGGATGACCGTCGCGCGCGATCTCAACGTCAAGCGCTGGTTCGATCTCGCCTGGGGCGGTTTTCTGTGGGGGATCATGATCCTCTTCGTCGTGAATGTCGCATTGATGATTGCGGCGGTGGCGACGAGCTCATTCGCTCGCCGTTGGCTCGGTACCTGGTTGCCCGAGGGCTGGACAACGCGGTGGTACACGGCTGCATGGAAGGAGTTTCAGCTCGACTCAATTTTGTTCGTCACGGCGGAAGTCGTGCTGGCGGTGGTGTTCTTGTCGTTGCTGATTGGCGTGCCGGCCGCGTACACGCTGGCGCGGCGCAACTTCCCGGGCAAGCGAGCGCTGCTGCTGCTTTTCCTGCTGCCACTGATGGTGCCACCCATGTCTTACGGCATTCCGCTGGCCACGGTTCTCTACAAGGTCCAGTTGGCGGGCACGATCTATGGTGTCATTCTCGCCAACCTCATTCCTGCCGCGCCGTTTGTCATTCTCGTGATGACGCCATTTATCGAGCAGATCGATCCCAACCTCGAGTCCGCGGCGCGGGTGTTCGGCGCCGGCACGTTGCGCATGTTCTGGTATGTGCTCGTGCCGTTGCTGGGTCCCGGCATTCTCGCCGCGTCACTCTTGGTGCTCGTTCGCACGATCGCCATGTTCGAGCTCACGTTCTTGACCTCCGGCGCTGACTCGCAGACGCTCGTCGTCGCGCTGTACTACGCGGTCTTCGCTGCGGGGGTGCGTGCGCCGCAATCGGTCGATGCGATGGCGATGGTCTACATGGGGGTGACGCTTGCGTGGCTATTGATCGCGCTCAAGTTCGTTAATCCAACGCAGCTCGTGAGCCGCGTCAAGGAGAGTCCGCAGCCGGCGTGATGCGAGTTCGACCCTGCTCCGACCCGTCACACGTGCGTCGATGCGAATCCGCAGCCGGCATGATTCGGGCTTTAGCTGCGAGCGCCCGCCACATTCGTACTCGGTAGCCATGCAACAACTTCATCTAGCAGCGCTCCCGCATCTTCCAGCCAACGTCGCGCGGCCCGCGTACGACCCCGCGAGCGTTGGGGTCGGTATCCTGCACCTGGGCCTCGGCGCATTTCATCGCGCGCACCAGGCGGTGTATACCGACACGGTGCTCGCGCGCGATCCGCGGTGGGGCATTTGCGGTGTGTCGCTCAAAACGGCCCGAGCGACGGACGCGCTGCGTGTGCAACAGGGCCTCTACACGGTCGTGACGCGCAGCGAATCGGGTGCTGCTGCGCGCGTCGTCGGTAGCGTGCGCGAAGCACTATTTGCCAGCATCGATCGCGCAGGCGTGATCGGGCGCTTGGCGGATCCGCGCGTTCGCGTCATCACGGCGACTGTCACCGAGAAAGGGTATTGCCACGACCCGGCGACCGGCGCGCTGAATATCGCGCATCCGGACATCGCGCATGATCTCGCGCATCCGGGGGCCCCTGTGTCTGCGGTGGGCATGCTCGTCGCGGGACTGGCGGCGCGACGCCATGCCGCCGCAGGCCCGGTGACATTCGTTTGCTGCGACAATTTACCGCGCAACGGAGCAACGGTCGCCGGCATCGTGCACACATTTGCCGATATGCAGCAACCAGGGCTCAGGGCCTGGATAGACGTTAACGTCGCATTTCCGAGCACGATGGTCGATCGCATCGTACCGGCCACGCAGCCTGGTGACGTCGACGATGTCGCCCGGATGATCTGCATGCGCGATGCGGCGCCGGTCGTCGCGGAGGCGTTCACGCAATGGGTAATCGAGGACCATTTCGCAGCAGCGCGGCCTTGTTGGGACGAAGGCGGTGCGCAATTCGTCGCGGACGTTGCCCCGTTCGAGACGATGAAGCTGCGGCTCTTGAATGGTAGCCACTCGACGCTCGCTTACGTGGGCTATTTACTCGGCCACGAGTTCGCATGGCAGGCGGCGCTCGACCCGCAGCTCGCTGCGTTGGTCGAGCGGCAAATGGCGGTGGAAATCATGCCGACGGTCAAGACTCCGCCCGGCGTCGATCTGCGCCGCTACTGCGCGACTCTCATGCAGCGCTTCCGCAATCCGGCGCTCCCACATCGCACGCAGCAAATTGCCATGGACGGATCGCAAAAGCTGCCGCAACGCTGGCTCGGTACGGTGCGTGACCGGGTCGAAGCGGGCGCGTCATACGACCTGCTTGCATTTTCGGTCGCAGCTTGGATTCGCTACGCGTCCGGGCAAGACGAAGCCGGAAAGTCAATCGCGGTTGCCGACCCGCTCGCAGACAGGTTTGCGCAAATCGTGCGCGATACCAAAGCGGCGCCCGACGTTGCCGACGCCTTTCTGAAGTTGCAAGAAGTGTTCGGTGCCGATCTGTCCACCAACCCCGTGTTTCGCGACAAAGTGCGCACGCAAGTGGCGGCACTATTCCACGATGGCATGCGTGCGTCCCTCGCACGCCAACTGCAGAGCTCTTGAAACAGGAGAGCTTCCGCGATCCGATTAAAGACCTCGACACCATGTCTCTCCCGCTCGAACTTCATCCCGACCGTCTGTTTCCTTCCGACCCGACGACGCGGGAGCTCACCCGCGCGCTTTACGCTACGGTCAAGGATTTGCCGATCGTCAGCCCGCATGGCCACACGAACCCACAGTGGTTCGCCGACGATACGCCATTCGCCGACCCCTCGTCGCTCCTCATCACGCCGGATCACTATGTATTCCGCATGCTCTACAGCCAGGGCGTGCGGCTCGATACGCTGGGAATCCCGCGCCGCACGGCTGCGAAAAAGCACGCTTCGCAGACCGCGCCAGCGACACCTGAAGCGCGCAGCATTTGGCGTGTGTTCGCGCAGAACTACCACCTGTTCCGAGGCACTCCGACCCGCATTTGGCTCGACCATGCGTTCCAGACAGTGTTCGATGTCGACGAGCGGTTGACGGCAGAGTCGGCCGATCGCTACTTCGATCGGATCAGCGAGTGCCTCGCGCGACCGGAATTTCGGCCACGGGCGTTGTTCGAGCGCTTCAACATCGAAGTGATCGCGACAACGGAGTCCCCGCTCGACCCGCTGGCGCATCACCAGAAGATTCGCGAGAGCGGCTGGCACGGCCGTGTGGTGACCGCTTATCGACCGGACCCCGTCGTTGATCCCGAGTTCGAAGGGTTCGCCAACAATGTCGCGCAGCTCAGTGCGCTGACGCATGAGAACACCGCGACGTGGCAGGGCTATTTGCGCGCACATCGCAATCGACGCGCGTTTTTCCAAGCGATGGGCGCGACGTCCACCGATCACGGGCATCCAACCGCGCGTACCTCCGATCTCGGCGTGAGCGAATGCCAGCGCTTGCTCGACCGGGCATTGGCGGGATCGATCACGCGGGATGAGACAGAATCGTTTCGTGGCCAGATGCTGACCGAGATGGCGCGGATGAGCCTTGATGACGGGCTCGTCATGCAACTGCACCCAGGGAGCGTGCGTAACCACAACCCGACGGTCTTTGCCGAGTTCGGACGCGATCAGGGTGCGGATATTCCAACGCGCACCGACTACGTACGCGCGTTAAAGCCCTTGCTCGACCGCTTTGGCAACGAGCCTACTCTGACGTTCATCTTGTTTACGCTTGACGAAACGACGTACTCGCGCGAGCTGGCACCGCTTGCAGGACATTACCCGATCTTGAAACTCGGGCCGCCGTGGTGGTTCTACGACAGCCCCGAAGGCATGCGCCGCTTTCGCGAACAGGTGATCGAAACGGCGGGTTTTTATAACACCGTTGGATTCAACGACGACACGCGCGCATTCCTGTCGATCCCGGCGCGTCACGACGTGGCACGGCGGATGGATTGCCGCTTTCTGGCGACGCTGGTGGTCGAGCATCGGCTAGCCGAAGACGAAGCGTGCGAGCTCGCGCCCCTCTTGGCGTACGGATTCGCGAAGCGGGCATATCGCCTCTGACCGCGCGACTCGCGGCGCGAGCAAGGTTGCGACGCAGGAGCTCCTGACCGCTTGGTCCCCCGGTCCGTCAACCGCCAGGCTCTCTGAACCGCGAGGGCTCAAATCCTTGAGCTCGATGTCGGTGCGGGCGAGTTCCGAATTGCGATCATGGCCGTCGGCGCGCTCGCGAGCCTGCTGGATAATTGAGGATAGCGTGTCGTCGAGCAAGCAAAGGGAAGCTTCCAAACGCTTTTTGGCGCTGGGCAAGTCGCTCGTGACCAAAACCGAAGACAAATCAATGCGGATCGCGGTCAACGCGTCGACTATCGCGGACACTTAAGAGCGAACAAGCACTGCCTCCATCTCGCTATCGCGACCGTCAACGTTTTGATGTGAGGTCATCCTCGAACGACGCTCCCAGGTGGAATGAGGAACGACGTCGCTCGGAGAAGCAGCAATCCGAGCACGCTGTCGCGCGGCTGCTTCGCGGCTATCGCGCTTTAGCGACGAAATCGAGTCCGCCAGCTTTTTGACTTCGCCGGCCACGGCATCGATTGCGACGATGGCAAAGCGCAGCCGCTCGACCTTGGCCGATTCGGGCATCGATTTTGATTCCGCGATTTGACACAAGTCCATGCGCACCGCCGCAAGCGTATCGAGCAGCGCACCGTATTCGGACGTGGCAAGCAACGTCACCTCTTTCATGTCGGGGGACGCGGGAGATGCTTGGGTGACCACCAGCGTCGTCTGTGCGCTACGCCACACACGAAGGGGTGCGAACGCGCGCCAAGCCTGCGTCGGGGTAACGTTCGATCCAACGACGATGGCGCAGGTAGCAAGATCCCGACCACCAGCCTATGTGCGCGCGTACATAGCGTCGTCGAACCATGGTATATTTTTGCTTGCGATCAAACTTAATTTCCAGCGTCGCCCGGATTTGCCATGACCGATATCGCGTTAGCACAGCGCAATCATCTATTGGCGATGTTGCCGCGCGCGGATTTGCAGCGGATTGCCCCGCAGCTTGACGTCGTACAGCTGGATTTGGGGGAATCGGTCTACGAGGCCGATCGCCCGCTCAAGTATCTCTACTTCCC
>Ga0136617_10002214_pt1 | contig 17360 bp, 21 predicted proteins | sample AntDrymUQ3222106_2_FD_129672 | JGI IMG/M metagenome (GOLD analysis project Ga0136617, IMG submission 129672) | Polar desert sand microbial communities from Dry Valleys, Antarctica - metaG UQ322 (21.06) | ecosystem: Environmental > Terrestrial > Soil > Desert | place: Antarctica: Dry Valley...
CGACTACGCGCACTGCCTCGCGGCGCTGATCGAGGCGCTCGCGCTCGGCCCGGCGCACGTCGCCGGTCTGTCGTGGGGCGGCACGGTCGTGCTGGAGCTCTACCGCCACCATCCGAGGCTGGTGGCGACGTTGATCCTCGTCGATACCTACGCCGGCTGGAAGGGGTCGCTGCCCGAGGAGGAGGTACGTGCCCGGGTCGCCGGTGCGCAACAGATGCTCGCAGCGCCCGCCGAGCATTTCGATCCCACCCTTCCCGGGCTGTTCGCCGGCGACCCGCCGGCCGAATTCGTCGCCCTGCTCGAGCGGATCGCCGCCTGCGTGTGGCCCGCGAGCCTCGGGATGCAGCTGTTGGTGATGGCCGAGGCCGACCAGCGCGACCTGCTGCCCGCGATCGCGGTGCCGACCCTGCTGATCTGGGGTGAGCTTGACGCGCGTTCGCCGCTCAGCGTCGCACGCCAGTTCGAGCAGGCGATCGCGGACACGAAGCTCGTCGTGATCCCCGCCTGCGGTCACGTCAGCAACCTCGATCAGCCCGCGCAGCTCAACGAGGCCGTGCGCGAGTTCTGCCGCGCCCATCCCCCGCGTCAGTCCTGACACGGGGTCCCCGCCGCCTGGCCTCGCCGAAGAACAATCGCAGCGACGCTCGTCGCGCCTCTGGACGGGGCCAGCATGCTGCTTGTGCGCTGGCGGGCCCGCTGGCGGTTCGAGGTCGTCTCAGTCGGCCGACAGGCCGCTGCCGGCGGTCGGGTGCAATGACCGGGGATGGGTGGCGAGGACGCATCGAACCGTGAGATCATCGGGCCATGACCGAGACCACTCTCGCAGCCGACGCCGCCGCTCGCCGCGACGCGCTGGTGGAGCGGCCGACGAGCCACCATCACTTCGCGGTCGCCGTCGACGAGGTCGAGCCGGTGTACCAGGCGGCGGAGCGGCGCGAGGCGTTCGACTACTCGGCATTCGGCAACCACCTCGTGGAACTCCCCGGCGACCTCGTGCAGCTCTACGTCCGCGATCCCGCCGGGAACCTCGTCGAGATCGACAGTATCGGGGTCGAGCGCCTGCCCGACGAGCTGCGGGCGCAACTGAAGCACCTCCGGGACTTCCATCCGCAGGACGACGAGAACATGCGGGCGCGGCTCTCTTCGTGCCGGAGTGAGCTTCCCCGCGCAGTGGCGGAGGCGCTTCGCGCTTCCGCTTCGCGCGAGATGTGGTCGCGCTCGGCCCATCGCGGACGGCCCGATGCGGCAAGTCAGCGGCCGCGTTCAGGCTGCGTTTGCGCCCGCCCGTAGCGCGTCCGCTGCTACGGCGTTGAGGTCGGTGCCCCGGGCGGAGGCTTGCTGCTCGAGCTCATGCAGCGTCTGGGGATCGACTGCGACATACAGACGCACCTCGGTCCCGTTCTCCGGACGGGTCACGCTCGGAGTTTCCGCTTCCTCGAGGAGGTCGTCGAGTTCGGTGGAAGTGATCTCTTCGTCGTGCCGCATCCCTACATCATGCTCGTTCAGCGATCCCGGTGGTAGCGATTGATCTTCGCGGCGCTTGCCTCCCACGCGGTCCGGACGTGCCACGCGCCACGTCACGGGGGCTCTGGGTTCGAGCGTCGCGCAGCTCGCGCGAGGAGCTGTACTCGTCGCTTCCGTGAAACCGAGTGCGCCGAAGGCGCAGCGATCGTTGAGTCAGGGCCCGGCCGCCCGGCGCGCGTCGGTAGCCCGAGGCGATCTCCGGGACCGGTACTCCGATCGCGACCTCCCATAGAGAACGCCCGGCAGCCGGCTCGCTCCGGCTCCCCGACTGTGGCCGCTCGCGGCGACGGCGCCCCGCCCGCGGCACCGGCCCGGGCCTAGGAGTCGCGCAGCTGCGCCTTGACGACCTTGCCCATCGCGTTGCGGGGCAGCTCGTCGAGGAAGCGGATCTCGCGGGGGCGCTTGTGGGGCGCGAGCTCGGCGGCCACGTGGTCGATCAGCTCGCGCTCCTGCGGCGGCGCGCCGTCCTCGGCGACGACCCAGGCGATGATCCGCTCGCCGAGGTCGTCGTCGGGCTCGGCGGTGACCGCCGCCTCGCGCACGCCCGGGTGCTCGAGCAGCGACACCTCGATCTCGCCGGCGCCGACCTTGTAGCCGCCGGTCTTGATCAGGTCGGTGGAGCGGCGGCCGACGATTCGCCAGTAGCCGTCGGGGGCGCGGGTGCCGATGTCGCCGGTGTAGAACCAGCCGTCGCGGATCGCCTCCGCGGTGGCGTCGGCCCGGTTGAGGTAGCCGGTGAACACGTTCGGCCCGCGCACGACGACCTCGCCGATCGTCTCGTCGTCGGAGACCTCGACGTCCGTGCCGTCGTCGGCCACGAGGCGGACCTCGACGCCGGGGACGGGGACGCCGACGTAGCCGGGCCGCCGCGGCGAGTCGGCGCGGACCGCGGTGTTCATCAGGGTCTCGGTGAGGCCGTAGCGCTCGACGATCTGCTGGCCGGTCAGCTCCTCGACGCGAGTGAACACGGGTGCGGGGAGCGGGGCGGAGCCGGAGACGAGCAGGCGGGCGCGCTTGAGCCCGTCGACGATGTCGCCGTCGGACTCGGCCTCGCGGGCGATGCGGGTGTACATGGTCGGGACGCCGAACAGCATCGTGGCGCCGTCGGCGAGCGCGGCCGCCGCCGCGGCGGGCTCGAAGCGGCCGAGGTGGCGCAGCTCGCCGCCGCGGCGCAGCGGGCCGAGCACGCCGATGACGAGCCCGTGGACGTGGAACAGCGGCAGCCCGTGGGTCAGCACGTCCTCGCCGGTCCACTCCCAGGCGTCGGCGAGGCCGTCGAGGTTGGAGGCGACCGAGCGGCGTGGCAGGACGGCGCCCTTGGGGCGACCGGTGGTGCCGGAGGTGTAGACGACGAGCGCGGGGTCCTCGTCGCCGGCGTCGGTCTGCGGGAGCTTGCCGCCACGTGCGGAGAGGTCGACCGTGACCCGGCGCGGCTGGTGGTCGGCGGGCAGCTCACCGTCGGGGGCGCCCGCGATCGCGTCGGGCCGGCTGTCGGCGAGCACGTGCTCCAGCTCGCCGTGGCCGAGCTTCGGGTTGATAGGCACGAGCGCGATCCCTGCCTCCAGCGCGGCGACGGCGGCGACGCACGTCTCGAGGTTCGACTCCGCCCACACGGCGACCCGCTCGGCGCCGCGGATCTCGCGCACGAACGCGGCGGCGGCCTCGCGCAGCTCACGGTAGGTCATGACCTGGTCGCCGACGGAGACCGCCGGCTGGGCGTCGAGCTCGTGGACGGGGGCGAGCAGCGGCGTGGTCATGGAGGCCCCCTACCCGGGAGCGGCGGGGCGCCACCGGGCAGGCCTCATCTCGGGCGTGGGCGGCTTTGTGCGTGCATAGCACCCCACAGAACCGCCCACCCCCGCTAGGAGAGCAGCCGCGGGAGGAGCGCCGTCTCGACCACGCGGTCGACGTCGGAGCGCCGCCACGGCCGCAGCAGCATCGCCGCCCGCTCGGCGTAGCCGGGCACGGGGGCGTCGAGCGCGGCGCGGATCGCGCCCGCCAGGTCGTCGCCGACGAGCCGCTCGTCGAGCGCCCGGGCGAGCGGGAGCGCCGCGTACGGCCCCGGCGACGGTGTGGTGACGAGCACGCACCCGTCGGCCAGCGCCTCCAGCTGCGCGATCCCGTAGTCCTCCCGGCGCGGAGCCGTCACGAAGACGCGCGCGCGCCGCACCAGTCCGCGGTACTCCGCGCGCGAGAGCATCCCCGCGAACCGCACGCCGGGCGGAGCCGCACCGGGGTCTGACCCCGTTCTGGACCGATTCCATGAAGGGGTCTGACCCCGTTCTGGAGCGATTCCGGGAAGGGGTCTGACCCCTCCGCGGCGGGCTCGCCATGCGGCCTCGGTGAGGCCGGCCACCACGAGCTCCTCTCCGTCCCGGCGGGCGGTCCCCCACGCGGCCAGCACGCGGTCGAGGCCCTTCTTCTCCGGGTGGGCCCCGTAGGTGATCGCGGCGATGTCGCGGTGCTCCGCCGGCGGCCCGCTCGGCTCGACGGGGACCGGGACGACGACCGCCCCGGCGTGCGGACCCGGCGCCTCTGCGAGGCCGCCCTCGCTCCAGGGCACCAACAGGGTCGCCGCCGCGAGGCGGCGGCGCTCGGCCGGCCGCTGCCACAGGCCGTGGCGGCCGGGGCGGTTGCCGGCGGCCGGGGCGTCGAAGCGGATCGCGCCCGGCGCCGGGGCCAGCAGCGCCGCCGTCACGGTCGAGTACACCACCGCGCGCGGAGCGTGCTCCGCGAGCCCCGCCGCCGCGGCCCGGCGCGCCGACAGCGCCCACGCCAGCTCGATTGCCGCCAGCGTGCGCCACTCGCGCACCGGCCGCGCCCCAACGACGGCCACCGAGGCGCCCGCGCGCCGCAGCGAGGCAGCCAGCTCGGCGTCCGCCTCGCGCAGCCCGGCGGTGCTCGCGAGCGAGACGAGCAGGACGTCGGCGCCGGGCATCGCCTGCCATTCTCCCCCGCCGCGTGGTCGGGACCTTCATCAACGTCGGCACGGTGCTCGCCGGGACCGTGATCGGGACCGCGATCGGGCCCCGCCTGCCGGAGCGCTACCAGCAGCGAGTGCTGGCCGGCCTGGGCATGATCACGCTGATCATCGGGGCCGACCTCGCGCTCGCGTGGGGCCGCGAGGACACGACGCAGTCGACGCCGCTCTACGTCCTCGCGGGCGTGCTGCTCGGCGGCCTCGTCGGCGAGGCGATCGGGATCGAGCGCCGGCTCGAGCAGCTCGGCGACCTCGTGCAGCGGCGGCTCTCGCCCTCCGAGGGCTCGACCGTGTCCGAGGGCTTCGTCAGCGCCTCGCTGCTGTTCTGCGTCGGCTCGCTCACCGTCGTCGGCTCGATCCAGGACGGCCTGACCGGCGACTACCAGACGCTCGCCACCAAGGCGGTGCTCGACGGCTTCGCCGCCATCGCGCTCTCCGCGGCGCTCGGCTGGGGCGTCGGCCTCTCGATCGTCACCATCCTCGTCGTCCAGGGCGGCCTCACGCTCGGCGCGGGCGTGTTCGACGACATCCTCGTCGGCGAGGCGCTGGCCGTGCTGACCAGCGCGGGCGGCATCACGATCATCGGGATCGCGCTCAAGCTGCTCGACCTCAAGGACGTCAAGGTCGGCAACTTCCTCCCCGCGCTCGTCATCGCCCCCGCGCTCGTCGGCCTCGTGGACCTCTTCTAGATGGTCGGCAGGTAGTTCCCGCTGAACCCCGGGGTGCGGATGAGCTGGATCGGCGAGAACGGCGACGTGCGGTCGACGTAGAAGCGCACGCCGTCGCGCTCCTCGATCGCGAGCACGGCGCGCTCCTGGCGCCGCCAGGCCAGCGCCCAGATGATCGTGAAGCCGGCGGCGACGGACGCCACCTGCGGCGCCACGAAGGCCACCACGGCGGCGCCGATGGTGCCGAGCAGCAGCGGCCACAGCCGGTTGACGATCAGCGTGCCGGCCTGCTGCTCGGGCAGGCTCGTCTGCGCGCGGGCGCCGGCCAGCAGGCGTGCGATCGGCGGCGAGGTCTCGGCGCGGCGGCCGAGGCCCACGCCGATCACGATGGCCACGAGCCACCACGCCGCCGTCACGTAGATCAGCGTGCGGTCGCCCTCGCGGTTGATGCCGAGCACCGTCACCGTCGCCAGCAGCGTCGCGCAGCCGGCGCTCAGCAGCACCGTCGCCTTGAGGAAGTCGCCGAAGCGCACGCGCCGCCCCGCTCAGTCGAGCAGCGACTTCAGCAGCTCGCGCACCCCGTCGGTGCCCTCGACCATCACGTCGGCCTGGAGGCCGAGCGCCGGCGGGCCCTCGTCCGAGCGCACCCCGATGCGGATCGCCGAGCCGAGCCGCCCCATCTCCACCAGCTCGGTCAGGCCCCGGAAGGCGTCCAGGTCCGTCACGTCGTCGCCGACGTAGATCGCGGCCGCCAGGTCGGTGTCGCGCAGCAGCGCCACGATCCCGGCGCCCTTGTCGATCCGCACCGGCGGGCGGATCTCGAGCACCTTGCGACCCCAGTGCGCGGTGAAGCCGGCCGCCTCCGCCGCGTCGGCGATCTCGCGCACGGCGGCCTCGGCGTCGTCCTCGTCGGGTACGCCGCGCCAGTGCAGCGCGGCGATCGCCTCCTTGTCCTCCAGGCGCACGCGCAGCAGGCGCAGCTTCTCGCCGAACGCCTCGTGCGCGAAGTCCTGCACGCGGCGCGTCCAGGCCTGCAGCTCGCGGTCCATCTCGGGCTGGATGGAGCCCGGTCTGAGCACCTCCGAGCCGTGCGAGCCGAGGTAGGCGATCGAGCCCAACGAGACGATCCGGCGCGCGTCGGAGGCCCGCCGGCCGGACACGCACGCCACCACGCCGTAGCGCTTGGCGACCTCGATCAGCGGCCGCCGCGTGGTCTCGGGCATGTGCGCGTCGTCGGGGTGCTGGACGATCGGGGCGAGCACGCCGTCGACGTCGAGGAGCACCGCCGAGCGCGACGGATCCGCCTTCAGCGGGCGCAGGAGCTCCTCGAGCGTGGCGGTCGGCTCAGGCACGGGCTTAGTATGCCCGGCCATGCGCCGGACCCTGCAGCTCGGCGCCATCGGCACCGCGGCCGGGGTGTTCTCGGGCCTGTTCGGCGTGGGCGGCGGGATCGTGATGGTACCGCTGCTGATCCTGTGGCTCGGATACGAGGAGCGCGAGGCGACCGGCACCTCGCTGGCCGCGATCGTCCTGATCGCCACGGTCGCCGTGGCGGCGCAGGCGCTCTACGGCAACGTCCGCGCGGACTACGGCGCCGCGATCGGCATCCCGGCCGTCGGCGGCGTGCTGGCCGGCACGTGGCTGCAGCAGCGCATCGCCGCCCGCTGGATCACCCTCGGCTTCGCGGCGCTGCTGGTCGGCATCGCGCTCCAGCCGCTGTTGTGATCGAGGTCTTGGGCATCCTCGGGCTCGGGTTCGCCGCGGGCCTGACAGCGGGCCTCTTCGGCGTCGGCGGCGGCATCCTGTTCGTGCTCGTGCTCGTGCTCGTGCTCGCGCTCACGCTGATCCTCGGGCTCGGCCAGCTCGAGGCGCAGGCGACCTCGCTGCTGTCGGTGATCCCGGTCGCGCTGGTCGGCGCCTGGCGCCAGCAGGGCTACGGCAACCTGCGGCTGCGCGACGGCGTGCTGCTCGGCGCGCTGGCGACCGGCGGCAGCGTCGGCGGCGTCGCGATCTCCAACGTGGTGTCCGAGCGCGCGCTCGAGGTCGCCTTCGCCTGCCTCGTGCTGTTCGTCGCCGTCCGGATGGTGCAGCGCAGCTTCAGCGCGCCGGCCCCTGCGCGGAGAGCAGGTCGCGGATCTCCGTGAGCAGCACGACGTCCTCCGCGGGCGCGTCGGAGCCGGGCTCGTCCTCGCGCCGGATGCGCGCCATCAGCGTGTTCATGGGCCTCACCACGAGGAAGAACACGATCCCCGCGATGATCAGGAACGCGATCAGCGCGTTGAGGAACAGGCCGTAGGGGAAGTCCGTCCCGCTGATCGTGAAGACGAGGCCGCTGAAGTCCGACTTGCCGCCGATCAGCGCGATCAGAGGCGTGATGAACGACGCCGCGAGGGCGGTGACGACGGCGCTGAACGCCGCGCCGACGATGACGGCGACGGCCAGCTCGACCACGTTGCCGCGCAGGATGAAGTCGCGGAACTCCTTCAGCACCTCGTCACCGTCCTCTCGTGGTTATCCTCGCCACTTCGATGGCCGCCGACGAGACCCTGCACTGCCTGGTGGAGGTCCCGAAGGGCTCGCGCAACAAGTACGAGTGGGACGAGCGGCTGCAGGCGATCAAGCTCGCGCGCTTCCTGTTCAGCTCCGTCGTCTATCCGACCGACTACGGCTTCATCCCCGGGACGCTGAGCGAGAAGGGCTCGGCGCTGGACGCGATGGTGTGCGTCTCCGCGCCGACGTTCCCCGGCATCGTGATCCCCGTGAAGGTGCTCGCCGTGTTCCGGACCCGCGACGAGAAGGGCCAGGACGACAAGCTGCTCTGCGTTCCGCAGGACGACCCGAACTGGAACGAGATGGAGGTGCTCGCCGACCTGCCCGCGACGCTGCGCACCGAGATCGAGCACTTCTGGTCGATCTACAAGGAGCCGGCGGGCAAGCCGGTCGAGATCCAGGGCTGGGAGGACCGCGACTTCGCGCTCGAGATCATCGAGGAGAGCCGCCGCCGGGTCGGCACTAGTAGCCGCCCTCGGGGTCGATGACGCCCTCGAGCGGCTCGCCGGCGGCGAGGCGGCGGACGTTCTCGCGCACGCGCGCCGCGAAGTGCCGGCGCTCGGCCTCCGGCGGGGTCGCGACGTGCGGGGTGATCAGCGCGGTCGGCAGCTCCCACAGCGGGTGGCCGTCGGGCAGCGGCTCGGGGTCGGTGACGTCGAGCGCGGCGCCGGCGATCGCGCCCTCGCGCAGCGCGGCCACCAGGGCGTCGGTGTCGACCAGCGAGCCGCGCGCGACGTTGACGAGCCAGGCGTCCGCGCGCATCGCCGCCAGCTCGCGCGCGCCGACGAGCCGGCGCGTCCCGTCGGTGGCCGGCGCGGCGAGCACGACGTGGTGCGCCTGCGGCCAGACCGCGTCGAGCTCGGTGGCGGCGTACGTGTGCGCAGCGCCCGGCACGTCGCGCCCGCGGCGCGTGACGGCGAGGACCTCCGCGCCGAACGGCGCCAGCAGCCCGATCAGCGCACGGCCGATGCCGCCCGCGCCGACGATCGCGACGGTCGCGCCCTCCAGCGCGCGCGCCTCCGTCCGGCCGTCGCCGTCCCAGCTGCGCGCCCGTGCGAACGCGGCCAGCCCCTTGTCGGCGGCCAGCATCAGCGCCAGCGCGTGCTCGGCGACGGGCAGTCCGTAGGCGCCGGTGGCCGAGGTGAACGTGCGCTCGCCTGTGATCGCGCCCGCGCGCAGCCACTGCTCGACGCCGGCGGAGGAGAGCTGCACCCAGCGCACGCCGTCGCCGAGCGCGGGCAGCGCGCCGGGGTCGTGGCCCAGCCACACCACGCCGGCGGCTTCCTCCAGCGGCCCGAGGCGCCCGCCGCCGTCCTCGATCGCCGCGCACAGGTCGGCGCGGTCGCCGGGGCCGAGGTGGATGACGGGCGCGGGCATCGATAATCGGGGTACCCGCCTTGCCGCCGCTCTCCCGCCTGGCGATCCTGGTGAGCGCCATGGCCTCCGTCCCGCTCCTCTCCGCCCGCGGCCTCGTGAAGTCCTTCGGCGGCCGCCGCGTGCTCGACGGGCTCGACCTCGAGCTGTCGGCCGGCGCGCGGATCGGCGTGCTCGGCCCCAACGGCGGCGGCAAGTCGACGCTGCTGCGGATCCTCGCCGCGCGCGAGCACGCGGACGCCGGGGCCGTCACCCGCCGGCGCGGGCTCGTCGACGCGTTCCTGCCCCAGCTCGTCGCGGGCGACGAGCGCACGCCACTGGCCACGGTGCTGGCCGCGCGGCCGGAGGTGGCCGCGCTGGAGGCGGAGCTGGCCGCCGCCGAGCAGCGCCTCGCCGACCCCAGGCTGGCCTCCGACCTGGACGCGATGGCGCGCGCGCTCGCCAGCCAGGAGCGCCTGCTCGCGCGCTGGAGCGAGCTGGGCGGCGACCGCGTCGAGGGCGAGGCGCGCATGCACCTGCGCGACCTCGGGCTCGACGAGGCCGCGCTCGCCCTGCCCACACGGCAGCTCAGCGGCGGCCAGCGCAAGCTCGTCGCGCTCGCCGCCTGCCTCGCCCGCCGGCCCGACGTGCTGCTGCTCGACGAGCCCGAGGCGCACCTCGACATGCGCCGGCGCGACCAGCTCGAGCGCCTAGTCGCCGACTTCCCCGGCGCCGTGCTGATGGTCTCCCACGACCGCCACGTGCTCGACGAGTGCGTCTCCGCGATCGCCGAGCTGGACCGCGGGCGCCTGCGCATCTGGCCCGGCGCGTACTCCGCCTACACGGTCGCCCGGCAGCTCGAGCTGGAGCGCTCCCAGCAGCGCTACGTCACCCAGCAGAAGGAGATCGCGCGCCTGGAGGAGGCGATCCGCCGCTTCCGCCACTGGGCGCACATCCGGGTCGACGAGCGCCACATCCGCCAGGCGCGCGTCAAGCAGATGCAGATCGACAAGATGGAGAAGGTCGAGCGCCCCGTGCTCGAGCGCCGCAAGATGGCGCTCGCGCTGCGCAGCGGCGTCCGGGGCGGGCAGCGCGTGCTGGCGCTCGACGGCGTCGACGTGGCCTTCGGCGAGGATCCGGTGCTGCTCGACGTCGACCTCGTGGTCACGCGCGGCGAGCGCGTCGGCGTCGTCGGCCCGAACGGCGCGGGCAAGACCGTGCTCGTGCGCGTGCTGGCCGGCGACCTCGAGCCGGGCACGGGCACGCGCTGGGCCGGGCCGGGCATCGAGGTCGGCTACCTCTCCCAGGCCGCCGCGGGGTTGGACCCGCGGGCCTCGGTGATCGACGCGCTGCGCGCCGGCCGCTCGCTGGCCGAGGACGAGGCGGTGCGGCGGCTGATGGCCGTCCTGTTCGACTACGAGCAGGTGCGCCGCCCGGTCGCGACCCTGAGCGGCGGCGAGCGCACGCGGCTGGCCTTCCTGCTGCTGATGACCGACCAGCCCAACTGCCTCGTGCTCGACGAGCCGACCAACCACCTCGACGTCGACTCGATCGAGGTGCTCGAGGACGCGCTCGAGCACTACGACGGCACGGTGGTGGCCGTCTCCCACGACCGCTACTTCCTCGACCGGATCGCCGATCGCATCGTGCACGTCGAGGAGGGCACGGTGCGCGCCTACGAGGGCGGCTGGTCGGCGAACGGCGCGCTCGTGGGCGTCTGATCGTTTTCGGCGGGGCTGTGGCGGGGAGTCCTGGGGCATGGCTGCCCCGGACGCCCCGACCGACCTCCCCAAGCGCTCCTGGAAGGACACGCTGAAGCGCAGCTTCACGGAGTTCAAGGAGGACAATCTGACCGACTGGTCGGCGGCGCTGACCTACTACGCCGTCCTCTCGCTGTTCCCGGCGCTGATCGCACTGCTGTCGATCGTCGGCCTGGTGGCCGACCCGGCGACGATCACGCGGGTGCTCACCGAGACGATCTCGGCGATCGGCCCGGCCTCGGCCGTGGAGACCTTCCAGGGCCCGATCGAGGACATCACCGCGAACCAGGGCGCCGCGGGCATCGGCTTGATCGTCGGCCTGGCCGGGGCGCTGTGGACCGCGTCGGGCTACATCGGCGCGTTCATGCGCGCGTCGAACTCGATCTACGAGATCGAGGAGGGCCGCCCGTTCTGGAAGCTGCGCCCGCTGCAGATCCTCGTGACGCTGATCCTCGTGCTGATGGTGGCGATCGTGTTCCTGGCGCTGCTCGTCAGCGGGCCGCTCGCGGAGGCGATCGGCGGCGCCGTCGGGCTGAGCGGGACCGCCGTGACCATCTTCCAGATCGCCAAGTGGCCGGTGCTGCTGCTCGTGGTGATGGTGATGCTCGCGGTCCTCTACTACGCCTCCCCGAACGTCAAGCTGCCCGGCTTCAAGTGGATCTCGCCCGGCAGCGTGGTCGCGGTGATCATCTGGGTCGTCGCCTCCGCGCTGTTCGCGTTCTACGTCGCGAACTTCGGCTCATACAACAAGACCTACGGGACGCTCGGCGGCGTGGTCACCTTCCTGGTGTGGATGTGGATCACGAACCTCGCGGTGCTGTTCGGCGCCGAGCTGAACGCCGAGCTGGAGCGCAGCCGGGAGCTGGAGGCGGGTCAGCCGGCCGAGGAGGAGATCCAGCTCGAGCCGCGCGACGCCCCGAAGGACAAGGACAAAGCGAGGACCGCCTGATGGCTTCGACCGCCCTCACCCGCCCGCGCAGCGGCAAGCTGATCGCGGGAGTGTGCGCCGGGCTCGCCCGCCGCTTCGGCATGTCGCCGAACGGCGTGCGCGCGCTGTTCGTCGTCTCCCTGCTGCTGCCCGGCCCGCAGATCCTGCTCTACCTGGCGCTCTGGATCATCATGCCGCAGGAGCACTGAGCGCCGATGATTGATATCCTAGGCCCTCGTACAGCAGTGTTCAGCGCCGCAGACGTTGCCTCGTAGCACCTCCGCGTTCGCAGTTCACATGACCCGCGGAGGTATGACATGCCCACTGGAACCGTGAAGTGGTTCAGCGACGAGAAGGGCTTCGGCTTCATCACGCCGGAGGACGGCGGGAAGGATCTGTTCGTCCACCACACCGGCATCGCCGGCTCTGGCTTCAAGACGCTGGCCGAGGGCGCGAAGGTGTCCTACGACGCCGAGACGGGCCCCAAGGGCCCGAACGCGACCAACGTCACGGCCGTCTAGCTCGACTCGACGGCTCCGGTCTGCGGCCGGTCACCCCCTCGGGGTGGCCGGCCTCTTTCGTTAACGAGGGGCGGCGCCGTGTCAACCGGCCGGCTCGGCGGCGGCGTGGTCGATCGCCCGCTCGAGGCCGCGCAGCTGCTCGTCCAGCGGCGCCGAGGCCGGCGGCTGGCTGGGCGCGCGTCCCGATGAGCCGGCCGGCTCGCCGCCGCCGGTCGCCACGATGACCACCACGATCGCCAGGACGACGATCGCGGCCAGCCCGGCGGCGGGCACGAACCAGGGCGACCGCCGCGCGCGCGCCAGCCGTCGCCCACTCGCCTGCAGCCGCGGCCGGGCCCGCTCGGCCGACCGCCGGAGCGCTTGCCGCGCACTCCCCGCGGACCGCCCGAGCGCCCGCGTGGTCGTGGTGTCCGGCGCGCCGGCCAGCGCGCGCAGCGCCGCTTCCGCGGAAGCGGGTCGGCGCTCCGGATCCTCGCTCGTCAGCGTCTCGACGAGGCTCGCCAGCCTCGCGCTCGGGCGCACGCCTGAGACCTCGCGCAGGACGCAGCCCGCGGCGTAGAGGTCGCTGCGCTCGGTGGCGGGCTCCCCCGCGGCGACCTCGGGCGCGAGGTAGCGGATCGTCCCCAGCACCATCCCGGTCTGGGTCATCGCGGTGGCGTCCTGCGGCCGGGCGATGCCGAAGTCGGTGAGGTGCGTCCGGCCCTCGGCGTCGAGCAGGATGTTCCCCGGCTTGACGTCGCGGTGGACGATCCCGGCCGCGTGCACGTGCGCGAGCGCGCCGAGCAGCTCGCGCGCGAGCGCCTCGGCATCCAGCTCCGTCGTGCCGTCCTCGCCGAGCCGGTCGCGCAGCGACCCGCCGGGGACGTGGGCCATGATCAGGTACGGGCGGCCCCCCTCGATCCCGAAGTCGAACACCTTGACGATGTTCGGATGCGAGAGGGCGGCGGCCGCCTTGGCCTCGCGCCGGAAGCGGGCGAGCCAGCGCGCGTCGTCGGCGAGCAGGTCGGCCATCACCTTGACCGCGACCTGGCGTCCCAGCCGCTCGTCTGTCGCCAGCCAGACGGACGCCATCCCGCCCGAGCCGAGGTGCTCGACGAGCGCGTAGCGTCCTTCGGCGAGCTCAGTCCCCGCCGCGAGCCTCAATCGTCTCCCTCGTCATCGTCGCCGTCGTTTCCGTTTCCGCGCGACTCGCCCTTCCCCTTCGCCTTCCCCGGCTGCTCGCTCTCCGGGGGCGTCGGAACCGGCTCGACGGCCGGCTCGGGCGTCGGCTGCGGTGCCACGACCTCGCGCTCGACCCCCCGCCGCGCGCGCGAGATGCCCCGCCGCAGCGCCACCGCGTCCTCCTCCGCGAGCCGCCCGCCCTCCACCGCCCGGTCCACCCGCGCCCCGAGCGCCTCCAGCGCTCGCAGCGCCTCGTCCCGGTCACCCGCGCCGGCCGCCACCCGCACCTCGTCCACCCCGCGCCGCAGCTCATCCGCCGCACTCGCACCCAGTCGCGGCTCCTCTCCGCAGCCGGCGACCACGACCACCGCGACCACCGCTGTCAGCCACTTCCCCACGGCGGATGATCTTGGCATCCGCTCCGGCAGCCGAGCCCGGACGGAGCGGCGCAGGAATCGAACCTACCCCCCGCCGGGCTACGACGGGCAACCGGTTTTGAAGACCGGGTGGGGCACCAGCCCCGTGCCGCTCCGCGGGCGAGGATAGGGGCGGGTGTCGGCCGCGGCGCCCGAGCGCTCAGGGCAGCAGCGCGCTGGCCGGGTGGGCGGCAAGGCCGCGGGACTCGGCGAGGCGCTCGAGCATGAGTGCGGTGTCGGCGATCGGAACGCCCGTCAGGTGCTCGTCGCGGCCCTCGAAGTCGGTGACGATCTCGCGTACCGCGATGGCGTAGCGGCCGGCGTCGGCGTCCGCCAGCGCCTCGATCGCGTCGGCGGCGCGGCCGAATGCGGGGGAGCCCGCGCGCATGCCGGCGGCGGCGGCGCGGGCGCTCTGGTCGTCGCCGGTGACGAGCGCGGCCATCGCGAGGACGTAGTGCGAGGGCGGCGAGTCGGCCTCGCCGACCTGCTCGCGCGCGTAGGCGGCCGCCTCGCTCGCGTCGCCTGCGATAACCGCCGCCTTGAGCATCCCGATCAGCCGCCCGTAGCTGCGCGGCGGCGCGAGCTCCCACGACGCCCGGTAGCGCTCGGCCGCCTCGCGCAGCCGCGCGGCCCCGCCCGCGGCGTCGCCGTCGAGCAGCCGGCGCAGGCCGTCGCCGTCGATGCCGATCGCCGCCTGCATCTCCTCCGCGTGCGGGCCCGGCTCCATTGGTGCATCCTCCCGCAGATGACGTACTCCGTGTTGCAACTCGACAATGTGGAGCGGATCGAGGCGGGCGGCGCCGCCTGGTGGCGCCCGATCCGTCGCACGCTCGGGGTGACCGCATTCGGCGTCAACGCCTACACCGCCGACGCGACGGGCGACGCGCTGATCGAGACCCACGACGAGACCAGCTTCGGCGCCGGCCGCCACGAGGAGCTCTACGTCGTGGTCTCCGGCGAGGCGGCGTTCACCGTGGGCGGGGACGAGGTCGCCGCGCCGGCCGGGACGCTGCTGCTCGTCGCGCCCGGCACCGAGCGGGGCGCCGTGGCGGTCGCGCCCGCCACGACCGTGCTCGTGATCGGCGGCGCGCCCGGCTCCGCGCTTCCCGTCTCCCCGTACGAGCACTGGTACGCCGCCCAGCCGGCGTACGCGGCTGGCGACTGCGCGCGCGCGGTCGAGATCGCCTCGGAGGGCCTGGCCGACTGGCCCGACCACCCGTCCCTGCACTACCAGCTCGCCTGTTACGAGGCGCTCGGCGGCCACCGCAAGCCCGCGATCGAGCATCTGAAGGTCGCCTACGCGAACAATCCGGCCACGCGCGAGTGGGCCGCGGACGACGAGGACCTCGACTCCATCCGCGACGACCCGAGCCTGCGGTGAGGTCGGACCGGCTCGCGCCGATCGCCGCGCTGGCCCTCGCCGGCTGCGGCGGGAGCGGCGAGCCGGCGCGGACGCCGGTCGCGGAGAGCCCCACGGCCCAGCCGTCGCGGACGCCGGTCGCGGTCAGCCCGTCGCGGACCGCGCCTCCCGGTGCGGAGGCCGCGCTTGCGGTGCGTCCCGTCGCGGGCGTGCGCGAGGAGCGCGCCGCGCACACCGCGACCGCGCTGCCCGGCGGCCGCGTGCTCGTGGCCGGCGGCTGCGTCACCGCGGCTGCAGCACCGCCACCGCGAGCACGGAGCTGTACGTGCCCGGCAGCGGCTTCCGCGCCGGCCCGGCGTTGACCGGCCCGCGCGACGGGCACACGGCCACGCGTCTCGACGGCGACCGCGTGCTGATGGCCGGCGGCTACGCCGGCGAGGGGATGGGCGGCCTGCGCGCGGTCGAGATCTGCGACCTCGCACGTTGCCGCCCGACCGGCGAGATGGCCGGCCCGCGCGGCGCCCACGGCGCGACCCGCCTGCGCGGCGGCGACGTGCTCGTGGCGGGAGGCTTCGACCGCGGTCGGGCGCTGCGGCGGTCCGAGCGCTTCGCCGGCGGGCGCTTCCGTGCGGTCGCCCGCTGGCGGGTCCGCGCGAGGCGCACAGCGCGACGCTGCTGCGCGACGGCCGCGTCCTCGTCTGCGGCGGCACCGGCGCGGACGGGGCGTGCGCTGGCCACCGCCGAGCTCTACGACCCGGCGAGCGATCGCTGGAGCCCGGCCGGCCGCCTCGGCGAGGGGCGCACCAAACACGCCGCCGTCCGCCTGCCCGACGGCCGCGTCCTGCTCGTCGGCGGCGCGAGGGACCGCGAGAGCCGCGGCCGGCTCGCCTCGACCGAGCTCTACGACCCGCCGCGGGGCGCTTCACACCCGGCCCGCGCCTGCGCGCCGGGCGCTACAAGCTCCCGGACGCGGTGGTCGCGCTCCCCGACGGCCGCGTGCTCGTCGCGGGCGACGCGCCGGAGGTCGAGATCGTCGATCCGGCCCGCGGCCGCGTCACGCTCGCCCGCGGCGACCTCGGCGCCGCCCGCGCGTTCGCCACGGCCACCCGCGTCGGCGCCGACGTGCTCGTCCTCGGCGGAGCGGATCGCGATCCAGGCCGGCGCCTACCTCGTCGGCTGAGCCGCGGCGAGCAGCTCCTGCTCGCGCCCCCGACCCATCGGCGCGGGCCGCGCGTGGGCACCCCAGTCGGTCAGCTCGGCCTCTCCGCCGTCGCGCAGCCAGGCCGCCACGTCGGCCACGGTCTCCGCCACAGGCCGGCAGCGGAGGCCGGCGGCCTGCGCGCGCTGCGTCCCGGCGAGCCAGGTCCCGGCCATCTCGTCCTGGGGAGCCCACAGCGGCAGCTCGTCCCACGGCTCGACGCCGGCCCCGCGCAGCGCGGCGTCGGGGATCCAGCGCAGGCGAGCGCCCGAAGCCGTGGCGTCCACCGCGGAGCCGAGCAGCTCGGACATCGTCGCCATCCCCGCCGGGCCGGTGCCGTTGAACGTCCCGGCGACGCGGCGCTCGGCGAGGTCGAGCATCCAGGCGGCGAGGTCGCGGGCGTCGATCATCTGGATCGGGCGGGAGGGGTCGCCGGGTGCCGGCACGTCGCCGCCGCGCGCGATCCGCCGCACCCACCACGGCAGCCGGAACACGCCGTCGTGCGGGCCGACGATCAGCCCCGCCCGCACGACGGCGACGCGGTCGGCCAGCGCTGCCTCCGCGGCCCGCTCGCACGCTGCCTTCTGCGGCCCGTACTCGTCCGCGCCCGTCTCCCACCTGGGACTGTGCTCGTCGACCGCCTCCGCAGGCCAGTCCCGATAGGCGCTGATGGAGGAGACGAACACGAGATGCGCGCCGGAGCCGGCCAGCGCCTCGCTCGAGGCGGCCACTTCGGCCGGCCGGTAGCCGCTCGTGTCGATCACCGCATCCCACTCCCGCCCCCGCAGCGCCGAGACGTCGCGGGTCCGGTCGCCGCGCAGCCGCTCGGCCTCCGGGAACAGGTCCGCTCCGTGCAGGCCGCGCGTGAACAGCGTCAGCTCGTGCCCGCGCGCGAGCGCCTCGGCCGCGACGTGACGCCCGAGGAAGACGGTTCCGCCGAG
>Ga0136617_10002215_pt1 | contig 17353 bp, 16 predicted proteins | sample AntDrymUQ3222106_2_FD_129672 | JGI IMG/M metagenome (GOLD analysis project Ga0136617, IMG submission 129672) | Polar desert sand microbial communities from Dry Valleys, Antarctica - metaG UQ322 (21.06) | ecosystem: Environmental > Terrestrial > Soil > Desert | place: Antarctica: Dry Valley...
CCTGGCCGGGTACGGACCCATCCCACCCGGTATCGCCCGCACCATCACCGGCCACACCAAGGTGTGGGTACGCCGACTGTTCACCCGACCCGCCACCGGTGAAGACCAACCCGGTGGTGGTGAGCAAATCACCGGCCGCGACCCACGACGGCGCAGATTCGACGGACCCCTCGGTGACCTCATCCGTGCGGTGGACCAACACTGCCAACGACCCTGGTGCGACCACCACATCAACGACATCGACCACCGCACCCCCCACACCGACGACGGCGGCACCACCACCACCGCCAACGCAGACGCCTACTGCCGCAGCTCCCACACCACCAAACACCTCCCCGGCTTCACCATCACAACTCAGAACACACCCACCGGTGTACGCGAACTAACCTGGACCACCCCCACCGGACACACCTACACCAGCCGCCGACCACCACCCCTGGGCCACGGACCACACACCACCACCCCCAAAACCCCACCCGGCACCTCAGTAGCCGAACGACACCTCCAACGCCTCATCGGCACCCACACCACCGGACACCTCCGCCAATAAGGGCGTGTCCTGAAGCCCTTCCCCCGCCGATCCGGTTACTGTTCGAGCGACCTGGCTCGCAACCTGTGCGCGAAGGCAATCAGCTCGCCACCCCAAGCGTTGTCTGTGCACGCAAGCTGCATCGCTTCACGCAACGGGACAGTGCAAACCTCCGTCACTGCTTCGCCTCCGGCAGGCAGGGTCGGCGTCTCCACGAGCGCGACCTCTGACCAGCCCCACAACCATGCCTTCCTCGGGTGGGGCAGATGAGGTCGGTACGGGTGGGGACGGTCCGAAACCCCGACATGCGCGCCGAATGGGTGCAAGTCACCAACCAGCCGACCGCCGGCCTCTTCGGACAGCTCACGACGGATGCAGTGGTCAACCGACTCATGAGGTTCGCGGGTTCCGCCAGGCAGGAACCACACGTCGGGGCGCTCGTCACGGCACAAGACGACGCCCTCGCCGATGAAGCCGACCACGTGGACGCTCTGCACCAACTCGTCGGATGGCAGCTGCGTGCTGAACTCGACGTCGATCTCGGCCCACTCCCAGCGGTCCGGCGCGTAGAGCAACGGATACCGCTCCGTTTCGCTGGACACGTCCCGATTATTCACTGGCCAGCCCAGCCCGGCGGGCCGAAGCACGACCCCAGCCGAGCATGATGGTGCCATGACCTGGAAGCACCGCACCCTCCGACGCTCACCGATGGCCCACTCACGGGAGACGACCGCCCGATCCTGGAAGGGTTCCTCGCGTGGCAGCGCGGCGGCTTGCTGACCATCTGCGCCGGCCTGACCGGAGCGCAGCCCGCCCAGCGTGCCGTGCCACCGTCGAACCTGTCGTTGCTCGGACTGGTCCGGCACCCCGCGAAAGTTGAGCGCATCTGGTTCAGGCAACGCGTCGCCGGCGAGACCGTTGACCCGACGTACGACCCGCCAGCGGCAAGGACGCCGACTTCGACGAGCTGGACCCGGCGCTGGCCGAAGCGGACTTCGCACGGTTCGACGAGGAGTGTCGGCTCGCCGATGCCGCTGTCGCAGCCATGGCGTTCGACGACACGTTCATGCTGGCTGGCGAGACGTACTCCCTGCGGCTGGTCTACGTCCACATGATCTCCGAGTACGCACGCCACAACGGGCACGCAGACCTGCTGCGCGAGCGACTCGACGGCACAACAGGATCCTGACTGCTGAACGGCGAATAGCCGTCACCAGCGGTGGTGGATGGCCTCGCGGAAGTACCGGTCGTACAGCTCGCGCACCACTGCGTCGAACGCTTCGTCGATACGGACATCGGCGGCCGCGGCATTGCCTCGCGCCTGTTCGGCGTTGCGCGCCCCTGGAATGACAGTGCTGACGCCTGGCTGCGCGATGACCCATGCGATGGCAGCCTGCGCGGGGGTCGCCCCTTGCGGTACCAGCGCGGCGAACTCACGCGCGGCGGCGACACCGCTGTCGAAGTCGACCCCGGAGAAGGTCTCACCGACGTCGAACGCCTCGCCCGATCGGTTGTAGCTGCGGTGGTCGTTCTCGGCGAAGGTCGTCTCCGCGGTGTACTTCCCCGACAGCAGCCCAGAAGCGAGCGGCACCCGGGCGATGATCCCCACCCCGGCGGCACGGGCTGCCGGGACCACCTCGTCGAGCGGCTTGAGGCGGAAGGCGTTGAGAATGATCTGCACGCTCGCGACGTTGGGCCGCGCGATCGCGGTCAACGCCTCCTCGGCGGTCTCGACGCTGATGCCGTACGCGCCGATCGAGCCCCCCTCGACAAGGGTGTCCAACCCGTCGTACACCGCGTCGTCGGACAGAACGGCGGTTGGTGGGCAGTGCAGCTGGACGAGGTCGAGCGTGTCGGTCTGCAGGTTGCGTCGTGACCGATCGGTCCACTCGCGAAAGCTCGCGAGGGTGAAGTTCTCCGGCTGCTGATCGACGCGGCGGCCCATCTTCGTCGCCACCGTTATCTGGCTGCCCGGGTTCTCCTGCAAGAACTCACCGATCAGCGTCTCGCTGCGGCCGTCCCCGTAGGCGTCGGCGGTGTCGAAGAACGTCACCCCTGCTTCGGCCGCCGCCGCGAGGACCGCTTTTGCCTCGGCCGCGTCCACCTCGCCCCAGTCGGCTCCGAGCTGCCAGGTGCCGAGCCCGACCGGCGAGACGTCGAGATTGGCGCGGGGAAGTATGCGGGTCTCCATGGCAACGACCATACGGGGGGCGTGGAACGGTGCCCGAACTCGCCTAGGCTTGCGCGCGTGACCGTCGCGACGCAACCTGCGCCAACCCGCGCGCCGGTCCCGGTCCTGCCACCGCCGGTCCGCTCCCGGTTCACCCCGCTGGTCGCAGGGTCACCCCGCCTCACCGGCTGGCTCGGCCCCATCGGGATCGGACTGCTCGCCCTGGCGATGCGGGTCTGGAACCTCGGCTACCCCCGCTCGGTGCTCTTCGATGAGACCTACTACGCCAAGGACGCCTACGCCCTCACACAGTTCGGGTACGTGCAGGACTACAAGGAGAGCGCCAACGGCGACATCCTCGACGGCATTCTGACCGGCCTGTGGACCGGCGAACCGACCCAGGTAGTACACCCCGACGGCGGCAAGTGGATGATCGCGATCGGCGAGCAGATCTTCGGCATGACGCCATTCGGATGGCGGATCTCAGCCGCAGTCGTCGGCGCCCTCATGGTCGTGGTGATCGCCCGGCTCGTACGCCGCCTCACCGGCTCGACCCTGCTGGGATGCGTCGCCGGCCTGCTCCTGTGCTTCGACGGCATGCATTTCGTCATGTCCCGACTCGCCCTGCTCGACATCTTCCTGGCCTTCTGGCTGTTGTGCGCCGTCGCGTGCCTGGTCACCGACCGAGACTGGGGACGGGTGCGTCTGGTCGCTGCCGAGCAACCCGTGGGCAGGTGGGGTCCGCTGCTTCTCGTACGACCGTGGCGCCTGGCCGCCGGCGTCTGCTTCGGCATGGCCTGCGGGACCAAGTGGAACGCGCTCTGGTTCATCGCCGTCTTCGGATTGCTCACCTACGCGTGGGACACCGGAGCCCGCCGCGCGATCGGCGTGCGCGCCGCCTGGCTCAAGTCCGCCCTCGTCGACGGCCTGCCCGCGTTCCTCTCCATCGTCGGCGTCGCCTTCGTCGTCTACCTGCTCACCTGGACCGGTTGGTTGCTGCACCATGACGTGTACGAACAGCGTTTCGCCTTCGGGTATGGCGACGACCCGCCGTGGGGTTCGTACCTCGACACCCCCGCGACGACATGGTTCGGCCAGAGCGTCGAAGCGCTGCGATCCCTGTGGCACTACCACCTGATGGTCTTCGACTTCCACACCGGCGACTACCTCGAGGGCAAGACGCACCCGTACGGTTCCCAGCCGCAAGGATGGCTGCTGCTCAGCCGGCCGGTGGGTGTGGAAGCGCAGAACGACCTCCCCCCGAGCACCGCCGGCTGCACCGCGGCGGCCGACTCCACCTGCCTGCGGCAGGTGCTGATCCTGGGCAACCCCGTGCTGTGGTGGAGCGGCGCCGCGGCGCTGGGGATCTCGGTCTGGACGTGGGTACGGCGACGCGACTGGCGCTTCGGTGTTCCGGTCCTGGCTGTCGCAGCCGGATGGCTCCCGTGGTTCCTCTACGACGACCGCCCCATCTTCTTGTTCTACGCGATCGCCTTCATACCGTTCACCGTCGTCGCCGTCACCCTCGTGATCGGTCGGTTCCTCGGCGACCACACCACCGGGGGGCGACGGTGGCGAGTAGGCGCGGTCGCCGCCTACTCGGTCGCCGTCATCGCGTGCTTCGCCTTCTTCTATCCCATCTACAGCGACCAGCTGATCACCCACGACCAGTGGACCCTGCGCATGTGGTTCAGCCGCTGGGTCTGAGCACGCCGGCGACCGGCTAGGTTGGAGCGCATGCCTGACCGTGAGGACGAGGAGCGCAGATGACCGCTGACGGACCGAGCAACGTCGAGGCGCAAGCACGTGAGTTGTTGGCCAAGGCGCAGGGTGCACCCAGTGGTCGCGCGGCGCACATGCTGCGGGGCGGTCCGGGCTCGCACCTGACGCAGACGGTCATTGCGCTACGTGCCGGTGCTTCGCTCGCCGAGCACCAGAACCCCGGTGAGGCGACCGTCCTGGTGCTCGACGGTCAGGTACGGCTGGTTGCAGGCGACCAGACCTGGCCGGGTGGACGTGGCGACCTGATCGACGTACCCGCGTCCCGTCACAGCCTCGAGGCCGACGCCGACTCGGTGGTCATGCTCACAGCGGTCAAACGGGTCTGACCCGACCGGTCGTTCAGTCACTTATCATGCTCACGCCGTTCGCGGCATCGATCGACTGGGGCGAGAACGACCAGCGTGAAGGCACGCTCCAGCGTCGGGTCGAGCGAGCTGCGGCCGAGCTCGCCCGGCTCGTGGTCGATCGGCCTGGTGGCAGCACGTCCGACGACCTCGTCTCGGCACCGTTCGAGGACCTGCTCCTTCGCCGTTGAACCGCGCCCCGAGCGACGTTCGAGGTGCTTTTTGGGATTTCTCGTGCGAGAGTCAGGTCCACGGTCGCGTCAGTGAGGGAGCTGCGGCCGTCGATTTGGGGAGGTTCGATGGTTGGTCGTCCAGTTGCTTCGCCGAGGACGCCGTCTTGAGCGGCACGGGCGGACTCTCGCCGGAGGTGGCGAGATGGTTCGCGCGACGGACGTCGGTGAGCGACCAGTGGTGCCGCAAGCGGCTCGTGGAGGCCAAGGGCAGGACACGAGTGAGTGTGGTGCTGCCGGCGCGCAACGAGGCCCCGACCGTCGGCGCGATCGTCACCGCGCTACGACGCGAGCTGATGGAGGACCTGCCCCTCATCGACGAGCTCGTCGTCATCGACTCGCAGTCCACCGACGCGACGGCCGAGGTCGCGGCGCGAGCAGGTGCCCGGGTCGTTTCACAAGGCGACGCACTGCCACGGATGGGTGACGTTCCCGGCAAGGGCGAGGCTCTGTGGAAGTCGCTCTTGGTCACCGACGGCGACATCGTCGCGTTCATCGACGCCGACCTGCGACGCTTCGACGCCCAGTTCGCCGTCGCTCTACTCGGCCCGCTGCTGAGCAATCGCGACGTCGGATTCGTCAAGGCATTCTACGACCGACCTCTCGCGGCCGGCACGACGCTGATGCCCGCAGGCGGGGGTCGTGTCACCGAGCTGGTCGCCCGCCCGCTGCTCAACGAGCACTGGCCCGTCTTGGCGGGCATCATCCAACCACTGGCGGGGGAGTACGCTGCCAGGCGCCAGCTGCTCGAGCAGCTGCCGTTCGTCTCGGGCTACGGCGTGGAGATCGCGATGCTCATCGATGTCGTCGAACGCTGGGGTCTGGCAGCGATGGCGCAGGTCGACCTGGGTTGTCGCGAGCACCGCAACTCCGACGACGCCGCCCTCGGCCAGATGGCAGCCCAGGTGCAGCTCGCGGTGCTGTCGCGGCTGCGCTCGCACGACAAGGCGGTCTTCACCAGCAAGCCGGGCGACATGCTGACCCAGTTCGAGCGGCAGGGGGAGACCTTCGTGCCGAGGACGACGTACGTCGGGGTCACCGAGCGCCCACCGATGGCACAGATCGCGGAGTACCGCCGGCGGGTGACGCGGGAGCCGGTGTGAACCTGACGGTGCTCATGAACGCCGGGCCGTGGCTCAGCGTCCCGCCGGACGGGTACGGCGGCATCGAGACGGTGGTCGCGACCCTCGTCCCCGAGCTGCGCGCACGTGGCGTCCGGGTGGTGCTGGCGACCGTGGGCTCGAGCACGCTGCCGGCAGACGACTACCTGACCGTCTTCGACGAGCCGCAGTTCCGCTCGATCGGCGCACCGTACAACTCCGTGTCGGGCATCGCGCACGCCCACATGCAAGGGGTGCTCGCCTACCTTCGCGAGCACGGCGACGTCGACGTCGTCCACGACCACCTCGAGGTCGTCGGACCTGCCGTCATGGCCGCCATGGGCGGTGCCGCGCCGCCGACCTTGCAGACCCTGCACTGGGACCTGCGCAAGCACCCCGACTTCTACGGCACCTTCGACGGGTGCGGTCGGGTCAGGTTCGCCGCGGTGTCGCAGTCGCAGCTCGATCGGGCGCCGACCAACCTGCGCGAGCAGGCCATCGGCATCGTGCCGCTCGCGGTGCCCCAGCCACCGCAGGGGCCGCCGGCGCCGACGCGCGGCGACCAGGTCGTCGTCCTCGCCCGCATCACCAGGGACAAGGGACAGGACCTCGCCGCGCACGCATGCCGGCTGGCCGGTGTCCCCCTGGTCCTCGCCGGTCCGGTGGCCGGCATCACAGAGCCGGCGGAGCTGTACGCCCACCTCGAGGACCCGGCCGACCCACTGCATGCCCACCCGGACGTGCGCTTCTTCCTCGACGAGGTGGCGCCGTTGGTCGACGGCGACGGCGTCCGGTGGGTCGGCGGTGTCGCCGGCAGTCAGAAGGAGGAGCTGCTCGGCAGCGCCCGGGCCCTGCTCGCTCCGAACCGCTGGGCCGAACCCGGTGCGACTGGGGTCGTGGAGGCGCTGGGCCGGGGAGTCCCCGTGATCGCGACCCCGCTCGGTGTGCTGCCGTCGTTGGTGCGTCACGGGGTCACCGGCTACCTCGCCGACGACGTAGCGCAGATCGCGGACTACCTCGGGCAGCTCGACGCGATCGCGCCCGAGGCTTGCCGGGCGTCCGTAGCGTCGTGGACGCCGGCCGCGATGGCCGGCGGCTACCTCGACCTGTACTCCACCCTCGCAGCGTCGAACCGGGTGCCGAAGGTGGCGGTACGGTGACGCGGATCGCCCTCGTCGGTGCGGGCGCCGTCGCGCAGCGCCACGTCGACGTCCTGCGCGGCCTCCACGGGGTCGAGGTGGTCTCGGTGGCCGACCCGGCGCAGGCGGCGGCGTCGTCGCTGGCGAGCTCCTGCGGCGCGAGGGCGTTCACCAGCGCCGAGGAGAGCCTGGATGCGGTGCCGGCGGATGCCGTCTACATCTGCGTCCCTCCGTTCGCCCACGGCCCCCCGGAGGTAGCGGCTCTGGACCGTGGGCTGCCCATCTTCGTGGAGAAGCCCCTCGCCCTCGATCTGCCCACCGCGGTCGCACTCGCGGACCGGGTCGCAGCGGCGGACGTCGTCACCGGCACCGGCTACCACTGGCGCTGCCTGGACACGCTCGACCGGGCCCGTGACCTGCTGTGCGAGACTCCTCCCCTGCTGGCGATGGGCTACTGGCTCGACAAGCGCCCACCCGTGGGCTGGTGGGGGCGGCGGGACCGTTCCGGTGGGCAGGTCGTCGAACAGCTCACCCATGTGCTCGACCTCGCGCGGGTGCTGCTCGGCGAGGCCGAGGCGGTCTACGCCGTCGGCGTCCTCGACGACACCGAACCGCCGCAAGGGGGCGAGGCCGACGACATCGAAGCGGCCACCGCGGCCACCGTACAATTCGCCTCTGGCGCCGTCGCCACACTTGCGGCGACCTCGCTGCTCAGCGCCAAGAGAGCGGCCGGGCTCGACATCATCGGTCGGGGGCGGACGCTGGAGCTGTCCGAGTTGGCGCTGATCGTCGATGACGGCGCGACCCGTGTCGAGCACACCCCGTCCGTCGACGCCAAGACCCTCGTCGACGCCGAGTTCATCGCCGCGGTGCGCGGGGAGCGCGAGAGCACCCGCGCGCCGTACGCCGAGGTGCTGGGCACCCACCGCCTCGCGTGCGCGCTGACGGAGTCGGTCGCCACAGGTCGGCCGACCCGGATCGTCTCGTGAAGCGCCACAACCTCGTCATCATCGAGCCCGGGCGGGTCGAGCTGGTCGAGGAGACGCTGCCAGAGCTGCCCGACGGGGGGCTGCTGCTTCGGACCGTCGCGACCGGACTGTCTGCCGGCACCGAGCTGACGTTCCTCAAGGGCAACAACCCGGGACTGCACGCGAGGCTGGACGCCGAGATGGGCTTGTTCGTCCCGCAGACGCAGGATGACACCAGCTACCCGGTGCGTCGGTTGGGCTACATGGAGGTGGCTCGGGTCGAACAGAGCCGTACCGATGCGTTCGCCGTGGGCGACGTCGTCGCTACCGCTTACGGGCACGCCACGGCCCATGTCTCAGACCCGGTACGTGAGCACGTCGTGCCGCTACCGCCGGACCTCGACGTCCTCCTCGGCGTCTACGTCGCGCATCTCGGCCCGATCTGTGCCAACGGGTTGCTGCACGCTGCCGCCGAGACCACCGGCGGCGCCGTGACGTCGTTGGGTCAGGGCGTCAGCGGTCGTCGGGTCGCCGTGACCGGCGCAGGCCTCATCGGCTTGTTGACCGCGTTGCTCGCCAAGGAGCACGGCGCCGACGAGGTCGTCGTCCTCGACCCCGACCCCCGGCGGCGGACTATCGCCGAGAAGCTGGGGATGTGGGCGCCTGCGATGGACGATCCTGCCGTGCTGCTGAAGACACTGTGGCGCCACGGTCCCGCCGACCACGGCGCCGATTTGGTGTTCCAGTGCCGCGGACGGCCGGCCGCCCTTGCCACAGCGCTACGGGTTCTGCGCCCGCAGGGCACGGTGGTCGACCTGGCCTTCTACACCGGCGGCGCGGAGGACGTGCGGCTCGGTGACGAGTTCCACCACAACGGGCTGACGGTTCGGTGCGCCCAGATCGGGAGGGTGCCGCGGGGTCTCTCATCGTCCTGGGACCGGCAGCGGCTCTCGGCCGAGACGGTCCGGCTGCTGCGCCACCGAGGCGCCGACATCCGGTCCCATCTGATGACCGATGTCCTGCCGCTGGCCGACGCGCCGATCCTCCTGAACGACCTCGCGGCCCGGCGGCGGCACGTCCTGTCCGCCGTCTTCACCGTCGACTGACGCCCAGGAAACAAGAGCGGCCCAGACCTTTGGACCGCCTTTGGTGGTGGAGCTACGGGGATTCGAACCCCGGACCTCTTCATTGCGAACGAAGCGCGCTACCAACTGCGCCATAGCCCCTCGGTGCCCTCGCGGGCGTTGTCGAGATTAGCACGCACCGAGGCGCGGCTCCGGTCTGGTCAGTCCCCGACCGCCCGACGGTGCTGCGTGTCGGTCTCGCCCGCTGCGACCGGCATCTCGGTGTCCTCACCGTCGACGTGACCAGAGGTCCACGCGTCCGGTTCGCCGAACTCGATGGTCCGGATGGTACGGCCGGCGCGCGGCTTGGTGACGTACGTCGGAAGCGTCACCGGCACGGGATCCCACAGTGACCCGCCGACGGTCGTGGTGAGCGGGATCGCGTCGACGACCTGTTCGACGAGCTCATCCTCGGAGAGTGGGGCGCGCTCCATGACATGTCTGCGGTGCGGCTCGTAGTTCTCGACCTGCCCGGAGATGATCACGGTGTGCTCGTCGTCGGGATCTGCATCTTGGTCCGAGCCGGTGCGGCGCGGACGGCTGATGCCGAGCTCGCGACGGACCTGGATCCGGCACGTGATGAGCCACCCGAGGACGAGGCCGCCGGGGATCGCCGGTGCCCAGACCGCGACGACGGCGAACGCGGCGAGCGACCCGACAACAGCAGTCGCGGCGAGCAACGAAAGCAGCGTGCGCCGACGACGGCGGGCGGCGACGCGACCCGCCACTGTGATGAGGGGCTCTGCAGCGCCCGGCTGCTCCGCAACGCTCGGCTGGCTTCCACCGCTCGGCTGGCTTCCGCCGCTCGGCTGACTTCCGACGCTCGGCTGGCTCCCAACGACGCGCATGGAACCGGAGAACTTCTCGATGGTTCCGGACTGGGACGCCTCGTCGTACCGTCGAAGCGCCAGCGGCACGAAGTACGCCGCCCACAGGGCGACGACAGCCGCGAAGATCAGTCCGGTTCCCACGAGACAGAACGGTAGGCGAGCCGGGTGCTGTCAGCACTACACCACTCCGGTGTGTCGCAGGCTAACTTGTGTGACGTATGTGGTTGGTGTGATCAGGGTCCGTGTCCCGGCGTGGCTAGGGTGCGGGCTGGCTGCGGTCCGTCAGCCTGGCGACAACTCCACCAGGTGCCTGTTCGGCGGTGATGGCGAACAACAGGTGGTCGCGCCAGTCGCCGTCGATGTGCAGGTAGCGAGGCGCCACGCCCACCTGGTCGATGGCGAGCTTGCGGACGACGGCGAGGCTGGCGGCGTTCTCGGGCCGGACCGCAATCTCGATCCGGTGCAGCCCGACCACCTCGAAGCAGTGGTCGATGACCATGGCGACCGCTAGCGGCATGGTGCCGCGGCCGGCATGCTCGCGCGAGAGCCAGTAGCCGACCTGAGCCCAGCGCGCCGAGCCCCAGGTGACGCCGGAGACCGTGAGCTGTCCGACCATCTCACCGTCGTACGTCACGACGAACGGAAGCGTCCGTCCTTGACCGGCCTGGCGGCGCAGGCCCTGGATCATCTGGCGGTACGTCGTCGCCGCCGGCCGTGCACCCTTGGGCAGCGTCGCCTCCCACGGCGTCAACCAGTCGCTGTTCTGCTCGTGCAGGCGTTGCCACGTCCCGGCGTCACCACGCTTGATCGGTCTGAGCCCCACCGGTCCGTGCGTCAGCTCGACCGGCCACCCGGCGATCAGGACCCACCGCCGGGGCCGGGACCTCCGCCGGAGGGATGGTCGCCGCCGCGGACCTGGTCGACGGCATGCATCAGGACGGGTTCGAGCACGCGGAGCCCGTCCTTCACGCCACCGGTCGATCCCGGCAGGTTGACGATCAGCGTCTGCTCGGCGACGCCCGCCAGACCGCGGGACAACATGGCGGTCGGGACGCCACCGGCGACACCTTGCGCACGGATCGCATCGGCGACGCCGACGAGGTGCCGGTCCAGCAGCGCCTCGGTGACCTCAGGTGTCTCGTCGGTCGGGCTGATCCCGGTGCCGCCGGTGGTGATGACCACCGCAAAGCGCAGGTCGATCGCCTCACGCAGCGCCTCGGCGACGGGTTCGCCGTCGGGTACGACGACAGGGCCCTCGACGTCGAAGCCCCACGCGGTCAGGCTCTCGGCGATCAGAGGTCCTCCGGTGTCGGCGTAGACGCCGGCCGCGGCCCGGTTGGAGCACGTCACCACCAGCGCCTTCACGCGTCACCCCCGCCAGGCGGGCCCTCAGCCGTCCAGTCACCGCTCCTGCCACCGGACTTGGCGGTGACACGGATGTCACCGATCACAGCATGCTTGTCGACGGCCTTGACCATGTCGACGACGGTGAGCGCGGCGACGCTGACCGAGGTGAGCGCTTCCATCTCGACGCCGGTACGGTCCGCTGTCCGCACCGTGGCGGTGATCTGGACCCGGTCGTCCTGCACCTGAAGGTCGACCTCGACGCCGCTGATCGCCAGGGGGTGGCACAGCGGCACGAGATCCGGGGTGCGCTTCGCTGCCATGATGCCCGCGACGCGCGCCACGCCGAGGGCGTCGCCCTTGGGCACGTCACCTCGTCGCAGCAGGGTCACGACCTCTGCGCTCACGCGTACGTGGCCGGTCGCTGTCGCCGTGCGGTGCGTGACGTCCTTGGCCGAGACGTCGACCATCCGTGCCGCCCCGTGCTCATCGACATGGGTCAGCCCCCTGCCGCTCGCGGTGTGCCCGGCGTCCACGGCGTACCCGCTCAGAAGGACCGGTCGAGGACGAGGACCTTGGCAGTGTCGCCGACGTTGAGTGCGGTCTCGTCCTCCTCGACGACGATCAGCGCGTTGGCCTGCGCGAGCCCGCCGATCAGATGTGAGCCGCTGCCGCCGACCGGGGTGACGCGCGCGCCGTGCGCGGTGACCTCGAAGCGCCCTCGCGCGTACTGCCGCTTGCCCTCGGGAGAGACCAGATCCTCGGCCAGCATCGCCTGCACCAAGGGCCGGCGATAGGGACGCACCCCCATCATCCGGCGCAGCACCGGGACGACGAAGACCTCGAACGAGACGTAGGAGGACACCGGGTTGCCGGGGAGGGTGATGATCGGCGTCTCCTCGTCCCCCACCACCCCGAAGCCCTGGGGCTTGCCCGGTTGCATCGCGACCTCGGTGAACTCGACAGTCCCGAGCGACGTGAGCGCCTCCTTGACGACGTCGTAGTTGCCCATGCTGACGCCGCCACTGGTGATGACGACGTCCGCCCGGACGAGCTGGTCGGTCAACAGGTCGTTGAACTCGGCCGGGTTGTCCGACACGATGCCTACCCGGTACGCGATGGCGCCGAGCGCGCGCGCCGCGGCGGCGAGCAGGTAGCTGTTGGAGTCGTAGATCGAGTCGAAACCCAGCGGGGTGCCCGGCTCGCGCAGCTCGGTGCCGGTCGAGACGATGACGACCCGCGGGCGAGGACGAACCAGGACCTGCGACCGGCCGATCGAGGCGAGCAGGCCGATCTCGCGGGGTCCGAGCACGGCGCCCTCGCCGAAGACCACGTCACCCTCGCTCAGGTCCTCACCCGCGATCCGGACGTGCTGACCGTAGTCGCGGGGTTGGAAGATCGTCACCGAGGCGTTGCCGCCGTCGGTCATCTCGATCGGCACCACGGTGTCGGCGCCGGTCGGCATCGGGGCGCCGGTCATGATCTTTATCGCCGCACCAGGCGCGACCGCCGACGGTTTGCTGGTGCCGGCGGCGGACTCACCGACGACCGCGAGCCTGACAGGGTGGTCCCGGCTGGCGGAGACGATGTCGAGGTGGCGTACGGCGTACCCGTCCATCGCCGAGTTGGTGAACCGCGGTAGGTCGATCGGGCTGGCGACGTCCTCGCACAGCGACAACCCGAGGCACTCGAGCAAGGGTTGCTCGTACGGTTGGAGCGGTCCGATAACCTCCAGGATGCGGCGCAGGTGCTCATCGACCGAGCGCAACCGACCGTCGGCCGGGTCGGGAGAGGAGGCAGCGGACATAGGCCTCACCCTAGCCCCGGCCCACCGTGGCGCCGTCCTGAACTCTCGACGGCGTGCCCGCGTCCTCGAGCACCGCCGCACCCACCACCTGCACGTCGGCGCCGAAGGTCCAGTCGCCGCGTACGGTCAGGCTGTCGGCGCGGACCAGCGACGGGGCGCCGGCGGCGAAGCGCCGGTCGAAGTCGTCGATCAGCTTGTAGTAGGACCCATCCAGGTCGACCCGCGGAGCCTCCCCCACCGCGTGGAGCGTGCAGTCCGCACCGATCTCGTAGACATTCGAGCGGAGCACGAGCAGGTCGTTGGTGGTCTTGACCGGGAGGAACCGCGACCGATCGACCTCGACAGCGGTGGCCTTGTCGAAGATCTCGACCGCGGCGCCCATCGCGGACTCGATCTGGACGACCTCGGGCGAGCCGGCGTCACCGGGATCGACGGTCTTGACGTTGCGGATCAGGGGTAGCCCGAGCACTCCCGACGTACGCTGCATCGCCTCGGCGAGAGCGAACAGGTCGAACCACAGATTGTTGGTGTGGAAGTAGCGGTGCCTGGTGATGTCGTTCGCCTCCTCGACGTCCGCAGGTGGCGTCTGGGCGGTTTCGCGAAGCACCAGGCGGCCGTCACTGCGGCGGACGACGAGGTAGCCCCCCTTGATGTCGGCCGGCGTGCGCCGGCACACCTCGGCGGCGTACGGGGCGCCCGAACCGGCGAACCAGCCGGCGATCTCGGCGCTCGGCACGGCACCGAGGTTGTCGGAGTTGGACACGCTCGCGTAGCGGAACCCCCGTTCGACGAGCGCCTGCAGGACGCCGGAGACGTGCAGCGCGGTGTAGAGGTCACCGTGTCCCGGCGGGCACCACTCCAGGCTCGGGTCGGCCGGCCACTTGACCGGCGTCAGGTCGTCCGTGCGGAGTTTGGGCTCGCGGTTCTGCAGGAAGTCCAACGGCAGGCCGTCCACCGCGAGGTCGGGGTACGCCGACAGCGCCTCGAGGGTGTCGTCGCGGGTCCGGAAGCTGTTCATGAACAACAGCGGCAACCGGGCGCCGTACGCAGTGCGCAGGTTGCTGACCTGTCCGGCGATGATGTCGAGGAAGGTCCGGCCGTCCCGTACCTCGAGCAGGCTCTTGGCGCGGTCCATCCCCATCGATGTACCGAGGCCACCGTTCAACCGGATGATGGCGGTCGCGTCCAGCGCGGCCCGTGCCTCGTCGGCGGTGACCTCCAGCTCGCCGAGCTTCGGCGGGGCCTCCATCGGTTCGACGTCCGCCTCGGCGATCATGCCGGTCTCGCCGGACTCCAGCTGCTGGTAGTAGTGCGTGAACACGTCGACCGCCTGTGGGTGAACTCCTCCGGCGGCCATCTTGTCGCGCGCCTGCGCCAAGCCTTCGGTGCTCATGCGCCTCATCGTATGGGGTTGGGTTAGCGTCGGCCCCATGACAACAGGTGGGACGTCGTCGTCGAAGGCGACCCTTCGCCGCACGGTGCTGCGACGGCGTCAAGGGCTGGACGCGGCGGACGTGCGGGCCGCCGGCGTGGCGATCGCCAGTCATCTGCTCGAGTGGCCGGCGCTCTGCGATGCCCGTGTCGTCGGTGCCTACGTGTCCTTCGGCTCCGAGCCCCCGACCGGACCGCTGCTCGACGCTCTGCGCAAGCGCGGCACCAAGGTGCTCCTGCCGGTCGTGCTCCCGGACCTGGACCTCACCTGGGTCGTGTACACCGGCACCGAGGCGCTGGCCCCTCGGCCGCGGGGTCCGTCTGAGCCCACCGGCAGAAGCCTGGGTCCGGAGGCGATCACCGACGTCGACGTGGTCGTCGTACCCGGTCTCGCCGCCGATGGCGAGGGTCACCGTCTCGGCCGCGGCGGCGGCAGCTACGACCGCGCCCTGGCCCGGGTCGGTGCCGAGGTGCCGCGGGTCATCGCGCTCTACGATGGCGAGCTCGTCGACGACATCCCGCATGACGGCCACGACGAGAGCATCGACGTGGTCGTGACACCGTCCGCACTCACACCGCTCGGCCGGCTCGCGTAACGCAACCGGCGTTCGCGGCCCGACCTGATCACCCATGGCCGCGGTCGGGAGCGGTCAGTCGGCGGAGCCGTCGCCCTCCAGCCGCAAAACATCCGCACCCTGTTCGGAGACCGCCTCAGGTGACCACGCCCACGGAAGCGTCTCCCCGTCCAGGAAGATCTCGGTCTGGTCGACGTAGTTGTCGGCGTAGGCGTGCCCCGACTGTCCCCCCAGCTCGATCCACCGCGACGCGTCGAAGTCGCCGACATCCACCACCATCCGCATCGACGGCATCGCCGTCACCTCGTAGCCCTCGGTCGCGTCCCAGCTGGTCGCGTCGACGAGGCCGCCTCCGCCGCCGAGCTCGTACGGGCCGCGGTTGAAGATCGCCTCGACCAGGGAGACGCCGGACCTCCCGAGGCTCTGGTTGGTCAGCGTCAGCGTGTGCAGCTGCCCCCACGTCCAGTTGTCCGCCACCGGGCCCTCGAGGCGGGTGAGCTCGTCGCGGGCCGCGCGCATCGCCCGAGTCAGGATGTCGTCGCGCTGCTCGACGACGCCCTCGGTGCTGGTGTCGTCCCACCAGGTGCTGGCCGGATCGTCGACGATCTGACGCACCACCTCGAACCAGCGCTCGCCGCCCTCGGGCCGCGCCTCCTCAGGCAGCTGGTCGTCGAACGTGAGCGCGAGCAGGTTTCGCCACACCGCGCTGAAGTACGCCGCCGCCGCCGAATCGGCGTCTTGGTGCAGGTCCCAGCTGCGCAGCAGCTGTTGGCCGTCGCGGTAGTACCGCGTCCCCAGCTCGACCCTGAGCAGGTACGGGACGAGCTCCGCGGCGTTGACGTTGTAGGTGTCCCGCTGCAGCGCCGCGCTGTCGGCGACGCTCAGCCGTCCACCGGCTTCAATCTCGTCGATGATGCGCTGGCTGCGATAGCCCTCGGCCTGACCGGTGCCGATCAGGTACGGGTACTGCTCCCCGATGACCTGCTGGTTGGCGGTGACGACGTAGCCCTCCTCGGGGTCGAGCACCGATGGCAGCTCGTCGAACGGCACGTAGCCCTCCCACCCGTAGTCAGAGGTCCACCCGGGCACCGGCCAGCGGCCGTCCCCCTTCCTACGGATCGGGATCTTGCCCGGCGACTGGTAGCCGATGTGTCCTGCGTTGTCGGCGTAGACGATGTTCTGCGACGGCACCTCGAACAGCCGGGCCGCGCTGCGCATCTCGGCGAAGTCGCGCGCGAGGTTGAGGGCGAAGACCGCGTCCATCGTCCGACCCGGCTGCAACGCGGTCCACTGCAAGGAGACGGCGTACGACATCGCTGGCCTGGCGTCAACGCCCACCCGGGCGGTCTCGTCGTCGACGTCGGAGAGGATCGGCCCATGGAGCGTCGAGCGCACCGTCATCTGGACCGGCTCGTCCTGGCCGGCCACCTCGAACGTCTCCACGCGTGTGCGCAGCGGCCTCATCACGCCGTCGTACTCGTAGCGGTCACCCTCGACCTTCTCCAGGTAGAGGTCTGTGACGTCGGCGTACATGGTGGTCAGCCCCAGGGCGATGGTGTCGTTGTGCCCGATGACGACGCCGGGCATGCCGGAGAAGGTGAAGCCCGCGACGTCGAAGGGGCATGCCGCGGAGACCGTCCGGCAGTGCAGACCCATCTGGTACCAGGTGCCGGGCATGGACGGGGCGAGGTGCGGGTCGTTGGCGAGGATCGGTTCGCCCGTCGTCGTCCGGTCTCCCGAGAGTGCCCACGAGTTGGACCCGATGCCGTCGCCGGTGCCGAGCAACGTCGGTAGTGCATTGGCAGCGGAGGCGAAGTCCTCGACCGATGCCAGCGCCGAGCGCGCACCTGCGGACACGGCCGGTGCCGAGGTGTCGCCGCCGCTGCCGGCGCCGAAGACCCCGTCGGTGACGGTGCCCTCGGCGACGATCGGGTCGTTGATCTCGTACGGGAACTGCGGATACAGCTCGTCGACCTGCTC
>Ga0136617_10002216_pt1 | contig 17348 bp, 13 predicted proteins | sample AntDrymUQ3222106_2_FD_129672 | JGI IMG/M metagenome (GOLD analysis project Ga0136617, IMG submission 129672) | Polar desert sand microbial communities from Dry Valleys, Antarctica - metaG UQ322 (21.06) | ecosystem: Environmental > Terrestrial > Soil > Desert | place: Antarctica: Dry Valley...
CTTGTGGGTATTGACTCTTACAACATTGACGATACGGCTGATGGTCGCCGGGCGGCCCACTCAATTCTCCTGGCTGCGGGCATACCCATCGTTGAGCATTTATGCGGTTTGCGCGAACTCCCGATTACCGGCTTCCGGTTTTGTGCAGTTCCGGTAAAAGTGAAAGGCTTCGGCACCTTTCCCGTACGCGCGTTCGCTATTGTGCTGAACGACTGATTTTCCTTAACGGGCTAAGAATTCGGCAGCGGTTCACCGACCACTAGTTCGCGGTTCTTTGGCTTACGTCTTCTCAAAATCGCAGCAGAAATAAGACTAATAATCAATCCGATTGGGAACGGCTCCAGGAACGTGATGGCCGCGTTGAACAGAGGGTTGTCATAGAGCGCTTTCATGCTGTTCATCTCCTGCAGCTTTGCGTCAATTGCCTGTCGGCTGGCGCCCGAGGCTCTTACCTGCTCCATCATGTAGTTCGTAGACTTTTCAGCAAAATCTGGCATCAGCTTGAAGTAAACGATTTCCCAGGTGACAACGTAGAAGACACACGAGATCAGAGTGATCAAGAGGCCAACACTCAATGCCCGGCCAAAGCTGATCTGGCCGCCACCCAGGTTTACGCGGTAGGAGCGAATCCCGAAAAAGACCAGTAGAAAGGAAAGAACGATCGCGGTGTAACCCACGATCAGTGCCTTGTCAAAACCGATCCTGTCTAAGAAAAGCACCGTGGCCAACATCAAGATGGACGACACGACGCTGGAAATCAGCCCGAAGGTCAAAATAGTTTTCTTCATTGGAATTTCTCCTCAACTAACAGGGACTTGAAACAGGTGTGAAACTATGTTCTTCCGGCCGTGTGTGTCGTCATACTTTCGCATGATTTTTTGCCTTCACGCGAAAAATACTACTTTGGTGTGAGGTCCTCATAGCGCTCTTTCATCATTTCGACTCCTTCGTGATCGTGCGCTAGCTGTGCCGCGGTTTCTACTAGTCTGTAGCCATTTCTCCGGTAAAAACTCACCGCCCCCGGTGCGGAGTGCACTCTTAATGAATCAAGCCCGGCTTCCCATCCGATGCTTTCCAATCGCTGTAGGATTTGCGACCCAAACCCAGCCCTCTGGTATTCCGGGAGAAGATACAGCCACTTCAATTGTTCCGCGGCATGTACATCAATGCCGCCGAAGCCGACAATCCGGCCTTCAGCCAGGGCGACGACCAGGCCGCCTTGTCGTATTAACCCATCCCAACGCGCTTCATCCTGATCAGCATGAGGTTCAACCACGGCGTGGTAAATTCGCTGAACGGTTTCTTTGTCTTCAGGTTGGGCAATACGAATCTCCGACATTGCTGAATCTTCCATTGGGTCTTCTTGCTGCCTTCTGCCTACCGTCTACTGGCCTAGCAGGTTGCTGAAAAATGGGAGCAGCAATCGAAGCGCCAAAACGAACCACGAAACCACACGAAATAACTCGAATTAAGGCATCCATTTCGTGCCGTTTCGTGTGGTTTCGTGGATCGTGTTTGTTCTTACGCAGCCCACTAAGGAATTAAGCCGAGTTCCTTGCCGATCTGCACGGCTTGCGTTCTTCCTTTGGCACTCAGTTTGTCAAACAAGCGGCTAGAGTGCGTCTTCACGGTGTTTTCAAGCTTTTCGGCAATCTCCCGATTGCTCATGCCCTGTGCGATTAACTCGAGTATCTCGAGCTCGCGTTTAGTGATAGAAAGCTCGCGCAACCTTTCTTCGTTCAGCGCGAATGGCTGCGCAGTCAGGACTGCAATTTCTTTTACGACGACTACTTCTTCCTTCCTGGTAAGTTTGAGGCCGAGCCAGATGCCTAAGATCGCAAACACCAGCGCGGTCAATCCTCCGTAGATCTCCACTGAGTGCTGCACCACCTTAACTCTGGAGTTCGCGAGGGGATTGCCGCACCATTCGCCAACACCTTCGGCGTTACTATGATCTCACGAACCTGTGAAACCCAGGGTAGGAAACCCTGGGCTGCAATTCGCGAGCACCTTCGGGTTGACTTATCTGCGACGTGAGTTTTCACAGCCGGTCGCTCCCGGCGCCGAGGAATTTCAGCTCAGCCCGATTGAATTACCATGTGTTGAGTGATTGACGGCTATTCGAGGACGGCTTCGCGAACCTGCTTCTCCTGATCTTCACGAAAGTGACGCAGCTTTTCGCGCAGTTCGGGCCGACTATTGGCCAGTATCGCCACCGCGAATAGCGCGGCATTGGTGGCTCCGGGTTTTCCAATCGCAAGAGTTCCAACCGGAATGCCGGCCGGCATCTGAACGGTGGAGAGTAGGGAATCCATGCCGTTCAATGCGTCACTCTTCATCGGCACACCCAGCACCGGCAGGGTTGTGTGCGCGGCAATGACGCCGGCCAGATGAGCTGCGCCGCCGGCTGCGGCGATGATCACTTCGGTGCCGCGAGCCTGAGCGTTTGAGGCAAAAGCTGAGGCCAACTCGGGGGTCCGATGCGCGGATATTACGCGACACTCATGCGCGACGCCGAAACTCGTCAGCACCTCGTCTGTATGACGCATCGTTTCCCAGTCGGACTTGCTGCCCATGATGACGGCTACGAGAGACTTCGAATTTCGGATTTCGGATTTCGGATTTCGCTTTCTTACCATCGCCGCAGCCTTTCCACCGTTAAGTATTTCAAGTTAAGTATGCAAACTCCCAATTCGAAATCCGAAATCCGCAATTCGAAATTCAAGCGCCCTGATCCAGCGAATAGCCACGTTCGCCGTCGAAGGTGTAAAGGTTTTCAGTCTTGATAAAGTCGTAGCCTGCACCTGCGACGCGCTCAAGCAGGGAAACGATCTGTGGGTGCGAGACTGGGCCCGCTTTGTTTTCAGATAGGAACCGACAGCGCCAGTGATCGGAGCAGAAAGTTTCCGGGTGGCCACCCGGCCACACCTTCACGCCGCGATTGCTCATCATCTCGAGCTTCAGACCGTTTCCGTTCAGACCGCTAAGCGAGCTGCCCAGATCGTTTGCCGAAGCGGCAGACCAGTCGAGAAACACATCCACGCCCACCAGATCCTTCTTCGCCCGCACGCGAGCAGCGGGAGCTTGCCTCCTTTCAGATGCTTCCCCTTCGACCGGCTTGTATTTCGCTGCCTTGAGAGTTTGCGGCGTCAGCCCAACGCGCTGCACCACTGCGCCGGCAAACTCCTTCGTGCCCACTTTCTCGCGACTCACTCCTTCTTTGTAGACGTCGTAGGTGTGAATACCATCTTCGATCGTTCGCAGCCAGGCATTGTGCACCCGCTCCGCCACGCCCGTTTCTCCGACGTGGACCAGCATCATCACGGCGCCCAGCAACAGACCCGACGGATTGGCCAGATTCTGTCCGGCGCGGCGCGGAGCAGACCCATGAATCGCTTCAAACATCGCCACGTGCTCGCCAATATTCGCCGAACCCGCGAGCCCGACCGAACCGGCAATTTGCGCCGCCACGTCCGAGAGCACATCGCCATAAAGATTCGGCATTACTAAAACATCAAAGGCTTCAGGTGTGTCGGCAAGTTTGGCGGCACCGATGTCTACGATCCAGTGTTCGTTTTCAAGATCCGGATACTCCGCGGCGATCTCAGTGAACACTGTGTGAAAAAGGCCGTCCGTAAGCTTCATGATGTTGTCTTTGGTAAAGCAGGTGACCTTCTTGCGATTATTTCTGCGCGCGTATTCGAAAGCGTACCGCACGATCTTTTCCGAGCCGGGACGTGAGATCAGTTTCAAACACTGGACCACCTGATCGGTCTGCCGGTGCTCGATGCCGGCATAGAGATCCTCTTCGTTCTCACGAACTATGACCACATTCATCTGCGGATGCTTGGTCTCGACAAACGGGTGATAGGAGACGCAGGGACGTACATTGGCATAGAGGCCGAGGGTCTTGCGCACCGTCACGTTCAAACTCTTGTAGCCGCCGCCTTGGGGAGTTGTGATCGGAGCTTTGAGAAAAACCTTTGTGCGGCGCAGCGATTCCCAGGAACTGGGCTCAATGCCTGAGCTGCTGCCTGCGAGGTAAACCTTCTCGCCAATATCTATTGCTTCAATATCGAGTTCGGCCCCGGCTTCTTTCAGGATGTGAAGCGTGGCGGCCATGATCTCGGGCCCGATGCCGTCGCCATGTGCAACAGTAATAGGAACACGTTTAGGCATATAGCAGCTTAAGCCTTTCGTTCGGTGCGGTCGGATTAGAATAATAGAGAAGCAAGCAATATAAGCCAAAACCGCAGAGGCAGGCAATCACAGGAAATGGCGTACGGATCTAGCCTCCCTGGCTGAATGCTTGCTTGAGAGCTAGTTCCTCTAATCTCATCATTCATAAATACCAGAAATTAGGAAGCCTATTTTCTCTTCCGCTGACAACCTCTTCTCGTATATTTTCGCGCTTAGGTTCCTACTCTCGCGCAGCGAGGGCGACTGCACTTGTCCGCGACCGTAAAGCGACGACGTTCGGCTGAATGAAGCCAAGCCGAGAGGGGATCGTGGTCGAGGTAGTTACGATGGCGATCGTGGAGGTTATCGGGGTGGCGGCGGTGGTGCTCGCGGCGGAGATCGCTACGAACGCGAGCCGCGGTGTAAAATGCTTTTGAGGAGAAAAGTGGAATTGGGAAAAAGGGGTAACAGGGTTTTCTCGTTACCCACTTAGCCCATTTCCCTTCCCTTTTCCCCTTGTTACTTACTTCCTCCCTGCCGGCCTGAGCTTCAATTTCAACCGCTCGCTACCGCGCATGATTTCCACTTCATATTCATGACCGGCTTTCAGCTCGCCTAGCGCGGCCGTGTAATCGTAGACATTCCGCACGTCGCGCCCCGCCATCTTCACAATCCTGTCGCCGGCTTTCAGTCCCGCCTGAGCCGCCGGGGAATCATCACGCACTCCGTCCAACAATAAACCGTCACTCGAGTCAGCGTAGTTAGGAATGGTGCCGAGATAAACGCGGAAACCGATCGAGCGTCCCGTTGCTGCGCTTTTGGCGACCTGGTATGTGGGCCGTTTGTCGCTCGCGTCGATGTCATGAACGATGCGGGCCACCATTGCGAGTATGCGGGCCTCGTCGTCATAGTTGATCTTCTCCGCAGTATCAGAAGGCTTGTGGTAGTCGACATGTGTCCCGGTCCAGAAGAAGAGGACAGGGATCTGCTTGGCGTAGAACGAAGAGTGATCACTTGGGCCAAAGCCATCTTCGTTCAAGGTGAGCAGAAACTGTTTGGTTACATCGTTGCCGACAACCATTCGGCCGCTGGCACCAACCACCATCGGCAGGCTGCTGGAAGGATGGGCCGTAGAACTCGCATTGACGGTCAGACCCTGTAAGAGGTTGGCCCGCTCGATCATCGGCTGCCACTCCGGCGCGGTGCCGACGCCTCCGATCACGAGTTTCCGGTCTTTCATCCGACCAATCATATCCATGTTGATCATGGCCACGGTGTTTGCTAATGGGATCACCGGATGGTCGACGTAGTACTTCGAGCCAAGCAGCCCCTCTTCCTCTCCGCTGAAAGCTACGAAGACGATTGTTCGTCGTGGTTTGGGGCGCTGGGTTGAAAGAATACGTGCCAGCTCGATCAGGCCCGCCGTTCCGGAGGCATTGTCATCTGCGCCGTGGTGTACGTCGCCTTCTCGCTGGGCCAGGGTGCCGGCGCCGCCACGACCCAGGTGATCATAGTGCGCGCCAATCACGATGGCTTCGTTCTTCAGGTTTGGATCAGAGCCCTCGAGTATGCCTATGACATTTGCCGCAGCGACTTCGCGGCGGACGATGTCTGCTTGAAGGGTCACCTTCACAGAATCAAGCAGCCTGGGTTCCAGGGTTTTGTCCCGCTCGCCAGTCCGACCCAACTTTGTCGCAGTAGCAATCATTTCGCGGAGTGCAGCTTCAAGTTCGGAACTGGAATTTTGTAAGCCGCCGGCCTGTAGAATCCGGTCGGCGCTCTGTCTTGAGATAGCAACCACCGGCAAGCCCGCATTGCTGGTGTTGTGATCGTAACGAAGTTGCGACAAAGCGTCGTCTTTGAAATTCACTTCGCGCCCTATGACGATCAAACCTTTCGCGCCCGCGTTGCGCGCCGCAATCGCTTTGAAGCGTAAGTCTTCGTAGCTGGCAAACGTGCCGTGCTGATTATCTCCATCAGGTGTACCTGAGAATGCCACTGCAATGTATCCGGCGACTCGGAAACCCTCGTAATCGTCATAGTTCAATTCCGGAGCAGTGATACCGTAGTTCACGAAAGCGAGCGGCGCATCAACAACACGAGCACTTGAGGAGAAACCCACCGGCACCCAATCGTCGCCCGCGCGGAAGTCGAGAACCGCAGTGGGCCTTCCGGCACCTCCGGCTGGCTGGATTGCCGTTTGCGGAATCAACTGCATCACGTTGTTCTTGCCGAGTTCAACGCCGGCGATATACGGAAATCGTTGCAGGAATCTGGATTGCGCTTCGCCCCTGGTTCGCGACGCGCGGGCAGACGGAGAACCGGACTTCAGACCGAGGCGGACAAACTCACCTGCTATGAACTGGGCCGCGCCGTCAGCGCCAGGCGTCCCGGTGCGCCGGCCTTCGAGTGCATTCGAAGCAAGGTAGGTGATGTGTAGGCGCAGTCGCTCCGCGCTAGTGGTGAGCTGACTGGGTTGCTGGGCTAGTACAGCAACCGAGATTGTGCTCACCAGGAGAACAAAGAAGGAATTATGGCGAAGTTTGAAATTCATTGTCCGTCTCTTTCATGTTCCCGGTTGTCATGGGCACTGCCGCGGGTCTTAACCTCTTTCGAAGTGTCGGAGGGCCGCGGGAAAGATGAAACCTCTGAGTTAGGAGACGACATCCTAGTCTAACGAAAGGGCGCGGAAGAAATGCCGAATTAGAAATGACTGGAGCTTATGACTGCACTTTATAACAGGAGCGAGAGCCGAGACAAGACGCCCTGAGCTCGTAAAAGCGGACGACAGGTGATCAGAAGCGAAGCTGAGCGGCATTGGACATGGCAGGCTCCAAATCCAGCGGTTTCATAGGCTTGATGTTATCATTACGATGGGTTCAACGACGGGAAGGCGGATAGGAATGTCTTCAGAAGCGACTGAAAAAAAAGTAAACACCCGGGTGGAGAGCGATTCCATGGGTGAGATTGAAGTGGCGTCTGATGAGTATTGGGGTGCTCAGACCCAGCGTAGCTTGCTCCACTTCAATATCGGCGACGACCGCATGCCCCGCGAGATGATTCGAGCGCTGGGGATCCTCAAAAAAGCTGCCGCTCTCGTAAATGAAAAACTGGGCAAGCTGGCTCCGGAGAAATCAAAGCTAATCGTTCAGGCTGCAGACGAAGTAATCGAGGGAAAACTGGACGAGCATTTTCCCTTGCGCGTCTGGCAGACCGGCAGTGGCACGCAGACAAACATGAACGCCAACGAAGTGATCTCCAATCGCGCGATTGAGTTGGCGGGCGGCGTGCTGGGCAGCAAAAAACCAATTCATCCCAACGACGACGTGAACATGTCGCAGTCGTCGAATGATACTTTCCCGACGGCAATGTACATCGCGGCCGCCGAACAGCTGCATCAACTCATTCCCCAAGTAAAGAAAGTACACGATGCGATCGTCGCGAAGGCTGAGGAATTCAAAGACGTCGTAAAAATTGGCCGCACGCATCTCCAAGACGCCACTCCTTTAACTGTGGGCCAGGAGATGTCTGGCTGGGCCAACCTGCTCGCGCGTGATATCGAACGTTTGCGGTTAGCGCTGCCCGGCGTCCTTGACCTGGCAATTGGTGGCACCGCTGTGGGCACCGGCATCAATTCGCACCCTGAATTCGGCGAGCGGGCGGCGGAGAAGATTGCCGAGTTGACTGGTCTGCAGTTCAAATCACACCCGAACAAATTCGCCGCGCTCTCCGCTCACGACGAAATCATTTTCGCCAGTGGCGCTTTAAAGACACTTGCCGCGTCGTTGATGAAGATTGCCAACGACATACGCTGGCTGGCCTCTGGCCCGCGTTGCGGTCTGGGTGAACTGTCGCTGCCGGAAAACGAACCGGGATCATCGATCATGCCGGGCAAAGTTAATCCGACGCAAAGCGAAGCCATGACCATGGTCTCGGTGCAGGTCTTTGGCAATGATGCGGCAATAACCTTTGCCGGCTCGCAGGGTAATTTCGAGTTGAACGTCTTCAAGCCGGTGATGATTCACAATCTACTGCATTCGATTCGGCTGATTCACGATGCCTGCCACGGGTTTGTTGAGTATTGCATTGCGGGGATCGAGCTCAACCGCGAACAGATAAACGACTACGTCAAAGGTTCGCTGATGCTGGTGACGGCGTTGAATCCTCATATTGGGTATGACAAAGCCGCGAAGATCGCTAAGCACGCACACAAAAGAGGTATTAGCTTGCGGGAGGCGGTCATCGAACTGGGGTTTTTGACAGGTGAAGAGTTTGACAAGTATGTGAAGCCCGAGGAGATGACGCATCCCTGAGTCCACAGATTATAAGGTTAAGGAGAACGTAGCTGGTGCTTACTATGTCGACTCCTCCTGCATAGATTGCGATGTGTGCCGCGACACCGCGCCGGACAATTTCATGCGCTCTGACGAGAACAGTTATTCCTTTGTCTACAAGCAACCGGAAAACGACGAAGAGCGAGCAGCTTGTGACGAAGCGCTTTCCTGTTGCCCTGTGGAAGCAATCGGGACCGACGGCGAGTCTTAATCGCCTAGTCTGCAGATTATTGCATCGTCCTGAATCTTAACAAAACAGGTTGAGAGAGGCACATGAAGCAAGAATATGCGTCTCCGAACGTTCTCTGATTCGGCGCTAGTACTTTTCTCTCTCCCGGCGCAGAATGAACAATGAATTTGGGGGGAGGCGGTGATGATGAGAAAACTATTAACAATTTTCGGAGCGCTTGTGCTGGTCACGCTGTTTACGACTCAGCAGGGCTTGGCAGAGGGCGCGACCCAGATTACGGTTCGCGGTCGGCTGCAAAAAACTGTCGAAGCGGGTGGCTGGCTGATCGTTGCCGGCGGGCAGAAATACTTGCTTCTAAACGCGCAGCAATTTCAGAAGGAGAGTTGGTTTAAAGAGGCCGCAGAGGTTGAGGCGAGTGGCGAGACAAAGTCGGATATGATGACCACATACATGGAAGGGTCACCGTTTGAGGTGCGGTCGATGCGCCCTTTAGCCCCGGCCCCCGCCGGCGGAAATCAAGCCGCAAGCGGAGGCAACACAAGGCGGCTCACGCGCGTGACCGTGTCGGGCCACTCGATTGTCCAAGCGCAGCCAGATACCGCGATTATCACGGTCTCGGTGGTGACTCAGAGCAAACGGGCGATTGATGCTCAGCAGGAAAACGCTGCAAGAAGCGATGCAGTAGTGCGAGCGCTCAAGGCCGCGGCTGGTGCCGGCGTAGAGGTTAAAACCAGCAGCTACAGTCTTCAACCGCAGAGAGTCTACCGCGACAACCAACCGCCCACGATCACTGGCTACGAGGCACGCAATACCGTGACGGTGACCTTGAGTGACCTGACTAAGGTGGGAGCGGTAATTGATGCCACAGCTCAGGCGGGTGCAAACGACATCGCTGGAATTTCATTTACACTGCGACGAGACCGGCCCGCGCGCGACGAAGCTTTGGCCCAGGCGACTCAGGAAGCAATGGGTAAGGCGCGCGTGATAGCGCAGGCACTCGGCGGGCGCCTGGTGGGAATCGTTGAAGTGCAGGAAGAGGGAACGATAAGACCGCCCGTTCCTGTTTATGAAAAAATGGAAATGACCCGGATGGCCGCGGGTCAAACGCCGATTGAAGTGGGTTCACTGGAGATCACGTCGCGGGTGCATTTGATTGCCGAGTTCGATGGCGGATGACCGGGCACGGGAGATGCGGAGACGCGGTGAGGGGGAGACGTGGAGGCGCGCATCTTGCGGGTAAATCACAGGTAGCGAGGTTGAGGAATCGAATGCCCAGCGTACCAAGGTTGTGGATTGACTGCGAGTGAGACGGGGCGAAATGTTCATCTAGCATTGTCGGCGTTAAAACCTTCACGCTAGCTTCTCGTGCTTGTGTGCTCCTCAACTTAACCTTTTCACCTGTCCAAATTTCACTTAAGCTGTAGCCATGCCAAATCCAAATCGCGCGTTTCATCTGATGGCCATTCGTAATCAGGTGAGGCCATCCGGACGACTTTGGAATCCTGCGGCTGACGTTTATCACGCAGGAGACGGTTGGGTGGTGAAGGTAGATCTGGCGGGCGTCTCTGTAGATGATCTGGAGATAGTCCTTTCCGACTCACATCTGATAGTTCGAGGCTGCCGCCGCGATACTCTCTATCGAGAAGGTTACACTTATCAACAGATGGAGATAAGCTACAGCCGCTTTGAAAAGCAGATTGAATTCCCCTGTTCGATTGATGCAGCTTCTCTCACTCACGATTATCGCGACGGTTTTTTACTAATTAATATGCGTTGTAAGTAAGGGTTTAATATAATCAAGGTCGATTAAGAAGAATGTCCGAGCGTTCGGAAAAACCAGATACCAGCCCGCAAACTCCGCCGACCAGGGCGCAGGGCAAGTCCAAAGAACCAACCGAGCAAGCCGCATCTAACGAGAAGCCCGGCCAGCCATTCGAGCTAGCCGTCCTGGCGCTGCAAAACACAACTCTGTTTCCCGAAACAGTAGTTCCGCTCGCCGTGGGCCGACCGCGTTCGGTTGCAGCTGTCGAAGCCGCCCTGGCGACTCCGGAGAAGTTGATTGCCTGTATCACCGTTCGGCCGGAAAGCATCGCCGGAGCTGACGCGACACCCAGCGAACTGTACAGCGTCGGCACCCTCGTGATGATCAAGCGGATGGAACGTCTTGACGACACCATGCACATCATCGCGCAGGGCACTGAGCGGATAAAGGTGCTCGACTGGAAACAGCAAGAGCCTTACTTGCGAGCGCTGGTTCGGATCCTGCCCGAACCGCGGATCGTCGATCCTGAAGAGGTGGAAGCTGCTAAGCGAAATGTGCAGGCAATGATTCAACAAGCTCTGGCGTTGCTGCCCGGCGTCCCACCCGAAGTGAGAGTGGCGATCCTGGGCTCGGTAGATCCTGTGCGCCTTGCTTACTTCCTCGGATCGATTCTCAACCTCGGCGTTGAGCAAGAGCAAAAGATGCTCGAAGCCGAAACCGCCGACGAGCTACTCCACCTGGCGCACGTCTATCTTGCGCGCGAGCTGGAGATCATTCAGTTGCGTTCGAAGATCACTTCCGAAGCTCAATCGGAGATGGACAAGGCCCAGAGGGATTATGTTCTGCGGCAGCAGATGAAGGCGATCCAGAAAGAGCTGGGTGAGGATGAAAGTGGCGAGCGCGTGGAAGCCGAAATGCTGCGGGAGCGGCTGGCCTCAGCCGATTTGCCGGATGAAGTTCGACAGGAAGCCGAGCGCGAGCTGAAGCGGCTGGAAAGACTGCCCGCGGCGGCGCCTGACTATCACGTCATCCGCAGCTACCTCGATTACGTTCTGGAATTGCCCTGGCGGAAGTCGTCTGAAGACAAGCTCGATCTGATTGAAGCACGCAAGATTCTGGACGAGGACCACTATGGTTTGGAAGACGTTAAGGAACGCATTCTCGAGTTTCTGGCCGTGATCAAGCTGCGGCCTGACACCAAGAGTCCCATTCTATGTTTCGTGGGGCCGCCGGGAGTAGGTAAGACTTCGTTAGGCCGCTCGATCGCGCGCGCGCTGGGCCGGCAATTTGAGCGATTGTCGCTCGGTGGTATGCGCGACGAAGCTGAACTACGCGGACATCGGCGCACCTACATCGGCTCGATGCCTGGGCGGATCATTCAATCGATCCGGCGCGCAGGTGTGAATAATTTTGTCCTAATGCTGGATGAGATTGACAAGCTGGGCAACGACTTCCGCGGCGATCCGGCCTCGGCTTTGCTGGAGATTCTCGATCCGCAACAGAACAACACGTTCCGCGATCACTATCTCGATCTGCCCTTCGATTTGTCAAAAGTCTTCTTTATCGCGACCGCCAATCAGATGGGTCCGATTCCCCCGCCGCTGAGAGATCGCATGGAAGTCATCAATCTGGCCGGCTATAGCGATCCGGAGAAGCTGCAGATTTCGCGCCGGTATCTGATTCCCCGCCAGATTAGCGAGAATGGACTCAATGAGAGTCAGTTGAAGATTGAGGATGAGGCGATTGAGTTGATCGCTGCTCGCTACACGCGCGAGGCTGGCGTGCGTCAGCTCGAACGGAACATCGGCAGCATCGCGCGGAAGGTCGCCTTGAAGATTGCCCAGGGGCAGGGCGAATCAGTTACCGTCACCGCCGGTGACATCAAAGACTATCTGGGCGCGCCGAGATTCTATCCCGAGCAGGCCCGCAAAGAATTGCCCGCCGGCGTAGCGACGGGGATGGCCTGGACCGAAATGGGCGGTGAGGTGCTCTTCATTGAAGCCACTCTGCTGCCCGGGGGCAAAGGCTTAACGATTACCGGGCAGCTTGGTGAAGTGATGCAGGAGTCGGCGCGGGCAGCGCAGTCGTATCTGTGGTCACACGCCGCTGAGTTTGGCATCAGTGCCGAGATGTTCAGGGACTATGGCGTTCACCTACATGTTCCTGCCGCAGCCATTCCCAAGGATGGACCGAGTGCTGGTGTGTCGATAACGGCCGCGTTGGCGTCGCTCTACACGGGCCGTCGGGTGCGTCCTGACACGGCGATGACCGGTGAAATCACTTTGTCAGGTCTGGTATTTCCGGTGGGAGGGATCAAGGAGAAGGTGCTGGCCGCTCACCGTGCCGGCATTCGGCGCATCATTCTTCCTTTGCGTAATGAAGCTGACGTCGAAGAGATACCCGAAGATGTACGTAAGGAATTGCAGATCGTTTTTATCTCAAGAATCAATGAAGTAGTTAACGTGGCGCTGGAGATGCTGGTCGCTAATCCACCGCCGCCGATCGCGACTGGACGGGATCAAGCTGCTTACCAGCCGGATTCCGAAGCCGCGGCGGTGTGACCGGTTTAGGAATCACGCCGGTGGCGTTCGGCGAGCTACGCGCCCGCTCGCGGGCGACAGCGGCGTTTCCAAATCTGGTGTGAGCGCTCAAAGCCCGTCGGGGGAATTTGAAGTCCTGCCAGTGATGCTAGAGCTTAGTCTTTGCCTACATTGACCGACGCGCAGATCACAGCTACAGGAGGGGGCACACAAAAAGAGGGCTACACCTAGGGATAGCCCTCTGATTTAGCGAGCAGGGTGGAAAGCCTGCCTACTGCGTGATGCCCATCTGCCAGAGCATGAAGGCGTAGTCAAACGCCACTTCCCGGAGATAGTCGTAACGCCCGGAAGAGCCGCCATGGCCGGCGCCCATGTTTACCTTCAAGAGCAGCGGATTGCTGTCAGTTTTCATCGTCCGCAGTTTAGCGACCAGCTTTGCTCCTTCCCAGTAAGGCACCTGGCTGTCGTTGAGGGAAACCTTGACCAGCGTCGCTGGATAATTCACCCTGGCGATGTTGTCATAGGGCGAGTACTTCTTCATGTAGGCGTACGCGTCCCTGTCGTTGGGATTCCCCCATTCGATGTACTCGCTCGTGGTAAGGGGCAGCGTCGCATCGAGCATTGTGTTCAGCACATCGACAAACGGGACCTGCGAAACGACGGCTTTGAACAGATCCGGGCGCATGTTTGTCACCGCGCCCATTAGCAGACCACCAGCACTGCCACCCTGAATTACCAGCCGGTCGCTTGATGTGTACTTGTTCTTAACAAGATGTTCGGCAGAGGCGATGAAGTCGGTGAACGTATTTATCTTGTTCATCATCCTGCCCGCCTGGCGCCACTCCTCACCCATCTCGCCGCCACCGCGAATGTGGGCAATGACGTAGACCACACCTCTGTCCAGAAGACTCAAACGATTTGACGAGAAAGTTGGCGGAATCGTCGCGCCATAAGAGCCATAGCCGTAAAGCAGCAACGGCGCCTTCCCGTCCATCTTTGTGCCGCGTCGATAGACCACCGAGATGGGAATCTTCGTGCCGTCCGAAGCGGTCGCGAAGAGACGCAGGGAAGCATAGTTCTTTTTATCAAAGCCACCAGGCACTTCCGTCTCCTTCAAGAGAGTGGCCTGATGGGTGTTCATGTCATAATCGAAAACCGAAATGGGCCTGACGAGTGATTGGTAGCGATAGCGAACCATGCTGGTGTTGAATTCCCGATTCACATCGAGACTAGCTGAGTAAACCGGCTCGGGAAACTGGATGCGATGAGACTTGTTGGTCTTCATGTCGATGACTCGCAGTTTCTGCAATCCGCCTTCCAACTCAGACACAACAGCTTGATTCACGAAGAAATTGATGTCGTCGACCTTGACCGCGGGCTGGTGGGGAACAAACTCCTTCCAGTTTTTCTCCGACGGATCGGAGACTGGCGCCCGGACCACGCGGAAGTTTTTGGCGCCCTTATTCGTACGGAGGTAAAACAGACCGCCGTGATGATCGACGTCGTATTCATGTTCAGGTTGACGCGCAAGAATGAGCTTCGGCTCCGTCATGGGCTGGTCCGTCGGCATGTAGCGAAACTCCGTCGAGGTCTTGCTATAGGAACCGATCAAGACCATGGCCTTGTCGCGCGAGCGTCCAGCGTCAAGGTCAAAAAGTTCATCTTTCTCTTCAAGCACCAGATCGGTTTTGTCGCTGCCCAGCACGTGACGGAAAAACCTGTCAGAACGCTTTGTTACTGCGTCTTCCGTAGTGAAGAACAGGGTCTTGTTGTCAGTGGCCCACAGCACACTTCCAACTCGGTCAAATGTTTCCGGGAGCAATTGCCCTGAACGTAGATCCTTGATCTGCAACTTGTATTGCCGGTAGCCGGTAGTGTCAGTTGAGTAAGCAAGCCAGTTTCCATCATCACTGACGACGAAAGCGGCAATGCTGAAAAACTTGAGTCCTTTCGCCATCTCATTCTGATCGAGAAGGACTTCTTCTTTCGCATCGAGCGTCCCGAGTTTGCGGCAGTAGGTAGGATATTGTTTACCTTGTTCGGTGCGTGTGTAGTAGAAATAATTGCCCCAGCGATAGGGCACGCTCTGATCAGTCTCCTTGATGTGTCCGACCATCTCTTTGTAGAGCCTCTCTTGCAGGGCGGCGGTCGGCTTCGTGGCAGCATCAGTGTGAGCGTTCTCAGATTCCAGATAGGCGATCACTTGAGGATTAGACCTCTCGCGAAGCCAGAAATAGTCATCAACCAAAGTCTCGCCGTGAATATTTGTAGTCTTGGGTTTCTTCTCTGCCATCGGTGGTTTTGGTGCGGCTGCGCCTCCGCCATTGGATTGGGCCAGCGCCGCGCTGCTAAGCGTGCAAAAGGAAATCAATGCGAACAAAACGAGCAGCATTACGGGTTTCGGCGGTCTTCTCATATCTGACCTTCTTTGCTTGGAGAATTAGGGTTGCGGACATTGGGGAGATCCGTCTTCCATGAATCGAGCACCGCAGAATTCTTTTGCTTGATTGTTTGCTGGCGCACGGCCGGCTAGTCGTGGACGGTTCAACCACGCGGTGGGTCGCCCCAGCCTGAGCCTACGTACTTACCGTTCTCCACCATGCACGGCACTGTTGGATCACCGTTCGAGAAGGAGAGCATCTCTGCCCGGCGCGAGCGATCGTTTTGAGCGTCGTAATCAACGAAAGAAATGCCATTTGCATTGTAATGATCCCGTGCCTGTTGACAGTAAGGACAGCCCGGCTTTGTGTAGATAGCTAACGCCAACTTGAGGTCACCTCCGTGTGACGCTAGTTTAGCAACGGACTGGCGAAGATAGAAGCCGGGACGAGTCGGATCCGGTATTATTTTCAAAACCGGAACCGCTATACTTCGCCAGTTTACGGACGAACTTGACTCAACAAGCCCTCTCACCGAGAGCGATCTTCTTGACCGGTACGAAAAATTGGTGATTGTGGAGATCGTGGGTAAGCAAGTGCAGGTGCCCGAAAAGAACCGCTTGCTGCGCTGTTTCCAGTATTTATCGCTCAATTCGATTTCTTACGGCGACTTTTGTTTGGAATGGCGAATGTACGAATTGTCAGATTTGGTATCACGAGAAAGGTCAGACAGAAAGCAATGACAAGCTCGCACTCTCCTGTCGCGCGGAGGTGATCGAGGGAATGGTCATCACGAAGTTAAGTCAGTTTATTCACCTCGACGGTATCAGCAAGCGGGGGTGCTTTTCCACATCGTCGCTCACTACAGAACCGCGAGCGGTAGCGACCGGATCCTAAACTCAACTCGTTTTGATTGGGGTTTACTAGAGGAGTTGAGTGCTTGAATCAGGTCGCTACCGCTCGCGGTTCTGTATTGGAGCGGGACTGCTTCATGTACCATGCGGACATGACCCGGGATGTTCGAGCTAAGAACCATGATCGCGCGGGGGTCCACAGAGTGAAAAGGAGCGAAGAACCTCTCTTCGCTCCTTTTGCTTAATTGGGTATCGCTTTCTCCGCGTCTCGTTTAGCCTCGGCGTGCATCACGCCGGTCGCGCCGGAAATCGCGCATGTCTCCGCGCAAGTCCCGACGATCTCGTCGCAGCTCGCGATGGTCGTAGCGCAATTCGCGTCTATCCGCTTTGATTTCACGACGATCGGCGCGAAGCTCCTGCTGCGAAGCTCCTTCACGTCGGTCATCGCGATACTCGCGCACGTCAGATCGCAACTCACGACTGTCTTGCCTTATCTCACGCTTGTCACCACGAATCTCCCTTGTGTCCGCCCTAATCTCTCTCCGATCCGAGCGCAACTCCCGGCATTCCCAGGGCGAAAAATTGCATCGGTTCTGCCCCTGGGCCAAAGCCGTGGTCGAAAGACCGGTAAACAAAGCGACAGCTACCAACAAACTTCGCAAAAGTGTGATTCTCATTTCATTCTCCTCCATCGATTCAGTCTTGGCTCCATAATCGCCAGACCGGACGAGCCTGGGATCCGGCCGGCCCCTACCGAAGGCATGGAGGGGAGACAGACTCCACCGATGCAAGTCCGAAATGGGCTCGCTGGCAGATTCAACTTGTTGCTTCGGTTAACCCCCTTGCTGAACTCTTAGACGCTGAGACAGTAGCGGAGGACGAGATTTCTGTGGCTTACAATGACGAACCTGATAAAACCTGTGGGCAGCACGTCGACGGCGTCACTCCACTACGGAACCGCGAGCGGTAGCGACCGGGACCTACACTTAACACTGCTCATGATCTTTTCATGCCGATCTAGTCCAAATGCGAGTTGAATCCAGCATCCGGTCGCTACCGCTCGCGGTTCCGTAGTGGAGTAGCGCACAAAACCTCATTGGATTCCGCAACA
>Ga0136617_10002217_pt1 | contig 17348 bp, 20 predicted proteins | sample AntDrymUQ3222106_2_FD_129672 | JGI IMG/M metagenome (GOLD analysis project Ga0136617, IMG submission 129672) | Polar desert sand microbial communities from Dry Valleys, Antarctica - metaG UQ322 (21.06) | ecosystem: Environmental > Terrestrial > Soil > Desert | place: Antarctica: Dry Valley...
CTAGCCACCGGCGAAGCTGCGATTCAGGATCGCCGGATAGTCGACCCACGCCTCCTGGCTCGAACGCTGCTCGAGCAGGCGCTGGACTCCTCGCGCGATCAGGTCGAATTCGCCGTGGTCGATCCCGTAGACGAGGATCACGCCCGCGTGAGAGCGGGCCGCCTCGGCCCATTCGCGCAGGATTCCCGGGAAGTGAGCGATGTTGTGGGTGACGAGAATGCGTTGCTCGGCCGCACCAAGCGCGAGCACCTCGCCGTCAGGGAGACCTTCGAGCTGCCGTTCGTCGTCGAGCGCCCGAACGTCGTGCTCGTGCTCACGAAGCGCTCCACCGACTCGTCGCCCCGACACGTGGGCGTCGAGAAGCAGTCGCACCGCTAATCGGGGACCCGGATGAACGGATAGAGCTCGCGGAGCTCGTCGAGCGGGCGGTGCTGCTCCTCTAGGATCGCCTCGATCTCCTCCGGGAAGCGGTCGGCGTACGCGTGCGCGAGCTGCAGGTGACGTTCGGTCACGAGCGGATGGCTCGCCCGAAGCGAGTCCTCGTCTCCGTCGTAGGATCGAAGCAGGTCGACGATCTCCCAGACATCGAGGCCGCTTCCGATCGCCCACGCGCGACGCGGAGCGTCCCGAAACGCGATCCCGGGAAACAAGCGCGTCTTCGCCGCCTCTTCGGCGAGCTCCTCGACGACCACGCTCCGCGAGCGTCCGGACCGGTGTCCCTCCTCCCGAACGAGCAGGTCGGCCTGCTCACCGAGCCGGATCGAGAACGGCTGAGTTCTTGCGGGCCGTGCTCTACTACGCATGGCTACACTGTAGCGATCAGGTGTCGTGGAAGACGATCGTCTTCAGCTCGGTCATCTCCTCGACTGCGTAGCGCGGGCCTTCCTTGCCGATTCCGCTGCCCTTGAGACCGCCGTAGGGCATCAGGTCGGCGCGCCAGAGCGGTGACGAGTTGATCTGGATCGAGCCGCTGTCGACCTCGCGAGCGAAGCGGAGCGCGTGCTCGATGCTCGAGGTGAAGAGGCCGGCGCCGAGGCCGTAGTCGCTGTCGTTCGCGAGAGCGATGGCCTCATCGATCCCGCTCACGGGCGTCAGCGCGACCGCGGGGCCGAAGAGCTCGCCGCGCGAGAGCTCCATCGCCGGATCGACGTCGCCGACGACCGCCGCCGAGACCACGGCGCCCTCGCGCTCGCCGCCGGCCAGAAGCGTGGCGCCGCCGTCGACCGCGGCGCGGATCGTCCGCTCGACCCGTTCGGCCTCGGCCTCCGAGATCACGGGCCCGAGCCCCGTCGCGTCGTCGAGTGGGTGCCCGGTGCGCAAGCCCTCGACGAGCGGCGTCAGCACGTCCACAAAATCCGCGTAGACCTCCCGCGCCACGAGTACGCGCTGCACCGAGATACAGACCTGGCCCGCGTTGACGTAGCCGCCCGTCAACGTCGCGGCCGCAACCTGCTCGAGGTCGGCATCCGGGAGCACGATCAGCGGACAGTTCGAGCCGAGCTCGAGCGAGAGCCGCTTGACGCCGGCGACGCGCGTGATCTGCTCGCCCACCCCGGTCGAGCCCGTGAAGCTGATCTTGCGGACCCGCGGATCGGCGCAGAGGACGTCGCCGAGCTCGGCGCCGGGTCCGGTGAGGCACTGGAGCGCGTTCTCCGGCAGCCCCGCCTCGAGCAGCGTGCGGGTGAGGAAGAGCGCCGTCAGCGGGGTCTGGCGGGCGGGCTTCAGCACCACGGCGTTCCCCGCCGCGAGGGCCGGGCCGACCTTGTGCACGACGAGCAGCGCCGGATAGTTGAAGGGCGTGATCGCGACGACGGTCCCGCATGGCTGGCGCAGGGTGAAGGCGAGCTTGCCGGCGCCGTTCGCCGACGCGTCGACCGGCACCGTCTCGCCGTGCAGTCGCGCGCCCTCCGTACCGGAGAGCCGGAGCAGGTCGGCGATCCGGCCGGCTTCCCCTCGCGCCTCAGCGAGGGGCTTTCCGACCTCGAGCGCGATCGTCCGTGCCAGCTCCTCGACGGAGCCCTCGACGAGCCCGGCTGCGCGACGGAGGATCTCGTTCCGCTCCCAGGCAGACAAGCCGCGCATCGCCGCCGCGCCGTCTACAGCGGCAGCGATCGCCGCCTGCGCATCGGCGGCGCTAGCGACCGGGACGGTGCCGACGACCTCGCCGTCGAACGGGTTCCGGACCTCCTCCTCGCGCTCGGCGCCGCGCCACTCGCCGGCGACGTACATCTGCATCAGCCGTCCTCCCGCAGGGGCGCGAAGCCGTCCTGCCTCGAGACCGCCATCCCCTCGCGCACCCAGGTGACGCAGGCGCGCGTATTCGGGATCCCGTCGACGACGACCAGGCAGTCGAAGCAGACGCCCATCCCGCAGTAGACGCCGCGCGGCTCGCCATTGCGGGTGAAGCGCGTCGCGAGGTGGCCCTCGGCGTAGAGCAGCGTCGCGACGCTCTCGCCCTCGTACGCGGTCACCGGACGGCCGTCGAGGGTCAACGTCACGGCCGGGCCGCGCTCGAGCCCGCCGTGGAGAGGAAGGCGCGCGTTCATCAGTACCGAGCCTCGACGAGGGAGACGTAGTTGCCGTCGGGTTCGGCGAAGGCGACGGTTCGCCACTCGCGGCCGCCGCCGAGGTCGATCGTCTGCGGCTCGCCGTGCACCTCGATTCCGTCGGCGCGCAGCTCGGCTGTCGCGGCGTCGATGCTGGCGACGCGGATCCCGAAGTCCATCGGGCCGAGATGTCCCCACTCGCCCCGGCAGTCGGGCCCTGGCGGGTCGAGGACGACCGGCTCGATCGCCGCGCCCTGCGACGACATCGGCATCGTCATGTGCTGCGCAGGGAGATTCCCCGGGTCGTACCAGGGCGCCTCGTACCAGGGCGCCATCGGGTCGAAGAAGTCGACCGACTCGAAGAGGAGCTCGGTGAAGCCGAGCCGCTCGTAGAAGGCGCGCGTGCGCGCCATCTCGGTGACGCCGAAGGCGACGTGGTTGACGCCCTCGGCTCGGGCCGGGCCGGGCAGCGAACGCCAGAGGCCGGTCCACTCGATCAGCTCGAGCTTCGTTCCCCAGGGATCGGCGACGTAGGAGATGTCGAGGGCGATGTCGTGCGGGACGACCGCGGAGCTCTGCGCCGGCATCAGCTCCTCGCAGCCGGCGGCGACGAGGGCGGCATGCACTTCGCCGACGTTCCGGACGTGGAGGCAGATCTCGCAGACGCCGACCTCGCCCCACGCCTGGCCCGCCGGTACGGGAGGCGGGTCGTCGCTGTCGAGGATCTGGACGAGCTTTACGCGACCGGGGCCGATCGGGGTCGCGCTGCTCGACTCGAGCATCGCAACGCGGGCATGCGGCGCTCGGCCGGCGAACGCCTCGACGCTCGTCAGCTCGCCCGTCCAGTCGAAAAGCACGCGGTCGAAGCCGACGTGCCGTCCGTAGAACGCGATCGCCTCGTCGATGTCGCCGACGCCGACGCCGACGTGGTCGACGCCCTGAAAGCTCACGTTCGGACCTCCGCCGGCCGCTCGAGCAGGCCGGCTTCGACGAGCACCCCGCGCATCGCCCCGATGCTCTCCGCGTCGGTCACCGGAAGCCGCGGCGGGCGTACGGTGGGGCCGATCGGCTGACCGAGAAGTCCCATCAGCACCTTGAGCTGGCTCTGATAGGCGCCGTAGTGGCCGCCCCACCCGCCGGGGAGCCAGAGCTTCGGGAAGAGCTCGTCCATGCGTCGCGCGTGCTCGCGAGCGGGCTCGAGGTCGCCGCGCCAGACGGCCTCCCAGAACTCGGCGTCGGGTCTCCCCCAGAGCGAGCCGCCGCCGATGAAGCCGTCGCCGCCGACCTCGAGCAGCAGATCGAGCCCGGCCTCGGACATGAACGGCCCGATCACCCGCACGCGGTCGACGATCCTGCGCGTCGTCTCCGCGAACTGCTCGAAGCTCGGCGTCGAGTCCTTAATTGCGACCACGTTGCCGATCTCGACGAGCCGTTCGGCGAGCACTGCGTCGATGTCGACGCCCGTGCCGTGCGGCCAGTTGTAGATCATCACCGGCCCGTCGACCGTCTCCGCGAGGTCGCGGTAGTAGCGGACCGTCTCGTCCGGGTAGGTCTTCGCGTAGGGCGGCGGCGTCGAGCCGATCCCGTCGGCGCCGGCCGCGAGCGCGTGGCGGCCGAGCTCCGCGCCCTCGCGTGCGGTGTAGGACGTGCAGCCGATCACGACCGTCAGCCGCCCTGCCACGGCGTCGATCGCGTTCTCGGCCACGAGCCGGCGCTCCTCGGGGCTCTGCGAGAACCACTCGCCGGTGGTGCCGTTGACGAAGACGCCGTGCATCCCCTCGCCGACGTACCAGTCGAGGAGCGCGCGGTGCGCCTCCGCGTCGTAACTGCCGTCCTCGGCGAAGGGGGTCGGACAGGCGGGCCAGTATCCGCGCCAGTCCACGTCGTCTCGCGTCATCGTCACCTCGTCAGGTCGTCGGTTGGCCGGCCGGAGTGCGGTCGACCGCGTAGGCGGGCGGGATCGCGGCGCGCCCGGTGGCGAGCTCCTCGGCGAGGAGCTGGGCGAGCAGGGGGCTGAGTGTAAAACCGGTCGTCGCGATCAGGGTATGGAATCCCGGCAGCCGCGCCGACTCACCGACGATCGGCGCCAGGTCTGCCGTGAAGGCCATCACCCCCGACCAGGTTCGCACGATCCGCACCTCGGCGAGCAGCGGGAGGACGCGCAGGGCGACCGCGACGTTCCCGGCCGTGCTCTCCCAGGTCGTCGAGAACCGTCCCGGCGGCGGCTCCGGATTGGCAGGCCAACCGCCGCCGATGATGAAGGTGCCGTTCGTCGACTGCTTCAGCGTCAGCCGGCGACCGATGTGCTGGATCATCGGCTCGAGCACGCGCTCGCACGGCTCGGTGACGTTGAGGTGGAGCCCCTCGGCCCGCATCGGCAGGCGAAGGCCGACGAGCGCGCCGACCTCGTTCGCCCACGCTCCCGTCGCGTTGACGACGCGCCGTGCGTGGACGCGCCCCGCACCCGTGCTCACCGTGAACCGGCGGGCGCCGCCGTCGGGATCGACTTCGACCCTCGTCACCTCCGCGTGCGTCCTCAGCTCGGCGCCCGCCTCGGCGGCCCGCGCGGCAAAGAGCGGCGCGGCCAGCATCGGGTTCGCATGGCCCTCGTCGGGGCACCAGGTCGCACCGAGCAGGTCGTCGGCCAGGTAGGGGGCGAACTCACGCAGCTCCGCGCCCTCGAGCACGTGCGTCTCGAGCCCGGCCTCCTCCTCGAGCTCGCGCTTCTCGTGCAGGAGCCGGAGCTCGTCAGGGGTCTCGGCGACCATGAGCCCGCCCGTGATGTGGATCTCGAGCGAGCCCGAGAGCTCGCGTTCGAGCGTCTTCCAGACCTCCGCCGCCTCCGCGTGCAGTCGCACCTCGGTCTGGAGGCGCTCCCGTACGTTGCCCGTCTCGAGCGCGGTGAGCTGGTGGAGCGCGATCTGGAAGTGGAAGCTGCCGGCGTTCGTGCCCGAGGCCTCGCGGTTCAGCTCCGCCCGCTCGACGAGCACGCACTCGACCCCGGCGCGGGCGAGGTAGTAGGCAAGGGCAGTCCCGGCGAGGCCGCCGCCCACGATCAGGACGTCGGTGCTCTGCGGGAGCGGCGCGCGGAGCGCCCTCGCGGGCGGCCAGGCGGCAGGGGAATCAGCCCTCAACGGTGAAGAAGCCTCCGTCCTCGAGGCTCGCGTCGGCGACGGCGCCGATGGGCACCGGGCGCACGGGCGGCCGCGCCGTCGCGACGGGCAGCCTCGCAATCGAGCCGCCGTGCCGAAGCGCGAGCGTCGCCGCGATCTGGCGCTGGCAGTTCCGGCCCTGGCAGAGCCCCATCCCGGCCCGCGTGAGGGACTTGACGACGTTGACGTCGTCGGTTCCCTCGCTCGCGGCGTCGAGCGCCCCTGCAGTCACCTCCTCGCAGCGGCAGACGACCGTCGCGGGAGTGGCGAGCTCGTAGATCCCCGGGCCGACGGCGTGCATCCGCCGGAGCGCTCGGCGAAACGCCTCCTTGCGAGCGAGTCGCCGGCGCAGGGGCGCCGCGCGAGCTGCGGCCGCCTCCGGAGCGAGCGTGCCGAGATCGAGCGCCGCGCCGAGCGCCGCGAGCCGGCCCTCGTCGATCGCGACGTAGGAGCCGGCGACGCCGGTCCCGTCCCCGGCGGCCGAGACGTCGGGCGTGGTCGTGCGCAGCCACTCGTCGCGGACGACGATGGGGCCACCGAGATCCTCGTCGTAGACGAAGTCGCATCCCGCGAGGCGGAGGAGCTCGACCGAGGGAAAGAAGCCGTAGCCGACGCAGAGCGTGTCGGCGGCCACCCGCTCCTCGGTGCCCGCCAGCGGCCGCCAAGCCGTGTCGACGGACGCGTGCACGACCTCCTCGACTCGGCCTTCGCCCTCCGCGCGAACCACGATCCGGCGGTAGCGGAGCGGAACGCGGTCGCGCAGGAGCCGCGTCCGGTAGGCGACGGCGTCGCGGAGGAGCGGTACGTTTCCGCGAGCCGCCGCGAGGAGCCGGAGCACGTCGCGCGGCCCCGGCGCGGGTCCGGCCTCGAGCACGAGCTCGACGTTCGCGCCATAGCCGCGGAGCTGGGCCGGGAACGCGAGCGCGAGCGGGCCGCTCCCCGCGAAGACGATCCGCTTTCCCGGGAGCACGCGCTGGGTCTTCACGAGCGTCTGCGCTCCGCCCGCCGTGAGCACGCCGGGCAGCGTCCAGCCGGGAAAGACGACCGGCCGATCGTGGGCGCCGGACGCGAGCAGCAGCCGCCCCGCCTCGACCGTGCGGGCGGGCTCGCCGTCCTCGACGAGCACGAGCGTCGTGCCGCGGATCGCGACGGCGCTCGTCCGGGGCAGGAGCCGAGCGCCCGCTCGCTCAGCGGCCGCAATCAGCGCGCGACCGCGGACGTACTCCCGCCCGACCGCGGCCGGCTCGGTGACCCGGAAGCCGGGGCCGGGTTGCTTGAAGATCTGCCCGCCGAAGGTCGGCCGCTCGTCGACGAGGCAGACCGAGAGTCCCGTCGACGCCGCCTCCGCCGCGGCGGCGAGCCCTGCGGGCCCGCCGCCGACGACGATCAGGTCGTAGCTCGCGTCAGTCACCGCTTTCGAATCGATTCACGAGCACTCGGGCATCTCCGGGAGCTCCGCTCCGATCGTCTCCTCGTAGATGTCCGCGAGCTCGCCGCTCTCCTGCTTCTCGCAGATGAAGTCGCTCAGGTAGTCGGCGAGCGCCGTGTTGCCCTTCTGCACGGCGTAGGAGCCGTACTCGACCTGGAGCGGCTCCTCCAGCGCGACCTCCTCGAGGGCGTCGTCGTTCGACTCGTTGAACTGGGCGAGGAGGTAGTTCTCGACGACGATCGCATCCGCACGGCCGGTGGAGACCTCGAGGAACGCCGCGTTCTGATCCGGGAACGACTTCGACTGCGCCTCCGGGAACGTCGCCGCGACGAGCTTCTCGGCCGTCGAGCCCTGGAGCGAGGTGATCGCCTTGTCAGAGCTGTTGAACGCCTCGATCGTCGCGTCCGTCGAGTCGTCGGCCGCGGCAGCGAGGACCTGGACGTAGGGCACGTACTCGCGGCTGAAGTCGACCGACTCCTTGCGCTCCGGGGTCGCGGACAGACCGACCGAGACCATGTCGAAGCGCTTCGAGACGAGACCGGGGATCAGGCCGTTGAAGTCGAGGTTCTGGATGTCGAGCTCGACGCCCATCTGCTCGGCGAGCGCCTCGACGAGCACGACGTCGTAGCCGGCAGGGTCGCCGCTGTCGTCGAGATACATCTGAGGCTCGAACTGGAGCGACATCCCGACCGTGAGCTTCCCTGGATCGACCAGGTTCAGGTCGGCCACGTCGCCCGTCTCCGTCTCTGTGTCCGTTTCCCCTTCCGTGGTCGCCGCGCTCGTCTCGGTCGTAGCGGCGCCGTCACTGCTCTCGTCGTCGTCGCCGCCGCAGGCGAGCGCGATCGTCGTCAGGGCAAGGGCAAGGGCGACGGCAAAGAGCAGTCTCCCGATTCGCGTGCGTGTCACTTCGATACTCCTCCGTGGTTGTGGCCTTCGGCCATTGTGGGGACTAGGTCTTGCCAGAGAGCGCTTCGACGTCTTTCATCACGAGCTCGATCCGGCGGCGCCGCCTGCCTGCCGCGGCCCGTGCGATCCCTCCGCTCGGCGGTGTGGTCAGCGTCTTCTCGAACGCCCGGAAGAGGAAGTCGAAGAAGAATGCGGCGGCGACGTAGAGACCGGCCGCGGCGGTGTAGAGGACGAACGGCTGGAACGTCGTCGAGTTCAGGTTCTGCGTCACGCGGACGAGCTCGAGCAGCCCGATCACGGTGAAGGTCGAGGTGTCCTTGATCATCCCGATGAACATGCTTCCGATGTTCGGAATCGCAATCTTCGTCGCCTGCGGGAGGGTGACCTGGACGAAGATCCTCGCCGGATGCATCCCGAGCGCGAGCCCTGCCTCGCGCTGGCCTTTCGGGATCGCCTGCAGCGCGGCGCGGTAGATCTCGGAGATGAAGGCGCTGTAGAGGAGGGTAAGCGCGATCACCCCGGCCTGGAAGACGGTGAAGCTGATCCCGACGACGAGCGACCAACCGAAGTAGACCCAGATCACGCTGACGAGCGCCGGGACGCCGCGGAAGACGTTCACGTAGATCGCGGCGAGCCAGGAGACCGGCGGCTTGCCCAGCCGCAGGAGCGCGAGCACGAGGCCGATGGCAACTGAGAGCACGAGCGCAACGGCGGCGACCTGGATCGCGACGAGCAGGCCGCGGAGGAGATCCTCCTTGTTCTCCCAGATCAGGCCCCAGTCGTAGTTCGCGAGGAGCCTCACAGCACGGCCTTCAGGAACCGCTTCGTCCGCGCGTTCTCGCAGATGTCGAGGAAGCCGCGCGGCCCCGACTCGACGACGAGGCCCTCGTCCATGAAGACGTTGAAGTCGCCGATCTCGCGAGCGAAGTTGAGCTCGTGGGTGACGATCACCATCGTCATCCCGCTCTCTGCGAGCGCGCGCATGACCGCGAGCACCTCGCCGACGAGCTCCGGATCGAGCGCGGAGGTGGGCTCATCGAAGAGCATCACCTCGGGATCGAGGCTGAGCGCACGGGCGATCGCGACCCGCTGTTGCTGGCCGCCCGAGAGCTCGCCCGGAAAGTGGCCCGCCCAGGGAAGGAGTCCGACCTGGCGGAGCGCGATCCCCGCCTTCTCCTCGGCCTCGCGGCGGCCGAGGCTGCGAACCGAGCGGAGCGCGAGCGAGATATTGTGGAGCGCGGTCAAATGCGGGAAGAGGTTGAACTGCTGGAAGACCATCCCCACGTGGCGGCGCAGTTGCAACGGCCCCCCGCGCTTCTCGGCGCGCTCGCCGGGCAGCCCCGGCCCGTACTCCACCCCGAGCACGCGCACAGAGCCCGCGCTCGGCTCCTCGAGCAGGTTGATCGTGCGCAGGAGCGTCGACTTGCCAGAGCCGGACGGCCCGAAGATGACGACGTGCTCGCCGGAGTGCACCTTGAGGTCGACTCCGTGGAGCACCTCGACGCTGCCGAACGACTTCTTGATCCCCTTCAGCTCGACGACGAGCCGGCTCGCTCGCTCGGCGTCGGCAAGGGATGCGCGGCTCACCTCGGTCGAGCCTTCCTGCCGCGAGGAGCTAGTGGACGCAGGCGTTCGCATGGCGGTCGTAATGTCCGCATGGTGAACCTTCGGTGAAACGGTGTCAAGCGAGAGCCGACCCTCACACGAGCCAGCCGCCGTCGACGACGAGCACATGGCCGGTGATGTACGCCGCCGCGGGCGAGGAGAGGAACGCGACCGCGGCGGCGATCTCCTCGGGCCTGCCGAGCCGGCGGAGCGGGACGCGCTCTCGCCCGAGCGCGGCGAGCTCCTCGGGGCTCGCGAGGCCCCGAGTCAGGTCGGTCTCGACCGTCCCCGGCGCGACCGCGTTCACCCGCACGCCGCTCGGGCCGACCTCGCGCGCCGCTGCCTGCGTCAGCAGCCGCACTGCCCCCTTCGAGGCGTCGTAGGCGACCATCGGCCCGGTCGAGGCGGTGAAGCCCGAGGTCGAGCAGACGGTGACGACGCTGCCGCGCCCGCGCGGCACGAGTGCGCGCAGGGCGGCCTGGACGACGAAGAAGACCCCGCGCACGTTCACCGCCATCAGCCGCTCGTACTCCTCCGGCTCGACCTCGACGAGCGGGCGTCTGAGCGCGACCCCGGCATTCGCGACGACAGTCTCGAGCGGCGTCTCCGCGTCGACCTTGGCCACGACCTCGCGCACGGTGATCACGTCGGTGACGTCGAGCTCGATCGCCCGAGCGCTGAGCCCCTCGGCGGCGAGCGAGCGCACGCATTCGTCCGCAGCGGCGACGTCCACGTCCGCGACGACGGTATCGTCGCCGCGCTCGGCAAGGGCGCGAGCGATCGCGCGCCCGATTCCCTTCGCTCCGCCAACGACGAGCGCGCCGCGCGGCTCAGCGGATATTGCTGGCACCGTTCACGTCGATCGTCGCACCCGTGAGGTGGCGGCACCGGCCCGAGGCGAGGAAGACGATCAGCTCCGCGACCTCTTCGGGGGGAACCATCTCCCCGAGCGCGAGCGCCGCGTTCACCGCCTCGATCCCGCCGCGCGCGGCCGCGGATGACTCCGAGAGCCGCGTGCGGACGATCCCCGGCGCGACGACGTAGGCGAGGATCCCGGCCGCGGCGTAGTTGCGGGCGACGGTCTGGGTCAGGCTTGCGAGCGCGGCCTTCGACGCGGCGTAGCCGCCGAGGTGCGAGATCGCCGAGCCGCGCTGCGCGGCCCAGCTCGAGAGCGCGATCACGATTCCGCCCTCCTGCTCGAGGAAGTGGCGGACGGCCTCGCGGATCAGGCTCGCCGGCTCGAGTAGGTTCACCTGCGCGGCGAGCGCCCAGCCCTCGTCCCACTCCTCGTCCGAGCCATCGAAAGCGGTCGTCGGCATCGTCGCGGCGTTGACGACGAGGACGTCGACACGGCCGTGCCAGGCGACCGCCTCGCGCCAGAGCTTGCGGGCGGCGCCGCGCTGCGAGAGATCGGCCTGGAGCAGGAGCCGGTCCGACTGAGGAATCGCCGCCACTGCATCCTCGGCCCCCCCGCGGTGCGAGCCGTAGTGGGCGATCACGCTCGCGCCGGCCTCTCCGAGGGCGCGGGCCGTTGCCGCGCCGATCCCGCGGGACGCGCCGGTAAGGAGGACCGTCTTGCCTTCGAGGTCGTGCACGTCAGCCGGCGCGCATCCGCGCGAGCTCCGGGGCAGGATCGCGGGCATCCCAGTCGATGTTGACCACGATCTCCTCGACGCCGGCTTCGGCCAGCGCGGGGAGCGCCGCCGCGACCTCGGCGCCTCGCCCGGCCGAGTCGACGAGCCGGAGCACCACCTGGAGCGAGTCCGGATCGCGCTCGGCCTCTTCGGCGGCCGTTCGCAGCGCGAGGACGGCGGCGGCGAGCGCCTCCGGGTCGAGCTCGGAGAGCGACTGCTGGGCGAGCCAGCCGTCGGCGAGCCGGCCGGCTCGACGGAGGGCGACCGGCGAGTGGCCCCCGACCAGGAACGGGATCTCGTGGGCCGGGCGAGGCAGGGAGAGCACGCCCGCGGGCAGCGTGTATCGCTCGCTGCTCCTCTCCGGCGGGCTCCCGGTCCAGCAGTCGCGCGCGATCTGCATCCACTCGACGAGCCTGCCGCCACGGCCCTCGAACGGCACGCCCAACGCCTCGAACTCCTCGCGCAACCAGCCCGCGCCGACCCCGAGCCGCAGTCGCCCGCCGCTCGCGACGTCGATCGACGCGGCCTGCTTCGCGAAGACGACGGGGTGCCGGAGGGGGAGCACGAGCACCGCCGTTCCGATCGTCGCGTGCTCGGTTGCACCCGCGATCAGCGCGAGCGCGATCAGCGCGTCGACGTACGGCGTGTCCGTGGGCCACGTTGCCTTGCCATCCTCGGCGAACGGGTAGCGAGACTCGATCCGCTCGGGCAGAACGATGTGATCGCTGACCCAGAGCGACTCGTAGCCGGCCGTCTCGGCGGCGCGCGCCAGCGCCGGGATGCCGCGCTCGAGCGGCAGTCGACCGCTGTTCGGGACGAGGGCGCCGATGCGCATGGCGCGCGACTCAACCACAGAGGTCCGAGAGCGTCAAGCGCCCGCGCGCCTGCCTGCGGCCGCATTGACCGAGACCGAGCAACGGACTAGGGTGTTCGTTCTGAGCACAGTGGTGCGCGACCCGAACATTCTTCCACCGGCTCGTCGCAGGGCCGAGATCGCCTCTCTCGACGTGGCGATCGCGGCGCTCGTGCGGGACGGCGACACGATTGCGCTCGAGGGCTTCACCCACCTTATCCCCTTCGCGGCGGGGCACGAGATCATCCGACAGGGACGGCGGCGGCTCAGCCTCGTCCGGATGACACCCGACCTGATCTACGACCAGCTGATCGGGATGGGATGCGCGCGCCGGCTCGTCTTCTCGTGGGGCGGCAATCCCGGAGTCGGCAGCCTGCACCGCTTCCGTGACGCCGTCGAGCACGGCTGGCCGGAGTCGCTCGAGCTCGAGGAGCACAGCCACGCGGGGATGGCCAACCGCTACGCGGCCGGCGCCTCGGGCCTTCCCTTCGCCGTCCTCCGCGGCTACGCGGGGAGCGATCTGGTCGGCGAGACGGACTCGATCCGCTCGATCGTCTGCCCGTTCACGGGCGAGAGCCTCGCCGCCGTCAGCGCGCTGAATCCGGATGTCGCGGTGATCCACGCCCAGCAGGCGGACGCGAGCGGCAACGTCCAGCTCTGGGGAATCTGCGGCGTCCAGAAGGAGGCAGTGCTCGCCGCCCGCCGCACGCTCGTCACCGTCGAGGAGCTGGTCGAGCGGCTCGAGCCGCGGCCGGGCGCCGTCGTCCTGCCTGCGTGGGCGATCGACTACGTCTCCGTCGTCCGCAACGGCGCCCATCCGTCCTACGCGCACGGCTACTCGGAGCGCGACAACGACTTCTACCTGGCCTGGGACGCGATCAGCCGGGACCGGACGACCTTCCAGGAATGGATGGAGGCGAATGTCCTCGCCGCCTGAGCGCCCCTGGACGGCGGAGGAGATGATGACCATCGCGGCCGCGCGCGCCTTGCGCAACGGCGCCGTCTGCTTCGTCGGGATCGGTCTGCCCAGCACGGCGGCAAACCTCGCGGCGCGGCTCCATGCCCCGGAGCTCGTCCTCGTCTACGAATCGGGCACGCTCGGCGCGAAGCCCGAGTTCCTGCCCCTCTCGATTGGCGACGGGATCCTGGCCGAGACAGCCGACGCGGTCGTCGGCGTCGTCGAGACGTTCAACTACTGGCTCCAGCCCGGCCGGATCGACATCGGCTTCCTCGCAGGGGCGCAGCTCGATCGCTTCGGCAACATCAATACGACGGTGATCGGCGACTCCTACGATGCGCCGCGCGTCCGGCTCCCCGGCGCGGGAGGGGCTCCCGAGATCGCCGCGTCGTGCCGCGAGGTGCTGATCATCATGCGCCAGAGCCCGCGCACGTTCGTCGAGCGGGTCGACTTCGTCACGTCGGTGGGCTACGGGAGCGGCGACGGCGACCGCGAGCGGCACGGCTTCATTGGCGCCGGCCCCACCATGGTGATCACGGACGTCGGCATCCTCCAACCAGCGCCGGAGACGCGCGAGCTCGTGCTCACCCACCTCCACCCCGGTGTCGGCCTCCAGGAAGCGAAGGCCGCGACGGGCTGGGAGCTCGTCGCCTCCGCCGAGCTGGAGCACACACCGCCGCCGACGACGCTCGAGCTCTCGACGCTGCGCGAGCTCGAGCAGACGAAGGCCGGTCGATCGACCGTGGGCGTGCTGTGACGAGGCTCGAGAGAGCGCCGGCGGCGGAGATGCGCGAGACGGACTTCGTCCAGTCGCTCCAGCGCGGCCTCGCCGTGATCCGCGCCTTCGATGCGGAGAGCCCCGCACTGACGCTGAGCGAGGTCGCACGGGCGACCGGCCTTGCGAGGGCGGCCGCACGGCGCTTCCTGCTCACGCTCGTCGAGCTCGGCTACATGCGGGTCGAGGATCGCCGCTTCGCCCTCACTCCGCGCGTGCTCGAGCTCGGCCACGCCTACCTCTCCAGCCTGACCTTGCCGGACATCGCGCTGCCGTACATGCGCGACTTCGTCGCGGCGATCCGGGAGTCGTCGTCGCTGTGCGTCCTCGACGAGGATCAGATCGTCTACGTCGCCCGCGTCCCGGCGAAGCGGATCATGTCCGTCTCGATCAGCGTCGGCACCCGCTTCCCCGCCTTCGCGACCTCGATGGGACGCGTGCTCCTGGCGGGGCAGACCGACGAGTGGCTCGCCGGGTACCTCGCGAGCGCCGACCTGACGCCGATGACCTCGCGCACGATCGGGAGCTCGGAGCAGCTCGTGGCGGAGATCGAGCGGGTCCGCCGCCAGGGCTGGGCGATGGTCGACCAGGAGCTGGAGGAGGGGCTGCGCTCGCTCGCCGCGCCGATCCACGACTCGACCGGGCGGGTGGCCGCGGCGATGAACGTCTCGGTGCACGCGAGCCGCTGGAGCCTCGAGAAGGTGCGCGAGGAGCTGCTGCCACGGCTGCTCGAGACCGCAGCGGCCATCGACCGCGATGCGCAGGCGTCGGCGCGCACCTAGCGAGATGAGCGGGCAACGGATAGCGGTCGTCGGCGGCGGCTCGATCGGGGTCGGTTGGGCCGTCGTCTTCAACCGCGCCGGAATCGAGACTGCGCTCTACGAGCCGGACGCCGAGCGGCGCAAGGACGTGCCCGGCGACCTCGAGCGGCGGCTCCGCCGGCTCGCCCTCGGCGGCGTCCTCAACGAGGATCCCGCGGTCGTCGCGAGGCGGACGCGAACGGTCGAGTCTCTCGAGGAGACCGTGGTCGACGTCACCCACGTTCAGGAGTGCGCGCCCGAGTCGCTCGAGCTGAAGCGGGAGCTCTTTCGCCGCCTGGACGCGCTCGTCGCCCCCGACGTCCCGCTCGCCAGCTCGTCGTCGGCGCTCGTCACGAGCGCGTTCGCCTCGGAGCTTCCCGGCCGCCAGCGCTGCCTCGTCGCGCATCCGAGCAATCCGCCGTACCTACTTCCGGTCGTGGAGCTCGTGCCGGCGCCCTTCACTGCCGCCGAGGTCGTCGAGCGTGCGAGGACGCTCTTCGCGGCGGTCGGGATGTCGCCGGTGCTCGTTCAGCGCGAGCTCGAGGGCTTCGTCTTCAATCGACTTCAGGGCGCCCTCCTGCGCGAGGCGTACTGCCTCGTCCGCGACGGGATCGCCTCGGTGGACGACGTCGACCGCGTCGTCCGGGACGGCCTGGGCAGGCGCTGGGCCGCGATCGGCCCGTTCGAGACAGCCGAGCTGAACACGCGCGGCGGGATCGAGGCGCACGCCGAGCTGCTCGGCCCCGCCTACGCGCGAATGGGCGCCGAGCGCGGCCAGCACGACCCCTGGACGCCGGAGCTCGTCGCCCGTGTCGCCGGCGAGCTGCACGAGCGCCTGCCGCCCGACCGCTGGGAGGAGCGCGTCTCGTGGCGGGACGAGGCGCTGATCGCGCTCGAGCGCGCCCGTAAGGAAAGCGGTCTCTTCGAGGCGACGGCCGCCGCAGGACGAGTCGCCCAAGTCCCGCAACCCGACGAGCACGAAGGAGTCACATGACCTCGACCGACGTGAACTCGACCGCGGCCCGCTCCGCCGACGCGAAGGGAATCTCCGAGCAGGAGTACGCCGAGCGCCGCATCCGGCTCGGGGAGAAGCTGCGCGAGCAGAAGATCGACGCGCTCTTCGTCCCGCCCTCCTCCGACCTCGAGTACCTGACCGGGCTCGAGCGCGACATCCCGAGCTTCGGGAACGTCCACTACGCCCATGGCTGGGTCACCGGCGCCCTGATCGCGCCCGACCGCGAGCCGGTCTACGTGCTCCCGCGCATGTATGTCGCCTTCCACCTCTGGGGGCGGGAGATCGGCGAGGTCGTGACCGTGAACGAGAAGGACGACGGCGCGGCGCTCTTCGGCAAGGCCGTCGCGTCGCTCGGCAGCCTGAAGCGGATCGCCGTCGGCGCCCGCACCTGGGGCGAGGCCGTGATCGAGCTCGGCAAGGCCGCACCGGACGCCGAGCTCGTCAACGGCTCGCCACTCGTGAACGTCCTGCGCCGGATCAAGAGCGACCGCGAGCTCGAGCTGATGACCCACGCCTGCTCGATCGCCGACGGGGCGATGGCCGCGACCGAGGGCAAGGTCGAGCCGGGCGTGACGCTCGTCGACCTGCACGAGGAGATCGAGCATCAGCTTCGCGCGCTCGGCTCCCGCCTCCCCTCCTTCCCGACCCACATCTTCTCCTACGGACAGCATCGCCACGACTCCCAGGAGGCGTCGGGCCTCGAGCCGATCGCCGAGGGCGAGCCGGTGATGTTCGACTTCGGCGCCGTCTGGCAGGGCTACTGCTCCGACTTCGGCCGGACCGTCGTCGCCGGCGATCCGCACCCCGAGTACGAGCGCTGCCACGCGATCATGCTCGCCGCGCAGGAGGCTGGCCGAGCGGCCGCCGTGCCGGGCGCGCTCGCCTCGGAGGTAAACGCGGCTTGCCGCGCCCCGATCGAGGAGGCCGGGCTCGGCGAGACCTTCCGGCACCGGATGGGTCACGGGATCGGCGTCGACATCCACGAGTGGCCGTTCATCTCCGAGGAGGACGCAACTCCGCTCGAGGCGGGAATGACGTTCACCGACGAGCCCTCGATCCTCTGGGACGACACGCTCGGCGTCCGGATCGAGGACGTCGTCGTCTGCGCGGAGGGCGGCGGGCGCTATCTCAACGAGCACAGCCGCGAGCAGGTGATCAACCGGTAGCGCTTACGCGTCGACCTGACGCTCCGTCGCGACGGCCTCGTGGCCGTGGCGACGGAGCAGGTCGGCCACCGCGTCCTCCGCGAAGCGAAGTCCGTCGTGCATCCCGAGCCGGTACGGCGCCGTGCCCTTCGCGTCATTGAAGTCGAGTTCCTCGGCGATCCGCTCGAGCAGGGCGCGCAGTCCGGCCGCGAGATCGGATCCGGGCTCGACGACGCGCTCGCCCTGCGCCGACTCGAGCGAGTTCCCGGGCGGCTCGATCATCCGCGATCGCGATAGTCCCGGACGAGCTCCGTCAGCGCCTCCGGGTCGAAGCCGACGACGTGGCGGTCTTCCCAGAAGAGCTGCGGCACGACGAGCTGGCTCGTACGGCCCGCGAGCTCGGCCCGCGCCTCGTCGCTCCGCCGGATGTTGCGATCGACGAACGGAACGTCGTGCTCGGAGAGAAACTCCCTCACGCGGCAGCACTCCTGTCAGGTCGGCGTGCGCGCGTCCGTATTCAGCGTGTAGAG
>Ga0136617_10002218_pt1 | contig 17337 bp, 11 predicted proteins | sample AntDrymUQ3222106_2_FD_129672 | JGI IMG/M metagenome (GOLD analysis project Ga0136617, IMG submission 129672) | Polar desert sand microbial communities from Dry Valleys, Antarctica - metaG UQ322 (21.06) | ecosystem: Environmental > Terrestrial > Soil > Desert | place: Antarctica: Dry Valley...
ATGTGCAACTGAAATAACGAAGTACAGCACAATGGCTCGCTTAGCAGCTTCCTTTGGATCTCTGAATCTAGCTTCTGCATCACTCTCGACCCGCGGCAGATTCGGGTTTACAGGGACAGCCAGCCTTTCTAGCAACTGTACGTTTCTCTCTTTTCTCCCTAGTGAGGAATCTTGCGTGCTCATAATGGTCGGGAACTGAGAAGACACATAACTGGCCAGCTTACCGGCGATTCTTAAAGGCGTCGTTCAGATCTGTGTGACGGCTGTGCAAAGGAATCTGACGGCCGTCTATGAAAAGGTGTCGCACGTGTGTTCGCGTCTCGAGCAAGTCGCCGTCCGTCACGACGAGGTTCGCCATTTTGCCTGCTTCAATCGAACCGAGTCGGTCGACCACATTTATGATCTGGGCGGGATAGAGCGTGACTGCTTTCAGAGCCTCAGCTTTCGGCAGTCCAAAGGCGGCAGCCATCCCGGCGTAGAAAGGAAGGTTGCGAACATTCGCGCCGCTATCTCCGCTGGAGATGCAGAAGCGCACGCCTGCTTGTTGGAGCTTGGCCGCATTCTCATAGAGCGCATCATAAAAATCGTCTTCGCGGGACGGCAGGTCGAGAATGCCGGTCAAGATCACGGGAACATTTTTCTCTTTGAGGAAAGTGGCGATCTTTCCGGCATCGTCGCCGCCGAGGATGATTGGTTTCAGCTTCATCTCTTCCGCGAACCTGATTGCGCCGCGGATGTCGGTCTCTCGGTCGGCGCGAAAGATCACCGGGCGGTCGCCGCGCACATAAGGAACAAGCGGCTCGAGCAGGACATTCTGATCGGCTCGCGGCAGTGTTTTGTCCTTTGCGTAAGCTTCCTGTGCCCGACCGTAAACTTCGGCGTCACGGAGCATTTTTCGAATTTGCTCGAGCTGGCGATTCGCCTGCGCGAGGGCCTCAGTGAGATTAGGCGGTTGGTCGGGGACGAAGAAACCGCCGCCGCCGCCGGCACGAGGATAATTAATTACCAGGGCAGCATAAGGAACTACGGCCATTTCGAGTGGGCTGGTACCAACCAGATTGACGATTGCCGCCTGGCCGGAGATTAAGCCGCCCAGAGGCATTGAAACGGCGCTGGTAACGCCATCGACGCGGGTAACCGCAATATGGGCGCTGTGCGGATTGATGCCATTAATAGCTTTTGCGTTTGGATTTAAGTCGCCCACCTCGGCCGTATCAACCGTGCCGGATGCACCCTGGCCTACTTCAACCAGGCCCATGGAAGTCGCCGCATCAATCATCCCCGGATAAACCCACAGCCCGCGTGCATCGATGGTTTGGGCTCCGGAGGGAACACTAACGCCGGCTCCTACGGCTTCGATCTTGCCATCGCGGATTACGATAGTCCCATTGTCGATGTCCGGACCGCTGACTGTAACGATGTGTGCATTGCGAATGGCATAGAGACCGCGAGAAAAACTGACGCCGTGTTGTCTTGTAGGTTCTCCAATCTGTTGGGCAAAGCCAGAGTTGGAAGAGAAAAGAAAAAATGTAAGAGATACTAGAAACAACGCCGGAAATACTAAAGACGACGGCTTTGCTACCCCTTCTTGCTGAAAGCGTATGAGACGTGAAAACTGAAATTGCCTGTAACGAAAGCCGAGCGGGGGTAAACCGCCCTTTTCAACCTGAGAGGCTTTGAGACTTGTTAGGCCTTGAGGTAATTGAGAGCTTCTCATACACAGATTTTCCGGAAGGCTTCCAACCTGGAAGGAATCACTCAATGGTGAAAACCTCGCAGGTTGGGAAGGGTGGTTTACCCCCGCCCGACTTTCCCTAAAATCTCGTTTCAAGTTTTCACATCGGCTCGCTGCCTTTCCGCAAGGAGAAGCGGCAAATTCGCCAGAGCCAACCTCTGAATTTCTCGCCATCGCCATCGCTTCCGGTCTCCCCATCTCCTGGTCCCACCGTCTTCGTGTCCCTGCTCTCATGGCTGCTCTCCCTCCCAGATGTCATCGTCATGATTCGTAGGACGGCGGCGGCGCGGCGTTGCCGGTGAGGCGCCACCTGACGGCGGACGATTAGGTTCTGCCTGTTCCAATTGAGCTCGCTCCTTCAGAAGATCGGCGCGTCGGGCCAGGTCTTTTTGACGATCAAAAAAGATTTCACCGTCTACAAACGTCGTTTCGACACGCGAGTAGACGCTGAGCGGATGGCCGGTCCAGATTGCCAGGTCCGCATCCTTGCCGACTTCGATCGACCCGACGCGATCATGAATTCCAAGTTGCCATGCAGGATTCCAGGTAATGAGTTTGAGTGTTTCTTCCTCGCTCAGATCGCCATAGCGCATGGCCTTAGCGGCTTCGATGTTCAAACGCCGCGCTCGCTCGTCGGAATCAGAGTTCATTGAAACATTGACCCCCGCGCGGGTCATGATGGCGGCGTTGTAAGGAATTGCGTCGTAGGCTTCGATCTTGTAGGCCCAGTTATCGGCAAAAATAGAAGCGCCGGCCCCGTGCTGAGCGATCTCCTTGGCCACTTTGTAGCCTTCCAGCGTGTGCTGGAATGTTTTGATTTTGAACCCAAACTCATTTGCCAGGCTGATGAGCATCAGAATTTCGTCCGCGCGGTAGCAATGTGCGTGAACGTAGCGCTTGCCTTCCATCACCTCGACCAACGGCTCGAGTTGAAGGTCGCGCCGCGGCGGAATCAAGTTCTGGTCGCGCCGTGCGAGGCCCGCACGATACTCGTCCCAGGTCTTCTTATAATCGCGGGCGCGCGTGAAAGCTTCGCGAATCACTTCCTCGACCCCCATACGCGTGGCCGGATAACGTCGTTGTTGTCCCGGCTGAGGATTAAAGCTCGAGCGTTTGGGGTTCTCACCGAGCGCAAACTTGATTCCCGGCATTGCACCTGGAAACAAGAACTCCTTGACCGGCCGTCCGTACTTGATTTTCACGACTGTGTTCTGGCCACCGATTGCGTTGGCCGAACCGTGCAGGAGATTCAGGACAGTCACTCCGCCCGCCAACGCCCGATAAAGATCCACATCGTTCGGATTGAGCACATCGTTCATCCGGGTCATCGAGGTAACAGACAGGCTGCCTTCATTGATGGCGTCGAGCATTGAGTGGGAATGGCAATCGACAATTCCCGGCATGAGGTATTTGCCGGTTGCGTTGATCACCCGAGCATTTCCCGCGTTCAGGTTTTTCCCTACCGCGGCAATCTTTCCATTGCGTATCAGCAGGTCAGCATTCGGCAGCGTTCCGCGCGTTACGGTGAGTACGGTCGCATTGCGAATGAGTGTGTCCGGAGTGCTGGCGCGACCCTGCGCAAAGGTTTCGGGCAATAAAAATCCGGCTATCAGCGAGCAGGTCAGGAAGTGAATGAATAATCGGCTCATCATTACATCCCTTTCATCTTTGGCGATATCCTGTGAACACGGCAAAAAAACCAATTCAGATCTAACGATTTTGAGTTAGCACTAACTGCAACTCCCCCGGCGGTGTGGGCGACGGGGCGGGCTGGGCCGGTGCCCCAGCTTTCGTTCCTAAAAACGAACCGGGCGCGCGCCCGACTACGTTCACCGTACCTTGCATTTCGTTGTCGGTGATTCTTCCGGCGAATGTTGCTTCCGCGGTTTGCCCTTCAAACGTCGCGGGAACAGTAAACCGAAGGTCGCCGCTAGGACCGGCTGAGGCGTTAGCAATCTCGCTGCTGCCTAACCCACCCTGGATCGATCCGCGCAAGCGCTCACCTTCCTGTTGGAGAACGAGAGTGACCGCAATGTCGCCTGAGCCAAGATTGACGTTTAGCGTCCATGTACCCGTGGCGGCGCCAGCCTGCGCACCGCCCGCCTCCAGTCGCAGGTCAATGGAACGCCCGTCGATAAACACATGAGAAATCCTGGCATTCCGATCAAACAGATCTCCGCGCGTGATCGTGAGGTTGGCAATCTTGCCCGCTTCGATTGTGCCGAGTCGATCGGCAACACCCAGAATCTGTGCCGGCCAAAGCGTCAAAGCGCGCAGGGCATCGTCGCGGGAAAGGCCATTCTCAGTGGCGCGGAGCAGGTTGGCGGAGAAGTCGGCCATGTTCGTCAGCGCTCCGGATTGAAAGGCAAACGGAACACGCGCGACTACCAGCTTCGCAGCTGTCTTCGGCGCTTCAACTCGTTCGCGCAGGATTCTAACGGGTTCCGCATCAGCTTCCGGCAATGCTGCCGTGATGCGTCGCGGGAAATTGAGTGAGAGCAGCACCGGAACTTTGCTTTCGCGGAGACGATCCGCAACTCGCCCTGCCTCCAGGCCTCCAGCGATAATCGGCCGCAGTTTGAACTCCTGAGCCAGATCCAACGCCCGAGAAATCTCGCGCTCGCGATCAGCGTACATTACGACCGGCATCGTGCCGTCTAGCACTGGGAGCAGGGCCGCCAGGGAGCGGTCCTGGTTCGGACGCCGCATTCTCCGGGGTGAACGTTCGTAGGTTTGGTGCGCCTGGCGATAGCGTTGAGCATCGAGCAGCATCTGACGCAACGAGGCAAAGACACCTACCAACGAGTTGGGATAGTTGCCGGTGCGCAAGGGTGTGAAACCGACGTGCAGCGCCACCGGGGAGCGCACAATCATCTGCTGCGCCGTGTCACCGGCGAGATTGATCAGGGCAGACTGGCCCATCCAGATTCCCTGGCGCGGCGCGGTTAATGCGGTTGTGATTCCAGCATTGCGTGCGGCTTCGATCTGCTCGCCGCCGGGCTTGATAAAGTCCTCGGCCAGCACTTCCGGCTGCAAGCCCGGAGGCTGCGTTGAGTTGAGTGCGCTGATGGCGCTGGTTTGTGGCCGAAACTGGCCGAACCCCGCACCTGCGACAACCGGCGACGGGGTTGGAGTCGGTGAAGGCTGGGGCATCCCGAGTGCGGTGCTGGAATCGATGAGCCCCGGATATACGGTTAGACCCGTCCCATCGATTACGCGCGCGTCGGGCGGTGCGGTAACGTTTGCGCCCACCGCGGCGATCAAGCCATCGCGAATCACTACGGTGCCATGATCAATTACGGGTCCCGCGACCGTGACGACGCGCGCGTTGGTGATGGCATACGTATCAACGGCGCTGCGCTGAGCAGTAACAAAATTGGGGGGTGGAATAAAAATGAAAGCAGAAGCGAGCAAGGCGGCAAGACTCCGCAAACGGATAGCTGGCATGGCAATCCAATCCTCGTCAATATGATTTGCGACGCGTGTTCGCTGGGAGAAGAGCGCCAGCGAAGCCACTGTGTTTGAAAGAGTGGCGAAAGCTTAGCGTAGAAATGGAAAAGGGGAAAGGGAGATGGGGAAATAGGGCGGAGTTGTTATCCAGTTGCCCTTTTCCCCCTTTACCCATTTCCCCCGTTGCCAGGCCGGCTTTAGTGTGCGATCACTTGTTCGTGTTTGACGCTGTCACTTTAAGAATGTTCTTCACACTCTTGACGCCCTCGATCGATTTGGCGATGGTCTCGGCTTGCGTCTTCTGTGCCGCGTTGCCCACGGTGCCGGACAGTGTTACCACGTCGTTGTCCACATCGACATTGATCGTCGAATCTCTCAGATCATCCGCGGCAGCCAGATCAAATTTGGTCTTAACCCATATCCAGCCATCGTTGAGTCCACTACCGATCGTCCGACCGGTATCCTTGGCTTCTCGTGTATAGCGATCTTTGTCGCGGTCATAGTCCGCCCGCGTCATGCCTCTTCGTGGACTTGGAGTGGCGCTGGCATTCGCATTAGCTACCGCGACGTTTGCGTTGGCCGCTCGATTGGTATTGACGTTTGCATTGTAGTTCGTCGTGTCTCCGCATCCAGCCATAGCCATAGCTAAGGTGGCGATCAGCACTGCTGCAATTTTGTTTCTCATTCTTACGCAATCCTCCTGGTTGGTCCGTAAATGAAAGGGGGAAACGGGGAAATGGAAAAAAGGAGAGGGAGAGGGGTAAGGGACAACGGGAGACGGGGAGAATCGGCTAAAATTATTCCCTCTTCTCAATGTTCTCGGTCTCACCACTTCACGCTGCCTTCTTTGGACGTGTCGATTTCTGCGGCTTGAGAAGTTTCGTTGAATAGAAATCCCTTGATGTTGTCGAACAAAAAGTTTTGCGCATCGGGGTTTGTAAGATCGAGACCATAGTGATTGATGATTTGAGTCTGCTTCTGGAGCCACGCACTCCAACACGGCTGACAAATCTCGGTTGCGATTCTTTGGCCCAGTTCGTTGGGAAACGGAGCGAAACCCAACCCAGGACACTTCTGCCCACAGTGTTTACACGTCATTGATTCAGCCATCACTTAATTCTCCTCTCAAGTACCGCGGGCCAGGTGTCAGGTGCCGATCGGATAGACAAACCGAACCCAAAACGTACTTCCCACTACCCACTGTCTACAGCCCACTGCCCAGCCTCACTTTGCGCTTCGCGGATTGCCTTTATGACATCCTCGTCCTTGGGACGAAAGAGACCGAGTGGGCGCACGTCGCGATAACGAACAATGCCCTCCGCATCGATTACAAAAACCGAGCGCGCGACTTTACCTGGAATCAGCGATTGCGCGCCATACATGCGGGCCACGTCGCCGCCCTCATCTGACAGCAGTCGCAGAGGCAGATCGTGATGCTCGGCAAATTTCTTATGCGATTCTACCGAGTCAGTAGAAATACCTACAACCTCGGCGCCGGTTGCCGAATAGTCGTGCCAACGATCGCGAACGGAACACATCTGCCGGGTGCAGATCGGTGTTTCGTCCCCCGGATAGAAAAGGAGCACCACAACCTTGCCTCGTTGCTGCGCCAGGGCCCACTCCTTACCTAATGCATCACGGAGCCGGAAATCGGGCGCCGGCTGTCCCGCTGCTGTCTTGCTTCTTTTGCTCATTTTTCCGCCGTTACCCTTGAACAGAATACCTTCGAAGCGGGAAACGGGGAAATGGGGAAACGGGGCTCCCGGAGAAAATCGGCAAAACCGGGCAAGGGGAAAAGAGGGAATGAGAGCGAATTAATACAGAAGGGGACAAATGAGGGTAGGTGCTGATCCCTGATGGATGGAACTATTCTAGATTCGTGCCTTCACTTTGGAATTCAGCGGCGGCTCTCTCGTACCCTGAAATACGCCGACGCCTGCGGGCGAAAAAGAAAATATAGAACTACAGCGAAGAGCAAACTGTGCACTAACAGCTGTAATGGCGAGTGCAGGACACTGAGGATGATGTGATACCCCAACCAAACAACAAGAAGCCAGCGTGCCCAATTGAAGCCGTAGAGCATAAACACGCCGCAAGCAACCGCGAGAATCCGGGCGAGATGGACGATCCAATGTGCCCTGAACTCGGCAGTGCGTTGAGCGTGTGTTGTATCAACGTATGGCAGCAAGCTAGTAAGGAGTGCGATGCTGCCGAACGCTATGAATATCCAACTGAAGATCGTAATTGAGCGTGGGCGTTTGTCCATGGCTAATCAGTGTGGCCTCGCTCCAAGGTTCACCCGGGCCGGCGCGACGGCATTGGATCAAGCGAGAAGCCTTCGCAATTGCCGGCCAAGGCGCAACCGCTAGCTCGGCGTTTCGTCTGGACGAGATTTGATTTCCTGCCCGAACGTGATCCGATGGCCGTCCGGGGTTCTGATGGCAAATTCTCGCATCCGCCACGGTTTGTCAGCCGGGTCCTGGACTCCAGATACACCATTCTTCAGAAACTCGAGATACAAATCGTCAACGGCATCGACCGTCACATATGCGAAGTACGAGTGATCGCCTGTCTCATATGCCGGCATTGCGTCCGGGCACTCACCGAGCATCAATCGAAACTGATCCCGCGACAGAAATGCCCAGCCTTCTACCTCGAAGTGGAGCGTGAATCCGAGTTGATTACGGTAGAACGAAACTGACTTCTCAAGGTCGGGCACCGCAAGTACGCATTGGACTCGGGTCAACTGTGACATTCTTCGTCTCCAAAGAGTCGGGCATTCGCATATCGTGCGTGTGTGCTGACGCCGAACATCCTAAGGCCCTATTACAATCACTTCTAAAACTTACAGATGGGGAGGCTGGGAGATGGGGAGACGAGGAGACACTATCAACCATTTACCCTTTTGCCCCTTTCCCCCTTTCCCCTTTTTCCCCGGCAGAGATCCTGTTTTCAGCAATCCACACACGTCCGCCGGAGCAGATTTGTAAAAAGTTGCACATGCGGCAGTGAGTGGCCGGACGCACCGGAAAATGTTCGGGCTCGCGTGAAGAGATGAGTTGAAGAAAAGCTTGGTCAATTGCCTGCGCGCACGCATTGGCCTCCAGCAGATCTTCGTTTAGATGAAATTCCACATTGGGGTCGAGAAAATGTAGCGCGACTTTGATTTCGCTCCCAGCATTTACCAGATCCGGCATCAATTCTCGAACAGCGAGAGCATAGGCCTGCATTTGTAGGTGATAGTCGGAGGCAACGTGACGAATCTGGTCCTCGAGTGGGGATGAAGCGCTGGAGGCGATTTCGGCAGAATCCACCTGCGTCTGATCAGGTGATTTCGGCCCAGAGAAATCAAGCATGAACTGCGCCGCTGAGTGCTGGGACCGCAGGCGTCTCGCCTGCGTCCGTGAGTTGGCATTCGACGCTGTGGCAGCTTCTCCGCCTGCCAGGCGAGACGCCGACCGGGTTGCGATAGTTTCAGTTGCGGCTTCGCCGCCTGGCAGGCGAGACGCCTTCGGTCTCAGCGCAAAGGTTGACCCAAGTTCTGGAGTTGAGGGGCGACTTCGAATGCGGTTTGTCTTGAAGTCGATGATCTCGATGTCGAAACCCTTTCCATCAAGGGAAGGGGAAACCAGCAGCTTATCAATCGTTCCCGTCAGAATACCGAGGGGACGGCGCAAACGAAAATTGAGTTCACTCCATAGACCTGGACCGTTCGCAGGAACACCGGTAAGCACTTCTCCTGCCGCTTTCCTGGCTCGCTCAATTCTCTGAAACACATTGCTCGAAAGATAATTTAGAGCGAAAGGCACCAACTCCTTTAAGGCTTCTTGTCTGTCGATCTCGAGCAGCCGATCTGCGAGTTCCGCCTTGCGCGAGCCAACCACCTCGTTAAAGCTACGGCGCAGTCTTGCTTCCACCTCCTCACCTTGTGCGTAGGTTTCACAAAAGCGGTGGATGACCGCGCCTTTGAGCGTGGCGGTCAGATTTGCAGGCGGCTCAGGAGCCTCGGCGTCGTTCCACACAGACATCTCATCAGCCGCCGGCACATGCAGAACACGATCGAAATAATACTGCCGCGGGCAGCGTTGGTAGTTGATCAACTGGGTGACGCTGAAGCGGTGGACCGCGCGATCGCGTTCCAGTTCGATTGGGCGCAAAAGTGGAAAAGCATCGGAGAGTGAGCCCGGGCCTTCTGCCGGCTGTTCCGCAACACCTTCCGATGGTCCCACCTGTGCCCTACTCCCACGGGTCAAGGCCCCACTCCCGCTGGGAAGGACCGCGGGAGAACTCGCTTGCTGCTGGTCGGCAACGCTGACCATTAGCTCAAACTGGGCATTCTGATAGGTCTCACTCTCTTCAAGATTCACAATGCCGCTACCAGTTGGCGCTGGCAGTTCCAGCGTTTGCCAAATCCAGTTGAGCCAGGTGTCCCCCTTCGCGCCAAGTTTATTGAGCTCTTTGGTGGTGCCCGACAGTATCAAGCGATCCTGGGCACGCGTCGCTGCGACGTAGAGCAAGCGCATACTCTCAAATTTTTCCCGCCAGGCATGACGTTGTTCGAAGCGATTAAACGTGCAACCCGCAACCAACTTCCCGCGTCCGTCCGGCACCTTCAAGGTCAATCCGCGATGCCGGTCCAGCAGAAACCAATTCTCGGAAACCTTTGAATAGCGCTGCAGCTCGGGGATGATGACGATGGGGAACTCGAGACCCTTTGCCTGGTGAATGGTCATCAGGCGCACCGCATTGGTGGCTTCGTCGATCTGGCCTTCACTCTCCCGACTGCCTATCGCTTCGAATTCCTCTACATAGCGGACAAAGTCGCGAATCAGGTGCGTGCCCGAACGTTCGAAACGTTCCGCGAGAGTGAAGAGTCGCTGCACATTCGCCAACCGCTGGGCACCGTCAAATGTCGCCGCGATCACTGTCATGTATTCTGATTGTTCGACTGCGAACCGCAGCAGACGACCAATCGGGTAGTGATGGCGCCGGGCAATCAATTCTTTGATTAGAGTGGCAGCCCGATCGAGCAGATCGTGTTCCTCGTCACTGATGAAAGCTATTTCGCCATGCTGTCGGAGCGCCTTAAACAGTTTGCGCGTTTGCGTGAAGTGGCGAAGCGGATCTCCCTTATCGACTTCATTCAGCCAGGGCGCGCAACGGAGCGCCAGCAGAGCATTGTCGGAGATTCCACCGAGCGGCGAACGCAGTACGGCCGCCAACGCCAGCTCGTCCGTCTTGTTATCCAGAAACCGAAGCAACTGGATCAGGTCCGTGATCTCTTCCCGCTCGTAGAATCCCCGCCCGAGCACCGTTTGATAGGGAATATTTGCGCGCCGAAAGGCCGATTCGTAAATCTGCACGTTAGTCATCGCCCGAAACAGCAACGCGATGTCGCTGTACTGAACATCCCCAGTGAGAGCAATGATCCGTTGCGCCAGTTGCTGAGCATCAAGCTCGCGCGACGTTTGCTCTGCTTTGAGATCGTCGTCTCCGGAAGAGTTTGGTAATGCTTGCTGCGCGCTTTCGGGGCGCGTTTGTGTTTGTTGGACTTGATCCAGGGGCTGCGCGCTAAGCTGCTTGCCCTTGGCTACCCTCTGCCGCGCCTCCGGCGCTGGTTGAGCCTCAGTGGTGATCATCACTTCAACGAGCGGACCGCTATCCCGCAGCTCGCGCTTCGCTTCGCTGGGCTCATGCCCGACGTATCCGAGTTCTTCTCGTTCCGGTTCCGTTACCTCTTCTCTTGGCTGGAAAAGACGTCGAAAAAGATAATTGTAGAAATCAATCAGCGGGGGCTGGCTGCGAAAATTCAAGAGTAGAGGTCTTTCTTCCCCGCCACTTGCTGTCAGGGTTTCAGTCATCTCACGAAAGACGTCCACATCCGCGCCGCGAAAACCGTAAATTGACTGCTTACGGTCACCGACAATGAATAGGTTCGCGCTCTCACGCCGGGATTCTTGCAAAGCCAGCCGTTCCAGCAACTGTCTCTGCAATCCGTTCGTGTCCTGAAACTCGTCGACAAGAAAAAACTTGTAGCGCTCAGCAGCACGCGTCACAACTTCCGGTCGCGCCAACAATTCAAGCGCGCCCACTTCCAGGTCATCGAAATCAAGCGCTGCAAGTTTCTGCTTTTCTTCGTGGAGCCGTTCGTCAATGTAGGTGAGCAGCATCACCATCTCGAGCGCGTACCGCCGGGCAAATAAGTCCAGACAAATTTGCGGCACGCGCCCCGCCAGATTCTTTTCCCATAGCAGTTCATCCAACGCCGTTATGTGCGGCTTCAGATCTCCCTTGTTCTGGGGGCGCAGCTTGCGAAAACCCTCTACGGCGCGGCAGTAGTCGGCTAGCCCATCCGGCTCCGGAATGCCATGAAATAAAGACCGAAGACTGGACCATGCTGAACTCACTTCGGCTTGATTGCTTAGCGCGGCGGGGGTCGTTCGGCGAAACAGCAGAAATTCGTTCATCGCCCGCGAGAGGTCGACAAGTGCTCGTGCATGCTCCTCCTCGATCGAATGACTGTTCGCAGTCTTCATTGCCAGATCGGTCATCGCCAGGCCCTGTCCATTTACATCGCGATATAGTTGGGCCAGGGCGGCGGCCAGCTTTGCCCGTCCTACTCCCAAAGTTAATCGAGAGATCTCAACGTGGCCGGAACTAATGAAATGTGAAAGTGCTTCCTCGACGACCGACTCCAACAACATCGCCGCTCGATGTTCATCGAGCAAAAGAAACTGCGGATCGACACCGGCCTCCACCGGAAATTCGCGTAGCAGTCGCGCGCAGAAACCATGAATGGTAGTGATTACCGCTCCCTCGAGCGTGCGCTTATAACCGAGCCAACGCTGTCTCTCACCCCCTGAGGCGGTGAGCAGAATTTCATTAAGTCGGGCTCTGAGGCGCTCGCGCATTTCGTTCGCCGCGCGATTGGTGAAGGTGATGGCGACGATTTTATCGATGGAGAGATTGCTCTCGCGGAGGATGTGCAGGTACCGCTCGACCAGCACCGTGGTTTTGCCGGAGCCCGGGCCGGCGGTCACCGAGATATGCTTCGTGATCTCGTAAGCGGCGACTGCCTGTTCAGGTTCTAGTTGGCGCGTCTGTTTTATAACCGCTCTCCTTGCGGCTCTGCCACCCCGCCCAGTGCGTTAAGGCCCCGAATGAGTCAAACTCGACTTGAATTACATAAAGCGTTTGCTAATTCCAGCCCAGGGTTGCCTCAACCCTGGGACTCCAGTTCCCTCAATAACCTCTAAACTCTGAAAGAGTTCGCGAGTCGTTGCGCGCGATTTAGCCAACATCTTCGGCGTTACTATTCTTTGGATGTGTGTAGACCCAGGGTTGCAAGCAACCCCGGGCTCGAATTAGCGAACGCTTTCAGCGTTTTCTGTACCGAGTTTTCACACAGCCTCGTAGCCTTGCCGCATTGGAGGGCGGCGAAGCCGCAAGCGAACAGAGACTCACCAGGCATTTCCAAGTTCAATCGGTCGCTGCTTCTTCCTCTCAATTCGGTAGCGGTCGTAGCGGCAGACGGCAGCGAAGTCGCAAAACCTGCACGTCTTATCCTTCTCGGATGGATTTACACCGAAGTGTCCAGCTCGCATGTGATCCAGAAAGTCCCAAATCTTTGCGACCACTTCTTCGCGGATCCGGTGCCAATCATCGTCAGACATAACGCTGTTCACAGTCGCTTTAATTCCGGAGTATTCCAGAGCCTGCGCCCGGTGCAGTCCTTTGTTGCGCCGTTCATTCCCGCCGCGGATCACGTAGTAGCCTCCCCGGCGATTGGGTGATCTGGAAGAATCAACTTTTCCAGAGCCTCCAGATAGATTGGGAGTTGCAGGCTACGCCCGGATCTCATGTCGTCCGTGCTGGAGCCCGTTGACAATTTGTAATCGTAAGCGATGAGCGTATTGTCGGCGGCTACGTCTACACGATCGATTTGTCCGCTGATTTTCATCGCTTCTTTGCCCACGAACGTGGTCCGGACCAGCTCCAGCGGGTCCGGTATGGAGTGCGGGTCACGCGCCGCGGATTTAATGCCGCCAAAGCCGACCTCAAAATAAGCGGGTACCACTCCCGCGGCTGCCGAGTTATGCTGAATTTCCAATTCATATAACAGCACCTGGTCGAGGAGAATCTTGCGTATCTCGCGGTCGATTTTCCAAATCTGTTTGTTGAGGGGTGGCACCACTCGCTCATGTTCGTCGAAGACGCGGTCCGCAATGTCAGCCAGCTCTTTCCGAAGTTGCTCGCGATCTAGTTCATTCAGCGGCTGGCGACGATGTTGTTCGAAGAAGCGACGCAGGATGTCGTGCAGCAGCTTTCCCGCGTCGATGGCTTGCAGATCAAGGGCCGCTTCTCCGCGCGGTTCCAACTTCAAAACACGCAAACCGAAGAACCGGTAGGCGCAATTGCCATAGACGCTCAATCCACTCGCACTGTGAACAAAGTCTGATCCGAATCTCTGTTTCAGCAAGGCAAGCAAATTCGGGTCAGTGATCTCACCGTCGTACGGACCAAACAGGTAACTGGCGCGCTCGCGCTCAATTTCGATACGTCGCAGCGCCGAGTTGCTAACCAAACCATCGTTACGCGCCAGAGCCAGAAGTCGTTTAATTCGCCGCCCCGACTGTAATTCCCGCTTCTCTCCTCGATGGAAATGACGCTCCTGCTGGCGCACCAGGGCAACTGCCAGCTCGTTGGTGGTGGACGCACTGTCAAGATTCTTACCTTCATAGTCACGACGGATCGGCACGCATTCAATCTTAAGAGGAGCAACGGCGCGTCTTAATTCGCCAATGTAGTAGGAAGCCACGGTTTCAGAGTCGTCCTCCAACAACAGCGGCCGGCTCAGATAAAGTCTCTCAGTAGCGCGACACGCCGATTGATAAAAATAATGTTCTTCTTTCAGCAAGGTGGCGGGCGAAATGTCTTCCAACGTCAGACCGTCTCGCTTCAGGCGCTCTCGTTCTTCGGGCGGGTAGATCCAATCGCGCGAGGCTCGGAGTGGAAAACCGCCTTCGACCAAACCGGCGATGAACACCGCGCGGAAACGCAGGCCGCGCACATCAGTCGCCTCCAACACGCGCAGACCGCCGCGGTCGGCGGCGCCAAAAACTTGTGACAGCGAACTCAGGCAACGTCGCACTTCCTCAAGAAAGGTGGCGAGCTTTATTGCCGCCTGACCACCACCCCCGGCGGGCTGCCCGCTTGGGGATCCCCGTTCTCTTTCAGGCGGACCTATGGTGGCGGCGATCTCAATGCTCTTAATCGCGGCGACAAAGGCACGCCGCAGCGCTTCGAGACTGTTGTAGTTGAGGATCGCCTGGGGAAGTTCCCGGTCTTCGATTGAATTTCTTATAGGCCGGGCGATTTGATCGCGAAAGCTGAACTGCTCGAGGAGCTTCATCAATGCCAGACGCAAATGCGTTGGTTTGCCTTCGCGAGGCACCGTCTGAAGGCGCTCAACAAAAAACTGGATAACAAGGGCGGCCCAGGCGATCGCCGCCGGGTGAACGTCGCGCGAGGGTCGCCTTTTCCTTTCGGCGTCTTTCTCCTCAATCTTCGCGGTTTCCGCGTTTTCGAGCAGGTCGGCTACGTCAGGGTCCCGGCCTTGTTCGGCGGTTTCGATGTTCAGCAGGTCTCGCGTTGCTTCGGCTTCCGGCAACTCCTTAATTAGAGTCTGAGCCCGCGTCAGCCACTCATTAACGCGCTGTTTGCTGCCCACGTAAGCGAATGCATTCTCGAGCGCATCAGCGTTCCAAACCCCGATACCGTAACGATTCTTTAGCCATGCGTCTGGCGTACTGTAGGGGCGTCCCTCCGTGGGCGCCCCTGGTTGCGCTGGCGGGGGCGCCCACGGAGGGACGCCCCTACAAGTAACACCGGCATACTCGGCGTCGAACCGCGCGGAAAGCAGCTTTAACTCTTCATCGTTTAGACGGAAGTATTCCGACTTGATTAGATCCGCAATTTCCGAAGTTCTTGGCGTCGCAGTTTCATCCCGAGAAAGCTGTTCGAGGATTGCAAAGAGTTTGAGCGCCGCGCGGTTGGCGGGAATGTCGTTCGCGTCAATTCGCTTTTCGAGATTGCAAGGCAACAACTCTTCGCGCATCACTCGGTTAATGGTCTCGGCGTAAGAAGCCCGTTGGCGTACGACCAGGGCGATGTCAGCCAGGTGATAACCTTCGCGCAGGACGAGTCGTTTGATTTCCTTGGCGATGGCGCGAATCTCGGTATCGCGATCGCCGCATTCGAAATACGTGATTTCGGCCGCCGCCTCAGCCTGTTTATTGCCGTCTTCCTCCTGCCGTCTGTCTCCTGCTCCTGCTTCCAGATCAGTCTCGGTTTCATTCCTTTGCGACTCGGCATGAGCCAGCGACGGGTTGAACAGGTCTTTACGCAGATTCGATAAAGCGCCTCGAGGCGGGTTTCCCACGCGGGCAATCCGCATGGGGTGTGAGGTGGTCAGAAGGCTCTCGGCGCTTCGTTTGATTTCAAACGGCTCGATGGCTTTCAGATGGTCGATGGTTTCCTGAAATGGCCGGAAAATTTCCTGGTTGAGTTCGTCGTGATTGAGGTTGACCACCACCTCCGGAATCCGCGGAATCAGGCGTCGCAGGATCTCGCCCTGTACTGGCGTGAAGTCGAAGAAGCCATCGAGGACAAGAAATTGTACGTCCGCAAGCCAGGGAATACTGACTGCCTGGCCATCAAGGTTACCATTGAGAATAGAAAGCGCGCGCAATTGATCCGCGTCTTGTTCGGTTAGCCCGTGACGGTTTAGCAGTTCGCTATAGGTTGAATAGATCAGGGCGATCTCTCGGTCAAAATCGCTCTGCAGATGCAGGTCGGCGTTCGTTGCACTTGTTCGGGGCGCTCGATCCTGGATGCGAGTAGCGATTATCTCAGCTACTTCGGCGGGTGATTTTGCGGCCCGCTCAATTTCGCCGATTAGTGTGGCGATAGTATTCACGCACCCTTCGCGGCCGGCCAGGGGAGCGATTGCTTTTAGTTCTCCCTGGGCTTTTAGCCGCGCAAGAATCTGGGAGATCAAGCTCCGTTGCAAGGGCAGTTCTTCGCGGTCTATGGGAATGCGAGACGGGAGGTGGCCGCCGGTTTCATTGACGGCACTCTGGAGCATGCGCCGCACCAGCCCTCGAAATAGATAGACGGGAAGTTCCCCCCAGACGCCACGATTGGAACTGCCGTCGAGAACTTCTTCAGTTACTACTTCCAGAAGCGGGTGGGAGGCGGCGAGATAGAGAAAACTGTCGGCCTGACCCTTTGAAACCAGCGCGGCGCAGCGTTCGATGAGACGCGCACGATTGCTACCCAGCAGAGGTCCCAACCAAATCTCTTTTGCCAATGCTACTCCGACAAGCGATTAGTGTTCGCTTTAAGTTTAGCAGGTGAGAGTTGAGATAGTTAGTCGCGGCTAAGCTCCTTCAGTCGAATGGGGCATCGACGGCGGCGCTTTACAGACCCGGGAGCGATATGGGCTGTGTGTAGACCCAAAAGGGCCTGACGCTAATTTGCAGGTTAGGAAGGCGGACCCTGTCCCCGCTCTTACGTCGCAAACAAGAATCGTTTAGACTAACTACTCAATTCGTTTCTCACACTCCAAAGGAGCTTTCCTCACATGGCTCGCAAATGGTCGAACCTCAACCTCCCAGGCGCACTCCACTATATAACCGGCAACTTCCTTGACCGCACCCCTGTCTTCACTGACTCGGAATGCTGCAAGGTCTTCCTTGATGAGCTCCAGAAACTAAATCGCAGTTGGCCCAGCAAGCTGATCACTTATGCGCTAATGCCGGATCATCTTCATCTGATAGCCAATCCCCAGGATGGTCGCATCAAGGAATTCATCGGCCAGTTGAAAGCGGTTTCCGCGAAGGCCATAGTTCGTGCAAACAGCGGCTTTGTTTTTACTGAGACGGATAAAGGGCACCAGGTCTGGCAAGAGAGCTTTAAAGATGTGGCGTTGTGGAGCGGGTGGATGATCTGGCAGAAGATTAACTACATCCACGCCAACCCGGTGAAGGCGGGCTTAGTGAGATCTGCCAAAGACTACTATTGGTCGGGCTTTCGATCATTTCACTCACAAGGTGATGAGCCATTGGCAGTGGATCATGACTGGTGGTGGC
>Ga0136617_10002219_pt1 | contig 17337 bp, 17 predicted proteins | sample AntDrymUQ3222106_2_FD_129672 | JGI IMG/M metagenome (GOLD analysis project Ga0136617, IMG submission 129672) | Polar desert sand microbial communities from Dry Valleys, Antarctica - metaG UQ322 (21.06) | ecosystem: Environmental > Terrestrial > Soil > Desert | place: Antarctica: Dry Valley...
AAACGTGCCTCCGGACTCGAAGTTGACAGTTGCAGGTCCTTAGCGCGATCGGCGACCGCGCAGATCACGCACCCGGCGCGTTGGCGGTCCCCTCACCTACAGGCGGAAGATCGGGACGAGGCGCTGCTCGTGCTCGGCCTCGATGCGCGCGACGACCTCGATGTGCGGCTCCAGCAGCGTGCCGCGCAGCTTCGTGCCCAATCCCTCGTCGACCTGGAAGATCCCCGCGGAGTTGGACATCTCGATCTCGACGCGGACGGCCTTGTCGTCGCCCGCGCCGATCCGCACCGCCTCGATCGCGTAGGCCGACAGCGAGTGGATGTTCGTGTGGCCCGCCTCGAAGGGCACGCGCGATCGGCCGCGCGCCATGTCGAGTGCGTCGGCGACGCGCAGGATCGATCCCTCGATCGTGAACGGGTCGCCCTTGGAGCGGTGCGAGATGATCGCGTGCATCGTCTCGGCGACGACGATCGAGCGCGCCGGCTCCTCGTAGACGCCCTCCAGCAGCGTGCCGAGCTTGTCGGCGGTGAGAAACAGCGAGTAGGCCTCGTGGTCGGTGCGGTGGATCGACATCCCGACGCAGTGCAGCAGCGCCGCGGCGGCGATGACGACCTCCGCGTCGCGCACCTCGAGGCCATGGTCGTCGACGATGCTCGGCGTCACGCCGCGCCCGAACAGCAGCCGCGACAGGCGCAGCGCGATGTTCAGCACGATCTGGATGTGGACCCACGAGTGGTCGGACATGTTCAGCCGCTCGGCGTTGACCGCGGCGGCGTGCCACCAGGCCTTGACCTGCAGGTCGCCATCGACCGCCTCCAGCAGCTTCTGCAGGCGCTTGTTGCCGCGCGCCGGCGCATGCACGCGCGCGTCCCGGGGCGCCCCGCGCGCAGGCGCCGGGCGCGGAGAATCGGTCACTCGTCGTCTGCCGGCGCGTTCTCGTTGGCCCGCGCGGCATGCAGGAGCATCAGCTCACGCTGCACCGAGCGCGGCTTCTTGCCGGGCTCGCGCTTGCGCCACGAGCCGTCGGCGCAGAGCTCCCACGCCCACACGTCGGTCCTCAGGGAGCGCTGGAGCGTGTCGAGCAGGTCGACCTTCGCGGTCGCGTCCTCGACGGGCGTGATGAGCTCGACGCGGGTGTCGAGGTTGCGCGGCATGAGGTCCGCGGAGCCGATCAGCACGCGCGTCTCGCCGTCGTAGTCGAAGCTGTAGATCCGCGAGTGCTCAAGGAAGCGTCCGAGGACGCTGGTCACCGTGATGTTCTCCGAGGTGCCCGGCACGCCCGGGCGCAGGCAGCAGATGCCGCGCACGTTGAGCGACACCGGCACGCCGGCCTGCGAGGCGCGGTACAGCGCGCGGATGCAGCGCCGGTCGACGAGCGAGTTCATCTTCAGGCGGATCCGGGCGGGCTCGCCGCGCTGGTGGGCGGCGATCGTGCGGTCGATCTCCTCGAGGATCCCCTCACGCATGCCGCGCGGTGCGATCAGCGCCTTGCGGTACTCGCTCGGGCGGCCCAGGCCGGTGAGGAAGTTGAACATGTCGGCGACGTCGTTGCCGATGTCCTCGTCGCAGGTGAACAAGCCGAAGTCGGTGTACAGGCGGGCAGTCGTGGGGTGGTAGTTGCCGGTGCCGACGTGGACGTAGTGGCGTACGCCCGCGCCCTCGCGCCGGACGACGAGGATGCACTTGGCGTGCGTCTTGAGGCCGGGATAGCCGTAGACGACGTGCACGCCGGCCTGCTCCAGCGCGCGCGCCCAGCTGATGTTCGCGCGCTCGTCGAAGCGCGCTTTGAGCTCGACCATGCAGACGGCCTGCTTGCCGCTCTCGGTCGCGCGGATCAGCGCCTGGACGAGGCGCGAGTCGTCCGACGTGCGGTACACGGTCTGCTTGATCGCGAGGACGTCGGGGTCGGCGACCGCCTGCTCGACGAAGCGCTCGACGGACGTCGCGAACGAGTCGTAGGGGTGGTGCACGAGGATGTCCCCGCGCCGCATCTCGGTCAGCAGGTTGGCGCGCTCGGAATCGTTGCCCTGCAGCCGGGGCTGCGTCACCGGCGTCCACGGCGGGTCGCGCAGCTCATCGAAGCCGCGCAAACCGTAGATCTGCCACAGGTCGCCCAGGCCGAGGATGCCGTCGACGTCGTAGACCTGGCGCTTCTCGAGGTCCAGCGCCTCGCGCAGCAGCTCGCGCACACCAGGGTCGATGTTGACGTCGACCTCCAGGCGCACGGCCTCGCCCATGCGCCGCCGGCGCAGCTCGGCCTCGACGGCCTGCAGGAGGTCGTCGGCCTCGTCGGAGACCTCGAAGTCGGCATCGCGCGTGACGCGGAAGAAGCCGTGGCTGACGACCTCCATCCCGGGAAAGAGCGACTGCAGGTTGGCGGCGATGACCTCTTCGAGGGCGACGAACGCATTCGGCTCGTCGTCGACCTCGACGAAGCGGTCGAGCATCTCCGTCGGCACCTTGACGCGGGCGAACGTCTGCTCCTCGGTGTCGGGGTCGCAGACGAGCGCCGCGAGCGACAGCGACAGGCTCGAGATGTACGGAAACGGCCGGCCCTGGCCGACCGCCAGCGGCGTGAGCACCGGGAAGATCTGGCGCCGAAAGCGCTTGGCCAGCGCCTTGCGCTGCGACTTGGAGAGATCGTCGAGCGCCAGGATGCGGATGCCCCGGTCGCCGAGCGCCGGGAACAGGTCGCCGAGGACGACCTCCTCGAGGCGCTGCTGCTGGCCGCGCACACGCGCGCGGATCGCGTCGATCGTCTCGCTCGGCGTCAACCCGTCCGGACCGGTTGCCGACAGGCCGGCGTCGATCTGGTCGTGGACGCCGGCCACGCGGATCTGGAAGAACTCGTCGTGGTTCGAGCTCCAGATCGCCGCCAGCTTGACGCGCTCGAGCAGCGGCATCCCCTCGTCCTCGACGAGCTGCAGGACGCGGTCGTTGAAGTCCAGCCACGACAGCTCGCGCCCGAAGTACAGCGACTTGTCGTGCAGGTCCAGATCGGTCGGCGGCGGCGGCGCGGGCGCAGGCTCGATCTGGCCGATCGACTCCTGCAGCGTGGTTTCGGTTTCGGGGGTCGTCATGTGGTCGCAGTCAGAATATCCCTGGGACGCTGTCGCGTCAGCGGGCGAGAACATCGTGTTCACAAACGGGGGCTTCTAGCGCTTGTGGTCGTGCGGTGCGCTGCGGTGCTGCCCGCGCCTGCTCAGCCGAGACCCGTCAGGCGGGCCGAAGCGGTCGCCCGCATGAGGGGTGTTGGGACCTACGCGCATCACAGGCCGGTACGTCGCGAGACCCCGCCCCGAGACCGCCGTTCACAAATGCCGCGGTCCCGAAGCCACCGACAGAGTCACCCCCCGGAGAGCAACACCAGCTGCTCGAGCACCACGCCCTCGCGCAACCCCCCGCCCGCCAGCAGCAGCGGGGCGCCGAGCGCCCGCGACGCGGCGTCGAGCAGCAGGATCCCCGCGGGCAGCAGCCGCGCGCGCTCGGCGTGCAGCCCGAGCCCCAGGGCCACCTCCCCGGAGGGGCGCGTGACCAGCGTCTGCAGGGCGCGGGTGAGCGCGTCGCGGTCCAGCGAGACGCCCATCAGCCGCTGCATCGACGTGGCGCTGCCGCCGACGGCGTAGGCCGCCGCCGGCCGGGGCGCGTCGACGGCGCCGAACAGCCCGGCGAGCTTCTCGCGCAGGCGAGCGAGCTCGGCCGGCGTCGGCGGATCGGACGGCAGGTCGGCGTGCGTCAGCAGCGCCGAGCCGACCGGCAGCGACACCGACCACACCACGCCCGCACCCGCGGTTCCCACGACGAGCTCGGTCGAGCCGCCGCCGACGTCGACGACGCCGAGCAGGCCCGGCGGCGCAGCCGGCAGCGTGCCGATGGCGCCGGCGAACGCGAGCCGCGCCTCGTCCTCGGCGCTGAGGATCTCGAGCCGCACGCCACAGGCCGCGTCGACGGCCGCCGCGAGCGCGCGCCTGTCGACCGCCTGGCGCACCGCGGCGGTCGCGACGACGCGCAGCGCGTGAACGCCGAGCTCGCGTGCCAGGCGCACCTGCCGGGCGACGATCGACGCCACCTCGGCGATCTTGTGCGGCCCGACCATCCCCGTCCCGGCCGCTCCCAGGTGCGTGAACGCGCGCTCGGAGACGAGCTCGCGGAGGCGCGGTCCATCGGCCTCCGCGACGAGCAGGCGCGTGGTGTTTGACCCGATGTCGATGCAGGCGCAGCGAAGCACGGCAGTCGCCAGGCGATGTTGTCATGATTGCGCGCCGTGGATCGCGCAGCTCCAGCCATTCTCGTGCGCGACCTGCACAAGTCCTACGGCAACGTGCACGCCGTCCAGGGCATCGACTTCGAGGTCGCGCGCGGCGAGGTCTTCGGCCTGCTCGGTCCCAACGGCGCCGGCAAGACGACGACGGTGGAGGTGCTCGAGGGCTACCGCGAGCGCACGCGCGGGATCGTCTCCGTCGTCGGCCACGACCCGGGCGGGCGCCCGCGCGCGCTGCGCGAGCGCGTCGGGATCGTGCTGCAGTCAAGCGGCATCTACCGCCACGCCACGCCGCGCGAGCTGATCACGCACTGGGCCGGCTTCTACCCCGCGCCGCGCGACGTCGAGGAGGTCATCGACCTCGCCGGCCTGCGCGAGTCCGAGAACGTCCTCACGCGCAAGCTCTCCGGCGGCCAGGCGCGGCGGCTGGACTTCGCGCTCGCGCTCGTCGGCGACCCCGAGCTGATCTTCCTCGACGAGCCGACGACCGGCTTCGATCCCGCCGCCCGCCGCGCGGCCTGGGAGACGATCCGCGCCCTCGCCGACCTCGGCAAGACCGTGCTGCTGACGACGCACTACCTCGACGAGGCCCAGGCGCTCTGCGATCGCGTCGCGATCATCAAGGACGGCCGCATCCTCGCCGTCGGCGCGCCTGCGCAGCTCGGCGTCGGCGCCTCCTCGCGCTATCGCGTGAGCTGGCGCGCCGAGGCCGGCGAGCTCGTCAGCCGCGAGACCGACGACCCGACGGGGCTGCTGCACCAGCTCACGAGCGCCGCGCTCGCGCGCGGCACGGGCCTGGAGGACCTCACCGTGAGCCGGCCCTCGCTGGAGGACGTCTACCTCGAGCTGACCGCCGAGGTCGCCGACGAGGAGCCCTCGCGATGACGGCCCGCCACGGCACGCCGATCGTCGGCATCCAGCCCGAAGGCCGGCCCGCGCGATGACCGCCGCGCTTGCGCTGACGTGGCGCCAGTACCGCCTGGAGCGAACGATGTTCTGGCGCAACCCGAGCGCCGCGTTCTTCAACTTCGTGCTGCCGCTGCTGTTCCTCGCCCTGTTCGGCGCGATCTTCTCCGGCAGCCAGGAGGATCTCGACATCATCGTCCCGGGGATCGCGGGGATGAGCATCATGACGACGACGTTCGTCGCGCTGGCGATGAACCTCGTGTTCCTGCGCGAGCAGGGCGTTCTCAAGCGCCTGCGCGGCACGCCGCTGCCGAGCGGCGTCTATCTCGCGAGCCTGGCCGCGCACGCGGTGACGAACACGACGATCCAGCTGTCGATCGTCGTCGGCGCCGGCGCGCTGCTATTCGGCGTCGGGCTGCCGCAGGACTGGCTGATGCTGGCGGTGTTCGTCGCCGCGGGCGTCGCGTGCCTGACCTCGCTCGGCGTCGCGCTGTCGCACGCGATCCCGAACTTCGACTCCGCGCCGGCCTACGTCAACGCGATCTTCCTGCCCGTGATCGTCCTCAGCGGCGTCTTCTACGACGCCGAGGCGGCGCCGACCTTCCTGCGCGACATCGCCCAGGCGCTGCCGCTGACGCACCTCATCGACGGGCTGTCGGCGGCGATGGTCAGCGGCGCGGCGTTCTCCGACCACCTCGACGACCTCGCCGTCCTGCTGATCTGGGGCATCCTGGGCGCCGTGCTGGCAGTGCGCGGCTTCTGCTGGGAGGCGCGGCGGGGCTGAGCGTCAGCCGTTGACGACGAACGCCGGCGGCGGACTGCCGCTGACCCAGACTGGGACGGCGGCCAGCGGGCCCGCCTCCCAGTCGGCGCGCAACAGGCCGAAGATGACCACGTCGAGCGCGCGGCCGCCATGGCGGTGATAGCGGCGCAGCACGCCCTCGCGCTGAAACCCGATCCGCTCCAGCGCTCGCTGCGAGCGCTCGTGCTCGACGTTGGAGTACGCGCCCACGCGATCGAGTCCGAGCAGCTCGAACGCGAGGTGGCACACGAGCGCCTTGGACTCCTGGTTGGCGCCGGTCCCCCACCAGGCGCGCCCGAGCCAGGTGCCGATCGTCGCGCGGCGGTCGCGCGGCGCGAACTCGCTCAGGCCGCTGATGCCGATCGGGCCGGTGCCGAGGCGCTCGACCACGAGGTCGAGGTGCTCCCCGAGCGCACGCTGCCGCGGCAGCCGCGCGAGATAGGCAACCGCCTCGTCCGCGGACGAGTACGGGCCCCACGAGAACCAGTGCGTGACCTGCGGATCGCTGGCCTCGGCATACAGCGCGCCGGCGTCGTCCGCGCGCGGGATCCGCACGCACAGCGTCGGGCCGGTCAGGGCGAGATCGTCCACCGGGGGTAACACTACGAGCATGCTCGCCCTGCTCTACGACATCCACGGCAACGTCCGCGCGCTCGACGCGGTGCTGCAGGACGCCGCGCAGCAGGGCGTGAGCGAGTACCTCATTGGCGGCGACGTGGCGCTGTTCGGCCCCTGGCCCGCGGCGACCGTTGCACGCCTGCGCGAGCTGCAGCCGGCGACCTGGATCCGCGGCAACGGCGAGCGCTGGACGGCGGATCCCGATGCCGCGCCCGAGTTGCTGCGCGGCGCCACCGCGGTCGTGCGTGCGGCGCTCGGCGACGACATCGTCGCCGAGCACGCCGCGCTGCCCGAGAGCGCGCCGGTCGGCGAGGGGGCGCGCGCCTGGCACGCCTCTCCGGTCAGCGACATGCGCTCGTTCGGGCCGCAGGCCGGCGACGACGAGTCCGAGCTGCTCGCCGGCGTGCAGGAGGCGCGTCTCATCTTCGGCCACACGCACGTGCCCTTCGCGCGGACCTCGGCGGTCGGCGCCATCGAGCTCGTGAACCCCGGCAGCGTGGGGATGCCGCTCGACGGAGACCATCGCGCCGCCTACGCGCTGCTGCACGACGACGGGACGATCGAGCATCGCCGCGTCCGCTACGACCACGCCACGGTCGCGCTCGCGCTGCGCGAGCGCCACGGCGACACGGAGTGGTGCGGGACGGTGTCGCGCCGCTTCGCGGAGGCCCGCTTGGAGCCGCAATGAGCGGTGTAGCCTCGAGAGCCGTCGACGCCGGATGAGACCGAGGACCCGCCCATGACCCGCCCCCGCGTCGCGCCGTCCTGAGCACGCCCGCCGACCCGCAGCTGGACCTCGCGATTGCGCTCGCGCGCGAGCTGCTGCACGGCACGGGCGCGCTGCGCGTCAGCATCGCGCTCGACAGCCCGCGGCCGGCGATCGTCGAGTGCGAGCGGCTGCGCGCGATCGTCGTGCACGACGGCGACGGCAGCGTGCGCGAGCTGCCGCACGACGCCGCGGGCGACGTCGCGCTGCCCGCGCTGCCGTTCATGCACCGCGTGCCGCCGTTCGAGGTCGATCCGGCCGACGGACGCGTCAGCGGGGCGCTCGGCGGGCTGGAGATGCTCGGCCGGGCGGTGCGCGACATGGCCGCGCTGCTACCGGGTGCGAGCGTCGTCGCCGCCGACTTCGAGACGAGCGATCCCGGCGTCCCGCTCGGCCTCGCCGGACGAGCCGGCGAGCCGCTCGTCGTCCTGATCGGCGACCACGAGTTCGAGCTGGACGTCGATCAGCCGAGCGCCTGAAGCGCTTGCGCGCGGTTCTCGTTGACCGTCAGCAGGGTGGTCAGCCCGGTCGTCTCGAACGTCCGCCGGACCGAGCCCTGGTCGCGGCAGGCGACCGCCAGGGCGCCGCCCACCGCCGCCATCGCCTGGTGGGCACGGATGACCGTCGCCAGGCCGGACGAGTCGATGAACTCGAGCTCCGTCAGGTCCAGGCAGATGCGACCGTCCTCGTCGCCCTGCGCCAGCGCGGCCTGGAGCTCACCGACCGCGCGCAGATCGAGCTCGCCGCGCAGCGCCACGACGTGCACTCCGTCCTGCTGGGAGCACGCGACCGTGAGCTGCGGGATGTTCAGGGGCGACCCCATGCGTCTGATCATCGCGCACGCACTACGCCATGGGAAGCTCGGCGGGCGAAGCGCCGACGACGGCCTGCGAGTCCTCGCTGCGGACGAGCAGCAGCGTCGCGACGATGCCGATCACGGCAAATCCCGCGCCGGTCAGGAACGCGAGCTGAAAGCCCTCCGTGAGCGCTGCGGGAATACCCGCCGGAGCGCCCTGCGCGGTGGTGAGCAGGTCCGTCGTCCGGGAGCTGGCGATCGTCCCCAGCACCGCCAGGCCAAGCGCGCCACCGATCTGCTGTGAGGTGTTGATCAGGCCAGATGCCAGCCCTGATTCGTCCTCGGAGACGTTGCTGACCGCGGCGATCGTGATCGGCACGAACGCGAAACCCAGCCCGACGGCGGAGATGACCATCGGCCCCAGCAGATCGGACAGGTAGGAGCCGTTGGCCGGTACCTGGGCGAACCACAGCAGCCCCACCGTGATCAGCCCGAGGCCCGCCAGCAGGACCTTCTTGAAGCCGAGCTTCGTGACGAGCACCGAGGCGGCACCCGCCGACGCGATGATCGCCAGCGCGAGCGGCAGGTAGGACAGGCCCGCCTTCAGGGCGCTGTAGCCCAGCACCTCCTGCATGTACCGCGACAGGAAGAAGAACATCGCAAACAGGGCGGCGCCGACGAGCAGCCCGACGATGTTCGCCCCCGACAGCGTGCGCAGGCGGAAGATGCCAAACGGCATCAGCGGGTCCTTCGAGCGCAGCTCAATGAAGACGAACGCGACGATCAGCGCGAGCGCGACCGCCAGCAGCGTGAGCGTCTGCGTCGAGCCCCAGCCATCGTTGATCGTGTCGACGAGCGCGAAGACGAGCAGCGACAGGCCGGCCGTCACCGTGATCGCGCCCAACGCGTCGAAGTGGCGCAGGTCGCTCTCGCGTCGACTCTCGACGAGCAGGCGCGGCGCGAGGATCGCGACGATGACGCCGATCGGGACGTTGACCCACAGCACCCATTCCCAGCCGGCGTACTCGGTCAGGATGCCGCCGAGCAGCACACCGGCGGCGCCGCCCGAGCCCGACACCGCGCCCCAGACGCCGAGCGCCTTGTTGCGCTCCGCGCCCTCCTCGAACATGTTCGTGACCATCGACAGCGCAGACGGGGCCAGCAGCGCCGCGCCGAGGCCCTGCGCCGCGCGGGCGATGATGAGCTGCGTCTCGCTCGTCGACAGGCCGCCGAGCAGCGAGGCGACGGAGAACACGAGCAGGCCGATCATGAACAGCCGCCGGCGCCCCAGCAGGTCCGCCATCCGCCCGCCGAGCAGCAGGAAGCCGCCGAACGTCAGCGCGTAGGCGTTCGGGATCCAGGTCAGATCCTCCTCGGAGAAACTCAGGTCGTCGCCGATCGACGGGATCGCGACGTTGACGATCGCGGCGTCGAGAATGATCACGAACTGCGTGCTGGCCAGCAGGGCCAGCGCGAGCCACTTGCGCCGCTGGGCCGCTTCCGCATCGGTCATCGGTGGTACTCCAACTCTGCTCGCGTTAACATGAACATTGGTTCCGCTTGACGGGCGCCAGGCTACGGAAGGAAGGTTCCGCTTGTCAACCATGGCTCACCGGCCGCAGCGCGCCGACGCACGCCGCAACCGCGAGAAGGTCGTCGCGGCGGCCGCGGCGGCGTTCGCCGAGAGCGGCCTCGAGGCGCAGGTCGAGGACATCGCGCGCCGGGCGGGCGTCGGCGTCGGCACCGTCTACCGCCACTTTCCGACGAAGGAGGCGCTCGTCGAGGCGCTGGCCGTCGAGCATTTCGAGGCCCTGGCGAGCATCGCCGAGGCGGCGCTCGAGGAGGACGGCGCGCCGTGGGACGTCTTCGCGGCGGCGATCTGGCGCTCCGCCAGCGCCGCGGCCGCGAACATCGCCTGGTGCGAGATCATCGGCGGCCACCCGACCGCCGCGCAGGCCGCCTCCCCCGGTCAGCTGCGCCTCGCCGCGGCGGTGACGGCGCTCATCGGCCGCGCGCAGGCCGCGGGCGTCATGCGCAAGGATGCAACCGTGGAGGACGTCAGGACGATCATGTGCGGCTTCGGCCACGTCGCCGCCGCCCGGAGCGCCGGGGCCGCGATGGACTGGGAGCGCTACCTGGAGATCGCGCTGGACGGGCTGCGGGCCAGGTGACCCGCTGGAGCCAGCGGCTGCTCGCGGCCGTCTTCACCGCGGCGGGCGCGCTGCACTTCCTGCGCCCGAAGATGTACGAGGAGATCGTGCCCGACTACCTGCCGGCCCATCACGAGCTCGTCCTCATCAGCGGCGCCGCCGAGATCGCGGGCGGCGTCCTGGTCGTCTTCCCGCGTACGCGCCGACTCGGCGGCCTGTGGATCGCGGCGACCCTCGTGGCCGTGTTCCCGGCCAACCTCGACATGGCGCTGAACCCCGATCGCTACGCGTCGCTTCCACCGGCGCTGTTGTGGGCGCGCCTGCCGCTGCAGGGGCTGCTGATCTGGTGGGCGCTGCACGCGACTCGCCCGGCCCGCGCAGGAACCTCGACCACCGGTTAGTCGATCCGCGAGAAACTTAAAGGCAGCCTGAGGCGCACCTTACCGCGTCTTGAGGTGCCGGGGCCACAATGCTCAGCAGGTTCCTGACCGCCGATCTGGAGACCCCTCCCCCATTCAGATCGGCCGCCTACGACCCGGAGACGGGACGGAGAGCAAGGGAACCGCGTGTTGCGCTCCCGATACCTGACGCAACCGCAGACCGCGAGGGTAGGGGCGGTGGTCCGATGCCACCGCCCCTCACCCCGCGCGTTTCGCCGCCACCCTCCCCGGCGGCGCGCGCGAACAGGCGGGGTCGGCTTCGGCGGTCACTGACATGACGCCGCACGTCGGCCTCGTCGCTCGGTCGTTCACGGCTGCGGGCGAGCGCGGCGGCAGCTCAGCCTGACGTACGCCCCACGCCCGCGCCTCCACGCAGAACGGCCGCGCCCAGGGAGGGGGACGCGGCCGTCTGCTTCAGCGGCTCAGGCTGGGGGAAGCCGAGCCGCGCGCTACGCGCTGATGGCCTCCGCGCGCGCAGGTTCGAGGGCGACTTCGAGCGCCTCGTCAATCGTCATGACCGGGTGGAACGTCATCGCCTCACGGACGTCGTCGGGCACGTCGTCGAGGTCGGCTCGGTTGCGCTCGGGCAGGATCACGTCGGTCAGCCCGGCCGCGTGGGCGGCGAGCACCTTCTGCTTCAAACCGCCGATCGGCAGCACGCGACCCTGCAGCGTCACCTCGCCGGTCATGCCGACGGTGTGGCGCACGGGGCGACCGCTGAGCAGCGAGGCCAGCGCGATCGTCATCGTGACGCCGGCGCTGGGGCCATCCTTGGGGATCGCGCCCGCCGGGACGTGGACGTGGAACTCGCGCTCGTCGAACGCGTTCTCGTCGATGCCGAGGTCCGCGGCGTGCGCGCGCACGTAGGTGAGCGCGATCCGTGCGGACTCCTTCATGACGTCGCCGAGCTGGCCCGTCAGCGTGAGCGAGTTCTGGGCGCGGTGGGACTTCATTCCGTTGGCCTCGACGAACAGCACGTCGCCGCCGACGCCGGTCACCGCCAGGCCCGTCGCCACCCCCGGCACCGCCGTGCGTGCCGCGGCCTCCTGGAAGACCTTCTGGCGCCCGAGCGCGTCGCGCACCGCATCGAGGTCGACCGTCACCGGAGCGACGTCCGGATCGGAGGCGATCCTCGTCGCGGTCTTGCGCAGCAGCGTGCCGAGCTCGCGCTCGAGCTGGCGCACGCCCGCTTCGCGGGTGTACTCGCTGACGACGATCTTGAGGGTGTCGTCGGTGACGACGACCTCGTCCTCGCGCAGGCCGTTGCGCTCGCGCAGGCGCGGCCACAGGTAGTCGCGGGCGATCGCGGTCTTCTCGGCCACGGTGTAGCCGTCGAAGCGGATGACCTCCATGCGGTCGAGCAGCGGCCCCGGGATCGTCTCGGCCACGTTGGCCGTCGCGATGAACAGGACCTGCGACAGGTCGATCTCGATGTCGAGGTAGTGATCGCGGAACGAGTGGTTCTGCGCGGGGTCGAGCACCTCCAGCAGCGCCGCCGACGGGTCGCCGCGCCAGTCGGCGCCGACCTTGTCGACCTCGTCGAGCATGATCACCGGGTTCATCGTGCCGGCGTCGCGCAGGGCACGGACGAGCCGTCCCGGCAGGGCGCCGATGTACGTGCGGCGGTGACCGCGGATCTCCGCCTCGTCGCGGACCCCGCCGAGCGACATGCGCACGAACTCGCGTCCGGTCGCACGGGCGATCGACTCGCCGATCGAGGTCTTGCCGGTGCCGGGCGGGCCGATCAGGGTCAGGATCGCGCCGTGATCGCGGTTTCGTACGGTCACCGGAACCGGCGACGTCGCGGACGAGTCCTCCGAGCGTGTGCCCGCCGGTTTCTGCGACCTCCCGGCGACGTCACCGATGCCGCGCTCCTCGCGCAGCTTGCGCACGGCGATGTACTCGGTGATGCGGTCCTTGACGTCCTCCAGGCCCGCGTGGTCGGCGTCGAGCACCTCACGCGCGTGGACCGGGTCGAGCACCTCGTCGGACTGCTTGCTCCAGGGCACGGAGGTCAGCCAGTCCAGGTACGTGCGGATCATCGACGACTCGCCGCTCTGCTCGCCCATGCGCTCCAGCCGGTCGAGCTCGCGCTCGGCCTGCTCGCGCACCGCGTCGGGCATGCCGGCCTCGGCGATTTTCGCGCGGTAGTCCTCGGTCACGCTGCCCTGGTCCTCGCCGAGCTCCTTGCGGATCGACTCCATCTGCTGGCGCAGGAAGTACTCGCGCTGCTGCTTCTGGGCGCCCGAGTCGACGTCGTCGCGGATGCGACGCCGCACCTGCAGCTCGGTGAGGCGCTCGCGCTGGAACTCCAGGGCGAGCTCCAGGCGCTCGGTGACGTCGAGCGTCTCGAGGATGCGCACCTTCTGCTCAAAGCTGAGGTCGGGGCTGTAGCCGGCCGTGTCGGCCAGCGGCCCGGGATCGACGACGGAGCGCAGGAACGCGCCGACGCGCTCGTCGGCGCCGCGCTCCTCGAGGATCTCCTCGACGACCGCGCGGTACTCGCGCTCGAGCTCACGGGTGCGCTCGTCGACGGGCTTCTCGTCGGGGTGCTCGGTGGCCTCGACGCGCAGGCGCCCCTGCGAGTCGCTCTCCGCCGAACCGGCGATGGCGCCGCGCGCGATGCTCTCCAGCGACGCGCCGCGACCGCCGCCGGGCAGGCGGATCGTGCCGGTCACGTTGGCGATCGTGCCGACCTTCGCGTACTCGCCATCGCGCCGGGGCACGAGCAGCACGCGGTCCTCGCCGGTCGCGTCGACCGGAAGGTTGATGTCCATCGTGGGGAAGATGACTGTGTCGTCCAGCGGGATGAGAAGCAGCTTTCGCATGTCTGGCGGGTTCTCCCTAGTTCGTTGCTTGCACAACTATACCCGATCAGCTTACGAAACATACGTTGAGTCGGAGGCGCTGAGATCTTGTGCTTCAGCCTAGCGCGATCCTCCGGGCTGCTCCGTAGGCTTGGCGCGTGCAGACAGCTTGGCCCGACGAGCGCTACGAGCAGGGCATCCGAGTCGGCGCGCTCGCCTGCCTGGAGCTGCTGACCGATGAGCCGCGCTGGATCCACCGGCGCGTCGAGACGATCGATCTGCTCGCCCAGGAGCTCGTGCGCCGGCAGGTGACGGTCGACTTCACGCTGCCCGAGGCGCTGCTGGAGGATCTGCGGATCGGACCCGACGGTCCGTGGTGCCGATCGCGATCCTCGAGAAAGCGGCCGCTACGCAACTTCGACCTGCGCGAGCACGACGAGTGGCGCTCGATCCTCGGCGCCAGCTGGGGCGGCCCGATCGCCACGCACGTCGTCACGGCGGCGACCCGCCTGGCCGCCGCGCCCGCCGCGCAGGAGCCCGAGGTCGCGAGCCTGCTCGCGCTTATCGCGCGCAGCGATCTGGAGGATGCGCGCGCGTCGATCGTCGCGCTGCGCGGCCGCACGGCCCACTCGCCGCAGATCGCGACGATCCTGGCGGACGACACGAGCGGCTACTTTCTGGCGACGTTCGCCGAGAGCTACATGCTGGTCGCGCTGCTGGCCGATGCGCGCGGACGGCGGATCCTGAGGTACGCCTACGACGAGCAGCTGCAACCGGGCGGCCGCGCGTCGCGCGCGCCGGCTCGCGCGACGGCTGGGCTGTCGCCGGTCGTCGTCGACGTGGCGTCCCGACCGCGGCGCACGCGTCGTCCTACCACGCCGAGGTCGTCGTGCCGGAGGAGCTGCGGTTGGACGCGTGGATTCTCGACGTGCGGACCGAGGAGCTGCTCTCGACGGACCTCGAGCGCGCCGTCGACCGCGCGTCGCTGCACGCTCCGCGGGTCACGCTCGACGCCGAGCCGCTGCTCGTCGCCGCGATCAGCGCCGACGCGCCGACCTCCCCACGCTGGCGTTCGCCACGAGCGCGGTGACGGCGCTGCTGCTGCTGCTCGGCGCGGCCTTCGGCGACCTCGGCTCGGCGACGGCGGGCTCCTCGGTGACGCTGCTGCTCGCCGGCTCGGTGCTCTTCGCGACGGCCGTCGCGCGCGGCGGCGAGCATCGCCTCATGCGCGGGATCTTCGCCGGGCCGCGACGGCTGGCTGCTGTCGGTCGTCGCGCTGGCGGCGCTCGCCGCCGCCGCGAGCGTTGCCTTCGGCGCCGACGACGGCCTGCGCGACGGCGTCTGGTACTGCGCCGGGGGCATGAGCCCGCTTGCATGTCTCAGCCTGGCGGTAGCCTTCTTCCGAGCAGCACCCCTGACGCGACGCCGGCTTGGGCCCGGCGTGGACGAAGATCTCTGACCGTGATGTTCTCCGAGCTCGCCAAGATCCTGGCCGACACCGGCAAGCTTGCGCCCGGTGGCCGTCCTGCGGCGTCGTTCGTCGTGCGCTCGGCCGAGGGGCGGCCGAACCGCAACCTCAGCATCGACGCGCGCGCGCCGAAGCCGATTACGCGCGGGCAAGCGAAGGGGCTGCGCGAGAACCGCGCCGCCTGACGTTCAGCCTCGATCCACCGGGCCAAACCCAGCGGACGGATCACGAGCTGTCGAGAAACAGGTCGACCTGCAGGTCGGCGTCCGCCACGTAGGCGTACGCGCTCAGGTCGGTGACGCCGGCCTCGGCGAGAACCTCGTCGTCGATGAAGAAGTTGCCCGTCGTCGTGCGCGCCGGGCGCGTGAGGATGTGGTGCGCGGCGTCCGCTACGATCTCCGGCCGGCGCGAGCGCGCCATTGCAGCGTCGCCGCCGAGCAGGTTCTTCACGGCGGCCGTGGCGATGATCGTGCGCGGCCACAGCGAGTTGAAGGCGATGTCGGAATGCTCCCGCGCCATGCCGAGCGTGCACATGCTCATCCCGAACTTCGCCAGCGTGTAGGCGAGGTGGGCGCCGTACCACTTCGGATCGAGGCTCAGCGGCGGGCTGAGCGTCAGGACGTGCGGGTTCTCGGCATCGCGCAGGTAGGGCACGCTGGTGCGCGAGAGCAGGAACGTGCCGCGCGTGTTGACGTCCTGCATGAGGTCGTAGCGCTTCATCGCAATCGTCGTGCTCGGGCTGACGTCGATCGCGCTCGCGTTGTTGACGACGATGTCGATGGCGCCGAAGCGCTCCCACGTGCGCTCCACCGCGTCGGCCACCGCGCGGTCGTCGCGCACGTCGCCGACGATCGCCAGCGCGCGACCGCCGGCCCCCTCGATCTCCTCGGCAGCGCTGAAGATCGTGCCCTGCAGGCGCGGATGTGGCTGCGCGGTCTTGGCCAGAAGCGCGACGTTCGCCCCGTCGCGCGCGGCGCGCAGCGCGATCGCGAGGCCGATTCCTCGGCTGCCGCCGGACATGAGGATCGTCTTGCCGGCCAGGTCGCTCATCGCCAGCCGCCCCGCGCGAGCATCGATCGCTCGCCAGTCGAGCGCCGGCGCGCGGTCATGCCAGCATGTCCGCGTAGCCGCGGGAGACGAGCCGCTCGTCGGCGATGCCGAGCACCTGGCGCAGCTGCTCGACGCGGTCGCGCTCGACGACCAGCCCGCCCGGCGCGGTGGCGACCGCCTCGAGCTCGACGAAGTGCCCGAGCCCGCTGACGCGGTCGAGGTGGATGCGCACGTTGTGCCACAGCAGCAGCCGGCGCGCCTTCTCGACGACGCAGCGCACACCGAGCGAGTCGCTCAGCGCGTCGATCAGCGCGAGGTGGTCGGCGACCGCGACGACGCGGTAGAGGCTGACCGTTGGGCCCGCGAGATCGGCGCGGTCGTAGGCGATCAGCTCGGCGGGCCGGGGCGGCGCCTCGCGCAGCTTGAGTCGGCTGATGACCGAGTGGAAGTAGGTGTCGCGCTGATGCAGGACGCCGTGGTCCTCGGCGCCCAGCTCGAGCGCGGCTTGCAGCGTCGCCTGCGGGTCGGGATCGACCGCTTTGACCTCGAGGTTGCGCTCCTTCCCCGGCATCGCGCTGCGGGTCCAGCCGGCGGGGTGGCTAGTACCCGAGCCGGGCGAGGCGCTCGCGCTCGGCGCGGCGCTTGGCCTCGCGCTGCTCCTTGCGGTTGCGCTCGCGTTCGCGCCGTTCCTGGTCCTCGTCGTGACCGGTGACGATGCGGATGCTCGTGCGCAGCTTGCCGTCCTGCGCGTGGGAGGCGAACTCCGAGCGGCTGGGCCGGTCGTCGCGGCGCGGGCGGCCGCCTCCGCCGGAGCGCTGCCCGCCGCCGGGACGGCGAGCGCCGGGGCCACGCTCGGAGCGCTCGGCCTCGGGCGGGCGCGGAAGCAGGGCCTTGACCTCGCGCACGGGCGTCGCGGCGAGGCGCACCCAGGCGTTGAAGACGGGCTCGCCGGGCTTCATGCCCTCGGCGGACTGCGCGCAGACTGCCGCCCACTTCAGCGGCTGACCCTTCTCGTCCTGCTTGGGCTTCAGCGCCTCCTTGATGACCTCTGCGCCGCCGACGCGCTCGATCGCCGCGGTCACGCGGGCGGGCGAGGTCGGCGAGCGGTCCGCGCCGGCCCCGGCGGACTCCTCGGCGGCGGTGGCGGCGGACTGATCGGCGCCGGGCTGCTCGGCGGCGGACGCCTCGGCGGCGGCGGGCTGCTCGGCGGCGGGCGCGGCCTCGGCGGGCGCGGCGGCGGCGGGCGCGTTGGGCGCGGCGGGCGCGTCCTCGG
>Ga0136617_10002220_pt1 | contig 17335 bp, 19 predicted proteins | sample AntDrymUQ3222106_2_FD_129672 | JGI IMG/M metagenome (GOLD analysis project Ga0136617, IMG submission 129672) | Polar desert sand microbial communities from Dry Valleys, Antarctica - metaG UQ322 (21.06) | ecosystem: Environmental > Terrestrial > Soil > Desert | place: Antarctica: Dry Valley...
ACGGCGCGCTTCGGCGAGATCCCGGCCGCCGTGCTCGGCCCGGCGATCGGACGCTGCTGCTACGAGGTCGGTCCCGAGGTGCTGGCGGAGTTCGAGCGGCTCGAAGGCGTCGCCACGGGTCAAATGCTCGACATCCGCGCGGTCGCCCGGCGCAAGCTCGAGGCGGCGGGGGTGACCGAAATCGAGGACGTCGATCTGTGCACGAGCTGCCGCGAGGACCTCTTCTTCTCCCACCGCCGCGACAGAGGCGTCACCGGCCGGCAGGCCGGGATGGTGTGGCGGACCTCGTGAACGCGACGACGCAGCGACGGGCCTTCACCGGGCTGCGAGCCGAGGCGCTCGCGGCGAACCTCGGCCGCGTGCGCGAGCGGATCGCGGCCGCCGGCGGCGACCCGGGCGCGGTCGAGATCTGTGCTGCGGTCAAGTATGTCGCCGCCGGCGAGCTGCCCGCCCTGGCCGAGGCCGGCATCGAACTGGTGGGCGAGAACCGCGCCCAGGACCTGCTGGCCAAGCGGGCCGAGCACGCCGGCCTTTTCACGTGGGACTTCATCGGCGCCCTCCAGAGCCGCAAGGTCGCCGATATCGCGGGGGTGGTCCGGCTGATCCACTCGGTGGCGTCCGATTCGGCGCTGCGGCGGCTCGAACAGCACCCCGCGCCCGAGATCCTCGTCGAGGTCAACGTGGCCGGCGAGGAGGGCAAGGCGGGGATCGCGCCGGAGGAGATCGGCGAGTTCGTCGCGCGGGCGCCGGTCCCGGTGACCGGGCTCATGACCATGCCGCCGGCCGTCGTCCGGCCCGAGGACAACCGTCGCCACTTCGCGCGCCTGGCCGAGATGGCGGCCGAGCACGGCCTCGCCCGCCTGTCGATGGGCACGACCCAGGACTTCGAGGTCGCCGTCGCCGAGGGCGCGACGATCGTCCGGCTCGGCAGCGTCCTCTACGAGGGGGCCTCCGACCCCTCGTGAGGTAGGCGCCGACTCAGGAAGTCAGCGATCGTCCGCGACAGCCGCGCCCCCTGCCAGGCGAGCGGCGAGTGGCCCTCGTCCTCGACCGCGAGCTCGGCGTCCGGCAGCCTCTCGACGTAGGCCTCGGCGACCTCGAGCGGATGGCCGGGGTCGGAGGAGTCGCGGCTCGCGACCACCAGGACCGGAAGCTCGAGCGAGCGCAGAGCGTCGAGCCCGCCGTCGAAGGCGGAGGAGCGAGGGACGACCTCGACGGCGTCGGCAACCGCGCCCAGGTCGTGATGGCCCTCGAGTCGCTGACGGCTCGCCGTGAAGACCGCTTCGCGCCAGCGATCCTCGACCGGCGGGTTCCAGGCCTTGAGAAAGCCCTCGACTCCGTTCTCGCGCAGGCCGGCCGCCAGCCGGTCCCAGGCCTCGAGCTCGGGTGGCTCCGCGCTCGGCCCGCCCCGGGACGCCGGCGTGATCTGCACGAGGGCGTCCACCCGCTCGGGGGAGGCGAGCGCGAAGGCCAGGGCCGTCGCGGCGCCCATCGAGCTGCCGGCGAGCACGCAGCGCTCCAGCTCGAGGTCGTCGAGCAGGCGCTCGAGGTCGGCGATCAGATCCGAGTACTCGTACGCGGCTCGGCTGGGGCCCGGGGAGGAGGCTCCGTGCCCGCGCGCGTCGTAGGCGATCACGCGGTGTCCCTGGCGCTCGAGGCCGCGCGAGCCCTGGAGCACGTAGCGCCGGGTCGCCGTGAGCCCGTGCAGGAGCACGACGGTGTGCCCGGTGCCGGAGATCTCGCCGGCCAGCGCGCCGGCGCCCGGGATCGGGACCTCGAAGGTGTTCGGTTCGTCAGCATCGTCGGTCAAGAAGTCGCTCCCAGAGCCAGGTTGTAACCTCGGGCACCGCTTTTTTCCACCGCCCGCGCGAGGATTCTCGCCTGCGCGCGCGAAAGGCACCCGCGATGGCCCTCCGCGACACCTGGCACCGCACGATGGTCTACTTCGGCTTGGCCGAAGATGACCGCTACCCAGACGAGCCCGATCTCGAGGAAGTCGAGCCCGAGCCGGAGCACGAGACGCAGCTGCGCTCGCGCTACCGGGACCGCCCCAACGTGCGCCGGCTGTCGGGAGGCCGCCGCCGCGGCGGCGATGACATCGACGACATCTTCGGGGACGAGCCCGAGCGCCCCGAGAGCCGGCCGACCCGTCAGCTGCGTGCCGTCCCGGAGAACGGTCGCGCCGGCGTCCAGGTCCACCTCGTCGTTCCCAAGAACTTCAACGACGCCCAGCAGATCGCCGACCAGTTCAAGAACGACCTGCCGGTGATCCTCAACCTTCAGGGCACCGACACCGAGCTCGCGAAACGCCTGATCGACTTCTCCTCCGGCCTGACCTACGCCCTTGACGGGGGGATGCAGAAGGTCGCCGAGAAGGTCTTCATGCTCACGCCGCGCAACGTCGAGGTCTCCGCCGAGGAGCGCGCGCGGCTGATCGAGAAGGGCTTCTACAACCAGTCCTGACCGCCGGCGGCTCCGAACGGCGCCCGCAGGGCTCCGGGGACCCGCGCAGCGGCACCTATCCTTCCCGAGCCATGGTCATCGGCCTGATCGGAGCGGGGAACATGGGCTCGGCGCTGGCGCGCGGGCTCGGCGAGCCCCTGCTCGTCGTCGACGCCGACCGTTCCCGGGCGGAGGGCCTGGCGGACGAGCTCGGCGGCGAGGCCCCCGATTCAGCCGCAGCGCTGTGCGAGCGGGCCGACATCGTCATCCTCGCCCACAAGCCAGCCCAGCTCGACGAGGTGGCGGGCGAGCTCGGCACGCGCCCGCGGGCCGTGGCCTCGATCCTCGGCGGGACGCACGTCGCCGCGATCGAGCGCGCCTACCCCGAGGTGCCGGCCTATCGCTTCATGCCCAACCTTGCGGTCGAGGCTCGCCAGGGCGTCATCTGTTACGCGCCGGGAGCTCGCGCCGCCGACGGTCCCGAGCGCGAGCTGCTCGAGCTCATGGGCCGGGCCGGCACCGTGATCGAGCTCGACGAGCCGTTGATCGAGCCCGCGACCGCGCTCATGGGCTGCGCGCCCGCCTTCTTTGCCCTCGTCGTCGAGGCGCTCGTCGACGCCGGCGTGCGCCACGGCCTGCCGAGCGACCGCGCGGGCCTGATGGCCTCGCAGACGATGGCCGGCACCGCGGCGCTGCTGACCGAGAGCGGACTCGACCCCAGGGAGCTGCGGCGGCGGGTGACCTCGCCGGGCGGATCGACCGCGCGCGGCGTGGCCGAGCTCGAGCGTGGCGGCGTGCGGGCGGCCTTCGCCGACGCGGTCGCGGCGGTCGTGGAGGCGGGGCGGCGATGAGCGCCACGCCGGTCCTGGCCGCGATCGGGCGCGCGGACATCGCCGCCTACGTCGACACTCTGTTCACGGTCTACGTGGCGCTGATCATCGTCAAGATCGTCCTGTCGTGGATACCCCGCATGCCCTACAACCCGGCGCTGCGGACGGTGATCGGCTTCGTCGAGGACGTGACGAGCCCGTACCTCAACCTGTTCCGGCGCTTCATCCCACCGATCCGGATCGGGCCCGCGGCGCTCGACCTCAGCCCGGTGATCGGGATCTTCCTGCTGATCATCGTCCAGGGCATCGTCGTCTCGCTGATCAGGGGCTGAGAGCCGTGAGTGGCCCGGGCGCGGGGAGAGGGGCCTCGCGGGTCAGGGCGTTCGCGCTTGCGGCGCTCGTGCTCCTCGTCGTCGCGGCGCTCGACCAGGCCAGCAAGGCGGCGGTGCTCGCCTCGCTGCCCCCAGGCGAGCCGGAGAGCGTGTTCTTCGGTCTCGAGCTGAGCATCTCGCGCAACACCGGGATCGCCTTCGGCGCGCTCGCGGGGGCGGGAGGGCTGCTGATCGGCGCGCTCGTGGCGGTGGCGGTCGCCGCCCTGGTCGTCTTCTTTGCCGCCCGCGCCGACCGGCCACTGCTCTGGCTTCCGGTAGGGATGGTCCTAGGCGGCGCGGCCGGCAACCTGATCGACCGCGCTCGCACCGGGGCGGTGACCGACTTCATCGACCCGATCCTCTGGCCGGCGTTCAACCTGGCCGACATGTCGATCGTCCTCGGGGTGCTCGGCGTGCTCTACATCGGCGAGGGTTGCGAGAGCTCGCCCGCGTCGGCGCCGCAGGACGGCGAGGCCGGCGATGGCGCGCCCGGGACGACCGGGCCGAGCGCCGAAGCCGACGTCGCCGCGCCGCCCCAAGTGCCGGCCGGCCGGCGGCGCCCCGGTAGCGAATCCACTCCGTGCCACGACTCGAGCTGACCGCCGGCACCGACGATGCGGGCACGCGTCTTGACGCCTATCTCGCGGCGCGGCCCGAGATCGGCACCCGCGCCGCGGCGCAGCGGCTGATCGAGGCCGGACGGGTGAAGGCCGGGGGCCGTGCGCGACTCAAGCGCCACGGGCTGCGCGCGGGCGAGGACGTGGTCGTCGAGCTCGACGACCCGGTCGATGCCGCCCCGAGCGAGATCGCGGGCGCCGCCGCCGCGCCCCACACCGTGGTCTTCGAGGACGACCACCTGATCATCGTCGACAAGCCGGCCGGCGTCGTAGTGCATCCCGGGCACGGTCAGAGCCACGGGACGCTCGTTCAGGCGCTGGCGGGCCGTGCCGCCGGGGGCCCGCCCGATCGCCCGGGCATCGTCCACCGCCTCGACCGCGACACCTCGGGGCTGCTGGTCGTCGCGCGCTCCGAGCCGGTCCACGCGGCGCTGAGCGATGCCCTGCGCCGCCGCGAGGTCCGCCGAGAGTACGTCGCCCTCGTCGAGGGGGTTCCCGACGCTCGCAGCGGGACGATCGACGCGCCCGTGGGCCGCGACCGCAGCGACCGCACGCTGGTCTCGACGAGCAGTGACCGGCCGCGTAACGCTCGCACGCACTTCGAGATCCGGGAGGCGCTCGCGCGCGCCGCGCTGCTCGCGCTGCGCCTCGAGACCGGCCGCACGCACCAGATCCGGGCCCACCTCGCGGCCATCGAGCATCCCGTCTGCGGCGACCCGCGCTACGGCGGGCGCGCGAGCGGCGAGCGGCTCGGGCTCGAGCGTCAGTTCCTGCACAGCGCGAGGCTCGGGTTCGCCCACCCGATCACGAAAGAGAAGCTCGGCTTCGAGTCGCCCCTGCCCAGCGATCTCGTGGCGGTCCTCGGTCGGGCGCGCGCCGAGTCCCGGTCGGCCGCGCGCGGCGACTGAGCCAGAGTAGCTCCCTGCGACGATGAAGCGATGACTGCCCGGACCGCACCGGACGTCGTGGTGATCGGGGCTGGTGTGATCGGGTTGAGCACGGCGGTGTCCCTGGCTGAGCAGAGCCTGCGCGTCGAGGTGCGCGCAGAGCTCGAGCCGGCGCAGACCACATCGGCGGTCGCGTCGGCGATGATCGGCCCGCCGATAGCCCCGACAACCCAGGCCTCGAGGAGTTTTTCATCGAAGCCCCTTCACTCCGGAGTGGACGGCGTACTGGCCGTATCCGGATCACGTGGTGCTCGGCGGTACGCAGAGCAGCGGCGAGACCTCGACGGAGCCCGATCTCACGGCCGCCGAGCGGATTCTGCGGAGCTGCATCGAGATCGAGCCGCGGCTGCGGCACGCAACCGTGCGCGGACACCAGGTCGGCCTGCGTCCATCCCGACCGACAGTACGACTGGAACTCGAGCAAATCGGGGCGGCGCGCTGCGTGCACAACTATGGCCACGGCGGGTCCGGTGTGACGCTGTCCTGGGGGTCCGCGTTCCGGGCCGTTGAGCTGCTGCTCGCTGTGTAGAGGCCAACCGAGCGTATATCCGCTTGAGCTCTCCGCGGGCCGTGGCCTCAGGATGCCTGGCAAGGCCGCGCCCTTGCCCTATCCTCCGCACCCCCGCAGTCCACCTCAACCCCGCCCGGAGACGGCGCGGCCCTGCCCGAGCGCACAATCGCGCCGGGTCCCGCGCAACGCCCGGACGGAACCGACCGACACCCAAGGGAAGGACCAGGAAGTGCCCGACGTAGGGATCAAAGAGCTGCTCGAGGCCGGAGTCCACTTCGGCCATCAGACGAGACGCTGGAACCCCCGCATGCGCCGCTTCATCTTCGGCGAGCGTGGGGGCATCCACATCATCGACCTCCAGAAGACCGACTCGCTTCTGCACGAGGCGCAGGACTTCGCCTCCGGCATCGCCGCGCGCGGGGGCAGTGTGCTCTTCGTGGGTACGAAGAAGAACGCGCGCGACGCTGTCCGCGAGACCGCTCTGGCGGCCGGCATGCCGTACATCGACCAGCGCTGGCTCGGCGGCCTGCTCACCAACTTCGGCACCATCTCTGGGCGGATCGACCGCCTGCACCAGCTCCACAACTGGAAGGAGGACGGCACGCTCGACCTCCTCCCGGTGCGCGAGCGCATCGCCGCCGAGGCCGAGCTCGCCAAGCTGACGACCAACCTGGGCGGCGTGCGCGACATGCACCGCGTCCCCGACGCCGTCTTCATCGTCGACCTCAAGACCGAGGAGATCGCCGTACGCGAGGCCCAGCGGCTCAACCTGCCGATCATCGCCCTCGTCGACTCGAACGTCGATCCCGGCCCCGTGGCGTACCCGATCCCCGGCAACGACGACGGCATGCGCTCGTGCCGGCTGGTGGTCGAGGCCGTCGGCGACGTGGTGCGCGACAGCGCCGCGCGCTTCCGGGCCGAGGAGGAGAAGGCCCGCCGCGAGGCCGAGGAGCAGGCTCAGCGCGAAGCCGACGAGCGTGCGCGGCGCGAGGCGGAGGCCCAGGCGGCGCGTGAGGCCGAGGAGCAGGCCGCTCGCGAGGCGGCGGAGGCGGCGGAGGCTGCCCCGGGTCCCGAGGCCGAGACCGAGCCGCAGGTCGCCGAGGCCGCCCAAGCCGGTGCGGCTTCCCAGGACGCAGCCCCCGTCCAGCCCGCCCAGGGACAGGAGACGAGCCAGTGAGCACCCCAGTCGCCGCCGGCGACGTCAAGGCCCTGCGCGAGCGCACGGGCGCGGGCATGATGGACTGCAAGCGCGCGCTCGAGGAGACGAGCGGCGACATCGAGCGCGCCGTCGAGCTCCTGCGGGTGCGCAACCAGGCCCAGGCCGCCAAGCGCGGCGCGCGCCAGGCCACCGAGGGCGTCGTGCAGAGCTACATCCACGCCACCGGCAAGATCGGCGTGCTGCTCGAGGTCAACTGCGAGACCGACTTCGTGGCTCGCACCGACGACTTCCAGGAGTTCGCGCGCGACGTGGCGCTGCATGTCGCCGCGGCCAATCCGCTCTACGTCTCCGAGGAGGACGTCCCGGCCGACGTGCGTGACGCCGAGCTGCGGATCTTCGAGGAGCAGGCCCAGGACAAGCCCGAGAACGTCCGCCCGAAGATCGCCGAGGGCCGCATGCGCAAGTGGCTCGAGGAGATCGTGCTCTTGAACCAGGCGCACGTCAACGCCGAGAAGCACGGCGGCAAGACGATCGAGGAGCTGCGGGCCGCGGCATCCGCGCGCACCGGCGAGAACGTCGTCGTACGTCGCTTCGAGCGCTTCGGCGTCGGCGAGGAGTAGCCGCCCCGTCGTGGAGGGGAACGGGCGAGCCGACGCCGGCGGGCCGGACGGCAAGACGCCCGCCTTCAAGCGCATCCTGCTCAAGCTCTCCGGCGAGGCGCTGATGGGCGATCTCGACTACGGCGCCGATCCCGAGCGCATCGCCGCCATCGCCGCGCAGGTCAAGCACGTGACCGACCGGGGGGTGGAGGTGGCGATCGTGGTCGGCGGCGGGAACGTCTACCGGGGCCTGCGGGCCGCCGCGGGCGGCATGGACCGCGCCACCGGCGACTACATGGGCATGCTGGCCACCGTCCTCAACGCACTCGCGCTCCAGGACGCCCTCGAGAGGGTCGGCGCACGCACGCGCGTGCAGTCGGCGATCACCATCTCCGAGGTCGCCGAGCCCTACATCCGCCGCCGCGCCATGCGCCACCTCGAGAAGGGACGCATCGTCATCTTCGCCGCGGGCACCGGCAACCCGTTCTTCACCACCGACACGGCGGCCGCCCTGCGCGCGCTCGAGATCCACGCCGAGGCCATCCTCATGGCCAAGAACGGGGTCGAGGGCGTGTTCGACGCCGACCCGCGCGAGAACCCCGAGGCAACGTTCCTCGAGGCCATCACTCACCGCGAGGCGATTGAGCAGCGCCTTCAGGTCATGGACTCGACGGCGCTGTCGCTGTGCATGGACAACGCCCTCCCGCTGCACGTGTTCAACATGGACGACGAGCGCAACATCGACCGGATAGTGTGCGGCGAGCGCGTGGGAACGGTGGTGTCGACATGACCAGCGAGCTCCTCACCGAGCTGATCGCCGACGCGCGCGAGCGGATGAGCAAGTCGGTCGATTCGACTCGCGGCGAGTTCTCCACGGTGCGCACCGGGCGCGCCTCTCCGGCCCTGCTCGACCGCGTCACCGTCGACTACTACGGCGCTCAGACCCCGCTCAACCAGCTCGCCGGGATCTCGGCCTCCGAGGCGCGGCTGCTCACCATCACGCCCTACGACCCGACCGCGATCAAGATGATCGAGAAGTCGATCATGGAGTCGGGACTGGGGCTCACGCCCTCGAACGACGGCAACCTGATCCGCCTGTCGCTCCCCGAGCTGACCGAGGAGCGCCGCCGCGAGCTCGTGCGCGTGGTGCGGGGGATCGCCGAGGACGGGCGCGTGGCCATCCGCAACGTCCGCCGTCAGATCATGCACGACCTGCGCGAGCTTAAAGGTGAGGGCGAGGTCGGCTCGGACGACGAGCACCGCGCCGAGGCCGAGCTCCAGACCCTCACCGACGGCGGCGTGCAGGAGATCGACGAGGGGCTTGCCCGCAAGGAACACGAGATCCTCGAGGTCTGAGGGGCTCCCGGCCCCTCCCGACCCTCTGGATCCGTACGCCCGCCTTGGCCGCCCGCCATGTCGCGATCATCATGGACGGCAACGCGCGCTGGGCCGAGCAGCGCGGCCTGCCGGTCCTGGAAGGCCATCGCCAGGGCGCCCAGGTGCTCAAGCAGACCGTCCGCGACGCCGTCTCGCTCGACCTGCGCGAGCTCACGGTCTACGCGTTCTCGACCGAGAACTGGAGTCGCCCGCGCGAGGAGGTCGAGGGACTGATGGCGATGTTCGCCGACCTGATCGAGTCCGAGACGCCCGAGCTCGACGAGCAGGGCGTGCGCATGCGATTCGTTGGACGGCGGGAGGGCGTGTCGACCGAGCTCCACGAGCGCATGGACTGGGCTGAGGAGCGCACCTCGGAGAACGAGCGGATGACGTTGTTCGTGGCCTTCAACTACGGCGGCCGGGCCGAGATCCTCGACGCGGCGGCGCGCTTCGAGGGCGGCGACGAGGACGACTTCCGCCGCTGCCTCTACGCCCCGGAGATGAACGACCCGGAGCTGCTCATCCGCACCAGCGGCGAGCGGCGGCTGTCGAACTACCTGCTGTGGCAGTGCGCGTACTCGGAGCTCGTGTTCTCCGACGCGCTCTGGCCCGACTTCAACCGGGACGAGCTGGCCGCGGCGCTCGAGGAGTACGCCGCCCGCCAGCGGCGCTTCGGGGCGCGCTGAGGAGCGGCTGGGTGGCCGATCGCAAACGAAGCCGCGGCCGCGGCCGCCGAGGGGGACGATCTCCGGCCGCCGAGCGCGGGGCCGCGCGCAGCCGCGAGCGCCGGCGCGAGTCGCGGTCGCGCGATTCCGGCGGCGGAGAGCTGCGCGCGCGGATCCTCTGGGCGATCCCGGCCGCGGCGTTTGCCATCTTCATCATCGCCCAGGGCGGGCTCGTCTTCGCCCTCGGGATCTCCGCCCTGGGGATCGTCGCGCTGCACGAGCTCTTCACGCTGACCCGGGGCGTGCGCCCGGTCGACATCGCCGGCTTCATCGCCTTGGTCGGCCTGGTCCTCGCCGCGCTCTACGGCGAGCCCTTCCACGTGCTGCTCGCGCTCGTCTGTGCCTTCCCGCTGACCTACGCGATCGCGGTCGCGCGACCGTGGCGCGAGCGGATCTCGTGGGCGATCGCCATGACGCTGTTCGGGGTGGTCTGGGTCGGGCTGCCGCTTGCCCACGCCGTCTTCCTGCGTGAGATCGATCACGGCGGGGCGCTCGTGGCCAACGCTCTGATCGGGACCTTCATCGGCGACAGCGTCGCCCTCTCGGCGGGCAAGGCCTGGGGCCGGCGCAAGCTCGCGCCCCGGATCTCTCCGCACAAGACGTGGGAGGGGCTGATCGCCGGCGTGATCGGCGGCACGCTCGCCTTCTGGGGCTTCGAGGCAGCCTACCAGGAGTTCCTGACCGGCGGTCAGGCTCTCCTGATCGGTTTCTGCGTCGCCCTCGCCGCGCCTGTCGGCGACCTGTTCGAGTCGCTCGTCAAGCGCGACCTCGACGTGAAGGACACGGGTGGATTCTTCGGTCCCCACGGGGGCGTGCTCGACCGCCTCGACGCCGCCTTCTTCTCGGTTCCGGTGGCCTACTACGTGACCCTGGCGGTGACGTGAGCCCCGAAGGCCTCCTCTCCGAGGCGGAGCTCTACGAGCGGGTTGCGCGCCTCGCCGCGCTCGACCGGCCCTCGGCCTCGCCGGGAGAGCTCGCCGCCGCCGAGCTGATCGCGGGCGAGCTGCGTGAGCTCGGCGCGCGCGTTCGGATCGAGCCCGAGCGCGTCCACGGCACCCACTGGTGGCCGACCGGCCTGCCGGTGGCGCTCGGCACGCTCGCCGGCCTGCTCGCTCGGCGCGACGGAGCCTCGGCCCGCCTGATCGCCGCCGCGCTCGCCGGCCTCTCGGTGGCTGCGGTGGTCGACGATCTCGGCGGGGGCAAGCGATGGCTGAGACGCCGCGTCCTCCCGCAGCGCGACACCGCCAACGTGGTCGCCGAGCTCGGGGATCCCGCGGCCGAGCAGACGGTGCTCATCACCGCGCACCACGACGCCGCCCACTCCGGGCTGATCTTCCACCCCGAGCTCGCGCGGGCCTTCTTCCGTCGCTTCCCAGGCCTGCTCGAGCGCGCCAACACCAGCCCGCCGCTCATGTGGGGCGCGGTCGGCGGCCCGGCGCTCGTCGCCCTCGGGGCCCTGTCGGGGCGACGCACCCTCCGGCGCATCGGAACGGGGGTCTCCGCGGGCTACGCGGCCGCCTTCGTGGACATCGGGCTGCGAGCGACCGTTCCCGGCGCGAACGACAACCTCACCGGGGTGGCCGCGATCCTCTCGCTCGCGCACGCCCTCGCGGCCGCGGGCGGCCCACCGCCCGGCGTGCGGGTGATCCTGCTCTCGGCCGGGGCCGAGGAATCCCACCAAGAGGGAATGAACGCGTTCGCCGAGCGGCATTTCCCCTCCCTCCCGGTCGAGAGCACTCACGTCTTCTGCCTCGACACCCTGGGGTCGCCGCGGCTCGTCGTGCTCGAGGGTGAGGGAATGCTGAGGATGGAGGACTACCCCGTGTCGATCCGTGACTTCGTCGGGCGCTGCGCCGAGGAGGCCTGCGTCGACCTCCAGCGAGGGCTGCGCTTCCGCAACGCCACCGACGGGTTGGTCGCCCTTCGCGCCGGTTATCGGTGCGCGACGATCGTCTCCGTGGACGAGTTCAAGGTCCCGACCGACTACCACTGGCCGACCGACACCGCCGACCGTGTCGACTACGCGCGCGTGGCCGACGGGGCGCGCCTGTGCCTGCAGCTCGTGCGCCGCCTCGCGCCCGCGCCGTCGGGCGAGGGCGCTCGTCCGTGATCAACCCGCTCCTGATCCCACCGCGGCTGCTCCTCCGTGCGCTCGAAGACCTCCACGACATCGCCGCCGGGGCGCGCCTGCTCTCGGGGACCGTCGACGAGACGGAGACCGGCGAAGCGCTCGCCGACGCCCTCGACGACCTCGCCCAGCTCGCCGAGCTGGCGCGCTCGATCCCTGCGACCGAGAGCGCGCTCACCGCACGCATTGACGCGCTCGATCGCCGCGCCGAGGAGATCCTCGCGGCCACCGGGGTCCTCGCCCGCCTCGGGGAGCAGCTCGGGGCCGGAGTCGCCCTCGGCGAGCGACTCGAGGGTCAGGTCGACTCGATCGTCGAGGCCGGAAACCGGCTCGACTCGCGCGCCGAGACAGTGCTGGCCCGCGTCGACAAGCTCGACGAGCGCGCAGAGCAGATCCTCGAGCGCATGAGCGCCATCGACCAGCGCGCCGACAACATCCTCACTGCCGCGGATCGCTTCGAGAGCTCGTCGTCGAAGATGCTCGAGGTCGGGGAGCGGCTCGAGGCCGGCCTCCCCTCGGTCACCCGCATCGGCGACTCGGTCGACGACCTCGGTCGCGCCGCGAGCACTCTGGCTGCGGCAGTCGAGCCGCTCCAGGGGATCGCCGAGCGCTTCGGCGCGATCGCGGAGCGGCTGCCCGGCATGGTGCGCCCGCGCGGGCCGCGCGGCGAGCCGCCGGAGCGCCCGGGCTCCTGAGGGTCTCAGCCCCGCCGCGGGTTCGCGGGATAACCCAGCGTCAGCACCGGCTGGAACGCCCTGGCCCGTCCCTAGACTTCCCGAGGTGAAGCGCGTCCTCCTCCTCGGCTCGACCGGGTCGATCGGCGAACAGGCCATCGACGTCATCGAGCGCTCCGACGAGCTCGAGGTTGTCGGCCTCGCCGCACGCTCGAGCTTCGAGCCGCTGATCGCTCAGGCTCGCTCCCTGGGGGTTGACCGCGTCGCCCTGTCCGACGAGCGCGCCGCCGCCCGCGCCTCGGAGGCCTGGACCGGCGGGCGCGTCCTGGCCGGAGCCGAGGGCCTCGTCCGCCTGATCGTCGAGACCGACTGCGACCTGGTGCTCAATGCGCTGGTGGGCTCGGCCGGCCTCGGGCCGACGGTCGCCGCCCTCGGCGAGGGCATCGACCTGGCGCTGGCCAACAAGGAGAGCCTCGTGGTCGGAGGCGAGCTCGTCATGGCACTGGCCGAGGCCACCGGCGCGCGCATCGTGCCGGTCGACTCGGAGCACTCGGCGCTGCACCAGCTGCTCAAGGACGAGCGCCCCGGCAACGTCGATCGACTGACCCTGACCGCCTCAGGCGGCCCCTTCCGCGGCTGGTCGGCCCACGACCTGACCGGGGTCGGACCCGAGCAGGCGCTCGCCCATCCGACCTGGGACATGGGCGGCAAGATCTCGATCGACTCGGCCACGCTGATGAACAAGGGCCTCGAGGTCATCGAGGCCATGCACCTGTTCGGTGTGGGGCTCGAGCGCATCGACGTCGTCGTCCATCCGCAGTCGATCGTCCATGCACTGGTCACCCTCGCCGACGGCGCGGCGCTCGCGCACCTCGGCCACCCCGACATGCGCGTCCCGATCGCCTACGCGCTGCACGAGCCCGAGCGCGTCGACGTCCCCGTGCGCCCGCTCGACCTGGCCGAGCTCGGCTCGCTCACCTTCGAGGCGCCGGACCTCGAGGCCTTCCGCTGTCTCGGCCTCGCGCGCGCGGCGGCACGCACCGGAGGAACGGCGCCGTGCGTGCTCAACGCCGCCAACGAGGTCGCCGTCGAGGCCTTCCTGGGCGGACGGATCCCCTTCCCAGGGATCGCCGAGATCGTCGAGGGCGCGCTCGAGGCGCTACCCGGCGAGCCCGTCGGGCGCTTCGAGGATCTCTACGACGCCGACGCCGACGCGCGGCGGGAGGCGGCCGCACTCGTGCAGAGCCAGGGGGTGCCGGCGTGACCCTGGTCGCCATCATCGGCGCTGCGCTCGGCTTCATGGTGCTGATCATCCTGCACGAGCTCGGGCACTTCACCGCGGCCAAGGCCGTGGGCATGCGCGTCGAGCGCTTCGCCCTGTTCTTCCCGCCGCTGCTGCTGCGCAAGAAGATCGGCGAGACCGAGTACGCGCTCGGCTCGATCCCCGCCGGCGGCTACGTGAAGATCAGCGGCATGAACCCGGACGAGGACCTCCCCGACGAGGTCCGCACCCGCGCCTACTACTCCCAGCCGGTGTGGAAGCGGATCGTGGTCATCGGCGCCGGTCCGCTGGTCAACTTCGTACTCGCGTTCATCCTGCTGCTCGTGGTCTTCGCGCTGATCGGCACCGAGAGCGTCACCGATCGCGTCGGCACCGTCGAGAAGGGCTACCCGGCGGCGGGGGCGGTTGAGCCCGGCGACCGGATCGTCTCGGTCGACGGCAGGCGCGGTGACACCGAAGTCCTCTCCAAGGCGATCTCGGACAACGAATGCGCCGGAGGCGCGGAGCGCAAGGGCTGTCGCGCGGCCCAGCCCGTGCAGCTCGTGGTCGAGCGTGACGGCAAGCCCCGCCCGCTCGAGCTGAGCCCGATCTACGACCCCGCGGCCGAGCGCACGCGACTCGGCTTCGCCTACGCGCCCGGCCCGCGCGAGGCCCTGCCCCTCCTCCCGGCCGTCGCCTTCACCGCCGACCGCTTCCTGTTCATCACCTGGGAGACCATCAAGGTCCCCGCCCGTCTCTTCGACGCCGAGAAGCGCAAGGAGATCACCGGCATCGTCGGCGGCTACGAGATCACCCGGCGGACGATCCTCGACGACGCCGCCGACGTGGTCGGGATCCTCGGGGTGATCTCGCTCGGGCTGGCGGTCATCAACATGTTCCCCTTCCTGCCGCTCGACGGCGGGCACATCTTCTGGGCCATCGTCGAGAAGGTCCGCCGCCGTCCGGTGCCGTTCAGCGTGATGGAGCGAGCCGGAGTGGTGGGCTTCATGCTCGTGATGGTCCTGTTCGTGATCGGCTTCACCAACGACCTCGGCAGGCTCGCCGGCGAGGGCTTCGACGTGAGATAGTTCTGCCTTAGTGGGGGCGCGCCCATCGGGCGGCGCCGGGGAGTCGAGGGAGGAGAGCCGATGGAGGGAGCAACCACCGAGCGCGAGGGCGTCCGTTACCGAGCGCTCGAGGAGAGCACGATGTGCGGGGCGTTCCAGACGGTCGCCGCCGACTACCCGGACCGCGCGGCCATCCGCACCAAGGGCGACGAGTTCGCGATCACCTGGGCCGAGTACGCGCAGAAGGTCGAGCGCACCGCCGCGGGCCTTGCCGGGCTCGGGGTCTCGCGCGGAGACACGCTCGCGATCATGCTCACCAACCGGCCCGAGTACCACTGGGTCGACGCGGCCGCCATGCACCTCGGAGCAGCCGCCTTCTCCGTCTACAACACCTACTCGGCCGAGCAGATCAAGTACCTGGCAGGCGACGCCGAGAGCCGAGTCGTGGTGACCGAGCGCGCCTTCCTCGACACCATCCGCAAGGCGACCGAGCGCTCCGAGCATCTAGAGCACATCATCGTCGTCGACGGGGAGGGTGAGGACGGCACGCTCACGCTCGAGGACGTCGAGGGCCGGGTGCAGGACGGCTTCGACTTCGAGGCGGCGTGGCGCGCGGTCGAGCCCGACGACGTGCTCACCCTGATCTACACCTCCGGCACCACCGGGCCACCCAAGGGCGTTCAGATCTCTCACACGAACGAGCTGGCTGCCGGCCGATCGTTCGACCAGATCATCCAGTTCCCCGAGGGCGCTCGCGTCGTCTCCTACCTGCCGATGGCCCACATCGCCGAGCGCTCGTGCACCCAGTACCTGCCGATGATGTTCGGCTTCTCGACGACCGACTGCCCGGACGCCCGCCAGATCGCCGCGTACCTGCCCGAGGTTCGCCCGACCTGGTGGTTCTCCGTTCCACGCGTCTGGGAAAAGCTCAAGGCCGGGCTCGAGGCGAGCTTCGCGGGGGAGGAGGACGAGAACAAGAAGGCCGCCGTCTCCTGGGCGCTTGACGTCAGTAGGCGCAAGGTCCGCGCCGAGCAGTCGGGCGAGGCGGTCTCCGACGAGCTCCGGGAGGAGCACGCCAAGGCCGACGGCATGGTGCTCAAGAAGATCCGGGAGCGCATCGGGCTGGACCAGCTCGAGGCCTGCAACGTCGGCGCGGCGCCGACGCCGCCCGAGACGATCGAGTTCTTCCACGTGATCGGCGTCCCTCTGGCCGAGCTGTGGGGGATGTCCGAGACCTGCGGCGCCGGGACCTGCAACCGCCCCGAGCACATCAAGATCGGCACGGTCGGCCAGGCCGCCCCGGGCGTCGAGGTCAAGCTGGCCGAGGACGGCGAGCTGCTCATGCGCTCTGAGGTGGTCATGCTCGGCTACCGCAACATGCCGGAGCAGACCGCCGACACGATCGACTCCGAGGGTTGGCTGCACACCGGCGACGTGGCCGAGATCGACGACGAGGGCTTCGTGAAGATCGTCGATCGCAAGAAGGAGCTGATCATCAGCGCCGCCGGCAAGAACATGTCGCCCGCCAACATCGAGGCCAAGCTGAAGGCGGCCGGACCGCTGATCGGCCAGGCGGTCTGCATCGGCGACGCCCGGCAGTACAACGTCGCGCTGATCACGCTCGACCCGGATATGGCGCCCGGCTTCGCCAAGCAGCACGGGATCGCCGACGCGGATCTGGAGCGGCTTGCCGGGGAGAACGCCGTGCTCGAGCAGATCCAGGTCGAGGTTGACCACGCCAACGAGGATCTCGCCCGCGTCGAGCAGATCAAGAAGTTCACCATCCTCAAGCAGGAGTGGGAGCCCGGAGGGGATGAGCTCACGCCTACCATGAAGCTCAAGCGCAAGCCGATCTCCGAGAAGTACGGGGCCGAGATCGAGGCGCTCTACTCCGGTTGAGCGAGTGCGTGCGGACTCAAGTTCGTACGCCCGGCTGCCGAGTATCCTGAAGGCCACAGCACCGACGCCCGGCGAGGAGAAGCCATGCCCCCGTTTCCCCAGTCCACCAGTGGCATCGGCTACGCCGGCGCCCGATCCGAGGTCAGCACCGCGACGATCTTCGGTCGTGTCATGTTCCTCGTCGGCGTGGCCATCGGCTTCCTCGCGCTCGGGACGGTCATCGGCAAGGATCTCGCCCCCGGCACGGCGATGATCTGCTCCTTCGGCGGGCTGGGGATGCTGCTGGTCGCATCCTTCGGCGGTCAGCGCTTCCGCATCGGCGGCTTCGCCATCGGCTGGCTCTTCGCGCTGTCGCTGCTGATCGGGCTCGGCCTCGGTCCGACGATCGCCTACTTCACCGCCAACCAGCCCGCGGTCCTCACCCAGGCGGCTGCCGGCACGGCGCTGACCGTGGTTGGCATGGGTGCGCTTGGCTTCGCGCTCTCCAAGGACCTCTCGGCCTGGATGCGCCCGCTGTCGATCCTCGTGCTGATCGCCGTCGGGGTGTCGATCGTCATGCTCGTGATCGGCGCCGCGAGCAGTCCGATCCTGTCGCTGATCATCTACGCCGTGTCGGCGCTGCTGATTCTCGTCAACTTCAACTACCTGCGCAAGCGGGCGAACGAGAACGACGTGGTCTGGCTCGCGACCGGGATCTTCGTCTCGATCATCAACATCTTCATCTCGCT
>Ga0136617_10002221_pt1 | contig 17331 bp, 11 predicted proteins | sample AntDrymUQ3222106_2_FD_129672 | JGI IMG/M metagenome (GOLD analysis project Ga0136617, IMG submission 129672) | Polar desert sand microbial communities from Dry Valleys, Antarctica - metaG UQ322 (21.06) | ecosystem: Environmental > Terrestrial > Soil > Desert | place: Antarctica: Dry Valley...
TCCTCGACGTTCTTGCCCTCGCGCATCATCAGGTCGGCCAGCTCGTCGATGATGATCACGATGTAGGGCATCCGGTCCTCGGGATCGGCCCGCGAATCGTTGAACGCCCCGATGTTGCGCTTCGCGGCCTCGGCGAGCCGCCCGTAGCGCGCCTCCATCTCGTTGACCGCCCACTTGAGCGCGGCCTTGGCCCGCTCCGGCTCCGTGATGACCGGGACGAGCAGGTGGGGCAGGCCGTTGTAGGCCGCCAGCTCGACCCGCTTGAGATCCATGAGGATCATCCGGACATCGTCCGGCGTGGCCTCGCACAGCAGCGAGGTGATGAGCGCGTTGACCATGACGCTCTTGCCCGACCCGGTCGCGCCGGCGATCAGCAGGTGCGGCATCTTCACGAGGTCGACGGCCTTGGCGACACCCGAGACGTCGCGCCCGAGGGCGAACGTCAGCTTCGACTCGGCCTGTGTAAAGACGACCTCGTCAAGGATCCGACGCAACGGGACGACGTTGAAGTCCGCGTTCGGCACCTCGATGCCGACCGCGCTCTTGCCCGCAATCGGCGCCTCGATCCGCAGCGATCGTGCGGCCAGCGCCATGGCCAGGTCGTCCGAGAGCGCCTCGATCCGGCTGAGCTTGACGTCCGCCGCCGGCTGAACCTCGTACTGCGTGACCACCGGGCCTGCATTTCGACCGACGATCCGGGCCGGGATTCCGAAGCCCGCCAACTTCTTGACGATGATCTCCTCGTTCCGCTCGTGGGCCCTGCCGTCGCCGCCCGGCGAGATCGGCCGCGCAAGGTCGTCAAGTAGGTCGCGTGCCGGGAGCACATACTCGATCCGGTCCTTTGTGGGCGGCGAGTCGCCCACCGAGGTCACGTCGTCGAGCGCACGCGTCCGGACGGGTGCGGGGACGATCGCCGAGATTGGCACGCCGGCACCGCGGGCAGGAGCAAACGTCCCCGAGGTGGGGCCGGGGTTCGGGATCGCGGTTGGTATGGCGCTGCCGTCGTCGTTGCCCCACGCGGTCGTCTGGCCCGGCGAAGGCGCCGCCGGCACGGTCCCAGGGGCCGCGCCGGCCCGGGCCCGTCCGTTCGTCGCCGCCTCCGAGGGGCCGCGGCCGGCCACCACCGCGCTGACCGAGCCCTCGCGTCGCAGCGATGCGGCCGCCGTCGAGCCCACCCAGCGAGCCGTTCCGGTCACGGGTCGGAGCACCTGCTTCAGCTGGAGGTTGAACGCGATCAGCAGACCGGCGACCGCGATTCCGGCCAGCACGATGATGGCGCCGGGCGCCGTGATCAGGGGCACCAGCGCGGACTCCAGGAACCGCCCGATCCGGCCGCCGGAGAACTGGCCGAGGATCTCCACGACGCCCAGCAGCCCCCCGTAGCCCGTGGCCGCACCGAGAAGCGTAAGGCCCCAGCCGCTGTTCGGCCGCCGACCGGGACCCCACTCCACGTACCAGCCGGCCGCGAGCAGGATGAACGGCAGCAGCCAGCGCACGGCGCCGAACCACGGGCCCACGGACCCGATCCACCAATCCGTCAGCGCACCGCGCCCCGGCAGGATCAGGGCGATCAGGGTGATGGCGCCCAGGAGGAGCAGGACGATCCCGACGATCGATCGGACGACCTCGGGGCTGACCGAGGGAAGGGTGAAGCTGGGCAACGCGAGGCCGGAGCGACGCCGGCTGCGCGGCCGGCGAACCGGGGCGCGCCTGGTCCGGGCCATCCTCAGACCTCCACGACGACCGGGAAGACCATCGGCCGGCGCTTCGTCTGCTCGTAGAGATAGCGGCTCACGCCGTCCTTGATCTGGCTCTTGAGCAAGGCGATCTCGCTGATGTGGTCGCCGGGGTTGTCGATGGCCGCGACCACCCGCCGCGCCGCCTCGTCGATCAGCGACGACTGCTCGTTGCCGTGCACGAACCCGCGGGTGATGATCTCGGGCCGTCCGATGACCGCGCCCGTCTGCTTGTCCACCGTGACCACGATCATGAACATCCCGTCGTTGGCCAGCGCGCGCCGGTCGCGCAGCACGATCTCGCCCACGTCACCCACGGACAGGCCGTCGACGAACACATAGCCGGCGGGAACCGGCTGGCCTCGGCGCGCGGAGCCGTCTGCCGAGATCTCGATCGGCGTGCCGTTCTCGATGATGAACACGTTTTCGGGCAGGACCCCTGTCTCGATCGCGAGCCGGCCGTGGTGGACCTGCATCCGGAATTCGCCATGGATCGGGATGAAGTGCTTTGGCTTGGTCAGCCCGAGCATGAGCTTGAGCTCTTCCTGGCTGGCATGGCCGGACACGTGGGCGTGCTTGATCGCGTGGTAGAAGACGTTGGCCCCGGCCTTGAAGAGGTTGTCGATCGTCCGGGCGACGTATTCCTCGTTGCCCGGGATGGGGCTGGCCGAGATGATGACCGTGTCACCGGCCTGGATCTCGACGAATCGGTGGTCTCGGTTGGCCATCCGGGCCAATCCGGACATCGGCTCGCCCTGCGACCCGGTCGTGGCGATGACGAGCTTGTCATCGGGGACGTCGTTGATGCGGTCCTTGCCGACGATCCGCGACGGCTCGTGGGTCAGGTAGCCCAGATCCGTGGCGATCCGGAAGTTCTGCTCCATGGACCGGCCGATGACCGCGACCTGGCGGTCGAACGTGGCGGCCGCGTCGAGGACCTGCTGGATCCGGGCGATGTTGCTGGCGAACGTGGCGACGATGACCCGGCCGGTCAGCGGCTCCATGATCTCGCGGAAGGCCTCGCCGACGGTTCGTTCGGACTGGGTGTAGCCGGGGCTCTCGGCTCGGGTCGAGTCGGACAGGAGGCAGATGACCCCCTCCTCGCCCAGCCTGGCCAGGATCGCGAAATCGGACAGCTTGCCGTCGACCGGGGTGTGGTCGAACTTGAAGTCGCCAGTGTGGACGACGATCCCGACGGGGGTGCGCAGGGCGATGCCCATCGCGTCCGGGATCGAGTGACCGATCCGGAATGCCACGACGCCGAACGGGCCAACCTGGAGCTCGTCGCCCGGCTCCAGCGCGATCAGCGGGTTGTTGTGGAGCTTGTGCTCCCTGATCTTGTTGCCCAGCAGCCCGCGGGCGAGCTTCGAGGCGTAGACCGGCACGCCCGGGAATTCGGGGAGGATGTACGGCAGCCCGCCGACATGGTCCTCATGGGCATGGGTGATCAGGAACGCCTTGACATTGGCGCGGCGCTCCTTGAGATAGGTGATGTCCGGGATGACGAGGTCGATCCCGAACATCTCCTCGTCCGGGAACATGAGCCCGCAGTCGATGACGACGATCTCGTCGCCGTACTCGAACAGGTACATGTTCTTGCCGATCTCCCCCACCCCGCCCAGCGGGATGATCCGGAGCGGCTTGTCCAGGCTCGCCACGGGAGCGTCCGCCGGACTCAGAAGAGCCCCGGCTGGTCGGCTGATGCGTTCGCGGGCACCGCCGTGGCCGTGGCCGCCACGGGCTCGAGCGTGGCCTGGAGGGTGCGGTTGGCGGCTTCGCGCTCGGCGGCGTGCGTGGCCCGACGGGCCCGGGAGGCTTCGAGGGCTGCCGGTACGCCCGCGATGTCGGCGTAGGACGCACGCTCGATCGCCGGCGTGCGCAGCGCGGCCGCGGGGTGGTAGAGCGCGAACGCGGTCGCGTCCGCGGCGCCGGTCGCCGGATCGACTGGCCGGACGGTGCCGTGAGCCTCGGAGATCCGGGCGCCCGCCATGAAGCGGCCCATCGAGTGCCGGCCCAAAGTCACGACCAGCGCGGGATCGAGTGCCTCGAGCTGCCGGCGCAGATACGGCTGGCAGGCCGCGATCTCGTCCGGGAGCGGATCGCGGTTCTCCGGCGGGCGGCACTTGACGACGTTCGTGATGAAGACCTCCTCGCGCCGCCAGCCGATGGAGGCGAGCAGCTTGACCAGCAGGTCGCCGGCCCGGCCCACGAACGGTCGCCCGAGCCTGTCCTCGTTGAACCCTGGCCCCTCGCCGACGAACGCGACCTCGGTGTCGGGATGGCCCTCCCCCGGCACCGCCTTGGTCCGCGTCTGGTGGAGGCGGCACAGGGTACAGACGCGGACCTCGGCGGCGACCGCCTCGAGCGCCGCACGGCGCTCGGCGTGGGTCACGCTCCGCCCCCGCCGGCACCCGCCGCCGCAGCGACCGGCTCGCGGCGCGAGCGTGCCCGAACCTGGTCCCGGGCCACGAGCGCTTCGGCGATCTCGACCGCGTTCGTCGCCGCGCCCTTGCGCAGGTTGTCGCTGACGACCCAGAAGACGATGCCCCGATCGCCGGCGATGGACAGATCCTGACGCACCCGGCCAACGAAGATCTCGTCTCGCCCGGCGGCATCGGTGGCGAGCGGATACTCGTGCTGGGCGGGGTCGTCCTGGACGATCACCCCCGGAGTCCGGCCGAAGAGCTCGCGCGCCCGGTCGGGCGTCAGCGGGCGGCGGGTCTCGACGTGGACCGCCTCGGAGTGGCTGACGAACACCGGGATGCGCACCGCCGTGCACGAGATGCGCAGATCCGGCAAGTGCAGGATCTTGCGACTCTCGGTCACGACCTTCCACTCCTCCTTCGTGTAGCCGTTGGGCAGGAAGACGTCGATCTCGGGCAGGGCGTTGAACGCGATGGGGTGCGGGTAGACCTTCGCGTGCATCGCCTCGCCGGCCACGTGGGCGCGGACCTGGCCTTCGAGCTCAGTGATGGCCTCGGCGCCGGTGCCGGAGACGGATTGGTAGGTATCGACGACGACCCGCTCGATCCCGACCGAGTCGCGCAGCGCCATCAGCACCGGCGCGAGCTGCATCGTCGAGCAGTTCGGGTTGGCGACGATGCCCTCGTGCCAGCCGAGGTCGTCGGGGTTGACCTGGCTGACGACGAGCGGCACGTCCGGGTCCATCCGCCACGCGCTGGAGTTGTCGATGACCGTCGCGCCACGGGTCACCGCGGCCGGAGCGAGCACTTGCGAGATGTCGGCGCCGGCCGAGAAGAGAGCGATGTCGACGCCGTCGAACGCCTCCGGGAGGGCCTCGTGGATCTCGATCGTTTGGCCCTTGACCTCAACGGTTCGCCCCGCCGACCTTCCGGACGCGAGCAGACGCAGCTCCGTGTGCGGGAAGCGACGTTCGGTGAGGACCTGGATCATGGTCCGCCCCACGACGCCGGTGGCACCGACGACCGCGACGGTCAGTGGACGGGGGGGCATCGAGGGCAGGACTCCGCTGTCTGGTCGGGTCGACCGGGCACGGCCGGAGTATATCAGCGGGTCCGGGCCGTTCCGGCTACCGAACCCGGCGGACGAGAGCCCGGATCGGCTGCGGTCCTGGGTTCGCGTGCAGACCAGAACGACTCGGTGGCTCGCCTCCAGTTGACCGCAGCCTGCAGGATGCTCGCGCGTTAGAACCAGTTCGAGGCGGCGGCTGGCGTCACCGTTGTCGAGGACCTCATCGACCGTTCCCTCGCACGCTGCCATTCACCAGGTGATCTCGACATCGCCGTCGCCCGCAGGTGCGACCGCCGCCTCCTCGGAGATCCCGGCAATTTACGAGCGATCTACCGGCAGGATCGCCAACACAATCGCCGCTCGGTCGACCAGCAGCACCGGTCGGACCTGTCCGCCAGTGCCCACGCTCAGCCATCCCCAGGGAGCTGCCGTCGGGGGACTTGTCGCTCACGATCGCTGATGTCAGGGCGAGCGGCGCGGCGATCGCAGCCTCGCGGTGCAGGCCACCTTCCCGATGATCGAAAGCACGGACGGGACGGGGCTGGAGCGCCGTTCCGGTCGCTGGGCGTCCGCCCTTCGGGCTCGGCTGCGGAGGAATGGTCCAGCGACCCGTCCCACGCATGGTAGTTCGGCGCACGAACCCACCTGACATCAGCGACTCGCCCGACGGGTGGTTGGCGCAGGGCACAAGACCGACTTGCCGGCGGCTCGGTCTACCACCCGGTCCACGGATGCTTGATCCGAAACGCAAGAGCCGCGGCTGCGGCGACCTCGTTACCGGGGGGCCTTGCGCGTCGTCGGCCACTCCGAGGAGTGCGCCCCGGCACCAGCGGCGGTCGGCGTCCAGCTCCGCAGCGGGGAGCTGCGGGCTCGTCGGTCACCGGGTGATCGGAACAGCGGATGGACGCCTGCGCGACCGTCGTAGCGGTCGCTGGATGACCGATCGGCGGTCGGACGGCCGAACGGGTCACCGGGTGATCGGAACATCGGGCGGCCTTCGGCTCGAGCGCTGTTCGCGTCACGCAGTGACCGGAAACCGGGGCCGGCATCGAACGAGCCGCGGGTCTGACCCGCGGCTCGTTCCGGCGTCTCGGGATTCGGACCTGTCAACCCCCTACTGGCTCCTTTGCCAGGTGGCGCTGCATGGCCGCCTTGCGCGAGAGGTTGACCCGGCCCTGACGGTCGATCTCGGTCACGACGACCATCACCTCGTCGCCGACGGACACGACGTCCTCGACGGTGGGCACGTGGTAGTCGGCGAGCTCGCCGATCCGGACCAGGCCTTCCTTGCCGGGCATGATCTCGACGAACGCGCCGAAGCCCATGATCCGGGTGACCTTGCCCAGGTACAGCGCGCCGATCTCGACCTCACGGGTGAGGCTGTTGATCCACTCGATGGCCTTGCGGGCATTCTCGCCGGAGACGGCCGCCACCTCGACGGTGCCGTCGTCCTCGACGTTGATCTCGGTGCTGGTCTCTTCCTGAATCTTGCGGATCATCGAGCCGCCCTTGCCGATGATCTCGCGGATCTTCTCCGGGTTGATCTTGATCGTGGTGATGCGCGGCGCGAAGTCGCTCATCTCGTCGCGGGCCTCGGGCATCACCTCGGTCATCTTGTCGAGGATCTGGAGCCGGGCCGAGAGGGCCTGCTTCAAGCCCTCGCGGATGATCGCCTCGCTGATGCCCTGGACCTTGATGTCCATCTGGAGGGCGGTGACGCCATCTCGCGTGCCGGTCACCTTGAAGTCCATGTCGCCGATCGAATCCTCCTTGCCGAGGATGTCGGTGAGGACGACGAAGGTGCCGTCCGGCTCGCTGATGAGACCCATCGCGGCGCCGGCCACGGGCGCCTTGATCGGCACGCCGGCGTCCATGAGCGCGAGGGTCGAGCCGCAGGTCGAGGCCATCGAGGTGGACCCGTTCGAGGTGACGCACTCGCTGACGAGGCGGATCACGTACGGGAACTCGTCGTGGCTCGGCAGGACCGGGACCAGCGCCCGCTCGGCGAGGTGGCCATGGCCGATGTCGCGCCGGCTGGGCCCGCGCATCATCTTGTTCTCGCCGGTGCTGTAGGGCGGGAAGTTGTAGTGGTGGAGATAGCGCTTCTCGGTCTCCGGGCTGATCGTGTCGATCCGCTGGACGTCCGAGGAGGCGCCGAGGGTGGCGACCGTCAGGGCCTGCGTCTCGCCACGGGTGAACAGGCCGGAGCCGTGCGCCCGCGGGACCAGGCCAACCTCGACGGTGATCGGGCGGATGTCGGTCAGACCGCGTCCGTCGATCCGGATGCCCTCGTCGAGGACGATCCGTCGGACCGTCTTCTTCTGGACGAGGTTGAACAGGTTCTTGCTGACCCGTGCCTCGCGGCGGGCCGCCTCGAGCAGTGCCGGGGTGTCTCCGCCGTTGCGCTGCGCGCGCACTGCGTTGGCGATCGACTCACGCAGCGTGGAGATGCGCGCCGGCAGGTCGTTGGCGAACCAGAGCAGGAGGTTGGCGGTCGCCTCGGCGTCGGGCAGCGCCCGGTGGCCCTTGTCGAGCTCGATGCCGAAGAAGCGGGCCAGATCACCCAGCTTGTACGACTCGGCGCCGGGGTAGCCATCGCGGGCGATGACCAGGGTGTCGAGGTAGGTGCCGGGCTGGAACCGGAAGCCGTCGCCCCTGGCCTCCTCGATGAAGCCGAGATCGAAGCCGACGTTGTGGCCGACGACGAGTGCGTCACCCACGAAGGCCATCAGCTCGTCGGCCGCCTCCTTCGGGCTGGGCTTGCCCTTGACGTCCTTGTCCGTGATGCCGTGCATCTGGTTGCCGACGATGGGTCGCCCGGGATTCACGAACGTGGACCAGCGGTCGACGATCTTGGTGCCCTTGATCTTGACCGCCGCGACCTCGAGGAGGTCCGCCATCCTGGGGTCCGTGCCCGTCGTCTCGACGTCGATGACGACCAGCTCGCGCTGCGCATCGGTCGCCGAGGCGAATGCGAGAACGGAGCCCGTCGAGGGCTCGATGTACGGGATCCGCTTGGGCTTGCCGACCGCCTGCTGGAGCTGGTCCAGAAGGTCGACGATGGGCTGGAGAGCGCGGTGGCCGAACAGGATGGCCTCCGCCATCACGTCCTCGGGCAGGAGCTTCGCGCCAGCCTCGACCATCATGATCGCGTCGCGGGTGCCGGCGACGATCAGGTCGAGCTCCGATTCCTTGAGCTCGCTGTGCGTGGGGTTGACGACGAACTCGCCACCGATCCGCCCGACCCGGATGGAGCCGATGGGACCGTTGAACGGGATCTCGCTGATCGTCAGCGCCGCCGAGGCCGCGATCGTGCCGATGACGTCCGGGTTGTTCTCCTGGTCCGTCGAGAGGACCGTGATGACGAGCTGGACATCATCCTTGTAGCCCTCGGGAAAGAGCGGGCGGATGGGCCGGTCCGTCTGGCGAGCGGCGAGGATCGCATGCTCCGAGGGACGTGCCTCGCGCTTGATGAAGCCACCCGGGATCTTGCCCGCGGCATACATCCGCTCCTCGAAGTCGACCGTGAGCGGAAAGAAGTCCAACCCGGGCCGGGGCTCGGAGCGGTTGGCGGTGCCGAGCACCATGGTGTCGCCGTAGCGAACGGTGACGGAGCCGCCGGCAAGCCGCGCAAGCTTGCCGGTCTCGATGGTCAGCGTGCGACCACCAATCTGGGTCTCGAAGACCTGGGACACGTTCCTCCTGACCGTGCCGGAGGAGCGACCTGTGCCGATCGACCCCGTCGAAGGGCTCAACGCGATGGACCCGGCAACGCCGGCGTCCGTGTGAGCGTTGCCCTAGCGGCGGAGTCCGAGCCGTCCGATGACGGCGCGGTAGCGCGCGTTGTCCTTCTTCACCAGGTAGGCGAGAAGTCGACGGCGCTGGCCGACGAGCTTGAGGAGGCCGCGTCGCGAGTGGTTGTCCTTGGGAAAGCTGCGGAGGTGCTCGGTGAGTGTTCTGATCCGCTCCGTGAGGAGGGCGATCTGGACCTCTGGTGAGCCGGTGTCGCCATCCTTGCTGGCGAAGCCACCGATGATCTCCTGCTTTGCTTCCCGCGCGAGCGGCACTCGGTCCTCCGGTACGAACTGTTGCTACTTGACCTTCTCTTTGACCGACGGATGGTACCAGCCCCGGCCGGAGCACGCCTGATTCCGTCAGTTGCTCATCTCACCCCCGGCCGTCGTTCGTGCCATACGCACGAGGCGGGCGGTCAAGGGCCTCACGCCGGGTCGCGCGAACCCAGCTTGGCGGCGTAAGCCGCCGTCCGCACAACCTGCGTTCGTGTCGGGCGACGCAAGTCGCGGCGGTCAGGGGCCTGTGCCCGGCTCATGGGCACGGCAGCAACGGACGTGCGATCCGGCCAGGATGCGACGGACAACCGCGCCAGCCTCGTTCAGGTGGCTCAGCCGGGTTGAGGCACTGCCTCGAACACGAGCCTGTGCGGACCGCGCGGCAGCCCGGCGACCGACGGACGTCCCTCGGCCGGGATCTCGAGGTCGATCGGCGGTCCGCCATCGACGCTGACCGCGTAGCGGCCCGGCGGTGGCAGCGCGACGGGGACCGGAGCGACGAACCGGCCGCGCCCATCGAGGTCGCCGACGATCGCGTACGGCCGGCCGATCAGGGCCGCTGCCGCCTCGAGATCGCCGACAGCGATTTGGCGGCGAATCTCCGAGGAGCTGACGGCCTGGCCACCCGCCTCGAGCGCGGACGCGACGACGACCTCGTAGCCGAGCCGCTCGCCGAGCTTGGCAACGGCCTCCGGCGTGCCCCGCCGCTGGTGGCCGAAGGCGCTGTCCGGCGTCATGAGAACCCCGGCCAGGTCCACTCGGCCGGCGATCCCCTCGACGAAGGCGTCGAACGGCGTCCGCCGCACCTCGTCATCGAAGTGCTGGATCACCGCGACGTCGACGCCGGCCGCGGCGAGACGCTCGAGCCGCTCATCCGCATCCAGCACGAGGGGCGGCGCTGCCCCCACGAGCACGGCGTCCGGGTGGGCATCGAAGGTGATGACAGCCGGCCGTGCCGCCAGCCGGGCGGCTTCCGCGACCAGCCGCTCGATCAGGTAGAGATGGCCGCGGTGGAGTCCATCGAAGACGCCGATCGTCAAGAAGAGGCGACCGAGGTCGCGCTGAAGGGCCTCGACCCCGGCCACGAGCTCCATCAGCCGCCCGAGGCGGGAACGTCCATCAGGACCTTGTCGGGCGCCAGCCGCGAGCCCGCCACGCGGGCGATCCCCAGCAGCTGACCGGCGGGACCCACGACGCGGACCGGGCCATCGAGTCCGGGCTGCGGCACTCCGCCGGCCGGCGTCACGTGCTGGCCGCGAGCGAACGCCGCCATCTCGTCGGTCGCGAGGGTAGCGACGGGCAGGCCCTCGAGCCCCGCGTCGACCGGCCGCAGCAGGCGCCCGAGCTCGCCGCTCCCCTTCCCGGCCGCCGCCCGGACATCGTCGACTGGCACGGCCCCGTCCAGCGTGAAGGGGCCGCTCGCCGTTCGTGTGAGTGCGCCCAGGTACGCGCCGCTCCCGGCGGCCGCGCCGATGTCCCGGGCCAGCGCGCGAATGTAGGTGCCCGCCGAGCAGTCGACCTCGATGATCGCGATGGGTCGCTCCGCGTCCGAGCCATCCCACTCGGTGATCTCGATCCGGTCGATCTCGACCTCGCGTGACCGCAGCTCGACGGCCTGGCCGGCCCGCGCCAGTGCGTACGCGCGGCGGCCACCTACCTTGATGGCGCTGAAGGCCGGCGGTACCTGCGTGATCCTGCCTCGGAACCCGTTCAGGGCGCCCAGGACTGCTTCCTGCGCAGGCGAAGGCCCATCGGACGGTGTCAGCTCGCCCTCGAGGTCATCGGTCGTCGATGTCGCGCCGAAGCAGACCGTCGCCTGGTAGCGCTTGCGGTCGGCGAGGTGGTACTCGACAACGCGGGTGGCCCGGCCCAGGAAGAGCGGCAGCACGCCACCCGCGAACGGGTCGAGCGTTCCGCCGTGGCCCACCCGCTTTGTGCCGCTCAGCCGGCGGACGAGCGCGACAACGTCGTGCGACGTGGGCCCCGGCGGCTTGGCCACGACGAGGATCCCGTCGAGGCCACGACCGGCCGGCCTCGGCCCGGTGGATTCAGAGCTCACGCGGAGGCGACGGCGGCCACGAGCCGCTCCGCCTCGACCAGAACCGGCCGGATCGCCTCGTCGACCGGCAGGCCAACTGTCGCCCCCGCGGCACGGGCGTGACCGCCGCCACCGAACGTGCCCGTCAGCACCGTGGCATCGACGCCGCCGCGTCGGGTGCGGACGCTGATCCGGGTCGACGCGCCGGCCTCCTTGAACAGGATCGCGACGTCGGCCGCCTCGGCCTGGGCGAGCAGGTCGATGATCCCCTCGCTGTGGGCCGGCATCGCGCCGGTGCCGGCGAGATCGGCGTCGCGCAGCGTCGAGAAGACGATCCGGCCGTCGAGCCGGCGGTCGAGGCGGTCGAGGACCCGTCCGAAGAGCCGCAGCTGGACATCGGGCTTCGTCCGGTACAGCCGCCGCGAGATGTCGGACAGCGGGGCACCGGCCTCGACGAGTGCGGCCGCCACGACCAGCGTCCGTGGGGTCGCGTTGGGGTGGGCGAACGTGGCGGTGTCCATGACGATGCCGGCCATGAGCATGGCGGCCAACTCAACGTCAAGCGGGACGCCGAGGCGGGCGGCGAGGAGCGTCACCATCTCGCACGTCGCGGCGCTGCCCGGCTGGATCCAGGTCCCCTCGCCGTTCGCGTCGTTGGAGGCGTGATGGTCGATGACGACCCGGGGCAGCCGGGCAAACAGGTCCGCGTGACGCTCGGCGACGGCCCCCACCCGGTCGAGCGAGCCGCAGTCCGAGACGACGAGGAGGTCGTACGCCGCGTCCGGCGCTGGGTCCATGCGCACCCGCTCGACGCCGGGCAGGAACGCGTACAGCGGCGGGACCGGATCCGTGCAGATCGGGTCCGCGGCTCCGCCGAGCGACTCGACGATCCGGCACACGGCCAGGGTCGCGCCCAGGGTGTCGGCGTCGGGGTTCTCGTGACCCACGGCCAGGACCCGCCGGGCGCCGCGGAGCCGCTCGACGACCGTGTCCGGCACGCTGCCGGTCCAGGGCGTCAGGTCGACGCTCATCGTCGACCCGGTGGACGCCGCCGGCGAGCGGCACTCGGGACGCCACCGCGCCGCCGGGCGGCCGGCGAACCCGTTCGGCGGCCCGGGTTGGGTGCGAGCGGCGCGGGCTCATCGGCCAGCGGGGCCTCGTCTTCGGCATCGCCGGCGCGCGGCAGCCGGGGCACCGGCGTCGGCAACGTCTCGCTCGTGGGCGCATCGCCGTCAGGTGCCTCGCCGGCCTCCAGCTCGTTGATCAGCTGAAGGACCCGCGTCCCCCGCTCCGCGGAGTCGTCCAGCCGGACGTGGAGGTCCGGGATCCGCTTGAGGCGCAGCCGCGTGCCGAGCTCGCGACGCACGAACGACATGGCCCGCGAGAGCGCGGCGATCGTCTCGTCCCGCTCGCCGCGCTGCCCGATGACGCTGATCCACACCTTGGCATGGCGCAGATCGGAGGCTGTCTCCACCTCCGTGACCGTGGCAAACCCGATGCGCGGATCAGCGACGTCGCGCGACAGGATCGCGCCGATCTCCTGCCGCAACAGCTCGTCGATCCGCTCGGTCCGTTGACTCATCGTCGCACCGCCTGGGGGGCCGGAGCCCTAGCCCGTGATGGCTCGGCTGACCGTCTGGGACATGAAGCACTCGATGACGTCGCCTTCCTGGAGATCGTTGAAGTTCGCCAGGCCGATACCGCACTCGAAGTTCGCGGCTACCTCGCGGACGTCGTCGCGGAACCGGCGCAGCGATTCGATCCGGTCCGTGGCGATGATCTTGCCGCCGCGCCACACCCGGGCGCCGCCGCGCACGATCCGGCCGTCCGTAACGTACGAGCCGGCGATCGCCTGGCGACCCACCCGGATGATCTGGCGGACCTCCGCTCGACCCTCGATCACCTCGATGATCTCGGGCTCGAGCAGGCCCTTGAGCGCCGCGTCGATGTCGTCGGTCAACTTGTAGATGATGTCGTAGAGCCGGACATCGACGCCCTCAGCCTCGGCCGCCCGGCGGGCGGTCTCGGTGATCCGGGTGTTGAAGCCGATGACGATCGCGTCGGACGCGGTCGCCAGCATGATGTCGTTGTCCGTGATGTCGCCCGCGCCCTCGTGCAGGACGTTGATCCGGACCTCGTCGTCCGACAACTGGTCGAGCGAGTGGGTGATCGCGCCGAGCGACCCGGACACGTCCGACTTGAGGATGATCCGGAGCTCCTTGGCCTGACCGGCCTGGACCTGCCGGTAGAGATCCTCGAGCGTGGCCCGACCGCTGCCGTCGCCACCACGCGCGGCCGCCGTGGCCTTGCGCTGCTCGACGGTGTTCCGGGCCGCCTTCTCGTCGGCCACGACACGCAGGATGTCACCGGCCTGGGGCACCTCGGCGAGCCCGAGGATGACCGCCGCGGAGGCAGGCCCGGCCTTGGTGATCCGCTTGCCCTTGTCGTTCTCGAGCGCCCTGACCCGTCCGAAGGTCTCGCCCACGACGATCACGTCACCGACCTTGAGAGATCCTGTCTGCACGAGGGCCGTGGCGACGGGACCGCGGCCCTTGTCGAGCTGGGCCTCGACAATCGTGCCGATGGCCGGTCGGTTCGGGTTGGCTGTCAGCTCCTGGAGATCGGCCACGAGGATCAGCATCTCGAACAGCTCGTCGAGACCCTGCCGGGTGCGCGCGGAGACCGGCACGAGCGGCACGTCGCCGCCGTACTCCTCGATGACGATCCCGGCCTCGGTCAGCTCGGTCTTCACCCGATCGACGTTCGAGTCCGCCTTGTCGATCTTGTTGAGCGCGATGACGATCGGCACCTTGGCCGCCCGGGCATGGTTGATCGCCTCGAGGGTCTGGGGCATGACGCCGTCGTCCGCGGCCACGACGATGATCGCGATGTCCGTGACGCGGGCGCCGCGGGCACGCATCGCCGTGAACGCCTCGTGGCCCGGCGTGTCGAGGAAGACGACGCGCTTGCCGTCCTTCTCCACCTCGCTCGCGCCGATGTGCTGCGTGATGCCACCGCGCTCGCCGGCCGCGACCTCGGTGGTCCGGATGGCGTCGAGCAGGCTCGTCTTGCCGTGGTCGACGTGGCCCATGACGGTCACGATCGGCGCGCGCGGCACCAGGAGCGACGCATCGTCCTCCTCGAAGAGGACCTCCTTGGTCGCCTCTGGCAGCGCACCGTCCGTCTCGCCGTCCGTGGCGGGAGCGGTCGAGATCGGGACGGTCTCCGAGACCTCGTAACCGAGCTCGCCGGCCACCAGCGACGCGGTGTCGCGGTCGATCAGCTGATTGATGGTCGCGAAGATGCCGCTCTTGATCAGCTCGCGGATCACGTCCGCGGGATTGACCGTGAGCAGCTCCGCGAGCTCCTTGACGGTGATGGTGCCCGGCAGCTCGATCGCCCCACGCTCCCGCGGATCGGCGACCTGGACCTGGGACTGCTGCGCGCCATCGCGGCGCGGCGGCTTGCGCGGGCCACGCCGGCCGCGGGTGCCGCTCCTACTCCTCGCCACGGGTGTCTCCTTCGTTCGTCATCGTCGTCATCGTCTCATTCGTCATGGGGCCCGCCTCGAGCGCCGCCCGGATCTCGCCCGTCAGCGGCGCATGCAGCGCTCGCTGGAGGCCGCCCTTGTCGAGCGCCGTCCGCCAGCAGGCAGCGTCTCGGCAGAGGTATGCACCCCGGCCGGCGAGCCGCCCGGTCTCATCGAGACGCAGGTCGCCGGCGGGCGTGCGAACCACCCGGACGAGGTCGCGCTTGGCCCGTGCCGTCCGGCAGGCCACGCATGACCGAGTCGGCGCACGCCGGGCGCCGGTCGGCTCGCGCCCGGCTACGATGCCACCTCCCCGGCGCTGGCGGCGGTGGCCCGGGTTCGGCGCTTGGCCGGCGTGGGCGTCGCACCGTCCGTCTCGGCCGCGGGTGGCGGCGCGGGCTCGGTTGGCTGGTCGGCGGCGGGGCCATCCTGATCGATGGCTTCCTCCGCGACCGCCTTCGTCGCTCGGCGTCGCTTCGGCGCCGTCTCGACGGGCGCGGGCCCGGGCGCCCTCTCAGCGGGCGCGGGCTCGGGCGCCGTCTCGGCGGGCGCGGCGGACTCCGGCGTCTCGTCGGGCTCGGGTGCCTCCGACGCTGCCTCGATGGACGCGGGCTCGGGCGCCTCCGGCGTCTCGGCGGGCGCGGCGGGCTCGGTCGTCATCACGGCCACCGGCTCCCGGTCGTCCACCGCCGGCTCTGGTGCAGTCGCCGGCTCGTCGGGCGGGCCTCCCTCGGCCTCGGCCCGGGCCTGCGCGACCGACACGTCGCTCCGGATGTCGATCCGCCAACCCGTCAACCGCGCCGCGAGACGCGCGTTCTGCCCTTCACGCCCGATTGCCAGCGACAGCATCCGCTCCGGGACGGTGACGTTGGCGATGCGCTTCTCCTCGTCGATGTCGACCGAGAGCACCTGCGCCGGGGACAGCGCGTTGGCGACGAAGACGCCCGCGTCGTCGTTCCAGGGGATGACGTCGATCTTCTCGCCGCCGAGCTCCGCGACCACGGCCTGGACGCGCGCCCCGCGCTGGCCGACGGTCGCACCCACCGGGTCGAGCCCGTCCTGGCGCGACGACACCGCGACCTTCGAACGGCTGCCCGCCTCGCGCGCGATCGCCTTGATCTCGACGGTTCCGGCGTGGACCTCCGGCACCTCGAGCTCGAACAAGCGCTTGAGGAAGCCCTTGTGCGTCCGGCTCACGTAGATCTGCGGTCCGCGGGTCGAACGACGAACCTCGAGCACATAGGCCTTGACGTTCTGGCCGATGCGGTAGTGCTCCACCGTCGACTGCTCGGTCGTGGCGAGGATGGCCTCGACACCCCGGCCCACGTCGAGGATGATCGCCCGCGGCTCGACCCGGTTGACGCTCCCGACGATCATCTCGCCCTCGCGGTTGGCGAACTTGTCGAAGACCTGGTCGCGCTCGACCTCGCGGATGCGCTGGAGCACGATCTGCTTGGCGGTCTGGGCACCGATCCGGCCGAACGCGTCGCCATCCAGCTGCTCGGTCTCCACGAGCTCGCCGGGTCGCGCATCGGACTTGACCCGGCGCGCCTCGTCGACCGAGAACTCGGTCAGCGGATCCTCGATCTCGTCGACCGCCGTGCGTGCCCGGAACACACGGATACGGCCGCTCTCCGCGTCGATCTGGACGTGGATGTCCTCTTCACCGGCGACGCGGCGGTAGGCGGACTGGATCCCTTCCTCGACCGCGCGGATGAGCTGCTCTCGCGAGACCTGCTTCTCGGCGTTCAGCTGGAGGAGGGCACCAACGAAGTCCCGACTCATGATGGCCCTCCTCTACTTCGCCTGTGTCAATTGCCCGAGCCTGCCCGAAAAAAAACGTGGGGGTCACCCACGTCACGGAGCGGCCGTTCAGTTGCCGCGGAGTATACACCCGGCCCGGTGGACCGCCAAAGCCAGACCCGCATCGGTCGGAGTCCCGCCCCACGAGACACCGGTCGGAGGATGGAAGCGGGCGCGACGAACGGACGGTGTTCTCCCTACGTTCGTCTCGCGCCACGAGGCGAACATCGAAGAAGCCGTCTGTCGTTCGACCGGTGACTCGCCCCACGAGACGTGGGGGCTGGATCAGCGCGCCGGGACCGTCTCCGCGGACTCCGCCGGCGTGGGTCCGCCGGTGCCATACCGGCGGGCGACGTACTGCTCCAGCAGCTCGATGAACTCGGCCACGAGGCGCTCGCCTCGCAGCGTCCGGTCCAGCTTGCCGTCCACGAAGACCGGCGCGACCGGCGCCTCGAAGGTGCCCGGCAGGGAGATGCCGATATCGGCGTGCTTGGACTCGCCTGGGCCGTTCACGACGCAGCCCATGACCGCGACCCGCAGGTCCTCGACACCGGGGTAGACCTCGCGCCACTCCGGGATCCGGTCGCGGAGGTAGGTCTGGATCTCCTGGGCCATCTCCTGGAAGAACGTGGACGTGGTCCGGCCGCACCCTGGACAGGCCGA
>Ga0136617_10002222_pt1 | contig 17331 bp, 16 predicted proteins | sample AntDrymUQ3222106_2_FD_129672 | JGI IMG/M metagenome (GOLD analysis project Ga0136617, IMG submission 129672) | Polar desert sand microbial communities from Dry Valleys, Antarctica - metaG UQ322 (21.06) | ecosystem: Environmental > Terrestrial > Soil > Desert | place: Antarctica: Dry Valley...
TACCGCCACCTCCAACGGCCGCTCGCTGAACACCAGCGCACCGGTCGATGAGCACACTCCTCCAGATCGCGATCGTCGCCGCTGCCCTGTGGATCGGATCCTGGCTGATCATGATCCTCTTGGGGTAGCGACAGCAGCGGTGCAGTCGGCAACGCTTTGTATTAGTCGCGGGTGCGAGGGTGCTGTCTGGTAGCGATTGCAGCTCGCTGAGCGCAGCATCGGGACCGTGGAGGGGGTCCGCGGTGCGGGGTGATGTGGTGTACGCGCGTCAGCCGGACCGTGGCCGCTGTAGCCGCGATCTTGGTCACACGCAAATGCGAGATCTTGTCGGGCCGCGGTCGCTGCGACCGGGGTCCGGCGTGCTGTGTGCAACCGATGTCACACATCGCCGGCGTGGCGGCTGTGATCGTGGCGGTCTATGGCATGGGAGGATGGTCGACGGCGCGGCGGGCGGTTGACGGCGTTGTGGCGGGCTGGGAGCATCGCCGGCAGTCGCTGAGGAAGGGCAGCGAAGCCTATGAGCGAAGCGGCGTCCGAGATCGTCCAGTCGCCTGCGGAGGGTGAAACCTCGACGTTGCGCCTGCCGGCAGGGTATGCGTGGGAACGTCTTGAGGACCCCACTCGCGTGGTATGACGGCAAGGCCAAGCACCACAAGGACTGGTTTCATCGCCTGAAGGTGGCGCAGATCGTGATCGCCGCGGCAATTCCGGTGTCTGCCGGGGGTGGTGCGAGCGCGTGGATCACTGGCTCGCTCGGCGCATCGATCGTGGTGCTGGAGGGATTGCAGCAGCTCTTTCAGTTCCAGCAGAATTGGACCGGGTACCGCGCCACCGCGGAGGCACTCAAGCACGAGAAGCATCTGTACCTTGCGCGCGCCGACCCCTACGCCAACGTGCCACGTGAGGATGCCTTTGCTCGCCGAGCGAGTCGAGGGGCTGGTCTCGCAGGAGCACTCTGCGTGGTCGTCGATGCAGGCCGACGCGCGCGCCGCCGGCACGTCCTGAAACTATGAAGACCGAGCCCTCCCCGCCCATAGCGGTCGCGCAGCAGTTCGATGTCTTTCTGTCGTACAACAGCCGTGACAGGCCTGTTGTCGAGCGGATCGCGCAGCGTCTGAAGCGGGCTGGGCTTGAGCCGTGGCTTGACCGGTGGTCGCTGACGCCGGGGGGTGAGTGGCAGCGCGAGCTTGGCGCGGGGCTGGATGCGTCGGTGGCGTGTGCGGTCTTCGTAGGGCCGCATGATCTTGGCGCGTGGGAGTTGCAGGAGGTCGCGGTCGCGATCGACCGCGCGGCCACGCAGCGGGGATTCCGCGTGTTCCCCGTGTTGTTGCCCGGTGTCGAGGAGCCCTTTGATCCCAACCGCCTGCCTCATTTCTTGCGCGCACGGACCTGGGTTGACTTTCGCCGGGGCCGCGATGACGGCCGCGCGCTGCAAGATCTGATCAACGCGGTCAAATGCGTGCCGTTCGGCCCCGATGTGCCCGTGGCGCGCGACGATGACGTTGCGCCGTATCGCGGCCTGCGGGTCTTCGCTGAGGAGGATGCGCAGTTCTTTTTCGGGCGCGACCGTGACGTCCAGCGCCTCGTTGAGAAGCTCAAGAGCAGCCGGTTCTTGGCGGTGCTCGGTCCGTCGGGCAGCGGCAAGTCCTCGCTTGTGCGCGCAGGGCTGGTGCCCGGGCTGCGCGGCGGAGCGCTGGCCAACGTGGAGGACTGGCATGTCCTGGTGCTGCGCCCAGGCGCGGCACCGCTGACGGCGCTGGCCGCGCAGCTAGCCAAGCTGCTGCCCGAGCGGGCGATGCGAGCCACACTGGACGAGCTCACGCAGCACTCCTCCACGCTGCACCTGTCTGTTGAGCTTGCGCTCGCAGACCGCCCGCCCGGCGAGCGTGTGCTTGTGATCGTCGATCAGCTTGAGGAGGTCTTCACGCTCTGCAGGGACGAGTCCGAGCGCCGTCAGCTGTTCTCGACGCTGCTGGACGCGACATCCGCGCCGGGCGGGCGGACCGTCGTGATCGTGACGATGCGCGCCGACTTCTACGCGCGCTGCGCCGCCTACCCCGAGCTCGCGCAGCTGATCACCGCCCAGCAGATGCTCGTCGGACCGATGGACACAGACGGGCTGCGCCAAGCGATCGAGGAACCAGCCCGCCGCGTCGGCCTGGACCTCGAGGAAGGCCTGTCAGACACGATCCTCAACGACGTCGCCACCGAGCCGGGCGCCCTGCCGCTGCTCGAGCACGCCCTGCTTGAACTGTGGGAGCGCCGCCGCGGCGACATGCTGACCCTCGAGGGCTACCGGCAGACCGGCGGCGTGCAGGGGGCACTGGCGCAACGCGCCGACGAGATCTTCAACCAGCTGAGCACCGATCAGCAGCAGACCGTGCGCCGCATACTGCTGCGCCTCACCCAGCCCGGCGAGGGCACAGAAGACACCCGCCGCCGCGCAACCAGAAGCGAACTCTCGCCCGCCGACGGCGACGACAGCTTCGACGAGGTGCTCGGCCGTCTCGTCAACGCGCGCCTGCTGACGACGGGGCGCAATGAGACCGGGCGGCAGGTCATCGACGTGTCGCACGAGGCTCTGATCCGCGGCTGGCCGCGGCTGCGCGCATGGATCGGCGCCGATCGCGCCGGCCTGCTCATCCATCGCCGCTTGACCGACGCGGCACGCGAATGGGAGACCGTGGACCGCGAGCCGGGCGCGCTGTACCGCGGCGCACGGCTTGCCACGGCGCGCGAGTGGGCGACCGACCATGCCGGCGACCTCAGCCAGCTGGAAGGCGAGTTCCTCACAGCCAGCCAGGCGGCCGAACAGCGCAGAGCACGCCGCCTACGAGCCCTGGCGGCCGGGTTGGCGGCAGTGACGGTGATCGTAGCGGTGCTCGCGGTGTGGGCGCTTGACCAGCGCAACAACGCGCAGGACAAGCGCGCCGAGGCTCAACGCGAGGCCACCAAAGCAACGTCGCTCGCGCTGGCGGCATCTTCGGTCGAACCGCTGACAACCCGGCCGGACGTCTCGCTCGCCCTTGCATTCGAGGCGTACCGCAAGAGCCCGCGCGCAGAAGCCAGCTCGGCCGCCGTCCGAGCGTTGCTGAAAGCCCAGCGGTCTCGCCTGCGCGGCGTACTGACCCCCAACGAGTTCCTAACTGACATCGCGTTCAGCCGCGACGGCGAGACGCTCGCCAACGCCAGCGACGACCATACGGTGCGGTTGTGGGATCTAGCGACACGCAAGCAGCTGGGCCGCCTCACCGGCCACACCGGCGCGGTCTTCGCGGTCGCGTTCAGCCGCGACGGCAAGACGCTCGCCAGCGCCAGCGACGACCATACGGTGCGGTTGTGGGATCCAGCGACACGCAAGCAGCTGGGCCGCCTCACCGGCCACACCGGCGCGGTCTCCGCGGTCGCGTTCAGCCCCGACGGCAAGACGCTCGCCAGCGCCAGCCACGACAACACGGTGCGCGTCTGGGAAGAGGTACTGTGGCGCAATGTTGACGAGCTGCGCGCGACCGTCTGCGACATCCTCCTTACGGGCCTGAGCCGAGCAGAGTGGGAGCAGTTCGCGCCTGGCATCCCCTACCGCCGCAGCTGCTCCTGAGCCGACCCCCCTGTGGATCCGCTCGCGCGTGACTACGCGGCGCGGGACTTCAAGCGCTGGCTGCAGGTCGAGCGGCGTTTGGCACCGAGGTCGGTGAACCTCGGGCTCGCGTCGCTGGACAGCTTCTTCACCGTCTTGGGTCTTGGGCAGCCGCGGGTGCGTCGCGAGCTGTTGCCCCAAGCGGCGCCGCGCGCGCTCGATCAGGCCGCGCAGCGGCAGTTGCTGCGCGCGGCCGAGCGCGCGAGCGCCCGCGATCGCGCGCTGGTCGGGGTGATGCTCTTCACGGCCCTGCGGATCAGTGAGGCGGTCGCGCTGGATCTCGAGGACCTGCGGATCTCGACGCGCAAGGGCGAGGTCGTCGTGCGCTCTGGAAAGGGTGACGCCGGACGGACGGTGCCGCTGAATGCCGTGATTCGCGACATGCTCAAGGAGTGGCTGGCCGAGCGCCGTGCCCTCGAGCGCGAGCAGGCGGTGTTCGTGACGCGGCGTGGCGGGCGCCTGTCGGCGCGCTCGGCGGATGACGCGGTGCGCAAGGGTCGCCGCGGACGCGCCGCTGCAGATCTCCGCGCATGTGCTGCGGCATACGTGCTTGACGAACTTGGTGCGCGGTGGCGAGGACCTCGTGATGGTCGCCGAGCTCGCCGGTCATCGGCGCCTGGACACGACGCGTCGCTACAGCCTGCCGTCGCAGGCCGATCGCCAGGCCGCGATGGACCGCCTCCAAAGCGACTATTGAACCCCGTCACGAGCCAGCAACCAACGGCGAGGGGGATGGGCGTGGGGTATCCGAGCAAGCGCGAAGCCGACCGGTTGGAGCGCTGGCCGCAGCGCATCGAGCTTGAGGATCTGCGTGAGTTCTTCGCGTTCGGCGACCGTGACCGCGAGCTCGTGTTCGGCCCGCGCGGCGCCGAGAACCGGCTCGGCCTCGCTGTGCAGCTGTGCGCGCTGCGGTTCCTCGGCTTCGTCCCTGACGAGATCACCGGCATCCCAGAGCCCGCGCTGCGGTTCTTGTGCGAGCAGACCGAAACCCAGCCCCACGAGCTGCTCAGCTACGGCGAGCGCGAGCAGACACGCAGCAACCATCTCGCGCTGGTCCGTGACCATCTCCACTTCCGCGTCTGGGAGGCCGATACGGCGTCGTCGATCCGTGAATGGTTGCTCGAGCGCGCACTCGAGCAGGAGCGCCCAAGCGTGCTGATGAGCCTGCTCTGCGAACACTTGCGCGCCCGTCTGATCTTGCGACCGTCGGTCTGGGTGCTGGCACGGCTCATCGGCAGCGCCCGCGAGGCCGCGCACGACGATGTCTTGGCGCGACTCGCCGACCAGCTGCCGGCTGCACGGTGCCACGAGTTGGACAGGCTGCTCGACGTCGCCCCGGCGCTGAAGGTGTCGCAGATCGCGTGGCTGCGCACGCCGATCGGCCGCGTCGGGATCAAGGGCATGCTCGAGCAGGTCGCCAAGTACCGGCGTCTCGGCGAGCTCGCCGCAGCGGACGTCGATCTATCGGCGCTGCCGCCAAGTCGGCGCCGACATCTCGCCGCGCAAGCCCGTCGCCTCGATGCCCAGCAGCTGCAGCGCCGCGACGCCGGTTCCAGCGGTGGCGCGGTTCGGCGACACCCAATCCTGCTCGTCGCGCTCGCCGAGCTACACCTCGAGTGCGGTGACGAGCTGCTGGATGTCTTCTGCAAGCTGCTCGCCAGCGCGCAGCGCCGCGCGAACACCGCCGTCGACCGTGCGCGACGCAAGACAGCCCGGACCCGCGATGACCTCGCCGACCTGGCGACCACCCTGAGCCGGATCGTTTTGGAGGAGAGCGCTGCCGGCCGCGATCCGACCGCCCGGATCACCCTGCAGGTTGGCCTGCAGCGGTTGCGTGACGCGGCCGGCATCTCCAAAGCGCAGCTGCCGCCACTTGAGCAGGAGCAGCTCGACGTGCTGCACAGCGCCCATCACAGCCTGACGCGGGCGCTCACCGCGATCCTCGACACGGTCGCGCTGCGCGCGCACGACGCCGACCAGCCACTGCTCGACGCGCTTGAGCTCGTTCGCCGCCAGCGACGCAACCGGTTCCTGACCGGCGCGCGGATCGACCTTCTGCCGCGCGAGTACCGCGGCTGGGTCCTCGACGAGGACGGCCGAGTGCAGCGCACCCGCTATGAGCTGGGGCTGTGGTGCGCGATCCGCGACGCACTCCGCGACGGCCGGCTGTTCCGGACCGCGAGCCGCAAGTACCTCAACCCCGCCGCGTTCCTGCTACCCGACCGTGAATGGGCCCGGGCGCGCGAGGAACTCGCGATCACCTTCGGCCGTCCGCTGGACCCTGCCCAGCGCCTGCATGACCTCGAGGTCGAGCAGACCCGGCTGATCGAACAGGTCCAGCTCGCCGTCGACCAAGGCGACCGGGTTCGACTCGACGATCAAGACCGCCTCATCAGCTCGCCGCCGCGCGCCGAGCCCGAGGACCCAGCGGTCGCCGAGCTCAAGGCCGCCGTAGTCGCGCAGATCCCCGAGATCGAGCTCGCCGACCTGCTGATCGAGGTCGACCAGTGGACCGCCTTCAGCGAGGAGCTCCGGCACGCTGCCGGCGCGACACCGCGCGCCGGACGACTGCACGAGCGCCTCTACGCCGCAGTCGTCGCGTCCGGGACGCTGCTCGGGCCTGTAGCGATGGCTCGCATCTGCGACCTCTCCTACCGCCAGATCGCGTGGGCCGAGGAGTGGTACCTCGACGTCGACAACGTCGCCAGCGCCAGCCAACGGATCACCGGCTATCACCACCAGCACCGACCCCGACCGTCACGCCGCGTGCCTCACGCTGATCCTCAACGCCATCGTGACCTGGAACACCCGCTACATCCAAGCCGCGCGTGTACTGGTTCGCCGGGAACGCCGGCGACCCGGCCGCGGTCTTCTATCCCCAGCTGTGGAGGCTGTTACGTGACAACGGCGTGCCGTTTCGCCTGCACTGGGGCAAGTTCCAGCCGATCTACGAGCGCGGCGACCGCGAGTGGGTCGACTGGTTCCGCGCGCTGTACCCGCGCTGGGACGACTTCCTGCGCCTGCGCGAGCGTCGCGACCCGAACAACGTCTTCCTCACGAGCTACTGGCGCGACCGCTTCGGACTCTGGGATGCGCCGCTGCCGGTGCCTCGGCCTTGACCCGGTGAGGCCGGCTGACCCGCGCGTCGTCGACGACGTGATGCGAGCGTCGCGCCTGCAGGCCGGCCGCAACATGCACTCGGCCGGCCTGCTGTGGGCGACGCGCCCGCGTCAGTTCAGGCGCTCGACGAGCATCGCCTGGCCCATGCCGCCGGCGACGCACATCGACTCGATGCCGTAGCGGCCGTCGCGGGCGTCGAGGCCGTTGAGCAGCGTCGTCATGATCCGCGCGCCGGTCATCCCGAACGGGTGGCCGAGCGCGATCGCGCCGCCGAACGGGTTGAGCTTGTCCTCGTCGATGCCGAGCTCCTCCATGCAGGGCACGATCTGCGCCGCGAAGGCCTCGTTGATCTCGACGATGTCGATGTCGTCCATCGTCATCCCCGTCTGCTTCAGCAGCGCCTGGATCGCAGGGATCGGGCCGAGGCCCATGATCTCGGGACGGATCGCCGCGACCGTCGAGGCGATGATCCGCGCTCGCGGCTTCAGGCCAAGCGCGGCGGCCTTCTCCTCGGACATGACGAGCACCGCCGCGGCGCCGTCGTTCAGCGGGCAGGCGTTGCCTGCCGTGACCGTGCCGTGGTCGGGATCGAAGACCGGCTTGAGCGCCGCGAGCTTCTCCATCGTCGTGTTCGGGCGCGGGCCGTCGTCGCGCGTGTAGGCGCCACCGTCGGGCAGCGTCACCGCAACGATCTCGCGGTCGTAGTGGCCGGAGGCCTGCGCGTCGACGGCGCGCGTCTGGGAGACGAGCGCCCACTCGTCCTGGGCCTCGCGGCTGACGCTGCAGCGCGCGGCGACCTTCTCCGCCGTCAGGCCCATCGGGATGTACACGTCGTAGAGCGAGCCCTCCGAGCCGTCGAGCTGCGGGTGCTTGGCCTCTTCGGGGATTGCGGCGCCGAGCCCCGCGCGCGAGACCGCCTCGACGCCCGCGGCGACGTACTGGTCGCCCTCGCCGGCCTTGATGGCGTGGAAGGCCATCCGCAGCGTCTGCAGCGACGAGGCGCAGAAGCGGTTGACGGTGCAGGCAGGGATGTGGTGGCCGTAGCCCGCCAGCAACGTCGCGTTGCGGCCGACGTTGTAGCCCTGCTCGCCGATCCCCGATGCCGAGCCCATCATGACGTCGACGGTCTCGGAGAAGTCGACCTCGGGGTTGCGCTCGACGAGCGCGCGCAGGGGAGTTGCGGCCAGCTCGTCGGCCCTGACGCCCACGAGCGAGCCCTTGAACGCGCGGCCGATGGGGGTGCGGACCGCGTCCACGATCACTGCTTCTGGCATGGGGGTGCTCCTTCGGGTCGGTTGTGCCTCCGGCGGTCGCACTCCACGGAGGCTTCTTTCACACCGGCGTCGCACTCGCCGGAGCCTGCGTCCATTGTTTCACAGGACTCACTTGCCGCGGTCCGGGCCCGACCCGCGGCGCTCCACTGCGCCGGCGCCGGGGCGTGGGTCATCCGGCCAGCCCGACCCGGCCGCGTGCCATTCTGCGCGGCGGACGGTCGATGGACGGCTCATGCTGCCATCGACATCCAGCGTCCTCCGTCGCGCCGCGGCCCTCTCGGTCATCTCGCTCGCGGCGGCCGCTCCCGCCCACGCCGCGAGCATCCTCAGCACCCCGCTGCTGCCAGGTCTGCCGCCGGTCTCCGCGATCGTCCAGATCCCCGGCCTCCCGAACGCCCCGCAGCTCACGACCCTGCCGACCGGCCGGCTGCAGGCCCTCCTCGGCATCCCCGGCCCCGACCGCATGCGCGTCACGATCGCCTCGGGCGAGGCCCTGCGCGGCTACGAGGGCCCGGACCGCCTCGTCGGCGGGCCCGGCCCCGACCGCCTCTACGGCGGCACCGGCCCGGACACGGTCTTCGGCAACGGCGGCGACGACCTGCTCGAGGGCGAGTCCGGCGGCGATCGTCTCTACGGCGACACCGGCAGCGACCACCTCTTCGGCGGCGTCGGCCACGACCTGCTCGACGGCGGTCCCGGCAACGACGTGCTCGCCGGCGGCCCGGCACCCGACGACCTCAGCGGCGGCGACGGCGACGACCTCATCCACGCCGGCGGCGCGACCGACAAGGTCGACGCAGGGGCCGGCAACGACGTCATCTACGCCGACTCGGGCCGCGACCGCATCGCCGCGGGCGACGGCGACGACACCGTCTACGTCAACAACGGCACCGCAGTCGGCAGCGTCGACTGCGGCCCCGGCCGGGACACGATCGTCATCAACCCCTATGACATGAAGGGCGGAATCTCCAACGCGCACGCGCTGCGCGACGGCGCGATCCGAAACTGCGAGCGCGTCGTGGACGCCGAGCCGGTCGAGGACGTCAGCGTCGGCGTCAAGGTCATCCTCGGCGACGGCGGCGGCAACCGCCACGGGTCCGAGCGCGACGACAACCTCCTCGGCGGCCGCGGCTCGGACCACCTCGACGGCCTCGACGGCGACGACGTCATGTGGGGTGACCGCCACCAGCGCGACGCCGGCTTCGGCGCCACCGACGTCCTGGCCGGCGGGCCGGGGCGCGACACGATCTACGGGGGCCGCGGCTTCAACAAGATCGACGGCGGCCCCGGCGACGACCGCCTGCAGGGCGGCGCGCACCGCAACACGATCTACGGCGGCGACGGTGACGACGAGATCCGCATCCGCGGCAAGGGCCGCAACACCGTCCGCGGCGGCAACGGCAACGACATCGTCCAGGCCGTCGGCATGCGCGGCGTCATCGACTGCGGCCCCGGCTACGACGTCGTCTACACCGGCCACCGCAAGCCGAAGACGCGCAACTGCGAGAAGCTCGTCAACCGCTGGAAGACCGCGCGCCGCGCGACCACCGGGTAGCGGCCGGGCCTAGCGAGCACGCGGCGTTTGGCGAGTTCTTCGGGCGAGGCGCTGGAAACTCGCCATTTTGCGAGTGCGCCAGCCGTCCTACGCAAGCCGCTTGCCGACGAGCCGCGCGTGAGCGGCGACATCGGCGGCGAACGTCGCGAAATCGCTCGCGTGCAGGGACTGCGGCCCGTCGCAGCGGGCGTGCTCGGGATCCTGGTGGACCTCGACGAGGATCCCGTCGGCGCCGATCGCGGCGGCCGCGCGCGACATCGGCTGGACGAGGCGCCGGTCACCGGCGGCGTGGCTGGGATCCACGACGACCGGGAGGTGCGTGTGCATCTTCAGCCACGGCACGGCGCCGAGGTCGAGTGTGAAGCGCGTCGCGGTTTCGAACGTCCGGATCCCGCGCTCGCAGAGGATGACCTCATCGGTGCCCTCATTGAGGATGTAGTCGGCGGCCATGAGCAGCTCGTCGAGCGACGAGGACAACCCGCGCTTGAGCAGGACCGGCTTGCCGAGGCGCCCGGCGACCTCCAGCAGCGCGTAGTTCTGCATGTTGCGTGCGCCGATCTGCACGACGTCGGCGATGGCGGCGATCGCGTCGGCGTGCTGGGCGTCGAGCAGCTCGGTGACGATCGGCAGTCCCGTCGCCTCGCGCGCCTGCACGAGGATCTCGAGCGCCTGCGCGCCCATGCCCTTGAAGGCGAACGGCGAGGTTCGCGGCTTGAACGCTCCACCGCGCAGCATCGACGCGCCGCCGTCGCGGACGGCCTCGGCCACCGCCAGCGTCTGCTCGCGCGACTCGACCGTGCAGGGACCGGCGATGAGGCAGAACGTCTCGCCGCCGCCCACCGTGCGCCCGGCGATCTCGAAGCTCGACGGCTCGTGGTGGCTGAGCTCCGAGGAGGCGAGCTTGTAGGGGCGCGAGATCGGTACGACACGGTCGACGCCGGCCATCCCCTCCAGCCCGAGCTCCGCGACCCCCTCGGGATCGCCGATCGCGCCGATCGCCGTCGTGAGCGCACCGGGCATGACGACGACGTGGACGCCCGTCTCCGCGAGCCGCTCGCGAACGGCCTCGACCTCGGCCTCGGCCGCTCCGGGGTGCATGACGATCATCATCGGCGCCGAGGATCGTACGACAGCCTGATCGGGAGATCAGCCGGAACGCTCAGGTGTGAGATGACGACCACGGCCACTGCCGGCGTCGAGAACCCACGCCTACACTGGCTCACGTGCAGCCCGAAACCTCCTCGCAGCCCGAGAGCCTCTACGACGCGATCGGGGGCGAGCCGGCGTTCCGCAGGCTCGTTGCGCGGTTCTACGCCGAGGTGGCCCGCGACGACGAGGTGCTGCGGCCGCTGTATCCGGAGGAGAATCTCGGCCCGGCGGAGGAGCGGCTCCGCCTGTTTCTCATGCAGTACTGGGGCGGCCCGCAGACATACATGCGCCAGCGCGGACACCCGCGGCTGCGAATGCGCCATGCGCCCTTCCGCATCGGGCCGCGCGAACGTGCCGCGTGGCTGCGGGCGATGCGGATCGCCCTCGACGATGCGGACATCGCCGAGCCCCACCGCCAGAAGCTGTGGGACTACTTCGAGGCGACCGCGTCACACATGATGAACAGCCGCTAGTCAGTCACTGACGGGTCCCGATCGACTCCGAGCAGCTCTACAGCCCCAGGTCGCGGACGCCGAGCTCGTCGGCCCCGAGGTGGTGTGCGAGCTCGTGGCGCACGGTGCGCGTGACCTCCTCGCGCAGGCGCTCGGGGTCGTGGCCGAAGTCGCGGCGCAGCGTGTCGCGGTAGATGACGATCCGGTCGGGCACGTCGTCGCGCGCGACGCCGTCGCCGTGGTAGAGGCCGTAGGCCCGCGCGCGCCGCCCGCCGTCGGAGATGACCACCGCGACGTTGTGCTCCAGCGCGCGCTGCAGGAGGTCGGGCAGCTCGTCCATCGCGTCGCGCACGAGCTCGGCGAAGTCCTCGTCGTCGTATGGATCGAGATCCATGAACTCGACCTCCTCGGGATCGGGCGCCACGCCGTCGCGCGCGAGGCGCTCGGTCTCCTCGACGAGGCGCTCGAACTCGGCCTCGGACTCGGGCTCGCTCCAGCCGGCCATCTTCAGCCCGAGGGACATGAGGATCCCGCCGACGACCGCGACCAGGAGCACGACGAGCGCACCGCCCTGCAGCAGGCGCACCGGCGTCGAGAAGCTCGGTCCCTCGATCAGCGCGACGACCCCGAGCCCCAGAGCAAGCGCCAGCAGCGCCGCCAGCAGGACCCGTCGCACCGAGGGCGCGCGCATGCGTGACCTACCTCATCGAGCGGGCGATGATGACCCGCTGGATCTCGTTCGTGCCCTCGTAGATCTGCGTGATCTTCGCGTCGCGCAGCATCCGCTCCACGGGGTACTCGTTGACGTAGCCGTAGCCGCCGAGGACCTGGATCGCCTCGACCGTGACGGACATCGCGGTGTCGGAGGCGAAGAGCTTGGCCATCGAGGAGTACTTGCCGAGGTCGGGCTCGCCGCGGTCCGCCTTCGCACAGGCCTTGTAGAGGAGCTCGCGTGCGGCTGCCGTGCGCGTCTCCATGTCGGCGAGCTTGAACTGGATCGCCTGCAGCTCGTTGATCGGCTTGCCGAACGCGATCCGCTCGCGCGCGTAGCCGGCCGCGTAGTCGGTCGCGCCCTGCGCGATCCCGACCGCTTGGGCGGCGGCGCCCAGGCGCGTGCGCTCGAGCGTCGCCAGAGCGACCGACAGGCCCTTGCCCTCGACGCCGATGAGGTTCTCGGCCGGGACGCGCACGTCGACGAACGACGGCGATCCGGTCGGCGAGCCCTTGATCCCGAGCTTGTGCTCGAGCTTGCCCGGATCGAAGCCGGCGCGGTCGGCCTCGACGATGAAGGCCGAGCTACGGTTGTGCTCGCGGTCGGTCTTGGCGAAGACGACGTAGAAGTCCGCCACGCCGGCGTTCGTGATCCAGTTCTTCTGGCCGTTGATGATCCATTCGTCACCGGCTTCGCTGCGCACGGCGGTCGTGCGCAGCGAGGCTGCGTCCGAGCCGGCCTCGGGCTCGGAGAGCGCGAAGGCCGGCGACCACTCGCCGCTGGCGCAGCGCGGGAGGTAGCGCTCCTTCTGCTCCTCGGTGCCGAAGAGCCGGATCGGCAGCGTCCCGAGCTCCTGGCACATGAGGATGAGCGCCGACGACGCGCACGCCTTGGCGATCTCCTCGACGGCCATCTGGAGCATGAACGTCCCGGTCCCGGTGCCGCCGTACTGCTCCTCGAACGGCAGGGCCAGCACGTCGTGCTCGGCGAGCAGCTCGCGGATGTCGGTCGGATACTGCGCTTCGCGGTCGATCTCGGCCGCGCGCGGGGCGATCCGCTCCTGCGCGAGGCGGCGGATCATGTCGCGCAGATCGGCGAGCTCCTGCGGAATGTCGTAGACGGCGGAGGTCGTAGTCGGCACGTGTTCATCGTACTGACGGCCTCACGGCGGTTACGCCGGCCGGATCGAGGGCATACGTCTTCCCATGGGCATGGGCACGTCGATCTTCCTCATCGCGGTCGGTGCGATCCTGAAGTTCGCCGTCACCGCCTCCGTCTCGGGGATCGACCTCGCAGCCGTCGGCGTGATCCTCATGGTCGTCGGCGTCGTGGGCTTGGTGATCTCGCTCATCTGGCTCCTGCAGGCCAAGCGCCGTGGCGTGCCCGTCGCCCGCGAGCGCGACGTGGAGCGCGACCCCTACCTCTAGTACACCCGTCCGCAAGTTCTGCGGGTTTTCCGGGCGCCCGATCCGTGCCTGCCGGCCGCTGGCGCCCGCCCCCGTGCCACCCAGCACGAAGGTGGGCGCCGTCGACCGTCAGATCCCGGCCGGGCATCCCGGAAAACTCCCCAGAACTTCCGGCCGGGTGTACTAGGCACAGCCGCAGGACCGCCGGCGCCCGTCCAGATGACGGGCGCTGGTGCGTCGAACCGGGCGAGCGCCGACGAGCGGGCTCGTTTGGCGCACCGGATACTGGGGCAGGGGCGGTATGGGACGTCCACTCGACGGGAGGATCCATATGCAGACGCTCACGACCACGCAGCGATTCGAGTTGCATTTCCCGCCCCAGCAGGCCGGCGACGGGCTGGATCAGGACCAGGAGTGGTGCGAGATCGAGATCGACGGCGAGCGCCGGCGCATCCGGCTGCACGACTACGCCGCGATCTACGACGTGCCCGGCCTCTACGAGCATCTCTTCCCAGAGCTGCTGGCCTGCAGCTCGCCCCAGGTCGTCTGCGACCAGCTGGGCGCCGTGCTCGTCGACGCCGGCGTCGACGCCGCGGCGCTCACCGCGCTCGACTTCGGTGCGGGCAACGGCATGGTGGGCGAGCAGCTCGCCGACCTCGGGGTCGATTCGATCGTCGGGATCGACTTGCTGCCCGAGGCGCGCGACGCCGCCCTGCGCGACCGCCCCGGCGTCTACGACGACTACCTGGCGCTCGACCTCAGCAAGCTCGGTCCCAGCGACCGCGCCACGCTTGAGGGGCGCAACTTCGACCTCATGACCTGCGTCGCGGCGCTCGGGTTCGGCGACGTCCCGCCCCACGTCTTCGCCGAGGCCTTCAACTTCGTCAGCTCGCCGGGCTGGATCGCCTTCAACCTGCGTGAGCGCTTCCTCGCCGACGATGACCCCGCCGGGTTCGGCAGGTTCATCCGCCGGATGCTCGACGAGGGTGTGCTCGAGGAGCGCGCGCGGATGAGCTACACGCACCGCGTCTCGGTCGCAGGTGAGCCGCTGACGTACCTCGCGCTCGTGGCGGTGAAGCGCCGCGACGTGCCGCTGGACTGGACGCGGTAAGCCTCAGCCCGGCGCGGCGACGGCCAGGGCGCCGCCGGCGCCGGACGCCATGATCGCGCCGGCGAACGTCCCCAGGAGCATCCCGTGCAGCTCGCGGCGCGGGATGTCGCCGTGCTCGATCCAGTCGAGGATCGCCGCGTCGAGGAACCCAAGCCAGCCGAACACCGCCGCGCGCGTCGCCGGCCGCTCGCCGTCGGGTCCGAGCCCGGACAGGATCCGCGCCGCGGTCTCGGCGCGAACCTGGGCCATCGTCTCGCGCACCTCGCGCGCGCCCGCGCTTTCGAGCATCTTCGCGTAGGCACCCGGCCGCTCCTCGACCCACGCGAGGAACGCGTCGAGCGTCGCCGCAAGCTGCTCGGTCGGCGCGCACGTCGGGTCGGGCTGCGTGTGCGCGCGCAGCTCTGCTGTCTCCGCGGCGAGCGCGGCCTCGAACAGGCTGCGCTTGCTCGGGAAGTAGTGGTACAGCAGCGCCTTGGAGATCTTCGCCTCGCGCGCGATCTCCGCCATCGACAGTGGCAGCGGTGGAACTGGCTTGCCGCCGCCGTCTTCGCGGTCGCCCTCCCGCAGTGGCTGTGGTGGATCGAGCGCTCGCCGTCGGACGCCCAGTCGCTGCTGGGCCTCGCCGCCTTCGGCGCGCTGAACGTCGGCGCGGCTGTCGGCTTCGAGCTGCGTGTCCCCGCCGCGCGCCTACGCCCATCGTCGGCGCTGCTGCTGACGCTCAACGCGATCGTTCTCGCCCTCGTCGGCTGGGTGGCGCTCGATGGCTCCCCGCTTGCGCAATGCCTGGCTCGTCGCGCTCGCGGGCACGCACCTCACCGTCGGACTCGCGACACGCTCGACCGGCATCGCCCGTGACGTGCGCATGCTCGCGCTCGTGCTCGGCGTCGTGCTGGCCGACGTCGCCGCCGGCCTCATCCTGGACGGTTCCGTCCTCGCGGGCGCCTGGGCCGCGGCGACCGCCGGCTTCGCGCTCGTCGCCCGCCACGTCGTCGCGCGCGGCCGAGGCGGCCGCGACGAGCTGCTGCTCGGCCTCGGGCTCGGCGGCCACCTGCTGCTGAGCGCCGGGCAGGCGATCGCCCAGGCGCCGCCCGGCACGCTCGCCTCCGGTGACGCGATCGCGCTCGGCGGCCACCTGGCGATCGCGGCGACCGCCGCGGGCGCGTTCGTCGCCGGGCGCTTCGCGGGCGACGTGCGCCCGGAGTGGCGGGCCGCGCTGAACGCCGTCGCGATGACGGGCGTCGCGTACCTCACCGCGCTCGCGCTGGACGGTCCCGCGCTCGCGGCGGCACTCGCCGGGCAGGCACTCGCGCTCGGCACGATCGCGGCTCGCAGCCGCGAACGTGACGCGGCGTTCGGCGCAGGCGCGTTCCTGGCGCTGGCGCTCGGCCACGCTCGCGTTCGAGGCGCCGCCGGTCGCACTCGTCGCCGGCCTGGAGTCGGTTCCCGCCGCCGGCCTCGCACTCGGCGCCGTGGCGCTGGTGGCGATGCGCGGCGCACACCTGTTGGCGCATGCGCGAACGGCGCTCAACGGCACCGCCGCGCTTGCGGTCCTGTACCTCGGGTCAGCGGCGCTCGTGACGTCGTTTGCGAGCGACCTCGGCCAGGCGCTGCTGAGCGGACTGTGGGCGACCACGGGCCTCGCCGGCCTCATCCTCGGCCTGCCGCGCGACGTGCGCACGCTGCGCCTCGGCGCGCTGGCGCTGCTGCTGGCGACGATCGGCAAGGTCTTCCTCTACGACCTCGCCGCGCTCGAGTCGCTGTACCGCGTCGCCTCGTTCATCGCGCTCGGGTTGCTGCTCCTGCTGGGCGCCGGCCTCTGGCAGCGGATGCGCCCGCGCGCTGCCGGACCTGCGGATGGCGCCCCCGGCGCTGCGCTGAGCTGCGCGGTACCCTCGCCCACATGCCATCCATCTTCGATTCCGACAGCATCGAGGTCACGCCGGAGCAGACGCAGGCCGCGCTCGCCGACGACACCGCGCAGGTCGTCGACGTCCGTGAGACCTACGAGTGGGACGCCGGACGGATCGACGGCGCGCTGCACATCGAGCTCGAGCGACTGGCGTCCAATGCCGCCAAGATCGACACCGACCGGCCGGTGATCTTCCATTGCCGCCTCGGCGCGCGCTCTGCGATGGCGGCGCAGGCGTTCCGCGGCGTCGGCATCGACGCCTACTCGATGGCCGGCGGGCTACAGCGCTGGGCCGACGAGGGCCGGCCGCTCACGCCCGAGGGCGGCGTCGTCGCCGACCACTGAGCGGCCCGGCCCCGCGCTCGGTTGCGACGCGTGCCCCGGGGGTAGATTCCAAGCACCGAAAAAAGGAGCCGCATGTACATTGGCGTCGGAACCCTGCTGGTAATCATCATCCTGCTGATCATCCTGCTGTAAGCGAAAGGCCCGCTCGCCGAGCGGGCCTTTCGTACGTCCGCACACGAAGGCGAAGCGCGCTCTAGAGCTTGAGGACGTTGACCGCCTTCGGGCCCTTATCCCCCTGCTCCTCCTCGTACTCCACCCGCGACCCCTCACTGAGCGAGCGGAAGCCCTCCGAGACGATGCCGGTGTGATGGACGAACAGGTCGCGGTTGCCCTCGTCGGGCGTGATGAAGCCGAACCCCTTGTCGTCGCTGAACCACTTCACGGTACCGGTGGCCATTGAGCCGTTCCTCCGATGATCTTGCGTGCTGCGAAGCCGAGGAGGTGGACCCACATCCGCAACGCGCACTGCTTCGCCAGGTCTCCCCAGCCCTGTCCGGCGCGGACGGTACCAGGAGACCACGGTGCTGGGCGGGTGGATTTTTCGTAACTGTTCAGGTCGGCGTTGGCCGCTGCGGTGTTGTGAGCAGGATTACGTGGTTTTGCAGGGAATCTTGTATCCGTGGTGGGATCGGATGTCAGCGGGGAGCGGCCGAGCTATGAA
>Ga0136617_10002223_pt1 | contig 17328 bp, 10 predicted proteins | sample AntDrymUQ3222106_2_FD_129672 | JGI IMG/M metagenome (GOLD analysis project Ga0136617, IMG submission 129672) | Polar desert sand microbial communities from Dry Valleys, Antarctica - metaG UQ322 (21.06) | ecosystem: Environmental > Terrestrial > Soil > Desert | place: Antarctica: Dry Valley...
CCTAGCGCGGGGTCGAGGTGCTGCCGCGCTTCCAGCGCCGGATGGTCTTCAGGGTCGGTCCGCTGTCGATACCGTCGACGGCGCGTGAGAGTTCACGCAGCTGCGGGCGACCTCGTTGAGTGATTGGCCGCGTTGGCGCGGTACGCGGCGAGCCGGTGTGGCCCGACACCGACTGCTACGCGTCCGCCGTGCGACCACCACGACATGACATCGACATGACCACGGGGCGGCCATTTCGTGCTGCTTGGATGAGCGCGACGCTGCCCGGCAATGACCCACGACGGTGTTGTTTCACACCTGTCCGCGGCGAACGTCGATGCGCTTCGCCGGCCAGCGCCAGCTCAGAGCCCCCGTTCACAGTGGCTCGCAGCGCAGGTCGAGCATGGCTTCGCGGCACGCAGGGAGGCCTCGACGCCGGCCGCCAACAGTACGTCGCCGGGTTGAGGTACCCGGAGCCGATGCACTGCCAGACCGGCACCCCGGTCGGCACCTTCGCCCTGGACCACCACGCCGATCCTGAGTTCTGGCACGACGATCCCAGCGGAGACCACGCGGCTACCTGCATCGCCTCGCCGTCGACCGCGCCCACGCCGGCCACGGCATCGGCGCCCAGCTCGTCGACCACGCCGCCGGCGTCGTCGCGCACAGCGGCCGGCACTGGCTTCGCCTCGACTGCGCCAAGCACAACACCCGCCTGCACGACTACTACCGCCGGCTCGGCTTCACGCACCTGCGCACCGTCGAGCTGTCGCACCGCAGGTCCGGCGCGCTCTTCCAGAGACATGTGGCGCCGGGCGAGCCACGACCCGCCGACTGAGCTGGCCCTACGGTCCCCTACCCCTACGGCGTGGCGCCGGACGACGCCCCCGGCTCCGACAGCGACGACACGCGCCAGCCGTCGCCTTCCTTCAGGAGCCGCACGGTGTCGACCGACGCAACCTCGCCGATGGCCGTCGAGCGCACCCGCGCGGCCGCCTGGTCGCCGCTGACCTCGACGGCGAGCACCCGCAGTTGCGGGTTGCGGCGGTCTTCCAGGCCTGTGCGCAGCGCGACCTCACACGGCAGGCCGGCGCTGCGGATGCGTTCGACGAGGCCCGATGCGTACAGGTCGTCGCAGAGCGTCTGGTAGTCCTTCTCGCGCGTCGCGTGGGCATAGCGGTCGAGCGTCTCGCGGACCTGCTTGTCGCTGTCAGGGCCCGGCTTCAACGCGATCACGGCGATGATCAGCACGACGAGGATCGCGCCGCAGACGGCGGCGAGCGGCCTGCCGCGCAGCTTGCCGAGCTTGGCGAACGGCGTGCCGAGGAAGCGTAGCCGCGTCCCGAGGAAGCGCAGCCGGCGCAGAGCGCCCCCGATCTGGCGCAAGATCTTCAGCAGGATCCTGCCGATCGCGCGAAACGGCGTGGAGACAGCGGAGACGACCTTCTTCATAGGCGCGGCAGCCTAGTACTTCTGCGCCACCACCAAACCCATCATGCATCCATGAGACCGCTGTGCGAGAACTGACCGTCACGAGATGATCCTCCTGCTCGCCTTCGCGTTCCTGGCCGGCGCGGCGACCGCGATCACGCCCTGCGTGCTGCCCGTCCTACCCGCGCTGCTGTCGGCGAGCGGCACCGGCGGGCGCCGCCGGCCGATCGGCATCGTCTGCGGGCTGACGCTCACGCACACCGTCACGATCGTCGGAATCGCCTCGGTCGTCGACGGCGTAGGCGTCGGCGACGGCACGCTGCGGACGGTCGCGATCGCCGTCCTGGCGCTGTTCGGCGTCACGCTGCTCGTGCCGCGCGCGGCGGAGTGGGTGCAGCTGCGGCTGACGTTCCTGCAGCGCCTCGCGCCGCGCCGCGACGCCCAGGGCTTCTGGTCGGGCCTGCCGGTCGGCGGCGCGCTCGGCTTCGTCTACGCGCCCTGCGCCGGGCCGATCCTGGCGGCGGTCATCTCCGTCAGCGCCTCCTCGGGGACGACGGGAAAGATCGTCGCCGTCGCCGTCGCCTACGGGCTGGGCTCCGCGCTCGTGCTGCTCGGGCTCGCGCTCGGCGGGCGCAGGCTCATGGACCGCGTGCGCCGCGGCGGCCGCGGCGCGACCCTGCAGCGCGGCTTCGGCGCGGTGATGCTGCTGACCGCCGTGCTCATGTTCACGAGCGTCGACCTGCGCTTCCAGGAGGCGCTCGCCAGCCACTTCCCCTCCTTTCTGACGAACCCGACCGGCGGCCTGGAGAAGACCAGGGCGGTCTCAGATCAGCTCGCCGAACTGCGCGGGAAGCCGAAGTTCGACGCCGAGGTCGTGGCGGCGGTCAAGCGGACGGCGGGGGACGACGCCGCGCTGCCCGGCGTACGGACGCCGGACCTGCCCGTGCTCGGTGCCGCGCCCGAGTTCGCCGACACGCAGCGCTGGTTCAACACGACGCCGCTGACGATGGCGGGCCTGCGCGGCCGCGTCGTGCTCGTCGACTTCTGGACGTACACCTGCATCAACTGCCTGCGCACGCTGCCCTACATCAAGGCCTGGGACGCGCGCTATCGCCGGCAGGGCCTGACGATCGTCGGCGTCCACACGCCGGAGTTCGCGTTCGAGCGCAAGGACTCGAACGTCAGCGCCGCAATCGAGCGCCAGGGCCTGCGCTATCCGATCGTGCAGGACAACGAGTACGGGACCTGGAACGCGTTCAGCAACCAGGCGTGGCCGGCGAAGTACCTCATCGACGCCCGCGGTCGGGTGCGCTACGCGCACGTCGGCGAGGGCGAGTACGAGCAGACCGAGGCCGCGATCCGCACGCTGCTGGCCGAGGCCGGTGACCGCAGGCTGGGCGCGGCCGCCAAGGCGCGGGGACGGATCGAGACGGTCGGCCACCGTGCCACGCCCGAGACGTACCTCGGCAGCGCGCGCGCCCGCGGGTTCTCGCCCGTCGGCCCGACCGACGGCACGCGCGACTACAAGGCCGCGGCGCCGGCCGCGCTACGGCAGAGCGTCTTCAGCCTCGGCGGGCGCTGGCGCGTCGACCGCGAGTCCGCACGCGCCGTGCTCGGCGCGACGATCACCGCGCGCGTCGTCGGCAAGGCGGTCTACCTCGTGCTCGCATCCGACGGGGATCGGCCGCGCCGGGTGCACGTCGACCTCGACGGGCGCCCGATCGCGCAGGCCGACGCCGGCGAGGACGTGCGCGACGGCGTCGTCACGGTCCACCGCCAGCGCCTGTACCGCCTGGTGAAGCTCGATTCGCTCGCCGAACACGTGCTGACGCTGCGCCTGGACGCCGGCATGAGCGGGTTCGCGTTCACGTTCGGATAGCGGTATTGCGGCCGCACTACCATGACCCGCATGGAGGCAAACGAAGCCCGCTCGTGGCTGCGCTGCTATCGCTGCTGGTCGACGGATCTCGAGGTGCAGGTGCACTACGAGGGGATCCACAAGATCGACCCCGAGACCGGCGAGCGCGCTGAGCCGGTCGACGAGCTGCAGGAGGCCGTCGTGCAATGCCTGGAGTGCATGCACGACCAGCCACACCTCGGCTTTCACAATGGTCGCGTGGAGCCGATCGAGGACCGCTGGGAGCGGATGATCGCCGGCACGCCGTGGGTTGCCTCGTGCACCGTCACGGTCGATGCCGACGACGTCGAGACGTGCTCCGGTCCGGAGGCCGGCGACGCGCTGTCCTACGCGGCGTTCGGCGACTACGGCACGCGCGAGTTCTTCACGCACGTGCGCTTCCACAAGCACGACTCCGACAAGATCGTGGTCCATCTGCTCGTCGAGCTCTACGCGCGCTCGCTCGACGAGGCGACGGGCGTGCTCGAGGAGGCCGCCCGCGGCATGCTCGCGATCACGTCGCTCGCCGAGGAGTCGCGGCCGCCGGCGGCGACCGGCGAGGAACGCCATTAGCCGCGCAACTACTGCGCCGGCTCACGCCGAGCTGTGCGACGGCTCGCCGGAGCCGTCACGCACAGCCGAGCCCCGGTTCGCTGAACACCCATGACTCGGGCAGACGCTCCAGGGCACGGCGCAGGGCATGCCGGGCCGCGGCCATGTCGTCGGCACACGTGGTCAAGGTCAGCGGCCGGTGCCGGCCAGCGAACGCCCGCCCGTCGGATAAGGAGAGATCGCCGACGTCGACGGTGACGTCGAGCCCGGCCAGCGCTGCCAGTGACAGCGGCTCACGCCGTGCGTCGGGCACGCAAACGCACGACAACGCGGCCCGCGACGACCACGCAAGCGGCGTGCCGTCGATGACCCAGTCAGACAGCCCGCCGTCCAGGACGGCCAGCAGCGCGCTGGTCTCCGGGTTGCCCAGACGGCAGTCGAACTCGACGACCTTCGGCCCGTCGTCGGTGAGCAGCAGTTCGACACCCAGAACGGGCAGGCCGCCGTACCGGCCGGCGATGTCGTCCAACAGCTCGCGGATGTCGGTCACGTCCATTCGTTGACGTTCGGGGCGGATCGCCGCTGACATTCCGGCGGTCGCGGTCAACGTGCTGCCTGCATAACAGGTCACGTCGATGAGCGGCGAGAACCAGACGCCGCCGGCGCCGGCGAAGCGGTACATCGTCACGGCGGGCCCGGTCATCCGCGGCTGCGCGAAGACGGGCAGCTGTGCCACCCACTGCGGTATAGGGTCGGCGGAGCTGGCCAGCAGCCCGCGGGTGGGCGCGAACCGGGGACGCAGGATCATCTCCTGCTCGTAGGAGGCGCACGGGTCGTAGGCAACGGCGGGCGCGGTCAGGTGCGGCCAACGGCCGGCGAGCACCGTCTGCAGCGCGGTCAGCTTGTCGCGCTCGATCTGCGCGGCGCGCCTGTCGGCCATCACCGCGGCGTCGCCCAGAGTGTCGCCCAGGCCAGCGAATGCCAGCCGTTCGTCTTGGCAGAGTACCGCCGCGCCGTCATGCAGCGACCGACAGGCGGCGCCGGCGGCGGCAACGTCGGCGGGCAGGGCCAGCGGCGCGTGCGCGTCAGCGATCAGCGCATGCGGTGATCCGGGCGCGACACCGGCCGCGTACACCGGCGCGCCTTCCTCGCGCAGACGGGACAGCAGCGCGTACTCGCGCGCCGAGGCGCCGACGACCGTGATCGGGCGCCTCTCGCGTGGGCGACGCGGGCGGTGGCCCGCGGGATGCCGGGCGCAGACGAGAGCTTGGACGTAGTCGGCGCTGCCGATCTCGCTGCGGTGCTCCAGCGGACCGTCCAGGACCCGCCGATGCGCGGTCTCGATGTACTGCCGTGCCTCGGTCAGCGTGGGCGCCAAGACGGCCAGGGCGACGCTGCGCGACGATCCGACGGTGTGGTAGCGATGCGGCTCGGTGCCGGCCTGCGCGGAGGCGAAGAACATCGACACGCCGGCGGGCGCGCGCTCGGGATGCACGGCGAACGGGTATGACGGGCCGCTGCGCTGCGCGTAGTCTGGAGATACCGCGTAGGAGGCAAGGGTGGCGCCGGCGGCGAACTGCACGGGCAGCGTGTGCAGCTGACGGGCGCTGATCGCCTGCATGACCGCCACCCAGTCCGAGCGCATCATGCTCATGATGTTCAGGCATTCGGGGTCGCCGAAGCGGGCGTTGAACTCGATGACTTTGATCCCTGCGGCCGCGGCGAAGAAGCCGCTGTTCATGACCCCGTTGAAATGCCGGTCGTCGGCCTGCAGCGCGTCGATGACCAGCCGCACGATCTCGCAGGCTCGCTCATACTCTGCAAGGGTGAGAAACGGCGGTACGTGCTGCTGATGGGAGAACGATCCCATGCCGCCGGTACCGGGCCCGCTGTCGCCGTCGTATCGGTATGGGTAGTCGTAGGTGACGGCGGGGAAGACGATGGTCTGCCCGTCGCTGATGGCCTGGATCGTGAACTCGACTCCGGTGATCTTCTCCTCGATGAGTGCCAGCCCGTCGGCGGCGATGAGGCTTTCGGCGTACCGTCCCGCCTGGTCGTGGTCGGCCAGGTGCGGGCCCATGACCTTGACCCCTTTGCCGCCGGTCAGCCCCTGCGGCTTGACGGCGACCGGCCGGTCGCCGAAGGCGTCGATGACCTGCCGGGCTTGACCGGGGGTGCGGACCAGATGGCATTCGGGGTTGGCGTCTGGGGCGACCCGATCGAGCAGGCGTCGGGAGAACGCTTTGTTCCATTCGATCTCGGCGCCGGCACGGGTCGGGCCGACCGCGGCGACGTTGGTGGCGGTCAGCGCGTCGACGACGCCGGCGGCCAGCGGTTCGTCGGCGCTGACCATGGCCAGGTCGATATGCATGGCGTCGGCGAATGCGGCGACGGCGTCGGCGTCGCGGACGTCGCCGATGTGCAGTGTTCCGCCGGACCTTGCGACGGCGTCGAGGAGGGTCGGGTTGGGGTGGGCGACGAACGCGTGCAGCGTGCTGCTGCGCGCCATGTGCGATCCGAGGATCGCCTCGCGGCCGCCGTGCCCGACGATCAGGGTTCGCATCGCGCTCATCGTAGTCAGCGCCCGGGCGAGCCCCGCCGGGCTGCCCAACGACCGTCAGTTCCTGGCGATCGCGTCCCACCTGTTTGCAGTGCAACAGCTCGCGGGAGCCGTCACGCACGGCCGAGCCCGGCGAGCAGGAACGGCCACGAGCGATCGAGCTCGCGGCGCCACGTGGGCCACTCGTGGGCACCGGGCCCGCGGCTGATCGTCGCGGGGATGCCGAGCTCCACGAGCCGCGCCGACAGGCACTCGGTCGTAGGCGCGACCCACCGCTCGAGCGGCCGCGTGCCCAGCGGCACATCGTCGCCCGGCAGCGGCTTGCCGTCGGCGTGCGCGAGATAGAGGGCGGTCCCGCGTAGCTCGCCGGCGAGGTGGTAGGGGTCGTTGGCGAGCCATCGCGCCCGGCTGTGCCGCGGTGAGCCCCAGAGCGCGTGACGATGCTCGTGCTCGCGCAGCAGCATCAGCGCCACGAACGTGGGTATGCCGCGGCGGGTGGTGTGCAGCAGGCCGCTGTAGGACGCCGCCGCGGCGAACATCCCGGGTCGCTTCGCGGCGTAGGCGATCGCCCCGTAGCCGCCCATGGAGACACCGGCCACGACGCGCGTCGAGCCGGCGCGGTAGCGATCTTGGAGGAGTGCGGGAAGCTCGTCGAGATGAAATGACTCCCAGCGCGGCGGCACGCCGGTCACGTCGGGACGTTCCCAGTCGGTGTAGAAGCCGACGCGACCGCCGTCCGGCAGCACGACGAGCGCGTCGAGATCGTCGCAGCGCTCGACGAGCGACGCTTCCCGCGCCCACGAGGACAGATCGTCGTCGGCGCCGTGCAGCAGCATGAGCACGGGCCAGCGCCGCGATGACGTGGCCGCGAACCCGCGCGGAGTGAGGAGTTGAAAGGACGTCGGCCTGCCCAATGCCCGCGAGCGGATCGTGATCTCGTGCAGGCGCTCACCGTGGTGAATCTCTCTGAGAGATCTCGACGAGCGCCGGCGTCGTACACATTGTCGGGTGCTCGTGACCATGGTTCATCTAATCTGCACCGTGTGACGGCGTTCTCGGTTCCACCAATATTCTGGAGTGTTCCTCGTAGCCGGTCCTGAGCTGACTTCACGGCCCGATCGCGAATCCCCGTCTGGCGCGGCGGGCGTCGGAGCTGCTGCAGGGAGACAGTGGTTGACGTTGGTGGCGGTGTGCCTCGGCGCGATGATGGTGGCGCTGGATGGCACGGCGGTCACGATCGCGGCCCCGAGCATCGCGCGGTCGGTCGACGCGTCGCTGACCGACCTCGCGCTGATCGCCAACGTGTACCTCGTCGTTCTGGCCGTCGGCATCCTGCCCGCCGGGCGGCTGGCTGACCGCGTCGGCCGGCGGGCGACGTTCATCGCCGGGACGCTCGGATTCGGCCTCTGCTCGCTGGCGATCAGCCTTTCGAACGGTGTCGGCGAGCTCGTCGTGTTCCGCGCCGGGCAGGGCCTCTTCGGCGCGCTTCTGCAACCGGCCGCGCTGGCGCTGCTGAGCATGGCGTTTCCGAGAGACCGCCTCGGCGCGGTGCTCGGCATCTGGGGGGCCGTCAACGCGCTCGCGATCGGGCTGGGTCCCGTCTTCGCCGGATTCGTCGTGCAGGGCCTCGGCTGGCCGGCCGTATTTCTCATCAATCTCCCGATCGCGGTTCTCGCTGTCGTGTTAGTCCGTCTTTCGGTGAGTGAGTCGCGGGCGGGACCCTCCGCGCGGCCGCTGCGCCAGGTGCTGGGCACGCGATCGGTGCGTTGTGGCGCCGTGCTCGTCGCGATGAGCTCGTTTGCCGTCTTCGGGTTGCTCTTTCTCCTCACGTTGTATCTCCAGAATGTGCTCTGGTTGACGCCGAGCACGGCCGGCGCCTGGCTGCTGACTCCGACGATGGCCGTCGTGATCGGCGCACCGGTGGGCGGCCTGCTCGCGGAGCGGATCGGACCGCGCTGGCCGGTCGTGGGCGGCATGCTGGCGGTGGCCGCAGGTCTTGTCGGTCTCGCGCAGCTCCCCGTGGATGCCGCGTTCTGGCAGGTCGCCGCGCCGGCGCTGCTGATCGGGTTCGGCACCGGCGCATGGGTGATCGCCGCGACGCGCACGATCGTCGGCGACAGCGCAGAGGAGCTCGTCGGCACCGCTTCGGCCGTCCAGCAGAGCGCGAGCCAGATCGGCGGTGTCCTGGGAATCGCGATCTTCGGCGCCGTGATGTCCACGTCGATCGGCGCCGGGCTCGGTGCACGCCTGCGCGACGCCGACCTGTCGAAGCCTGTCGTCGCCGCGGTGCTGCGTTCGCGCGATCTCGTCGCGGAGGGGCGCGCGCCGTTCCCGCACGACGCGTCGCCGCAGGTCGCCGACGCGGTCCGGACGGCGAGCCACCTCGCGTTCACCGGGGGAATGCATACGGCGTTCCTGGTGGCCGCAGCGCTCATCGTCCTCGCCGCGCCGCTCGGGCTGCTGCTCGGCGCGGCGACCGGCCGCGATGCCTGACGCCGTGTCGGGACCGGCCTCATGTCGTGGGCCGACGGCTGCCGCTACGCCGCTGCGAGACGAAGTGCATCGAGCAGCCAGTTCATGTGCGCGGCGATCGCATCGACGTTGGGTGGGTCCAGCAGCGACAGGTGATGCCCGGGAACGCGCACGACGTCGAGCTGGTCGCCGCAGACCGCATCCCAGCCCCGCGCGACATCCTGGCGGTCAAAGCGCGGATCGCGGATGCCGCCCGGCTGCGCGTCGCGTGCGCTGTAGAAGACGACCGGTCCCTCGAGGCGGGTCGGCCGGTAGCGCTCGAGCGCGCGCACGTCGAGGTAGGACGTGCGCTGATGGCGGATGATCGCCGCGTTTGCGTCGGCGTCGATCAGCCCGGCGTCCACGATCGCCGCGGTCATGATGTCGGCCTGCGCCTCGTCATCGAGGCTCGCCATTCGCTCGTACGGCAGCGCGATCGGCTTGCCGTAGCTGAGCTCGATGAATTCGGCGAAGCGCAGGAATCGCAGCCCGACGACCTGCGCGTCCGAGTGCCCCGGCGGGTCGGGGAGCGGCAGCAGGGTGTCGATCATCGCGAGCAGCTCGATCTCCTCGCCGGCGGCCTGCAGGCGCAGGCCCGTCTCATAGGCAAGGGCCCCGCCGAACGACCAGCCCGCGAGCAGGTACGGACCGTGCGGCTGCGCCTCGCGCAGCAGCCCGACGTAGCGCTCGGCACGCTCCTCGACGCTGAGCACGCCGTCGAGCCGGTCCATGCCCCACACGGTGAACCGCTGATCGAGTTACTCGACGAGCTGGCGGTAGACCAGCGTGTCGCCCCCGCCGGGGTGAAACAGGAACAGCTGCTCGGACGGGGCGCCCGCGCGCAGCAGGCGCCGCGGCGTCGGCGAGTCCGGCTCGCGCAGCAGCTCGGCCTGCCGCTCGATCGTCGGCGCGGCGAACAGCTCGCTCGTGAGCAGCGGCTGGCCGCTGCGATGGGCGAGCAGATCGCGCACGCGCTCGGCGTCGCTGCGGTTGCCGCCGAGTGCATTGAAGAAGTCCTGCGTCACGCCGACGCCGGGACGGCCCAGCACCTCGTCCCACACCGCGGCGACCATCCGCTCGCTGGCATCGCGCGGCGCCACGCGGGCGGAGCGGGGGCGGATGAGCGCCTCAGGGACCGACAGCGGCTCGGGGATCTTCAGGGCCTCGCACAGCCAGCTCAGCACCTCGTTGATGCTCGCCCCGCGGAGCAGCAGGCCCGGCGGCAGGAGGAGGTCGAAATCGTGCTGTACGGCGTTGCGGATCCGCATCGCGAGGAGCGAGTCGAGGCCGAGCGTCGTCAGCGGGGCGTCGGCGTCCAGGCTGCCGTCCCCGGCACCGAGGACCGCCGCGATGCGTTCGTTGAGCCGGTCGTCGACGAGCGTATGCGCCTCGGCCGGATCGAGCGCGGCCACGCCGGGCCAGACGGCGCGGGCTCGCGCGCCAGGGGTGCCGGCGGCGTCGAGCACGTGCGCGAGCAGCGGGATGTCGACGAGCCCGGGATAGGACTCGGCGAGCGCGACCGGGTCGAGCCTGAGGACTCCGGCGGCGGGCATCCCGGCGGCGAGGAGCACCTCGAGCGCCTCGAGCCCCTCGGCGGGCGTGATCTGGCTGACCGCGTCGGCGCTGCGCTCGGCGGCCCGGCCCACCTGCGACCACGTCCCCCAGTTGATCGTGCTCGCGACCATGCCGCGCGCCCGCCGCGACGCGGTGAGCGCGTCGAGGTACGCGTTGGCGGCGGCGTACGCGGCCTGCCCCGGCGAGCCGATGAGCGCGGCTGCCGAGGAGAAGCCGACCCACCAGTCGAGCTCGAGGCCGGCGCTTGCCGCCGAGAGCCGCCACGCGCCCGTGGCCTTCGCGGCCCAGACGCGATGCAGGATGTCGGCGTCGAGGCGCAACGTCACCGTGTCCTGCATCACCGCGGCGGCGTGGATGACGCCCCGCATCCGGGCGCCCGGGGCCGTGCATGCCGCCACCGCCTGCTCGGCGACGCCGGGCCGGGCGATGTCGCCGTTGACGACGATGATCTCGCTGCCGAGCTCTCGCAGCTCGGCGATCACCCGCAGTTCCTGCAGCCCGGGAGCAGACCGGCCGTTGAGCACGACTCGTGCGGCGCCGCTCTCGGCGAGCCAGCGAGCGAGCAGCAGACCGAGCCCGCCAAGGCCGCCGCTGATGAGATACGCGCCGTCCGCTCGGACGGTGCCGGCAGCCTCGCTGGTCAGCTCTTCGGGCTCTGGGCGGACGAGGCGTGCGACGTGGCGGCGCCCGGCCCTCCATGCGACCTCGTCCTCGCGGTCCTTCAGGCCGAGCTCGCTGAGCAGGTCCTCGACCTCCCGGCCCGGCTCGAGGTCGATCCAGCTGGGCTGCAGCTCCGCGTGCTCGTAGGCGAGCACGCGGACGAGGCCGCGCAGCGCGGCCGGACCAGGATCGGGCTCGTCGCCGGCTGCCACGGCGGCCGCGCGGCTCGTGACGAACCACAGGCGCGTTCGGGTCGCGTCGACGCCGGAGCGCTCGCTGAGCGCCCGCACGAGCCGAGTACCGTCGAGGACGAGTTGCTCGCCGCGGCCCGGGCCGTGCTCGGGGTCCTCGTCGACCGCTGCGGGCGCGACGAGCATCACGACGCCGTCGAAGGTGCGATCGCCGCGCAGCGCATCGCCTGCGTCGCTGCTGCTGACGACCTCAGCCTGCGCTCCGCGCGAGCAAACGCCGCCGGCGAGGTCGCCGACCCGCGGGTCCGAGGGATCGGCGACCACGAGCCAGCTGCCCTGCAGGTTCGGAGTCGCGCGCGTCGCCACGGCGTGCCAGTCGAGCCGCAGCAGCTTTTCGGGCAGCGCCATCGGCAGATCGGCGGGCGCGACGCGGCCCAGCGTGATCGCGCCGAGCTCCAGCCGCACGTCGCCCTCGGCGTCGGTCAGCTGGAGCGTTGCCGTGCGCTCGTCGGGGCCGCTGGACTCGCTCCACGACATCCGCGCGATCTTCACCTCGTCGAGGCTCCCGAACCATTGCGCGTGGCCCACGGAGCGCGCGAGCCATGCACCTTCGACCGACGCGCCCAGCGAGTCCACCAGACCCGTGAGCGCCTGCTCCACGCCCGCCGCCGCCGAGCAGGAGCGGTCTTCCTCGCCGGCTGGCGCGGGCGCGAGCACGATGTGGATCGGCGCTGCGAACTGGGCGGGCGCCGGCGCGACCTGCTCCAATGCCGTCTCGATCCTGGCCGACAGGTGCGCGCGCCAGGCGCTTCTGCCGATCCGCGAGTGCACGGTCAGCCGGCCGGCGCGCGGCGCGGTGAGCTCGAGGCTCGTGCTGAGCGTGATGCGATCGCCGAGCGCGAGCGGGGCGTGCAGCACGACATCGCTGAGCAGCACCGCTCCGGCGCAGGCCCCCAAGCCCTCGGTCGCCGCCGCGTGGGCGATCTCGAGCCACGTCGAGAGCGCCATCCATCGATCAGCGCCGGCGGTCGGGGGATCGCGCTCGTACTGCCACGCCCGGCGGGTCTCGCCGGGAAGCTCGATCCGGTCGCCGAGCAGCGGGTGCGCCGCCATCGCCGCAGGCCGCGTCCGCGGCTCGAGCCAGTGGCGTGTGTGGCGCCATCTCGTCCTCGGCAGGTCGATCAGCCGAGCGTCTCCGCGCGCGACGGCGGGCAGCGCGCCGCCGTTGAGGCGCAGCGCGGTGAGCTGGGCGTGGAGATGCGACGTCTCGTCCTCGCAGCGCCGGCCGCTGCTCAGCACGAGCGGCTGCTCGACGCCGCCGGCGCGGGCATTGTCGGTCAGCGCGTGGGAGAGCACGGGATGGGGGGAGATCTCGAGGAAGCTCGCGTGACCGTCGGCGGCGGCCGCGGCGACGGCCTGCGCGAACCGGACCGGCTGGCGGATGTTCGCTGCCCAGTAGCCGGCGTCGAACGCCGGGGTCGCGCGCGGGTCGTCGAGCACCGTGCTGTAGAAGGGCGTGCGCGCCTCGCGCGGCGTGAGCTCGCGCAATCCGTCGGCCAGCGCGCCGACGACCGGATCGACGAGCCTGCAGTGCCCCGCGACCGTGGACTTGATCAGCTTCGCGAGACGCCCGCGCGCCTCGACGGAGGCGACGAGCTCGGTCACCTGCGCGGGCACCCCGGCGACGGCGACCTGCGTGGGCGAGTTGAACGCCGCCACCTCGACGGCATCAGAGCCGCCGAGCGCCTCCGCGAGCTCGTCGGCGGTGAGCTCGAGCAGCGCCATCGCGCCGCTCCCTGTGAGCGTCGCGAGCAGTCGCGAGCGCAGCGAGACGACCCGCGCGCCGTCGGCGGCCGACAGCGCGCCGACCGCAACCGCGGCGGCGACCTCGCCGAGCGAGTGACCGACGACGGCGGCGGGCCGAACGCCATGCGCCGTGAGCAGCATCGACAGCGCGACCTGGACCGCGAAGAGCACCGGCTGCAGGCGCTCCATCGCCGTCAGCTCCTCGCCGCGCGCGAGCTCCTCGCAGACCGAGAAGCCGGCCTCGGGAAGAATGAGCGCGTCGAGCTGCGCCAGCGCGGCGGCGAACTCGGGCTCGTCGCGCATCAGGCGCTGGCCCATGCCCGCCCATTGCGAGCCCTGTCCCGAGAAGACCCATACCGGGGCGGCGCTGACGCGTCCGTCCCTGCCTTCGACGAGGTTCTCTGCGCGACCGCCGTCCGCGCAGGCGCGCAGGCCGGCGATCAGCGACGCGCGATCGCGTGCGACGACACCGGCCCGAGTGCGACCGCAGAGGCGCCGCGCGAGCGTGAGCTCCACGTCGCACATCCGTGCCGTGCTGCCGTCGCCCTCCAGCCAGTCGGCCAGGCTCTCGGCGTTGTCGCGTACACGGCTCGCGTCGGCGCCGGCAAGCACGAAGCGCCCGATCGGGCCGGGCTCGCCGCCAGCCGTCGCAGGGAGCGCAGGCGGCGCCTGCTCGACGATCACGTGCGCGTTCGTGCCGCCGAATCCGAACGCCGACACGCCCGCGCGGGCGGGACGATCGGCGACCGGCCAGTCGATCGTGCGGTCGGCGACCGACAGCCCCAGTCCGGCGAAGTCGATGTGCGGATGGCCGCCCGCGTAGTGCAGGCTCGCGGGGACCCGGCGCTCGCCGATGGCGAGGACGGTCTTGATCAGCCCGACGATGCCCGCGGCCGCCTCGAGGTGTCCGAGGTTGCTCTTCACCGAGCCGACGAGCAGCGGCCTGGACTCGTCGCGGCCGGCGCCGAACACCGCGCCGAGTGCACGGGCCTCGATCGGGTCGCCGAGCAGCGTCCCCGTGCCGTGCGCCTCGACGTAGTCGACGTCGCTCGGGTCGATCGCGGCCGCGCCGTAGGCGCGGTGCAGCAGGTCCTCCTGCGCCTCGACGTTCGGTGCCGTCATGCCGTTGGAGCGCCCGTCCTGGTTCGTCGCCGAGCCGGGCAGCACCGCGAGGACGCGATCCCCGTCGCGAAGAGCATCCGAGAGTCGCTTGAGCACGACGACGCCCGCGCCTTCCGCCCGCACGATGCCATCGGCGCTCGCCGAGAACGGCCGGCAGTGCCCGGTCGGCGAGATCACGCCCATCTCGTGGAAGGCCGCGGTCACGGCGGGGCCGAGCAGGATGTTCGTGCCGGCGGCGATGACGAGGTCGCTCTCGCCGGCGGCCAGGCTCTGCATGCCGAGGTGGACGGCGACGAGCGACGACGCGCAGGCGGCATCGACGGCGACGCTCGGCCCGCGCAGGTCGAGGGCGTAGGAGAGGCGATTGGCGGCGACGCTCAGCGCGCCGCCGGTGCCGCTCCAGGCGTCGACCGCGGAGAGCTCCGAGAGCGAGCGCTGGCCGTACTCGCTGGCGCTGATCCCGACGAACACCCCGGTCGCACTGCCGCGCAGCGACTCCGGGGAGATGCCCGCATGTTGCAGCGCCTCCCAGCCGACCTCGAGCACGAGGCGCTGCTGGGGGTCCATCCCCCGCGCCTCGCGGGGGCTGATGTTGAAGAACTCGGCGTCGAAGCCGGCGATGTCGTCGAGGAACCCGCCCGCCCGCGTGGTCCGCTCGAGCACCTCGACGTCGGCGGCTGCATGGAGCTTGAGCCAGCGCCGCGCGGGGACCTCGCCGACCGCGTCGTCGCCGCGGGCGAGCAGATCCCAGAAGTCCTCCGGTCCGCTGATGTCGCCGGGCAGCCGGCAGCCGAGACCGACGACCGCAACCGGTTCGCGCTCGCGCGGCGGCGCCGCCGACCGCCGGGCGGCCGGTTCTTCGTCGGTCGCGTCGCCAAGGAGCGCCGAGGCGAGCTGCCGGATCGTCGGATGGTCCCAGAGCAGCGTGCTGGGCAGCGTGCGATCAAGCAGATCCTCCAGGCGTCCGGCCAGTTCCACGGTGTCGCGCGAGGACAGGCCGTAGTCGACGAGCACACGGTCGACCTCCACCTCCGCGACCGCAAACCCGCACAGGTCGCCCACGGCCTGGGCCAGCCATCGCTCCAGCTCGGCGGCGGACATCGCCACGGCGCTCACGGCACACGGTCGGCGACGTAGCGGTCGCGGTTGGCGGCACGCGAGACCTTGCCGCTCGAGGTCCGCAGCACCTTGCGGCCCTCGAGCACCTGGACGTCCTCGAGCTTGAGATCGTGGACCCTGGAGACGGCGCGGCGAACGGCTCGTGAGATCTCCTCCGGCGCGACGTGGGCCGCATCGGCCTCGCGTGCGCGCTCCATCACCACCACGATCGCCTCGCCGAGATCGGTCGGCATCCCGAACGCCGCCACGCGCCCCGTCCGCACCGCGGGATGGGCCTCCTCCGCGGTCTCCTCGATGTCCTGTGGATAGTGGTTCTTGCCGTCGATGATGATGACGTCCTTCAAGCGGCCCGTGATGTACAGCTCGCCGTCGTAGAACACGCCGAGGTCGCCGGTGCGCAGCCAGCCCGCGACGGGCTGCGCGTCGTCGCCACCGAGCAGGCGGGCATCGAAGACCTCCTCGCTGCGCTCGGTCTGGCCCCAGTACCCGGTCGCGACGTTGCGGCCGTGCACCCACACCTCGCCAACCTCGCCGTCCGCCCGCGCCGTGCGCTGTACGGGATCCACGATGCAGACCCACTGGTCGACCGGCGAGCCGGCTGACACAAGCCGGATCGCGTCGACAACGCTGGACGGTGCGGTCGCCCGCCCCGCCGTCAACTCGCTGCGGGCGAACGTCGTCACCCTCGCGCCGCCGGCGCCGGCTGCGCTGACGAACACCGTGGCCTCGGCGAGACCATAGGACGGCCGGTGCGCGCCGGCAGCGAACCCGCTCGGGCCGAACAGCTCCTGGAAGCGCTCGACCGTACGTGCGCGAACCGGCTCCGCTCCGTTGATCGCGACCCGCACTCCGGAGAGGTCGAGGGCCGCGCGGTCCTCCGCGCTGAGCCTGTCCATCGCGTACTCGAAGGCGAAGTTCGGCGCAGCCGTGATCACGTTCGGGTGGCTCGCGATCTGCTCCAGCCAGCGCTGCGGACGCCGCACGAAGTCAAACGGGGTCGAGAACACCGAATGCGCACCGATCCCTACCGGAATGCACACCAGCAGCACGAGCCCCATGTCGTGAAAGAAGGGGATCCATCCCACGCAGGTCGAGTCCTCGCTGAGATCAAACGCGGACGCGGTCTGCAGCACGTTCGTGGCGACCGCCTCGTGTGTGATCTCGGCGCCGGCCGGTTCGCGGGTCGAGCCTGAGGTGTATTGCAGGTACGCCGTCGCACCGAGCTCGAGCGCCGGCGGCTCGTACCCGCGGGCGGCGGCGACGTCGATGCCGTCCACGGCGATCACGCCGGCGGGCCGCGGAACGCGCGGATCGTCGAGCAGCTTGTCGACGGCCCCGTGAGCCCCCTGCGTCGTAAGCCACGCCGTCGCGCCGCAATCGGCAAGCGCGCCCGTCAGCCGACCAGCGTGAGCGCTTGCCTCCGGCGCGAACAGGGGCACGGCGATCGTGCCGGCCGCAAGCGCGCCGAGAAAGGCGACCGGATAGCCGAGATCCTGTGGGCACAGGATGGCGACGCGCTCGGAGGGAGCAGCGACCTCGCTTACGGTGGCGGCCACGGCGAGCACACGCTGGTACAACTCCGCCCACGTGAGCGCGCGAGGAATGCCGACTCTGTCTTCCGAATAATCAATAAAGCTGAACGCAGGGCCGTCGACGTCCGCCCGCCGAGCGAGCGAGTGCACCAGCGACTCGACGGGGAGTCTCGGTATGCGGTCATCGAGCATCGATGCGGTGGCTGCGGGCACGTGGGCGCCTTTCGGTCTCGCGGAGGGAGATCTGCTGCCGCGCGCACACTGCAAACGATGGCCTCCTCGCTGAATCGTGTGGGTAGGTGCCGGATCGCCGTGCGTGTGGGTTGGGCAGGATCTGGCTCATGCGAGATGTCGATCTGTTCCAGCAGGCGCTTGGGTTGGTGGCGCCGTGGC
>Ga0136617_10002224_pt1 | contig 17323 bp, 14 predicted proteins | sample AntDrymUQ3222106_2_FD_129672 | JGI IMG/M metagenome (GOLD analysis project Ga0136617, IMG submission 129672) | Polar desert sand microbial communities from Dry Valleys, Antarctica - metaG UQ322 (21.06) | ecosystem: Environmental > Terrestrial > Soil > Desert | place: Antarctica: Dry Valley...
CGCGTGGGTGGAGTGGCGGTGAATCGAATCGACCACTGGGAGTTCGCCGATTCCGATCCGGATGACGCCCGGGTCGAGCAGGCGAGCTACGACACCAGCTCGGTCTACGGCTTTGGCCACCCGCTCTATTACGACAACGTGATCAAATCGCTCAGGGGCGAGGCCGCGCCCGATACGGATGGGCGCGAGGGACTCCATTCGCTGGAGGTTCTGATCGCCACGTATCAGTCCGCCCGCGATGGGCGGCGGGTGGCGTTGCCGCTGGAGTACTGACGTGGGCCGGAAGGGCATCATCCTCGCAGGAGGAACCGGAACGCGTCTCCATCCGGTTACTCGTGCGGTCAGCAAGCAGCTCCTGCCGATCTACGACAAGCCCATGATCTACTACCCGCTCTCCACCCTCATGCTGGGGGAGATTCGGGACGTGCTGGTCATCTCCACCCCCCACGATTTGCCCGCGTTCCAGCGCCTGCTGGGGGATGGGGGGCAGTGGGGGATGTCCATCTCCTACGCGGAGCAGCCCTCGCCGGACGGCTTGGCACAGGCTTTTATCATCGGCCGGGAATTCATCGGTCCCAGTACCAGTTGCCTCGTGCTCGGCGACAACATCTTCTATGGCCATGAGCTCAGCCACATCCTCCAACGCGCCTCACGGCGCACCCGCGGCGCCACGATTTTCGGCTATCACGTGAATAGCCCCAGCGCGTACGGCGTCATCGAGTTCGACCAGTCGGGCCGGCCGGTTGCGATCGAGGAGAAGCCGGCTCAGCCGCGCTCCAGCTACGCGGTCACCGGCCTCTACTTCTATGACGAGCGGGTGGTGGATATCGCGCGAGAGATCCGGCCCTCGGCTCGAGGCGAGCTCGAGATCACCGACGTGAATGCGGCCTATCTCGCGCTGGGTGAGCTCGAAGTCGAGCGGCTCGGCCGGGGCACCGCCTGGCTCGACACCGGCACTCATGAGTCGCTCCTGCAGGCGAGTCTGTTCATCGAGACGATCGAGCAGCGGCAGGGCCTCAAGATCTCCTGCCCGGAGGAGATCGCCTATCGCATGGGTTACATCGATGCACAGCAGGTGGAGCGTCTCGCCGAACCGCTCGGCAAGACCGGATACGGCCGTTACCTCTACCAAATGCTAAAAGAGCAGCGCTACCGGTGAACGTCACGCCTACGAGGCTCAAGGAAGTACTGGTCCTAGAACCGGCGGTCCACGGCGACGAGCGCGGGTTTTTCCTGGAGAGCTGGCACCAGCAACGATTCGCGGCCTCTGGCATAGGGGCCGACTTCCTCCAGGACAACCACAGCCGCTCGGTGCAGGGCACCCTCCGTGGCCTTCACTACCAACTCAGCCGCCCACAGGGCAAACTGGTGCGCGTGGTAGCTGGCGAGGTCTTCGACGTCGCGGTAGACCTGCGGAAGTCGTCTCCCTCATTCGGGCGCTGGGTTGGGGTGGTGCTTTCAGCGCGAAATCATAGGCAGCTGTGGATCCCGCCGGGCTTTTCCCACGGGTTTTACGTTCTGAGCGAATCGGCCGATCTGCTGTACAAGTGCACGGAGTACTACAGCCCGGAGGACGACCGCGCCCTCCGGTGGGACGACCCCGAGTTGGCGATCGAGTGGCCCTTGCTGAAGGGGCGCGCGCCGCTTCTCTCGGCTCGGGACACCGCCGCGCCGGGCTTGCGCACCGCGCCGGTCTATCTGTGACCTCCCGCTCGAAATCGAAGGCACTGATCACCGGGGCACAGGGCCAGGTGGGATTGGAGCTGCAGGCCACGGCCCCGCCGGGCTGGCACGTTCTCCCCTGTGGCTCCCAGGACCTCGACGTTACCAGGGCCGACGCCGTGCGCGAGCTCCTCGACCGGGAACGACCGGCCCTCATCATACAGGCCGCGGCTTACACCGATGTGGACACTGCCGAGGGTCAGGTCGAACGGGCCGAAGCCGTGAATACGGCTGGCGCATCCAACGTGGCTGCAGGGGCCGCCCGCATCGGCGCCCGCCTGATTCACATCTCCACCGATTTCATCTTCGACGGAAAACAGGGCCACCCCTATGCGCCCGACGACCTCGCCAGTCCCCTCGGCGTCTATGGCCGCACCAAGCTCGCCGGGGAGCGGGAGGTCACCCGTCTCACCCGTGGTGTAGCTCTGATCGTGCGCACCGCGTGGGTGTATTCGGTGCACGGCCGAAACTTCGTGCATACGATGCTGCGCGTCATGAGCGATGAGGATTCCGTGAAGGTGGTGTGCGATCAGGTGGGAACCCCTACGTGGGGGAGGACGCTGGCGGAGGCACTGTGGACGGCGGCGGACCGGCCCGACTTGCATGGTATCGTTCACTGGACCGACGCGGGGGTGGCGAGCTGGTATGATTTTGCGCTGGCCATTCAGGAGGAGGCGCTCGCGCTGGACTTGCTGTGCAAAGCAGTGCCGATTCGCCCGATCCGTACCGAGGAGTTTCCCACCGCCGCACGCCGGCCATCATACAGTGTCTTGGACAAGACCTCGGGGTGGGCCGCGCTCGGTGGTCCCGCGCGGCATTGGCGGGTCAACCTCAGAACGATGTTGCAGGGGCTCGCGCGTGCCTAGTCTCCTCGTCACCGGTGGGGCGGGGTTCGTCGGCGCCAACTTCGTGCACTACTGGCTCGGCGCTCACCCAGGAGACCGGGTCGTCGTGCTCGATGCGCTGACCTACGCCGGAAACCTCGAAAATCTTGCGGGTATTCGAGAACGACCCGAGTTGACAGTGGTCGAGGGCGATATCCGCACGGCTGGAGTTGCCGCGATGCTGCTCCGCCAGCACCAGATCACAACCATCGTGCATTTCGCCGCCGAGTCGCACGTGGACCGGTCCATCCAAGGACCAGATGCATTCGTGGACACGAATGTGAAGGGCACCCACCAGCTGCTGAAGGCGGCTCGGACAGTGTGGCTGGATGAGGGGCTGGGAGCTTCAGGAGTGCGGTTCCATCACATCTCGACCGATGAGGTGTATGGCTCGCTGGCTCCCGATGATCCTCCCTTTGTCGAGACTTCGCGCTACTCACCCAACTCTCCGTACGCCGCAAGCAAGGCCGCAGCGGACCACCTGGTACGAGCGTATCACCATACGTACGGCCTGCCCGTGACCACCAGCAATTGCTCTAACAACTACGGTCCATACCAGTTCCCCGAGAAGCTCATCCCGCTCATGCTGGTTAATTTGCTCGACGGCAAGCCGCTGCCCGTCTATGGGGATGGGCGTAACGTGCGTGATTGGCTCTACGTGGAGGATCACTGCCGAGCCATCGACCGCGTGATCTCGGCGGGGGAGGTGGGAGAGACGTACAACGTAGGCGGGCGGAACGAGTGGAAGAACATCGATATCGTGCGCCTTCTCTGCCGGCTGGTGGACGAGGCATTCGCCAGGGACCGCTCACTGGCCGGCCGCTTCCCACGTAGCCCGGCGGCAGCCGGTCGATCGGTGGAGGATCTCATCACCTTCGTGAAGGACCGGCCTGGCCATGACCGCCGTTACGCCATTGACGCCCGGAAGATTGAGCGTGATCTAGGCTTCTCTCCCCTGGAGAATTTTGAGACGGGCATTCGTAAGACGCTTGCCTGGTACCTGGCCAACGAGCCATGGTGGCGAGCAGTAATGGACGGGAGCTACCACGGCTGGGTGCACACCAACTACAGCCGCAGCATGGGCTAGACCGCATCCTCGACTCCGCGCTGGGTGATCCAGATGGAGTTGCACGCTTTGCTCGAGTGTTGCCCGCTTCGCAGCACAAAGACGCGCGGTGCAGGGGGAGCGCGCGTCGGTGCACGTGACGGTCAGTTTGGACTGCTCACGAAAGTCGTTTCAGCGTGTCGCTATGACGCGAATGAAATTCCAAGTCATATCGCCGCATAGTTGTGAATTGTTTCACATGTGCAGTGCGACGATGAAAGCTTGCATCGGTCATACATTTGGCTAAAGTTCGCCCCTTGTTGATTCCCGGCCAGGCGAACCAACGCAAGGTTTGTCACAATGGCGTATCTCTTGCGTGGACGGGGCATTGGATCACTGAGTACTCCTATTTCAGAGTGGGGCTTTCTTTCCCCGCTTGTAAATGGTGCACGTGGAACGGACGTCATGGCGGCAGTAGGTCAACCCTCGATCAGTTCCAGGCCCCTGCCTCCTTCACAGGTGATGGAAGGAGCGGCCGCCGTGGCAACGGCGACCCCACCAAGCCTGGAAAGTCCATCGCCATCCCTGGTTTCATCGTCGTCGCCTCCTGCCGGCCCTGCGGTTTGGGGTGCTCTCGAACGCCTTGCGCTTACCCGTCGTGCTCCCCACATCATGCGGATTCATCTGGTTCGCTCCGCAGTGCGGATCACTGTCCTCATGGCAGGCGATGCGGCGGCGCTGCTCCTCCTGCGACTGCTGCTCCGGGGGGTGCGCGATGAAGGTTGGTGGGGTTCGGCCGCAGCGTCGGTGATGACAGGCTTGGTACCACAGGGGGCGTTGCCGCTCGTTCAGCTACTCCCAGCGGTACTCCTCGGTCTCATGGTGCTGGATACGTACGGTGCGAGCGATCGGCGGCGGGACTCAGGCCGTTTGGTGGCGGGAGCGACCCTCGGACTGGGGCTCCCGTTCTGGTCTTACCTCTGGTCACATTTTACACCGCTCGCCCTGCCCGGCTTCGTCGTGCTCGCCACGGTGATTGGCACCGCGCTCATTGTGGAGCGGCATCTGATCGACCATATGGTCCGCAGGCTCTGGCCCATAGGGCCCGGGGCGGCGAGAGCTCTCCTCATCGGCCGCCCGGAAGACACCCGCCGAGCGTTCGAGCATCCGATCTTGTCCGATGCCCGTGAGTTCGTGCTCGGAGGGGTATTCGATCCGGCGGAGCACCTGGGTAGAGGGAAGGGGGGATTCAGCCGGCTCTGCAAGACCATCAAGCAGTATCGAGCAGATACTCTGGTCCTTGCCGGGCCGCTCGATGACGAGGCTTTCGCCGTGGTGACCGATGCCGCGGGTGCGGCCGGCTGCCAGCTGTACGCCCTTACCCGGGCGTTCACTCTGGCCGGCCTTGAGTTTCAGACCGTGTGGCGCCGGGGCGTCCCGCTGGTCTCACTGAACCGTCCCGTGCTTCGGGGCCGCCAACTCCTGCTCAAGCGCGCGCTCGACATCCTCCTGTCGACTGCGGGACTCGTGGTCCTCGGTCCCGTGATCCTGACCATCGCCGCGGCGGTCCGGCTCTCCTCATCCAGCCCGATCTTCTTCCGCCAGATGCGGGTCGGGTTGGGAGGGAAGCCTTTCAAAATCACCAAGTTCCGGAGCATGGTCCAGGACGCCGAATTACGGCGTGGGGATCTTGCCCTCCAAAGCCTGTACACCGACCCGCGACTCTTTAAGGTAAAAGATGACCCAAGGGTGACGCGACTCGGGGCGTTCCTCCGGAGGACCAGCCTGGATGAGCTCCCGCAGTTGTGGAACGTGTTCCGCGGCGACATGTCACTCGTCGGGCCCCGGCCGCCGCTGCCCAGCGAGGTGGATCTGTACGATGAGCATCACTACACCAGGTTCGATGTGAAGCCCGGCATCACGGGTCCCTGGCAGGTGAGCGGGAGAAACAATGTTACCGACTTCGAAGAGGTGATCCGGTTGGAAACCGGCTACATCCGCGGCTGGACCATCTGGAAGGATCTCGGCATACTGCTGAAGACCGTTCCGGTGGTGCTGTTTATGCGAGGGGCACACTGAGGTCGCACCGCCGCACCCCATACCGCGGGACCGCAATGCCCTGATGCGGATTTTACTGATTATGGAGGAGGTGAGTTGCGGGGGAGCCGAGTTGTCGTTTTTTGCGCTCTGCCAGGCTCTCGCAACCCGATGCGACGTTCACGTGGCGCTGTACGAAGGAAGCCTGGACAACCCGACCATACGGGCGCTCTGCGATTCTCTCCGTAGCACCTCCACGACGGTACACCGCTGCACCATCCCGCTGAATCCCGGCACCCTCGCCAATCTTCATCGAAGTTTTCGGCGGCCAGCCGCACGGATGCTGGCCGATCTCATCCGGATCGTTCGGCCGGACGCGGTCGTAGTGAATCTGCCCACAGTCGAGCGGGGACAGGCTGTGGCCGACGCCGTGGAGCTCTGCAATCCGGCTCCGCCGCTGTGGGGCTTCCTCCACCTGGCCCACAGACCGAGCGTGATCGGGGCCCGGCTGGGGATAGTGCGCAATTTCCTCGTGCCCAGGCTCATCCGACGCTTCGGCCGCATGGTGACAGTCTCGCAGGCTGGGGCACGAGAGATCTCCCGGCGTTACGGGATCGGCTCCCCCAATGTGGTTCGGCCGCCCACGGCGCCACTTGCAGCCCTGCCGATCGGTGCCGATAAGTGCCGGCTTCGACGGGACCAGGGACTGCCCGACACCTTCCTGCTCGGAATAGTGGGCCGCATTGACATCCACCATAAGGGGCACGATGTCGCGCTACGCGTAACGGAGCGGCTCCTGCGCCAGGGGAATGCCTTACAACTTGTGGTGGTGGGTGATGGCCCCGATCGTGAGGCGGTGCAGCGGTTAGCCCATCGGCTCGGGATTAGTTTGGCGGTCACGTTCCTCGGATGGCGCGACGATGTTGGAGCCGTGATCCCGCTGCTCGATGCGCTGGTGATGCCGTCAAGGTACGAAGGGCTGCCCCAATCGGCGCTTCAGGCTGTAACTGCCCAGGTCCCTGTGGTTGGCTACGCGGTCGACGGACTTGCCGAACTTCTGCCTGACGCCTTCGCGGTGCCGTACGGCGACGAGCAGGGACTGGGCGCCGCCGTCGAATCCCTGATGCGCCAGCCCCATCGCTGGCCAGGTAGTGAGCTGGCGATCCGCGCTGCGACCTCGTGCGAGCCGGGCCATGTGGCCGATCAGATTCTTGCCCTGCTCGACCACTCTCCCGTGTCGGGTCCTTCGGCGTTGCCGGATATGCTAGTGCGAGAAACACCATGACGCCCGACACCATCAACCCCGCTTGACGAGCACGCAGAGGGTGTTCAGGAAATACTTGTTCGGGAGCAGCGATTTTACCGCGGGATTCAGCGCCCAGACCAGCGCATTCACCGGCAGTCTCATCAGCACATTCCAGACCGATCGGCTGAAGCTCCGCCGTCCGGTTCTCATGCGAGACCATAAGTTGCACCAGACCGTGGCCGCCACCTCGAGCTCATTGCCTGAGGTACTCAGGTGCACTACTTCAAGGCTATTGAGGCGGCCGCATTCCCGAAGCTGGTGTGGCGTGAGCCGCACGTAGTCGTAGGGCTCCTCATGCAGGGGGTACGAGAACGGGGTTGTCACAATCACGACGCCCCCCTCTCTGCAGAGGCGCGCCAGCTCGGCGAAGGCGGCGTAGGTGTTGGAGACGTGCTCAAGAACCTCGGTGCATAGGATGATGTCGAACGAGCCGTCGAGCAGAGGTATGTCGGTGACGTCCGCGACCACCTCCACGTTGCCCTGACGGTTCTGCTGCACATCGATGCCGGTATAGCGGCCCCCGAGTTCGGTGATCAGCGCCCGAAGCGGCTGCTCACCGCATCCGATGTCGGCCAGCCGCGTGCCGGGTCTCACCCACTGGCGGAGCGTTTGCTGGAGGAAGGCTTCGAGATTGTGAACGACGAAGTAATCGCCTCGGGCGATGCTTGTCCGATAAGTGGCCCGGCGAGGCAGGATGCGACCATCCGCCGCTGGAGAGGTCGGAGATTCCCGGGAGGCAGCGCTCACATGTTCACGCCGATGCGGCGGCGCCATGAAGGGGGTAGGCTAACGGCAGGCCCTAGAACAGCCTGCGTGCGCGGAGGAGAAACTGAAACTCGAGCCAGGGCCGGGCGAGAGAAAACGTCAGCGCGTTCAGAAGCCGCGCTCTGGGACCACTCAGTCCTGTGGCGTCGATTCTGTCGATCTGGAGCCCCGAGGACTCCATCAGCGCGATCGCGGTCCTCTTGGTAAAGAAGCGCAGGTGCGTCTTGTCGAGCAATCCCGAGGATGTGTAGTCCCAGCGACCGCTCACCAGGAGGGGGAGCACGACACGAAGATGGCGGACGTTTGGGATGCTCGCAATGACGACTCCGCCCGGCTTGAGTAGCCCATGCACCTTGCGGATCACGCTCCACGGGTCGATCAGGTGCTCCAATACGTCCAGGCAGAGGATGGCATCGACCGAGGCTGGTGCAATCGGTAGATCCATCTCCTCAATGTTACCTTCGTAGACTTCGTCGACTCGCTGCCGGGCCAGCCTTGCCGCCTCCGGAAACAAGTCAACTCCGCACGTCCACCGACAACGGCCGGTGGCCCGCAAGTGCTCGAGGGTGTAGCCTCCACCGCAGCCAATCTCCACGACCCGGTCGAGCGCCGGGGGCAGCAGCGGCAGGATCTCGGAGCGGACCTGGCGAAAATACTGCTGTTCCTTGGCTTCGTAGCTCCGCGCGACGTCGGTCATTCCTATTCCTGTAGTTGTCCTATAATCTAGCGTTGCTGCTTGAGCGGAAGCGATCACGACCTCTGGTGACCCCGCCACCGGCTCTTCTCCGGCCCCAGCAACCCGAACCACGCGACGACTCCAAACAGCAGCACCAAGATGGTCAGCAGGGACGCTCTCGTCGGAAGTGTCAACGGGAACAGGACAAGGGCCAGGCCGGAGACTGCCACTGTCGTGCAGAGCCCAAGCCAGCCGAGTGGAAATGTATGCGGGGGGGCGAGGTGCTGCGCTATCCCAAATACGGCAGTTGTATCAATGAAGCAACGCATGGTCCAGGCGATCGCGGCTCCCTCGATGCCGAAGGCGCGGACTAACCACCAGAGAGCGACAAGGTAGAAGGGCAGCTCCAGGAGGTGGAGCTTGGCGGTGATGTCGGGCCGGCCGGCTGCCTGAATCAGCGCAAACGGAATCTGCGCGAGTGAGTTCAGAAACACGCCGATCGCGAGCCATTGAAGGACTCTCGTGCTGTTGGCCGCATAGTCCGCGCCAAGCCAGAGAGCCAGTCCTTCCTGACCGAGCGTGACGATAGCCAACGTGACTGGAAATAAGACAAGAAAGGTGTATTTCACCCCCTGGCGTAACAGGTGGGCGGCTCGGCCCACGTCTGGAACCCAGGCCGCTGCAAACGCCGGAAAGAGCACTCCAGTAAAGGCAGCCGGGACCATCCATAGCTTCGTCACCATCTCGTACGGGGCCGTGTAATAGGCGACCGCCGATACCGAAATCATGGCACCAATCACGAAGCGGTCGGCAATCACCATGAGGGGTCCAACGACATTGCTGACGCTGGTCCAGGTTCCGAATCGCAGGAGCGGTACGACGAGCGATGAGTCGAGCAGCAGGCCAAGCCGAAGCGCCGGAACCACTCGCAAGCAGAGCATCAGGTGAGCGATCCATGCGAGAATTCGGCCGATCAGCAGCACCGCGACGATGGCCAGGAGGCTGCGAGAAAAGGGCAGGACGGCTACCGGACCCACATAGGTGAACGCCCCGAATGGAATGCGAACCGCATTAACGAGATCGAAGCGCTGTCTGGCCTCCAGTACCCCACGCAACCCCGCCATGGTGGTAACGATGGGGATCGAAACGGCGAGCAAGTAGAAGGTTTGCCGCGTCTCGACCTCGAGAGCGGCCGGAATCTGGAGAGCATCGCGGACCAGCCACGGCGAGATCGTGATTGCGACGAGTGTGCCCACCAGTCCCAACGCGGACATGTAGGCGAGGGAGGTCCATACCAGAGCGGGAACGGTCTCCTCCTGCCCAAGGCCGATCTTCTCGGCCACGCCTTTCGTCATCGCGCGGCCGAGTCCCAGGTCAAACAGGCTGAAATATCCGAGAATAACCCACGCGAGCGTGAGCACGCCGAACCGGTCAGGACCGAGTCCCCTGGTCAGCACGGGCAGGGCAAAGAAGGCCACTAACAGCGGGGAGGCATTCCCGAGGAGATTCCCGACGGTATTGCGTCTCAGTGAAGGCATCCCTGGAGGCGGCGTAGGCTCTGACGACGCTATCGGGCCAGCCCGGACGTCAGCTGGTGGACGCCGCTCCGTGCTCATGACGCCGCCATGATGGAAGGCCGGGTGACGAGGCCAGCGCTGTTGAAGAGAGCCGTCAACCCTGGCGACATGTCACCCCGCCGCCGCGTTTTTGCGCGTGATCCGGCCGAGATACAACATGAGGCGCCGTGAGGTTGCGGCGGCCACCACCCCCACAAGCGCACCGAGACGATGACGCAGCGGGGTGCGCGGGTTCACGATTGCGCGGCCGAAAGGACCAATAGCCTTGGACCGTCTGCCAAACAGCAGGTGGTACTTCCCCTCGTAGTAATGTCTGCTCCTGTGCTTCTGGCGGACCGCCGAGGCGGCATTGCGCGCGAGTTCCTCGAGATCCGCAGGCCCTAACCCCGAGGCAATCAGGCTATCGCGCTCCAGTTGCAAATACCGAAGGAAGTGCTGCTCGAGTCGCGCCATGATGGCGTACTCCCAGGCGTAGTACACCGAGGCCGGATGGCGGCGCCACATTCCGAGCACCAACGGAACTCGCACGAAATCCCCTCGTGCGGCGAGGCATAGCCATGTGGGATAATCGACCAGCGGCAGCCCCGCGCTGGTGAACCCGCCTATGCGCAGGAGCTCAGCACGGCGTACCATAACCGTGTCCGATCCAAAGGACTTGAGGCGCGAAAAGAATCGCAGATTCTGACGCAGGGAGGATTGAATGGGACCGACCGCGTCCCGGATCCCGTGACGCGCGATGAGCAGTCCGTCCGTGGTCACCTGATCGTAATCGGCATAGCACAGCACCACTCGCTGATCGCGGAAGACCGGGACCTGGGTGGCCAGTTTTGACGGAGACCATTGGTCGTCTCCTTCCAGCACGGCAATCAGTTCGCCCCGGCTGAGCGCGAGCGCCTCGTTGTACGTCTCGCTCAAACGAGCTACGCCGTAGTTCGTTCCATGCCGGATCAGCCGAATGCGGCTGTCGCGGGCCACGTAACCCTCGACGATCTTTGCCGTGCGATCTGTTGAAGCATCGTCCACCACGATCAGCTCCCACGATCCATAGCTCTGAGCCAGCACCGTGCCCAGACAGGAGTCGATAAACGCTTCGTGCTGAAATGTCGGCGTAATGATCGACACCAGGGGAGCGGACTCCCCGGCGGGGGATGGCAGACCCGGCCCGGGCGTGTCGGTCGGGCTCATCGGGCCAGTACCGGTCCAGCGGGCGTATCGCGCGGCGGAGCCAGTCGCCTTAGGTCGGCGGAACGGCGCATCTCACGCTCGACGTAGTCGCGCAACTCGGAGCGAAAGCGCTCTACGCCAAAACGCACCGCGTTCTGTCGGCACGCCGAAGGATCGATGCTGCTACTATCTCGTTCGAAGCGCTCCACTGCGGCGGCTAGTGCCGGGACGGTCTGCTCTTCAAAGAATATCCCGGTTGGCCGAGGGTCGGTGGGCCCTCGGATCGATTCCAGGACGCCCCCCTTCCCATAGGCGATCACCGGTGTTCCGCAGGCCTGCGCCTCCACCGGGGCAATGCCGAAGTCCTCCTCCGCGGCAAAGACAAAAGCTCGGGCACGCTGCAGGTGCTCCAGCAGGACGGGGAGGGGCTGGTGGCCAAGCAGCTGTACGTTTGGACCCGCCTGTCTCCTGATCCTCCGAGCGTCCGGACCGTCACCGATGACGATCAGCCGGCGGTCAGGCATGGATGAAAAGGTCTCGACAATCAGGTCTATCCGTTTGTACGGCACCATACGCGATGCCGTCACGTAGTAATCGCCCTTGGTATTACCCACAGCGAATGCCTCGACGTCAACCGGCGGATAGATGACCACTGATTCACGCCGATACGTCTTCCAGATCCGCCGGGCGATGAAATGCGAAACCGCAATGAATCCGTCGACGCCGTTGGCGGTGCGCAGATCCCAGAGTCGGATACGATGTAGCAGATAGCGCGTGAGCGCGGACCGTACCCCCTTGTCCAGTCCGGCTTCGCTCAGATACTGGTGCTGGAGATCCCAGGCGTACCGAATCGGGGAATGACAGTAGCACAGGTGAAGCTGGTCCGGCCCGGTGATCACTCCTTTGGCCACAGCGTACGAGCTTGAGATGATGAGATCATACCCGCTCAGATCGAACTGTTCGATGGCGAGGGGCATCAGCGGCAGATAGTTCCGGTATTTGTGGCGGGCCCACGGAAGCCGCTGAATGAACGAGGTGCGCACACGGCGCCCGCCGAGAAACGCCCGTTGGTCCGGAGGCACGAAGTCCAGGAGACTGAACAGGTCGGCGCCGGGGTAGAGCACCAGGATCTGCTCGAGGACCCGCTCGGCCCCCGCGTAGGTCACCAGCCAGTCGTGCACGATGGCGACTTTCATCGAACTCGGAGCTCGTCGAGGAGATCGAGCAGCGATCGCGCGGCATTGGTCCAGGTAAAGCGAGCCGCCCGCTCGGGACCTCGTTGGCGGAGGTCTGCCTGGAGTTCCGGGTTGCCCAGAACTGTTTCGATGGCGCGCGCGATATCCGCCGGATCGTGTGGGTCGCAATACACAGCGGCGTCACCGCAGACCTCAGGCAGGGAAGCCAGGCGGGACACCACGACGGGACAGCCGCAGGTCATTGCTTCCAGTGGAGGTAATCCGAAGCCCTCATACAAGGACGGATAGACGAAGCAGGCGGCGTTTTCGTACAGGGCTCGCAGCTCGCCGTCGGTGACATAGCCGGCTAGATGCGCCGCGCCGGAGGTATCCAGGGCGGTTCCGCTGAAGACCCTGGCGTTGACGCCCCCGGCAAGGACAACGTCGAAGTCCCGGTTCGGTACCTGCCTTAAGGCAGAGAGAAGCCCCTCGAAGTTCTTGTGCGGGCTCCGGCTGCTGACGGCAAGAAGATAGCGAGGATAGGTAAGTGCCAGGCGTTGGAACACCCGCGAGTCCGCCGGAGCCGCGAGTATGTGTTCGCCGCCGTTGGGTATGATCGTAATCCGACCGCCGTCGATGCCCGTGTGCTGCTCGAGCTCCCGGCGAGAAAAGTCGGAGACCGTGATAACGCGTATGGCCCGACGAGCCAGCACCGAATGCATGAAACGATACCACAGCAGGAATGAGGCTGAGTAGGTGCTCGGAACCGCGAACACGCCTGCGTCATGTATGGCGACGATTACCCGGTTTCCGGCCAGTGGCGCCGTGTTGCAGAGATTGAGCGAGATGCCTTTCCCAGTGTGCCGCGGGAGCTCGAGCTGTTCCCACGCGTGGCCGGAGAGCCGTCCCACCTGCTGAGTTTCGATGGCGCGGAACCCGACCTTCCGATAGGCTCCCGGCGGCACCAGAAGAACTGGCCTGGGCTCCACCCGCCACGTTCCGCTGCAGAGCTCGGTATCGAGCGCCCGAAGGATCTCGGTTGCGAACCTCTGTACGCCGGTGGTTCGTTGAGTGAGAAATCTGCCATTGATAAAAAGCTCAGTCACTGAGCAACTGTGCTCGCCGAACGGGCTTCTCGCGATGAAATCTCCGCCAGATACATCAGCGCCCCGATATTGATCCAGAAGAAGACATGGAGGAACTCATAGCCAATCAGCATGTTGCACAGGATGGCCAGGGCACCGAGAAAGAACGCCAGATAACGATCCCGCGTCGCTCCGGAAACGCGCTTGTAGGATCCCAGCGCGATCCTCATCAGGATGCCAATCATAAGCAGAACCGCAACGAAGCCGGCTATTCCCATCTCGGCGAAGATCTTGAGGAAATCCATGTTGGGGGCGTAACCCGGGGCGTACAGGGCGTCCCCATAGAGGGTAGTGCCTCGGTAGACACCGTACTGGCCGGGTCCGATACCGAACCACGCGTCGTCACGGATCACGCTGAGCATCAGAGTCAGGTTTTCCAGCCGCTCGACGAAGGCACCCGCTGAGGCTCCCTGGGTGAGGGTGTCAGCGAACGTCGGCAGCCGGGCGAGCGAGACCAGCACCGGCGGCACCGCCAAAATCAGGCATGCCAGCAGGGCCTTTCGCCTTCTCTGGTACACGAGCAGCAGATACAGCATGACGAAGCCACACGAGACCAGCGCGAACTTGGATTGGGAGAGGAGGATGGCGAGTAACCCGAGTCCCGCCATGGGCCAATAACGGCGGATCCGCTCCCTGGACAGCATCAACAGCAGGGGGGTTACCAGCAGAACGGAGAGCTGCTGTGGCTCCGCGGCGGTGCCGGCCAGCCTGGGCCACCAGCTGTCAGTGGGCCACACACCCAGCGCCCCACCGAACGAGGGGGCAAGCAGCTCGTTCTCGGTTCTGAATCCAAGGAAGTACAAGGTCAAAAAGACATATACCAGGAGGGTGGAGCAAACGCCGGACAGTACCAATCTCTGAATGAATCCGTCTTCGGCGGCCGCACGCGATATCAGGGCGTAGTAAATGAGAAACGCCACCACGAAGATGGCGACGTACTTGGAGAAGTCCATTACGAAATAGAGTGGGTAGAAGTTGGCTCCATAGGCCAGCTTCTGGACCAGATTAACCAACATGAACGCCAGGAAGAGCCCGGCAATCTTGAGGAATGTGCGGGCGCTCGCGCCTACTCGGAGGGAGCCCTTTGTCGCCACCAGTACCAACACCACGGCCAGTGCCGCCCAGGCAACCAGCCGCTGGAACGGGAGAGCCACGCCGGCCAGATTCGGTATGCGCAGCCAGACGAAGCAGTAGAGCAGGGCGAGGAGGTAGGTGAGCCTCCTGATCATTTGTTAGCGCGAGCGCGCGAATCTGCCGCGCGCCTCCTCCACGGCAGCTTGAAACGCCATGTAATCCGGCGCCGCCTCCCGCCGAACCCTGCGGCGGTACACTCCGAGGTAGACCATCGAGATACCGAGAACGGTACCGAGGACGAAGGCCAGGCTGACGCCAAGCGCCCGGCGCGGCCGAGTCCGCTTCGCCGGGGCAACGGCCGGGTCCACAACCGTGAGCACCGGTGTGTCCCGCACCTCGGCAATTCGCGCCTCCTCGTGCGCTTTCGTCAGCGTGAGGAAGACCTCCTGCTTGACCCGTATCGCACGTTCCAACTGCTCGGCCTGAAACTCCAGCATCGGCGAGCCCTGGTACTGGCGGTTGGTCTGCAGAAAACGCAGCTGGGCCCGCTCAGCGTCACGCAGCTCCTGCTCCGCCGACTTCAGTCGGTCACCGGTGAACCGGCGTTGCTCGTGCGACTGGGACTGCCGCCGCTCCAGATTGAAGTGGTTGAGCAGCTCGATCATGCGATTGGCAACCGCGGCAGCGAGTGCGGCGGAGTGCATCTCCACCTCGAGGGTCACCATGCCCGTCGGCTTGTCCACCTTGGCCTCGGTCTGCACGGTGAGACGCCGGGCTCCTTCCTGGAGGCGTGCCTCGGGCGCCTCGGCCGGCACGCCGATCAGATCCAACAGCGGCCGCTTGGTGCCCGTGTCTCGAGGGTCGGGAAACTCGGTAATGAGCACCGAGCGCAACAGCTCACGGCTGTGGAGCAAGCGGGCAAAGAAGTCCGGTGAGACGCTGGCTGAGAGGCTTGCACCCAGACCGAGCTGCCCGGCCAGGCCGGCAAGTCCAGCGATGCTGCCGGAGACGGCCGATCCGCTTGGTGTTTCCGGAGTAAAGCTCGTTTCGGCGGTGTACACCGGCCGCTGAAGGAGCAACACTATCGCCGCCACCACCGCGCAGGCGATCGCCGTTCCGGCAATGAGTCGCCAACCCCGGACCAGAGGCGCGAGCATCTCAAACAGGGAGATATCTCCTTCGGGTCCCGGACGCTCGGGCCGTATGCGCGGCTCAGACCCGGTGGTCACTACCGCGTCACCACGATGATTGTCACCAGCGCGCTCAGCACCTGGGCCGCCACCGAGAGAACCCCGGCGATGTTGCTGGGCTGCTCCTGCGCTACTCTCGTGGGAACGAAGACCACGGCACCCGACTGGGGTTTCGGCACGTGATCGGAAAAGACAACCCTGCGCTTCACCGCTTCACGCTTGCCGTTGGGCTGGGTGACGTAGGCGCGCTTGTTGTCCCCCGCCTGGGTGTAGCCCCCAGCCGCGTCCACGTACCAGTCGAGTGACTTGCCCGGGGTATAGGCCACGACGCCGGGTGAGTTGACGCCGCCTTCGACCACCACGACCGTATTGTACTCGGGAATATTGATCGAATCGCCGGCCGCGAGGATGACGTTGTCCGTGAACCTCTTGTTCTTGAGCACCCGGGGGAGATCAATGCCGAGCCGCTCGGTGTAACCCCGGGGCAGGGTATCGCGGGTATTAATTAAGTTGCCCTCGATTGGAGCCGGCGGGCCGGTGGTGGGGCGGTGCCCCGGGGAGTAGGAGCGGTAGAACTGGACCCCACCCGGGTAAGCCTGCTCCGTCAGCCCGCCGGCCCGCTCGATCAGGTCGCTCAGCCGTTCGGTCTTGCTGCGCATGGCATAGCGGCCGGGGTGCTTCACCTGGCCGGTAAGGTGGACCAGGCGCTGTAGCTCCCACCCGGTCTGCCGTCTGATCAGCACGTTGTCGTAAGGCTCCAGCGGAAGGTCCGGGATCCCCCGGCTGGCCGGCGCCCCGGCCAGCTCTCCGTTGGCGGCTGTCGAGGCTCGCGCCGAATCAAGCGGAACCGAAATGCTCCGGGCCAGGGCGCCGGGGTCCTCGCTTACATCCCGGCGGGCAATCTCCGCGGCGCTGAGATCGGCATCCTCCGTGACTCCATCGGCCAGGAGTACCACATCCCGCATGGTCATGCCGTCGCGGTAGGGAATTCTGCCGGGGTTCCTGACTGCTCCGACAATCGTCACATAGGGAACCGGCAGGAAGGTGGCGCGGGAGAAGATCCGGATCTCGTCTTCCTCCTGGAGCGATATGTCCTCGGTGAGCCGGCCGGTGGAGTCGGCGAATGCCGACCTGAGCTGAGCTTTGGTGGAGTCATCGTTGGTGCGGGAGATGAGAATCCGGTCGAGATACACATCCGGCTTGGGCCCCCCGGCGGTACGCAGCGCGTCACTCAATTTCATGCCGGGGGTGAATCCGACCTGGCCCTCCACCCACACGTTGCCCCTCACGGTGACGTACCCCCGGAGCCGCTCGGCCACGGCCAACACCGTCACCGAATCGCCAGCCGCCATCGGCACCCCGGGCACTACACCGCCCGTGAGCTGGTCGGCGCCGACGTCGACCACCACCCGCGCACTGCCACCGGGCCCTCGCGTTCCGGCCGGCAGGATGCGGTGGATGCGCACCCGAGCCTGGTATGCGGCCGGACCAAACCCCCCGGCGAACTGGATCAGCTCCCGGAGCGTCTCCTGCGGGCGAAGCTCGTAGATCGCGGGGCGGGTA